>ENA-OXRK01000313-OXRK01000313.1-human-gut-metagenome-genome-assembly--contig:-NODE-313-length-21512-cov-15.896_pt1 | contig 21512 bp, 10 predicted proteins | sample MGYA00249590_ERZ652579 | MGnify/ENA primary metagenome ERZ652579 (study PRJEB26925, sample SAMN05826952) | human gut metagenome | biome: ENVO:2100002; feature: ENVO:00000062; material: ENVO:00002003...
CGACGGTTGTCGATCGGCTCGTAGAGCGCGGCGCGACCCATCATGCCTTCCTCAAGGCGACGCTGGCCGGCCGCCAAGCGCTCGTTGGCGCGATCACGCCATGCATTCAGTGCCTCGACGCCCGCAGTGTTGGCCACGGCCGCTTCGAACGCGCCCGGATTGACGATCGCCGCAAAGCCGGACACGTGGCCGAAACCGAGCGACGTGGCCAGGCCCGCCTTGACGGAGCCGACCTTCAACGGTTCGCGCAGCCAGACCATGTGGTCGTCGCGCATGAGCTTCGGATCAACGCAGTCAAGGGCGGCATTGGCCGGAATCACGCCGGACTTGAACAGCTGGGTCAGACCGTTGACCTGGAAGATGCAGGCACCGCCCTTGGCATGACCGGTAAGCGTCTTCTGCGAGATCACGAACAGCGGATTGCCGTCGGCGCGGCCAATGGCGTGGGCCAACGTGTTGTGCAGTTCGGATTCGTTCGGATCGTTGGCGTTGGTGGACGTATCGTGCTTGGAAACCACGGCGATGTCGTCCGGGGTGACGCCAAGACGGGCCAGATCGCGTACCAGCTTGGAATCCTTGCCGCCCATGCCCGCTGCAAGAGCACCCAATCCCGGAGCCGGAATGGAAGTGTGCGCGCCGTCGGCGTAGGAGTGCACGAATCCGATTACGCCGGCAACCGGCAGGCCGAGCTTCAACGCGATATCGCCACGGGTCAGCAGGATGGTGCCGCCGCCCTGGGATTCCACGAATCCGCCACGACGACGATCGTTGGCACGGGAGAAGAAGCGCGCGTCGATGCCCTTGGCGTACATTTCCTCCGAATTGGCGGTGGCGTTCATGTTGCCGAAGCCGATCACGGATTCCACACCGATGTCGTCGATCGCACCGGTGACCACGAAGTCGGCCTTGCCGAGCGCGATCTTGTCGGCACCCTCTTCAAGGGAGACGGCAGCCGTGGCGCAGGCGGAAACCGGCTGGACCATATTGCCGTAGCCGCCGATGTAGGACTGCATCACGTGGGCTGCGACAACATTCGGCAGAGCCTCCTGCAGAATGTCGGTCGGAATCTCATGGTTGAGGAAGCGATCCAAGTACAGCTTGCGCATGGACGCCATGCCACCGAAACCGGTGCCCTGCGTGGAGGCCACCATCGACGGATGCACCGCCTCGAGGATTTCGGTCGGCGTGAAGCCTGCGGACAGGTAGGCGTCGACCGTAGTAACGATGTTCCACAAGGCGATCTTGTCGACGTCGCCGACCATGGAAGCCGGAATACCCCACTTGACCGGATCGAAGCCCTTCGGGAACTGGCCGCCGACCGTACGGGTCATGGCCGCGCGACGAGGCACGCGAATCATGGAGCCGGCATGGCGGGTCACGTTCCATTCGCCGGATTCCGCATCGGCCGCGAAGCTGGTGTGCGCTTCATCAAGCTTGACGTACTCTTCGGCAATCTCACGAGTCGGAACCGAGAAGGTCACATCGTGGTCAAGGAACACCTCGGCCTCTTCCTCGTCGGTGCCGTCCTTGTAGTCGTTGCCCATGCCTTCGTCGAACGGACGCACGCCGGAACGGGCCACGACCTCGTCATGGTAACGTTCCGCGATATCCTCCTCAGGCACGAGGTTGCCATCAACGTCGTACCAGCCCGGCTTGGGGCTGCCGTTCCACGTCAGCAGGCCCATATTCCATGCCAGTTCGAGCACCGCGCCGGCAGACAGATCCACCTGGCCGTCGGAATGGATGCCGAGTTCGGCTTCGAAACGGGTGCGGCCGGAGCCCCATGGGCCAAGTTCACCCACGGACACGATGACGATTTCGTCTTCCGGACGTGCGCTGACGTTCTGCCAATCGGCAAGATCGACCTTGGCCTGACGCGGAGCACGCGGGCTTGGCAGCGCCTTGATGAGCGTCTTGGCCGCGGTATCGGATTCGTTGCTTGCGATTGCGTTCTTGGCATTCGCCGCTTCCGCTTGGGCCGCGTCTTCCATGGCTTCCGCACGCAGTGCCTTGATGTCGATCGGCTCGTTGCCGAGTCCGCCGGTCAGATCCACGTCGAGCGGGGCCTTGGCTGCTTCGATACGGGATTCGCGGGTGGAAAGGTTCAGCAGTTCTACCGCGATTTCGGCGGTGGAATAGGTCTTCAGACCGTGACGCTCCACCACTTCGACCAGCGGATCATTGCCGCCCATCAAGCCCGTGCCGCGCACCCAGCCGATCTTCGGATGGGCGAAGGTCACACGGCTCGACCACACCTTTTCGGCGCGAGCACGGTTCACAATCGCATCAAACGCGCTCTTCACTTCGCCGTAGGCACCGTCGCCGCCGAAAATACCGCGGTTCGGCGATCCCGGCAACACCACATGCAACTTATGCTGCACATCGGTGTCGGCACCGATCTTCGCAAGTCCGGCAATCGCACGCTCAACACCCCACAGCATGAGGCGAGCCTGGGATTCGAACAGTTCGCCGGAATCGGCGAGGCTGCCATGCACCGGCGGAGCCGCGAACGGGAAGAACAGGCTCGGCTCGTAAGCAGGTTTGAGAATCGTGGTGGTCGCACCGGAAGTCTTCTTCTGCACATTGCCGACCCAAGTGACCAACGCGTCCACGTCACGGTAGCTTGACAGGTTCGCAGGAACCAGCCACAACTTGGCGTCACCGGCCGCATGCTCACGGTAGGTCTGCTTGGCCCATGCCTTCACGCTTGGCTTGAAGCTGTGCGAGGTGGCCACCACGGTCGCACCGCCTGCAAGCAGGCCGTTGACCACCTGGGCTGCGATGGAGTTCGGAGCCACGCCCGTCACCACGGCGATATCTCCAGCGAAACGGCTGGTTTCCGCCGATTCGGAAGCGTTTTCTCCTGCTTCGGCAGCGACACGATTGAATGCGGCCTTCAGATCCGCGTTGTCGCTCTTGCCTGCATACCAGGCGGCTTCGTCGGCAATGGTCTTGCCGAGACCGATGAAGCTACCGTTCAATGCGGATTCATCGTTGTTGTAGTAGGCGCGTGCCAGATCCTCACGTGCGGATGCCCAACGATCGTCGAACAGAATGGCCTTGCGCTCGTCAAAACGAGGTTCGACCTGCTTCGGCCAGTCAGCACCGAGTTCGGCTTCGACCGCAGCCACAACAGCCGCGTTCTCATCAGCAGTTTCTTCGGCAACCGGAGCGGCAACGCCCAGCTGGTTCAGCACGAACTTCGCCGTGGAGGCGAGCACGCCATCGGCACCGGTCACCTTGGCCGCGAACGCGTCCAAAGCGGCGGAATCAACCACAGCCCCGCCAGCTGCGCCACCAGCGCTCGGCATGGCAACGGCGATGCCCTTGTCGGCGGCAACCTTCTGCACGGCCGCATCGATCAGCGCGTTGGCAGCGGCCGCATTGGAAGCGGCATCCGTGCTCAACGAGGCAAGATCACCGCCACGAGAGCTGGCCCCCTCACGGGTTTCGAGCACGAGCGCAGCCACCACATGGGAAGTCCACCCTTCACCAAGCTGCCATGTATCGGTCACACGCTTGGTGATCTGGCCGAGCTTCACACCGGCGGCACCGAACATGCCACGCACACGGTCGCGCACGATGTCAGACAGCACCGGACCGAACGCCTTGTAGTTCGGAGCGACCTTGTTGACCAAAGCGCTCAGCGCCTTGACCGTCGCTTCGGCGGCACCGTCCACGGAAGCCACGCCCAGTTCGGAGCTGATGTCCATAAGCAACTGGTTACGGCGGGAAGACACGCCATTAGTCAGCGTATCGGTGGTATCGCTTTCGCCGATCTGATCGGGGCGAACCTTGGCCGAGTAAGCCAGCAATGTGGCGATCGCATCGGATGCCTTGAATGGAATATCCGCAACGGCGGCACCAGACGGAGCGCCAGCGGAAGCTGCGGCAACCGGAACTTCCGCAACGGCTGCAGGAGCCGCCGCAGGAGCTGAGGCAACAGCCGGAGCAGCAGCCGCAGAAGAAGCCGCAGCCGCAACTGCAGAATCGTCGGCATCTTCTTCCGGAACCAACGAATCGGAATCGGTCATATATACGCGGCCCTCATCGCGACCAACGTTGTACACCGTCACATCGCGACCGGCAAACTGTGGCAGACGCAACGTCTTGGCACCAAGATTGGCGAGTGTCGGAGCATTGCCGAGACCAACCTCAACATACTCTTCCACACCAAGACCGCCCTGCTCGGCGGAACCGAACAGCAGAGCCTGCGTCTCAATCCAACGCACCGGGGAGGCGAACTGCCAAGACAGCAGTTCCGTAAGCAGCAATCGACCGAGCTTCTGATCATCAGCAGCATAGGAATCCCAAATCTGCGGATCATCCAAAGCGGACTGAATGCGCTCGGACGGCACGACTTCGAGAATCTTGGCCGCGAATTCCTTCGTCATTTCGAACGGAGCCGCAACCAGGTTCGGAATGTAGCGTCCGACCAAGCGACCACGGTAATCGATGGTCTGCGGCAGGAGCGCGTCAAGCTTGTCGCGGAATTCCGGCACACCCTTGCGCAGCAGCGTGGAATGGAACGGCACATCGATGCCCGGCACCAGCATGAATGCCGGCTTGCCGCCATATTCGGCTACGCGGCGGTCGGAATCGGCCTTCAGCGCCTTCAGACCGGCGATGGTGCCTGCCACGGCATACTGCTGGCCAGCCAGGTTGTAGTTCACGATCTGCAGGAATTCGCCGGAAGCCTTCGACACGGATTCGACGTATTCGCGTACGCCGTCGTCGCCCACACCGAACTGGTTCGGACGCAGCGCACCCATGCGGTAGTTGGAGCGACCCTTCGCATCACGCGGAATGAGGTGGTGCATGGTGGAACCGCGGTGGAACACGAGTTCGATCACGGTTTCCAGCGGAATCACGCCGGCGAAGGAGCTCAGGGCGTTGTATTCGCCCAGCGAGTGGCCCGCGAAATAGGCCGGCCAAATGTCGGCGCCGGCTTCGCGCAGACGTGCGGTCTGGGCGAATGCCACGGTGGCGAGCGCCACCTGCGTGAACTGGGTCAGGTTGAGCAGTCCTTCCGGATGGCGGTAGGTCACGCCGTTGGCGGTCAGTTCCTTCGGATTGTCACGCACGACGGCGAGGATCGAGAATCCAAGCTTCTCGCAGGTCACCTTGTCGGCACGCTCCCACACGTCTCGTGCGGCCGGGGACTTGGCACGCTCGTCGAGCACCATGCCCTGCTGCTGTATGCCCTGGCCCGGGTAGACGAAGGCGGACTTCGGCGCACGTACGATGGCGGTGCCACGAGACACGATATTGCCGTCGATGCGGCTGGTCACTTCGAGCACCATGCCGGAGTGTGCCACGCGTCCGACACGCTCGACGGAGATTTCCACTTCGTCGTCGAGCTGCACCATGCCGTACATGTTGTAGGTCCAGCCTGCGATTTCGTAGTGCGCACCCTTGCCGTCAAGCGCCTGCACCGCGTATTGCGCGGTTGCGGAGAGCCACATGCCGTGCACGAGCGGTGCCGCAAGACCGGAAACGGCAGCGCCACGATGCGAGGTGTGGATCGGGTTGAAATCGCCGGAAGTACGGGCGAAGGCGGTCATCTCGTGCGGAGCGGTCACCTTGACGCGGCGCAGCAGTCGGCGCGGAGTGCTTTCGATTTCCGCTTCGATTCCGCCGTAGTCCGGCGCTTCCGGCGGCAGTGCGTCGGAATATGCGCGGCCACGGATGGCGAAACGCTCGGTTTCGTTGGCAAGCACGGTGCCGTCTTGTGCGCTGTGGGTGACGTGGATGGTCACCACACGGCCGGATGCCGATTCGAAGTAGTTTTCGGCCCAGCTGGTCAGTGCGATCTGTTCGCCAGTGTGCTTGAGCAGCTCGTCTTCGCTGACTTCCAGTTCGATGAGATGGTCGAGATGCACTGCGTTGAGCAGGCCTTCGATCACCGGGAAGCCGTTGACGTATACGGATCCGAGGGCCGCGTAGATGGCGGGCCATGCCGGTCCGACGAGTGCGTCCGGTGCGATGCGCGACGGCACCAGATTGCTCGGCAGCGCGCCGCCGGTGGCCGCTTCATGGTCGAAGCCGAGGTTGGCGGACAGCGTGTAGCTGGTATGCGCCTGTCCGAACGGATGGGCGGCTTTGTCTGCCACCTGCTCAATAACGGGCATGGCGGTGAGCTTGTCGCCGGTGGTGGCGGTATTGCCGATGCCCGCGGTGTCGACAAGCATGCGGTACACGTGTTCCGGCAGGCGGTCGCGGTCGACCACCGGGAAGAGCCCGGATTCGTTGCCGTCCACGTTCAGCGGAATGACGATGTCGCGTACGGCGTGCTTGGATGCGCCACCGTCAGGATCGTTGTCCCAGTAGGTATCGAGATGAATGTCGAGATCGTACTTTTCGATGCTTCCTTCGCTGGAAATCTTGCGGATTTCGTAGTTGGCGTCACCGTTGCTGGTACCGTACGCCGGGTTTGCCATGAGATGGCCCACCCACGAGATGTTCGGGGATTTGCGAATGAATTCTTCTGCGGAAGATGCCGCGCCGAGCTGGGCAAACGCGGTTTTGTCTGCGCTTGGCGATTCGGCGGAAACGCGCTTGACCATGGCCTCTTCGAAACGGCCAAGAATGTCGGCGACCGGTTCGTCAACGGTGGTGATGCCCGCAACGGAGATCGGACCAGGAATAATACGCACGGAATCGGCGGAGTAACGGGAGTCTTCGGACTGCCACAGCTGATCCTGACCCCACCAACGCAGCAGGTCGTTGTCGATGACGGGCACGAACGGCATTGGCTTCGGGTATTCACGCACGAGCACCGGGAACCAAGCTTCATCCATCGGGGTGACGGTCAGTTCATCAGCTTGCGGATAGGCTTCGGCAAGCTTGGCGATGGCCGCATGCGGATCGGATTCCACATCGGCACGGGATGCGAACAGCGATGCGAATTCGCCGCTTTCCTTCGTGGCGACGCGGGCTTCGATACGCTGTAGCAAGTGCAGGAAGCGATCGGCATAGGTTTCATCTACCCACGGGAAAGCGAGATCGGCGAAACGCTGCGCCCATGCGAGATAGGTCATGGCCTTCAGGTCACCGAAATACGGCTTCGCGGTGGCGTTCAACGCATCGATGATTTCCTCACGGCGGCTTTCCAGCTCTTCCGGATGCTTCATCACGCGCACCAGCAGGCGTCCGCAACGCGCGGAAGAGTTTTCCAGCTCGTAAATATCGGCATGCAGGTGGCTCAGGCCGGAGGTGACTCCACCCTTGGCTTGGCCGCTCGGCACCCACTGTTCGCCCAGCGGAGCGAACGGATCGACGTCTGCTCCCTTGGCGGGAATGCCTGGGGTGTTGACGAGCATCTGCTTGACTTCAGGGCTGGTGTGCGCCTCTTTGGCGGTCATCACGGCGGTGCCGACAAGCACGCCGTCCACCGGCATGAGCGGGCGACCGTATTCGGCGGACCATTCGCCGGTGATGTAGTCGGCGCCACGTTCCGGCGTGCCGATGCCACCGCCGACCACGAGCACCAGATTGGCCTGTTCACGCACTTCGGCATAGGTGCTCAGCAGCAGATCGTCCAATGATTCCCACGAATGGTGTCCACCTGCGGAACCACCTTCGACTTCGATGAGCACCTTGACCGGAGCGACGGCCTTGGCGATGCGCACCACCTGGCGAATCTGGTCGACGGTGCCCGGCTTGAAGCTCACGTACGGGAATCCGTCGGCGTTGAGAGTGTGGATGAGTTCCACGGCCTCGTCAAGTTCCGGAATGCCCGCGGACACGACCACGCCGTCGATCGGGGTGCCGCTGGCACGCTTCTTCGGTACGATGCGCTGGGATCCGAACTGCAGGTTCCACAGGTAGCGGTCCATGAACATCGCGTTGAATTCAACGGTACGGCCTTCTTCAAGCTCTTCTTCCAGCTTGGCGACATGACGGTCGAACACGCTGGCGGTCACCTGACCGCCGCCTGCGAGTTCCGCCCAGTAGCCGGCGTTGGCGGCCGCCGCCACGATTTCCGGTTCCACGGTGGTCGGGGTCATGCCGGCGAGCAGCACCGGCGCTTTGCCGGTCAGTTCGGTGAATGCGGTACGCACCTTGTCTCCGGCGGAGGTGTGGATGATGCTTGGTGCGAAGCGGGTCCAGTTCTGGGTGCGCTCCGGCAGGGTTTCCAGCGTGGAAAGCGCGCCACGATCGGCCACGGTGGAGGCTTCCACCACGCCGACGCCAGTGCCTTGGGCAACGGTGGAGAACAGCTTGCCGACAGTGGTTCCCGGGCCAAAGTCCAACACCCACAGGGCGCTCGGATCGGTGGATTTCATGAGCGCACGCACGCGGGCGGCCCAATCCACATGGTTGAGCAGCACTTCGGCGGCGAGCTCGCGAGCGTGGTCGGCGTTGATTCCGCAGGATTCCGCCCATGAAACAGCCTGTGAAACAGCCTCGGCCATAAGCGGGCTGTGGAACGGCAGGGTCACGTCAAGGTATTCGAGCACCGGTTCGAACACGCGACCGCCACGCACCTTCTCTTCGCGCAGCTTGGCCTGGTGCTTGTGCTCCTTGGCCACTTCCACGCCGAACGCGGCCAGATCCTCCGGGTAGCCGGAGAGCACATAATGCGTGGCGGAATTGGTGACTGCCACGGCGATCGGGCCTCGGGCACCGGAAACACGCTTGATCAGCGCATCCACCTGGGCGCGGGTGATGTCCTTGACAGACAGCATCGGCGTGGCTTCGCCGTGACGTGCGGCAAGGCCAAGCTGACGCGCCTGACGGGTGCCGGCAACGCCGATCAGCGTGGCAATCGCAAGAATTTCATCGATTTGCGCGGAAGCCGCCTCAATGGAACCCGCTTCGACGATCGCCTGCACCATGTGCACGGCGAGCACGCCTTGGGAGTGACCGAGCACGGCAACCGGCTTGGCAACGGCGGGATTGTAGCCGAGGGAAGCAGCATCGAGCAGCGCACCCAACTGGGCGAGAGCAATGCCCGGAACGCTGGCGGAAGCCGCTGCGGCAGCGCCAAGTCGCGCCGGATTTGGCTCGAATCCAAACAGGTCGACCGGGCGCCCGGTGGTGGCGAGCAGGTCGGCTGACACCGGGTACAGCAGTGCCTGGGCTGCGTCGGCGTGGGTATGCAGGGCTTCGTCGAGCACCGGATTGGCACTCTGGTCGGCGAGCGTCACCGGCCATGGGGTGGATTGGCCTGCGAAGGCGAGTGCGTGCGGCTCGCTGTTCAGTCGGTCAAGAAAAAAGGTGTTCATGATGTTCCTTACTTGTTTCAAAAATCTTGCGATGTGTTCTTGCGTTTACGTTTGCTTACGATTCATCCGCGCACTTTGCGCCCGTCACAACGGCTGGTTGCCGTGGTGTTTGGTGGTTTTGCGCACGCGTTTCTTGCTGGAGAGCAGTTTGAGCGATTCGATGATGGTTTCGCGGGTTTGCTCGGGGTCGATCATGGCGTCGATTTCGCCCATTTCCAGCGATAGATTCGCGTTGACGGTGGTGCGTTCGTAGTCGGCCACGTATTTGGCTCGGAGCGCTTCGACGTCTTTGCCTGCGTCTTTGGCTTTCTGCAGGTCTTTGCGGTGGATGATGTTCACCGCTCCGGCCGCGCCGAGCACTGCGATTTGGCTGGATGGCCACGCGTAGTTGAGGTCGGCTCCGATGGCTTTGGATCCCATCACGATATAGGCTCCGCCGAAGGCTTTGCGTAGGATCACGGTGACCAGCGGCACTTGCGCGTTGGCGTAGGCGTAGATCACTTTCGCGCCGCGGCGGATGATGCCCGCATGTTCCTGTTCGGCGCCAGGCTTGTATCCGGGGGTGTCCACCAAGGTGACGACCGGCAGGTTGAACGCGTCGCACAGACGCACGAATCGTGCCACTTTTTCGGAGGAATCCACGTCAAGGATGCCCGCGTTGACGTTCGGCTGGTTTGCCACAATGCCGACCGGATGCCCGTTCACGCAGGCGAATCCCACCACTGCGGAGCTTGCGAACAGCTCGTGCACCTGCACGAATTCGCCGTAGTCCACGATGCAGCGGATCACGTCGAGCACGTCGTACGGCTGGCGGTCGTTGTCCGGCACGATGGTGGCAAGTCGCTTGGCCACGTCACGGTCGGCGCGGGTTGCGGCGTACGCGTAGGTGGGCGGCTGCAGGTCGGAGTTGGACGGCAGGTAGGCGAGCACGGTTCGTGCGTAGTCGATCGCGTCGGCTTCGTCTTCGCCCAGGTAGTGCGCCACACCGGAGGTGGCGTTGTGCACATATCCGCCGCCGAGGTCGTCCATGCTGATCACTTCGCCTGTGGCCGCTTTGACCACGTCAGGACCGGTGACGAACATGTTGGAGTTTTCACGGGTCATGATGATCAGATCGGTCAGTGCCGGGCAGTACACGGCTCCACCCGCGCATGGGCCGAGAATCAGCGAGAGCTGCGGCACGAAACCGCTGGCGTCGCAGGTTTTACGGAACAGATGCCCGTATTGCGTCAGCGCGGCCACGCCCTCTTGAATGCGGGCGCCGCCCGAATCGATAAGCGCGATGATCGGCACTTTCAAGTCGAGCGCTTTGTCCATCAATCGGCAGATCTTGCGGCCTTCCGCGACTCCCAGCGTGCCGCCGCGCACGGAAAAGTCCTGTGCGTATACGGCCACTTTGCGTCCGAACACTTCGCCGAAACCGGTGATGACCGCCGCTCCCGCGCGTCCGCCGTTGATGTCGCCGCCGCAGAATCGTCCGATTTCCTCGAAGGAACCGGTGTCAAGCAGCAGGTCAAGACGTTCGCGCGCCGTCAGCTTGCCTTTGACATGCTGGCGATTGCGGGCATGATCTTCCGCTTCGTGCGCGAGTTGCGCCGCACGAAGCACGGATGCGCGGATTGGCTGGGATGCGCCCGGCAGGTCGGCCGCGGAGACGGCTTCGGCCGCGTTTTTGCCGAGTCGCTCCTGCTGCTCCATTACGATCTTCACGGCTTCTTTGACGGCCGGGCTTGCGATGATATCAGTCATCACTTACCCCCTTCCATAGTTCCGTCGGTTGCGGTTCCGTCAACAGCAGCGCCAGTTGCGCCGTTTTCGCCGGCTTTCGTACCGTTCGCTCCGGTCACGTCGATGGTCATCAACGTTTCGCCGGCTTCCACGCCCGCCGCGGGTCCCACGAAAATCTTGGTGACAGCGCCCTTGACCGGCGCATACACGTAGTTTTCCATCTTCATGGATTCGAGCACGACGAGCAGGTCGCCCTTGGCCACCTGCTGGCCTTCGGCCACATTGATACGCGTCACGACGGCCTGCATCGGGCTTGCGATCACACCGGATTGGCCGTCGTTGCTTTGCTGTTTTTTCTGCGCATGATGCAGTCCCTGCCCACGCAGCGGCTGGATGGCACGTTTCGCGTCACGAGCTTTGGCACCGCCCGTCAGGTTGGCGACGATGTCGTTCGGCACGGTCAGCGACACTCTGCGATTGTTGACTTCGATGACGAAGGTTTCGCTGGATTCCTTCTTGTCGACCTCGGAAGCGCCAGACATGGACGCCGGCTGCCCGCCTTGCGATGATGCGGCTTCCTTGTTGAGGTACTTGCGTTCCAGCCATTTGGTGCTGACATCGTATGCAACACCGTGTTCGGCGGTGAATTCGTCGTCGTTGAAAATCTGTTCGAACAAGCTTGCCGGAGTCGGCACGCCTTCCACCTTCAGCTCGCTCAAGGCGCGGCGCACGCGGGCCACTGCTGCCGCTCGGTCAGATGCGGTGACCACGAGTTTGCCCATCATCGAATCGAATTTCGGCGAAATGGTGTCGCCTTCGACCACGCCGGAATCCACACGGATGCCCGGGCCGGACGGCCAGCGCAACGAGGCCAGCGTGCCGGAGCTTGGCGCGAGGTTCTTCGCCGGATCCTCGCAGGTCAGGCGCAGTTCAAAACTGTGTCCACGAAGCGGATGGTTCACGGTCAGTTCCCCACCGTTGGCGATGGTCAGCTGCTCGCGCACCAGGTCAAGTCCGCAGACCTCCTCGCTGACGGTATGCTCCACCTGCAGACGCGGATTGACTTCCAGGAAGTACACTTTGCCCTGTTCGGTCACCATGAATTCGCAGGTGCCAAGCCCCTCGTAATCGACGGCTTCGAACAGTCGGCGAGAGTAGGTTTCCAGCTGGTCGGTCACCTCGGAGGAAAGGAACGGTGCCGGCGCCTCTTCGACAAGCTTCTGATTGCGGCGCTGCACGGAGCAGTCGCGCGTGGAATACACGGTGAAGTTGCCGTGCGAGTCGCGGCCGCACTGCGTTTCGACGTGACGTCCTTTGTCGATGAATCGTTCCACGAAATATTCGTTCAGATCACCGCCCTGCAGCGCATCATGATTCATGTAGAAACCGCGCAGCTCGTCATCGTTGTGCACGAGCGTGATGCCGCGACCGCCGCCGCCATCGGTACGCTTAAGCATGAGCGGATAACCGTGCGTATGCGCGAAATCCAGCAGCAATCGCATGTCGGAAATCGACTGGGAAATGCCGGGAACCGGCGGAACTTTGGCGAACGTGGCCACACGACGTGCGGTGATCTTATCCCCCAAATCCACGAGGGCTTTCGGATTCGGACCAACCCAAGCCGCACCCGCATCGATCACTTTCTGCGCGAAAGTGGCCACTTCGGAAAGGAATCCGTAGCCTGGATGCACTGCGTCGGCACCGCTGCGCTGCAGAATGTCGATCAGCAGATCCTCGTTGAGATAGGTGTCTTTATACGTGTCTCCGGAAAGCAGATATGCGTCGTCAGCCATCTGCACGTATTGTGCATGGCGATCCTGCTCCGCGTACACCGCAACCGTGGGAATCCCCATCTCACGGGCGGTGCGCACTACGCGAAGCGCGATTTCTCCGCGATTCGCCACCAGAAGTTTGTTGACATTTTTAGGCATAACGTCAAGTTTGGTCGCGCGAACGAAAAATCGTGAACTCGTTTCCCACAAAAGACACGCAATCTTTTTGTAAGGCTCCACAAACGTTACCGAAACTTGGCAAGCCTACGATTGGGGGCATAAGTTGACAAACCTTGCATTTTCGTCACTTTCGCGCTTGCCATCATTTCGGCTGTCAACAATCGTCGATTCATCAACGTAATGCAATCACATCCAAGGAGAATTATCGTGCGTAACGCAATGCTGACACTCAAAACCACGCTGAAAACCGCCACCAGCGGCACTGTCGGATCCATCCTCAAGCCGGCGCTGTTCGCCGTGCTCATGTGGACCGCCTCCGCGGCCGGTGCCGTGCCGATTCCGGGCACGCCGGTGCCGATCACGCTACAGACGTTCGTGGTGATGCTGGCCGCGCTGATGCTGCCGTGGAAGCAGGCCGGCGCCGCGATGCTCATGTATCTGGCAGCCGGCGCGGTCGGTCTGCCGGTGTTCGCCGGCGGCGCTTCCACCATGGCATTGGTTGGCCCGAGCGCCGGCTTCCTGATCGGCTTCCTGCCGGCGGCCATCGTCACGTCGCTGCTGAAGGGTGAGGCGCGCACCGATTCGCTGAAGCATGGCGCGCCGACCGCCGCACGTTACCTGTTTGCCTGTGTCGCCGGCTGCATTGCGCTTGACTATCTGCTTGGTTTCATCGTGCAGTCCGCCATTACCGGCATCGCACTGCCGATTGTGGCCGTGGCTTCCATGGGATTCGTCGCAGGCGATGCGGTCAAGGCCGTTATCGCTTCCGCCGTGGTCGCAGGTCTTGCCAAGCTGAAGTGAGATTGCGGCAAATTTCAGCAATCAAGTAATTTTTTACTTACTGAGCACGCCTACGTCGGCCGTGCTTACCCGATGCAATACGCCTTCCTGATCCTCAATGGTCAGGGAGGCGTCGTCGTTTAACGCGACAGCCCTGCCCTGCAAAGTGGTTCCGTCCACAAAATGAGCCTCGCACTGCTTGCCGAGCGTCCAGCAGATCGGGGTCATCGCTTCCCGGGCGCGCACAGCCTCACGGTGAGGGTCCTCTTCGAAATCAGCCAACCGCGAGCGCAATCCTTGCACCCAACGTACGGCAATCGCATCGCGCAACACCATCGCATCAGGCAGATTGCGCGCAACCAACTGCAACGATGTGGACTTATCTATCGGCAATCGTTCCTGAGCGACGGCAAGATTCAAACCGACGCCGATCACAATGGCAACGCGATCCCCGCAATCCGGAATCGGCACCATTTCAGCGAGTACGCCACCAAGTTTCTTGCCGCCAGCAAAAATATCGTTCGGCCATTTCAGCAAAACATCTTCATCGAGCGTGCCGCCGAAATCGCATACCGCACCAACAATCGCCTCACGCATCTCGCAACCGGCAATCATCTGCAGCCAACCATTGACGGACGAATCGCGCACAATCGCAACCGGCACGCTCACCACCAGCGACACGATGAATGACTCCCCCGGCACACTGGCCCACGTATGGTCGAGCCGCCCGCGACCGGCCGTCTGCTCGTTCGCCGCGACAACCACGATCTCACGCCCGCTCCACACGAGGTTCCCTGCAATGCCGTCCATGCCATCCATGCCGAACAGCCGACCTGCACGCACCAAATCCGCGGCATACGTGTTGGTGGATCCCACCGTATCCAAAACAAGCACCTGATCCGCCGCAACGCATGTACGCGGCATGATCGCAGCCGAATCCAAAATCGCCATCATTACCTCCTACCTACTACAGCGCGGCGCGCCGACGCAATGTCGCCGCAACGCAACAGCTCATGCAGCAGCCAACGCAGCCGCTACTCGTCCTGCCGCACCTGGCTGGCCTCATGCACACTGGCCACGTTCGCGCTGGCAGCCGATCGCGCATTACGCGACTCGCGCCAGAATTGCAGGCATACGAAACCGAATACGAACGCGACCGGTAGCATATGCCGTTCGAAATTGTTGGCCGGAGCGGTGATCATCACGCCCATGAGCAGCAGCAGGGGCAGATGCCATGACAGCGAGCGCCATCGCCGCAACACCACTTCGGCAGCGCCGACCAGCAGCATCAGCGTTACGTACAGATTGCCGTGCGTCACCCAGCCGATCACGGGAATATTGCCCCAACCTTTCGCGAAGCCGGCCACCGCATCGCGCCAATCGTGGTTATACAGGTGGATCCACGCATTGTCGTTCTGCACGTAATCGTTGTTCACGTAGTAGTCCATCGACACGTATGGCAGGTCGGTCACGTCGAAATAGCCGAAGCATTCGGCGAAAAACGCGTCGAGCGCGATAACAGGATTTGCGACAACGATTTCAAGCCAGGCCTCGTTGAAGTTTGTCATGTCGTCTTCGGTGACGGTGCGCCACTTGTAACTGACTTTCTTCGATTGGATGCCGGAGGATTTCACCGGGTCGGCGTCCTGCCGGAAGTACGCTTCGGCCATCTGGTCGAGGTTGAAGACCGGTTCAAGCTTTTTCGCCGCGTCCGCCGGAATGCCTTTCGGATTGTATTTGGCGACGCGCGCGATCTGCTGCAGTTGGATGCCACGGCTTTCGATGGGGTCGCCGCCGATGATGGCGCCCGTGTTGGTGAGGAACACGATGCCGCCATGAATGAGGATGGTTGGCAGCAGAAGTGCCACAAGATAGGTTTTCCAACGTTTGCGATCGTTGATAAGTGCCAGGATCAGGGTGAAGAGAATGATGTACCACGCGTATTTCGCGCTGATCAGCATCACGCAGCTTGAGATGGTGAAGGCCATGATCGAGCGTTTGCGTAGGTACGTCGGCTTGCCGTTGATGGTGGGCAGCGCTTTGATATGCGTCATGTGCAGTTCGTACCACACGCCGAACCACCATACGAATGCGAAAGCGAACAGCGGCGATTTCGTCAGGGAAATCGTGGCGAATACCGCAAGCGGGCACACCATGAAGAACAGCAGTATCATGAATCGTGTTTTCGCACCGGCCCGCAGTCTGGAGGGGCGTGCCACAACGCCTGCTTCAGGATGCGCGTAATCGCGCATATTCCAGCAATCGTGGCGTTCCGGATGCGAGAAGTCGAACGTGCCGACGCCAAGCCTGCGCCACGGCAGGTTGAAGAACCGGTTGGCGGTGGCCGAACAGCAGAATGCGGCGAATAGCCATTGCAAGGCTGCGAGCACCACGATGCCCGCATCGTTGGAGTCGGTGAAGTAGCGCGAAACCGCCGCTGCGGCACCGTAGAACACGGTGAGCACGACATTGTGCTGGTCGGTCAGATATGTGGGATTGTCCGGCCACATGTAATGCGCGGTCGGGTAAATATCCATGGGCACGAACGAGAAGAAGCCGATATATGGCTGTTTCAAGCCCGTCCACTGGTTCAAGGCCCAGCTGAATTCACGGATCTGCGAGCGAATGTCGGCGCCGAACGCGGCCAATAGCGTGGTTGGAATCCACAGCCAGCCGATTACGAACACCAGCATGAGTTTCCACCAACAGTCGGTGCAGCGGATGAGTTTGCGCCCCGTCCATACGATCACTGCATGCAGGGCGCGCCCTGGGCGGCTGTGCGCGGCATCATGCAAGTGTCGCAACATAATGCCAAGCACGGTGGTCGGCGTTCCTGCAATCTCGTTGCATAGTTTTTCATGCCGTCGTGCGAAATATTGCGGAAGTACGCGACGGCCGCGGCCGAATCTGACCAATGCGACAACTATCGAAAACCATATCGCGAAAGCGACCACCAAATACAGCACATTCAGCCAGCCGAAGTCGGAAAGCCCATCGCCGAACCAATACAACGGCCCGATCGCGCAACACCATGCCACCCAAAGGCATGCCAGCACGGCCAGCATCCAGCTGAGGAATGTGCCGATACGCTCGCCACGCTTTCCAGTTTGTTTGACTTCGCTCATAAGCGGCATAATAGCGGCACTCCCCGAATGAACTTCACCTCGTTGACGCTTTCCGTTCAGCGATTCGCCAGTTGGGCGGCTACACTTGACGCTTATGAACTCCGATCAGGCAGACATTCTCGACCTTCTGGCAGGGCACACCGACGATTCAACCATCGAACGGCTCGCTTTCGAATGCCTGATGACTTCTCTTACGGATGATCGCGTCGCCTCGTTGATGAATGTGCTTGGTTGGCGTGGGGATTTCGATTGTTTCGCGATTGGCGGCACACCGGAAACGAGTCCCGCTTCGGCTTCGCTCGTTGCGCGTAAGGCGGTGCGCGATCTGGGCGGAGAACATGTGATTGTTGGCACATACGGCAGTTTTCTGCTGGCGCTTGTCTGTCAGAGTGGCGCCGCCACTGCCGAAGTGACCTGCACGTCGATTATGCCCGCTTTCAAAGATGACGAATCGGTGTATTTGAGTCCGGTGCGTTCCGGTGTCGCCGGCGCTTCGCACGTGTTGCGTGAAACCCTGTTTTCCTTGCAGGCGGCTCCCGCTTTGGCGTCGCCGTCCCGCCCGTTGCGTGCCGATGAGTTGCTGCCGGAACGGGCGCTGTTGGGCGATGATTACGCTCGTGAAGAGTTGTATCAGAACGTGTATCAGGTGCTTCATGGCGAGAATCCCGACGATCCGACGTTTGTGACGGTTTCCACGTTTTTGCGCAACGGCAGTTCGTTGGAAAACACGGCGAAGGAATTGAATGTGCATCCGAATACGGTGCGTTATCGCTTGAAGCGTGCCGCGGAAACGACCGGTTGGGATGCGACCGACCCGCGTGACGCATACGTGTTGACGACGGCGCTTGCGATTGGCCGTATGCGCGATCGTTGAAAATCACCTCTCTGTTTTAATATCTATCTGATATCTGGTTTCATTGAGATTCTTTGATAGTCAGACGATTGCAGGATCATTATTTATTAAATGAGCTAGATAATCGCAAGATATATATGAAAAGACCCGCATCTCGCGTTGGGGCAGGATGCGGGTCTTTTGCAAGCTATATAGAAGCTATCTGCAAGCTATATTGCTCAGGCGATGACCGTCGGATCAACCGGGACGCCCGGGTTCATCGTGGAGGTGATGGTCGCCTTAGTGACGTAGCGGCCCTTCACGGTGGACGGCTTCAGACGCTTGATTTCGTCGGCAACAGCCTTGAAGTTCTCGTCGAGAGCCTGCTCGGTGAAGGAGAGCTTGCCGATGAGGAAGCTCAGGTTGCCATTCTTGTCAACACGGAAGTCGACCTTGCCGCCCTTGATGTCCTTGATGGCCTTGGTGACATCCATGGTCACGGTGCCGGTCTTCGGGTTCGGCATGAGGCCACGCGGACCGAGCACGCGGCCGAGGCGGCCGACCTTGCCCATCATGTCCGGGGTAGCCACCACGGAATCGAAGTCCAGGAAGCCGTCGGCAACCTTCTGCACGAGATCGTCGTCACCGACGATGTCGGCGCCAGCCTCGAGAGCCTCGGTGGCCTTCGGGCCACGGGCGAACACGAGGACCTTGGCGGTCTTACCGGTGCCGTTCGGCAGGTTGACGGAACCGCGGACCAGCTGGTCGGCCTTACGCGGATCCACGTTCAGGCGCAGCACGGCCTCAACGGTCTGATCGAACTTGTACTCCGGCATGCTCTTGACGAGAGCGATGGCTTCGTTAGCGGTGTAAAGATTGTTGCGATCGATCTTCTCAGAAGCTTCGCGGTACTTCTTGGAACGCTTTACCATTTGTCCCTCTCCTCTCAGTCGGTAACCGTGATACCCATCGAGCGGGCGGTACCCTCGATGATCTTCATGCCGGCTTCGACGTCGCGTGCGGACAGATCAGCCATCTTGATTTCGGCGATCTCACGGACCTGAGCCTTGGTGACGGAGCCGACCTTGTGGGTCAGCGGGTTTTCGGTACCCTTCTGGATGCCCGCGGCCTTCTTCAGCAGAGCTGCCGCCGGCGGGGTCTTCAGAATGAAGGTGAAGGAACGATCTTCGAAAACGGTGATCTCAACAGGGATGACCTGGCCCATCTTGTCCTGCGTGGCAGCGTTGTACTGCTTGCAGAAGTCCATGATGTTCACGCCATGGGAACCCAGTGCCGGGCCCAGCGGCGGGGCCGGGTTGGCCTTGCCAGCCTGAATCTGGAGCTTGAGAAGCGCCGAGACTTTCTTCTTAGGAGCCATTGTATGGTTCTTCTTTCTGTAGAAGCGGTGGTAGCGGCACCGGAGTAGGTTTCCCGCGTCCGGTTCCTTCCGCAACGTATATTGCTGTGCTGTGCTAGCGGATTCCGTACCCTCATTCAGGCACGCCAAACCCTCCAGACACAAGCTTTCCTATTGTGCCCACTCCCCCAGACAAAAAAAGACCCCGCAATGCGCGGGGTCTTTCAAAGACTTATCAGGACAGTTTTTCTACTTGGTTGAAGCCCAACTCCACTGGCGTGTCGCGACCGAAGATGGACACGAGCACCGTGAGCTTCTGGGTGGTGGGCTCAACGTCGGAGACGACAGCTGCCATGGTGGTGAACGGACCGTCGGTGACGGTGACCTGATCGCCAACGGCGTAGGAGACTTCAAGGACGCGCTTCTTGTTGGCGGCCGGCTTGTCACCAGCCTTCTTGAGCGCTTCGGAAGCGATCATCGGAGCCATCATGGAGACGACTTCCTTGCGGCTCAGCGGCGCCGGTTCCTTGGTCGGACCGACGAAGCCGGTAACGCCTTCGGTTTCACGCACAATACGACGGGCGTTCTCATCCGGAAGCATGCGAATCAGCACATAGCCGGGAACACGCACGCGGGTGATGACCTTCTTGCCCTTTTCGGTGTGCTTTTCGACTTCTTCCATCGGAACTTCAATCTGGAAGATCTTATCTTCCATGCCGAAGCTTGCCACACGGGATTCAACGTTGGTCTTCACACGCTTCTCATAGCCGGAGTAGGTGTGCAGCACGTACCACTTGCCTTCGAGGGTGCGCAGGCTGTTGGAGAAGTCTTCGACGGCCTTGGCGCCAGCATCCAGCTCTTCGCCGCCCTCGTCCTCCGCGGACTCTTCGGAAGCAACTTCAGCAGTCGGCTCGGCCTCAGCGACTTCCGGAACGCTTTCACCCTCGGCCTGCAGCTCCTCAACGGCAGCTACGGCCTCGAGATCAGCTTCTGGAGCTTCGTCGAGGTTGTCGGAAAACACTTCGTCAGTCATGCAGTTTCACCTTCAAGTCGTTGATCAGCCGAAGATCCACAGGGTCAGCTTGCCCAGACCGAAGTCCATGCCGGTGACCAGTGCCATCAGGAGCAGCACGAAGATGAACACGGCGAGTGCCCAGAAGAACAGCTCTTTGCTGGTCGGGGTCACGACCTTGCGGAGTTCGTCGATAATCTGTTTGATGAACAAGCCAAGACGCATGAAGATGTTCGGCTTAACGGCCTTTTCGCTATTTTTTGCCTTCGCCATAATAATCCTCCGCTGAGCTTGTTGTAAGAAGCTTGGCAGGGAAGGCGGGACTCGAACCCACAACCTACGGTTTTGGAGACCGTTGCGCTACCAATTGCGCCACTTCCCTAGGTGTACTCTGCCGTTTCTACTTGCTGGCGAGGATTTTGTGCGAAAAACCACGCAAGAAGTAAGCGGCAAAACCGCCAAGTCGAAATAATAGCGGGTATTTGCGACTTAGTCCAACCGGTTTTTCAAGAAATGTCCCAAAACCGCTATTTTTCAACGAAAAAAAGATTCGCACCCGGCATGTCACCGCGGTGCGAATCGTGTGAAAAGTCTCAGTCAGGCCAGTATCAGTCCTCGACCCACTGCTGCATACGCTTCATGCCCTCAACGAGGTCGTCGTCGGCAAGCGCGTACGAGAATCGCAAGTAGCCGGGAGCGCCGAACGCTTCGCCTGGAACGGCCGCCACATGACCTTCGTCAAGCAGTGCCGCAGCCAGTTCGGACGTGCTCGCATAAGCGGTTTTGCTGGTGCCGAGCGGCTTGTTCAGCAGTGCGCTCACGTCGGCGAACGCATAGAATGCGCCGGTCGGCGTCGGGCAGTTCACACCTTCGATATCGTTCAACGCGGCGACGATGGTCTGACGGCGCCTGTCGAACGCCTCACGCATCTCGTACACGGCGTCAAGAGATCCGGACACGGCTGCGATCGCGGCACGCTGGGAGATATTGTTCACGTTCGACGTCATATGCCCCTGCAGCTTGGATGCGGCCTTCGCCACGTCGAGCGGAGCGATCATCCAGCCGACACGCCAGCCGGGCATAGCGTAGGTTTTGGCCACGCCGTTGAGCACCAGCAGCTGATCACGCACTGCAGGCACTGCAGCGCCGATATACGTGGTTTTTGCACCATCGTAGTTCAGATGCTCGTAGATTTCGTCGGAGATCACCCACACATGGTGTTCCACAGCCCATTCGCCGATCGCCTTGACGGTTTCCGGATTCCACACGGCACCCGTCGGATTGTTCGGCGTATTCACGATGATGGCCTTCGTACGTTCGGTACGTGCTGCTTCCAGGTCTTCCAAGCTTGGCTCGAAATTGCGGTCAGCTCCCGCGAACACTTCGACAGGCACGCCTCCAGCCAGTTTCACGGCTTCCGGATAGCTCGTCCAATACGGCGTCGGAATGATGACTTCGTCGCCGTCATTGAGCAGGATTTGAAAGGATTCGTATAC
>ENA-OXRK01000318-OXRK01000318.1-human-gut-metagenome-genome-assembly--contig:-NODE-318-length-21204-cov-11.7465_pt1 | contig 21204 bp, 16 predicted proteins | sample MGYA00249590_ERZ652579 | MGnify/ENA primary metagenome ERZ652579 (study PRJEB26925, sample SAMN05826952) | human gut metagenome | biome: ENVO:2100002; feature: ENVO:00000062; material: ENVO:00002003...
GAGATTACTACGCGTCTCGTGGGCTCGGAGATGTGTATAAGAGACAGCACTCATTCGGTTAAGGCTTTTGATATTTCACTTAAAATAAAATAAGCCTGAATTGAAAAAATTTAAATCCAAAACCAAAAAAACAGCGGTGATTATTTTTCATCGCTGTTTTGTGTTGTTTGAGTCGAAATTAAATTGTTGTGTTTGTCAAATGCAGGGAGCATTGCATAATGACGATGATTTTATAATCGAAAGTTGTGATAACAATTAGCAAGATTCTTGTATATTTCTGTTGGTATCGCAAGATTTCCTTTTCCGACTCCAAGCGAAATATCGGGTTTTGTTGCTCCGTGAAAGTCACTTCCGCCGCTTTTCAAAAGACCGTATTCGTCACAGATTTTCTCGGCAAGCTCTGTTTCGGCTTTGTCAAAAAGCGAATAGTACGCCTCCGTTGCGTTAAGACCGCAAGCCTTTGCTTTTGGCAGAAATTCTCTCAACTCATCTTCGTTCATATTGAGAAACGGGTGTGCAAGAACGGATATTGAACCGAAACCTTTCAGCTTTTCAATTATATACAGGGATGACGGCCTTTTCGGCGGAACATAGTAGCCAAACTTCGACATAAGCAAGGTTTGAAATGCCTCTTTGACAGAAGAAACATAGCCCTTTTGCACAAGAGCGGCGGCGATGTTTGCACGGTTTACAAAGCCGTCAACCGTGCTGCTTTTGATTTCGTCATAGTCGAGAATATAGCCGTCTTTCGCAAGATTTTTAACGAGCAGTTTGTTGCTTTCCTCCTTTAATTTTTGCGACTCAGCCATAATTTCGGTTATGTCTGAATAGTTTTCTTTCTTGATAAACAGACCGACAATGTGCAGCTGCTTTGAATTGTATTCGGTTGAAAATTCAATCCCCGCAACGGTGGTTACACCGTACTTTTTACCTGCCGAAACAAATTCGTCAAGTCCGGCAACCGTGTTGTGGTCGCAGAGTGCAACAGCGTCAAGCCCGATTTCTTTGGCTTTTAAAACGATTTCCGTGGGTGAAAATGTGCCGTCAGAAAATGTTGAATGTGTATGCAAATCGCAGAACATAAAATTCCTCCGATACAAAATGGAGTGGGATAATTTTACCCACTCCATTTTAGCATATACGGTTTGCAAATTCAACGCAGATGAATATTTCACACAAGCTTTTTCAGTTTCAGTGCAAGGTCGGCAATGTGATTTACTCCGTTTCTGAAAACATAGTCAAACTCGCCGGCATAGGTTTTAACTTTGCCGTTAAATCCCTGTTTAAAGCGATATACACCGTAGTTTTTATGCGTTTCGTCATACCAATAGGGAATACCGCAAAAATCATATGTGTGGCAACCGCTCTCAATTGCGTACTTAATCATCGTCCATTGCATAAGATAATTCGGCATATATTTTCTGTATTCGTTTGATGAACAGCCGTAAACATAGCTTGCAACATTTGCATAATTTACAAGCAATGCACCCGACAAAACTTTTCCGTCAAGTTTTGTGATACAGAGCTTTGCGTTGCCGTGAAATGCCTGTAAAAAATTTCTGAAATATTCTTCCGAACGAATTTCAAAGCCGTCACGCCTGCCTGTTTCTTTCATAAGCTCCATAAAATCGTCAAGCTCATCTTCACCGCAGAATTTACACTCAACACCTTTCCTCATTGCAAGGCGGATGTTGTACCGCCATTTTGATTTAAAATTTGCAAAAACTTCATCACAAGATTTATCTTTTATGTCAAGCACATAATTTTCTCTGCATTGGGTGTTGTCATATCCTTGCTTTTCACCGTGATAAACAAATCCGAGGTCAACAAAATTTTTAATAGAGATAAAGTCGGTTTCGTCAATCAGCGGATCGGTTTTGAGCGTGTATGCGTGATATTTTTCTGCAATCAGTTTTATCTGCTCGAATATTTTTCTGACGGTTTTACTGTCGTGAGTGTCGCATACAAAGCCTCTCGGTGCATAAAGCATTGCCGTGTTGAGAATCGGTATTTTCTTTACAAGCACGAGTGTACAGCCGTTGATTTTTCCGTTTTCGTCACGAACTGCAACATATTCGGGAATCCAACCCTTTTTAACCCTTGCCCAGTCAGCCGACTGCATAAAGTTTCCGTATTTACTGTTTTTACAAAATTCCTCATACTCTTTAATATCCATAAAAAAACAAGCCTTTCGTAAGTGTATCTATACTATACAAAAGGCTTGTTTCTGAAATTGTTCAAAAATGTATCATAGTTGTTTCATAACACATAATAATCAAATTGTTCGTTGTTTATTTTGCTGTATTCCAAAAACGGCTGCGGGCAGATGTTGATGCTGAAAGATTCGGGACGTACATTAACCGTTATTGAATCGGAACTGACACCCCAGTATTTTATGAGTGCGTCTGACAACTCCTGTTCATAACTGTCGCTGTACGGAATAACCGAATACAGCGGATTTTCACTCTCGGTACCGCTGTCCGACAGGTAGGTTGTATCAATGTTAAGCTCATAAATTGTAAAGGTTTCCGTGTCAAACAGCATTGTTATGTTTAGTCCGTATCGTGCGCCCTCTTTGGCATAGTTGCATGCGACAAACATAAAATCGGACGAAACGATTACATTGCCGTCAAGTGTTCCACGCATTGTAAGTTTGTAACCGCTACAGCTGTCAAATGTAAAAAACTGCGGAATGTAGCCTGCAATATTGGAAAATAAATTTGTGTCTTTAAGCGAATTTGCAAGATTGCTTATCGCTTTTTTGGCATAGCTGATTACAGTTTCTGCTTTCGGAGCATTGTTTTGAAGAACCCAGACGGTATCTTCGCTTGAAACGAGTTTCAAAAATTCTCCGCCGCTCAAAGTAGTTATATCGGCGGTAAGTTTAAATGTTTCGGCTGTGTTTCCGACAGAATCCCGATTGTCCGTTACCGAATAATAAAAGCGGGGGAGAAACACAACGGTTGCGACTACGGTCAAGGTGAGCAGAGTGCAGATGATATATTTTGCGGATTTTTTAAGGTTAAATTTCATCTTCAAAATCCTCACTTTCCTCAGAATTATCGGCAAGGCTTACCGTAAAGCTGATGTCCGTACCCTTGCCGACTTCACTGACAATTTCAAGAGTTGAGCCGTGAAGCTTTGCAATTTCGTTGCAGATTGAAAGTCCGAGTCCGGCTCCGCCCATACTTCTTGAACGGGATTTGTCAACCATATAAAACGGTTCGGTAATTTTGGCAAGGTCATCTTCCGCAATTCCGCAACCGCTGTCGGTAACGCAAAAACGGTATCTGTCGCTGTCAACATATCCCGTTAGTGTAACAGGCTTTCCGCTCTCACTCGCTTTGCAGGCATTGTCTATCAGATTGTACAAAAGCGTTTTCAAGAGTGACGGCTCAGCTTTGACAGTTGCTTTTTCAACATTTAATTTGAGCTTTACGCCGTATTTTTTCAAAATAAAGAGAACAGACTTTTTTGTGTCATCGGCAATTATGTCCGTTCTTATGTCTACGGTTTTGATTTCATCATTTTTCAAAACTATAAGGTTTAGCAGATTGAGCGAAAGCGCCTCAAGCCGACTGCCCTCTTTGTAGATAAGGTCGGCACATTCTCTGCGTTGTTCAGGCTCCATTTCGTAGGAACGGAGCATATCCGCATAGCCGATAACAGAGGTCAGCGGAGTTTTTAACTCATGGGTAAAATCCGCAATAAAGTTGTCACGATTTTGTGCGGCAAGTTTGAGCTGTTCAATGTAGTCTTCAACATAATCTGCCATGGTGTTAAAGCTCTGTGAAAGCTCGGTTATTTCGGTTGAAGATGTAATGCCGTGGCTTTCCTTTACTCTCATATTAAAGTTGCCTTTGGCAATTTCTTTTGACGCATCCTTTAATTTAACAAGCGGTCTTGTCAAAAGTTTTGAGAAGATTACGAGCAAAATTGACGCAAACAGTGCGACCCCTATGAGAATGAACTGATAAATTGTGCAGTACATATCACGGTCGCTGTACACGCTTGTTATATCGTCAACCGTTTCAATATAACAGCTTGCGGTTACAAGCTGAATTTTGCTTATTGTCTGAATATAGTATTTTTTGTTTTCCGTAACAATTCTGCTTTTTCTGGAGTTTACCGACATACCGTGAGCAAATTCATCCTCTGCCGAAAAGCTTAGCTCGTTTATTGAACCGATTTTGCTTTTGGAATCCGAATTGCCGGCAATCTGTTTTGCAAATCCTATTGCCGAAGTACGAAGATATTCCCAGTTTCCGTAGGTGGGTTTGCTGTTGTCTGCATATACCGAAAGTGCTGTTGTGATGTAATTGTTGTTCTTTTTGGCTGAGTCAATGCGGTTGTTCAGCGTGTTTGTAAAAACGGTGTTGATGAGGAGAAAACCTCCCACACCGAAGGAAGTAATTATAATAAGAAAGGTAATAAAAAATATTTTCCACGAAAATTTCATTAGGGCTTTCCCTCCGCTTATTCAACAAGACGGTAACCGACTTTATACACAGACTGAATGTTGTCTTTTAAATCAAGCTTTTTTCTTAACCGCTGAATATGCAGATCCACGGTTCTTGTATCACCCATATACGGTTCATTCCATACCCTTTCGTAAATCATTTCACGGTAAAGGGCAATGTTTTTGTTGCGTACAAAAAGCAGAAGTATTTCGTATTCCTTTAATGTAAGGTCAATTTGTACTCCGTTTTTGGTGACTATTCTTGAATTTGTGTCAATTACTATGTCTTTAAAGCTGAGTTTTGTTTTTGCCTTGTTGTATCTTCGCAGTACCGCATCGACTCTTGCCTGAAGTTCCGAAATGTTGAACGGTTTTGTTATGTAATCGTCAGCCCCCAGGTTAAGCCCGTAAACCCTGTCCGATATATCTGATTTTGCAGTAATGAAAATTACGGGTGTGTCAAAGCCTTTGATGTAGTCCATAAGCTCAAAACCGCTGATTTTCGGCAACATAACATCAAGCAGAATAAGGTCAAAGTGCTTTTTCTCCAGAACATCGGCACAGCTTTCGCCGTCAAACACACAATCGGTTTTGTGCCCGTGCCGAGAAAGAGCCATTTCAATAAGATTTGAAATATTCTTTTCGTCCTCAACAATCAATATGTCAGCCAACAACCCCACCTCCAAGACACAGTTTATATTGCCATTGTATCATAGATGTATCATTTTTTTCAAATTATCTTTTTTCGCAGAGCTGTATTCCAAAAATAGGTTAATGCAGAATATTGTCGAATTATGTGCAGTTGTTAATTATTTCACGAACCGTGCTTGAAAACAAAGTCGAATAATGGTATTATTTTATGCAAGCAAAACATTTTGAAAGGAAGATTACAATGGGTAATTCTAAATCGGTAAAAAAAGGTGTTGCAGTTGTAACGGCAGTTATTGTTGCTGTTGTTATGGTTTGCGTTTCGGTAGTTTGCAATTTGCTTTCAACAAAAACAGAAAGCTCAAATCAGACATATCTTGATGACGCAAAGGCTCAGCTTACAGAATACAGCGATAACTATAATTACACTAAATTTGAGTTTATGAACTCACTTTTTGAAAAGGCAAATGTAATTGCAAGTGTTGTTACGGAAAATACTTCGGCTGAAACAAATGCCGCACTTGTAAAGAACCTCGGCATCAATTCATTTGTTATGACAGATGCTGACGGCAAGATTATCGCATCGTCAGACGATAAAAAGGTCGGCACAAATTTCCTTGATGACGAAACAACAAAGCAGTTCAAGGCTAACCTCAAGGGTATGAAGTTCAAGAGCATTTCAGAACCGACAGCCGTTGAGGGCGAGGACGGTGTGTATAACCTCATGGCTTGCGTTGCAAGAACAGAGGGCGGCATCGTTATTATTGATACAAATACAAGCGACTATTCGGCTGTTATCGGTGCTGATATTGCAAAAAGCTGCAAGGGTGATACAATCATCGTTAAGAACGGCGAAGTTGTAAGCACAAATATGAACCTTGGCGATAACGGTCTTAAAAGCGCAGGCATTACAGACGAAATGATTCGTTCGGAAAATTTCAATGTTACAATTGACGGCACAACATATTCACTCAGCAGTATGCCGTCAGGTGAATATACAATCATCAGCGGACAGGCTGCGACAGAAAGCGGTTTCAATATGATTTACGGTGTCGTAATTCCGTGTGCCGCAGGTGTTGTAATGATTATCATTTCCACAATTATACTCAGCCTTGGCACAACAAAGAAAAAGGAAAACGAGTAATTGTTAATTACAGCATACAAACAAGAAGTGGACATTTCACGAAATTTGTATGTAAAATGACGAAAAGGTCATAAATTCAAGAAATATCCCCGAAAACATTGTGCTTTAGCACAAAGAATATTGTGCCGAAAAATATTGCATAACCGTATTTTGATGATATAATAATGGCATAAACAAAAAAGACGCAAAGCAAAGGAGCTTCTGAAAAGGAGGCTCCTTTTCTGTTTATCTTTTTTGGTATCTTAAAAAGGGGAAATTATTATGACACCTGAGAAAATTGTTGAAAACCATAAGAAATATGTCCTCCAGTCATGGAGCAAGCAGGGTAATCTCAATCCGATTCCCGTTGCAAAGGCAGACGGAATTTACTTTTACGATTTTGACGGTAACAGATATACAGATATGTCATCACAGCTTGTAAACCTCAATCTCGGTTACGAAAATAAAGCAACCGATTATGCAATCATCGGTGTGAAAGCCGATATGGCTGACCATATTTCTTCAAGAAAGCTTGAATCGGCATTTGAACGAACAATTTATTCCTACAAAAAGCACTGGGGCGGTTTTAAGGTGGACAACATGATGTTCTATGTCCTCAATGACTTTTCCGATGATGAAATTGAAAGCATAGCCGAAAAAATTCAGTCGGAAAAGGAGAGGTATATAAGCGTCAACAAGCTGTATGTGGCAGTGAGCAAAACAAATAACAAGCTGAAATCACTCCCGAAAACATACCAGATTGTTTTAAGAATGTTAAGGCTTGCCGTCCGTGCAAATATGACGCCTATGTTCTATGACCGATTTGAAGTTAAAAAGCTGATTCTTGCGGTTGACGATATTTCGTTGCTTGAAAGTATCTATAACGAAAATCTCAAAAAGCTTGAAGTGTATGACCGTGACAACGGCACGGATTATATGAGCTTTTTAAGACTTTACCTAAAGTATGACGGAAGTGTTCAGAGGGTTGCTCAGGAAACCTTTGTTCACCGCAACACCATAAATTATCAGCTTGCAAAAATCAAAAAGATTCTCGGCAATAGTCTCAAAACCTTTGAAGAACGATTTAAAATTATATTAGCATTTGAAGTTCGTGATGTGCTTTGACCGCCTCCGTCTCCGTCACGATGTTAATACTGAAAATCCCCCGACAGCCTAACGGAAACCGCTGTCGGGGGATTATTTATGTGTTTATTGTAGTTGTATTTATTTGAGTAACTGATACTAATTGATATCAATTAGTATCAGTTACTATCAGTCAGAGTTAGCATAAGTAAAAAAGAACCGATACAAAAAGTATCGATTCTTCTTTGGTGCACCTGACAGGAATTGAACCTGCACTCCTCTCGAAACTAGAACCTAAATCTAGCGCGTCTGCCAGTTCCGCCACAGGTGCAAATATTAAACTGAAATATAAATAGTGGTTTTGCGAAGTGATACGCGCGTCTTCCGGTCTGAAATATAGTCGCAATGCGTCGCACATAAATGTACTTCCGTTTGCTCGTTATTTCAGACAGCGCATTGCTCCCTTTATCTGCCACAGGCAGCGGTCGCAAGGCTACCAATTCCGCCACACCCGCATTTTCAATTTCTGCAAGACCTACCGTTAGATAATACTATAAATATCAGCAAAAGTCAAGTATAAGCAAGCAGTATATTACTACTGCTTGCAGAACACGATTCCGTCTTTTTTACTGATTGACTTGATTTTTGCCAAAGATTCAACTCTTATGCCCATATCACGAACGAGGTTACCACCGCCCTGATAAGCTTTTTCGATAACAATTCCCGCACCTGCTGTTTTTGCGCCTGCTTTTTCAATAAGCATAAGAAGTGCCGTTAAGGCGCTGCCCTTTGCAAGAAAATCGTCAATGATAAGCACATTGTCTTCTTTGCTCAAAAATTCCTTTGAAACAACTATGTCATAGTCCTTTTTATGAGTGTATGAGTGGACGGTTGCGTTGTATGTATCGGAATAAATATTGATTGTCTTTGTCTTTTTTGCAAAAACAACCGGAACACCAAAATACTGAGCCGCAAGACAGGCAATGCCGATTCCAGACGCTTCGATTGTCAGAATTTTTGTTATGTTTTCGTCCTTGAAAAGTCTGTAAAATTCCTTGCCAAGCTCACACACAAAATTGACATCAATCTGATGATTGAGAAAGCTGTCAACCTTTAACACATTGTCGGCACCAATATGTCCGTCTTTAAGAATTCTGTCTTCTAAAAGTTTCATATCAATCTCTTTTCTGAAAAATAAAATAGTAACAAACAATACGATAGATTATACTACAAATATTTGCACATTTCAATTGATTTTTGTGATATTCCATGCCTTATTTTTCTTATTTTCGGAAAAAATTAAATTCAGACACAAAAAAGGCAGTCGTGATAAAGCGACTGCCCCTGCGGTTTATACTTCAATATTTTTAATTGAATCAAATTCGTCCATGATTTCTTTTGACGGCTTTTTTGAAAGAAGAGAAACAATAACATTCACAATAAGCGCAAGTCCGAAGCCTACAACAAGTGAATAAAGATTTGTTGCCGCATAAAGCGTCTGACCGTTTACAAGCGGAATATAGTCCCATATGATAACTGTCAGAGCACCTGTTGCCATGCCGCTGATTGCACCCGAAAGTGTTGAGCGTTTCCAGAAAAGTGCCAACAGAACAACAGGTCCGAATGCCGAACCGAATCCTGCCCATGCATCCGAAACAAGTCCCATAATGCTTGATTTAGGATTAAGTGCAATGAAGAATGCGATTACAGCAACAACTGCAACTGCAATTTTGCCGACCAAAAGCGAACTCTTTTCGCTTGCATCCTTTTTAACAGCACCTTTGTAAAGATCCTCCGAAACAGCCGACGCAGTGACGAGAAGCTGACTGTCTGCTGTTGACATAATTGCGGCAAGGATTCCGCAAAGGAAAATACCGCCGATAAAGATAAGCACGCCGTTGCCTGAGAAAAGCTGCTGGATTGTTCTGATGAATACAGATTCGCTTGTTGCATCGTCAAGCTGTGCTGTAAGGTAGCCTCTTGCGATAAGACCGATAAGGCATGACGCAGTAAGTGAAATAATTACCCAAACAACAGCAATTTTTCTTGACTTCTTGATTTCTTTATTGCTCTTTACAGCCATGAATCTGACGAGAATATGCGGCATACCGAAGTAACCGAGTCCCCACGCAAGGTTTGAAATAATCGAAACAGCCGAAACAGGAGTTCCGTCACCGTTTACAAAGAAGTTAAGGAACTGAGCAGGCTGTTCAACACCTTTTGCGGCAAGCGCAGAACTGAAGCTTGTGTCAAATGTGAGAATTGCATATGCAAGCACCGGAACGGTAAGGATTGCAACAATCATCATAAGTCCCTGAATGAGGTCGGTTGTACAAACTGCCTTGAAACCGCCCATGAATGTATATACAAGAATTACTACTGCGGCAACGATAAGACCGATAACATAAACCCGATTGTAGTTTTCGTCACCGCTTGCGCTGTCCGAGAAGAGCGTTGCAAAAAGCTTTGCACCCGAACTGAATGCCGACGCTGTGTAAACCGTGAAGAAAACTGCGATGATTGACGCCGAAACAATCTTGATTATGTTTTTATGGTCACGGTAGCGATTTTTGAAAAAGCTCGGAATAGTGAGCGAGTTGCCTGCCACAATTGTGTATTTACGAAGTCTTGCCGAAACAATGTACCAGTTGAGAATTGTGCCGATAAGAAGTCCTACGGCAATCCATGCCTCGCCTGTACCGGCAAGGTATACAGCGCCCGGAAGTCCCATCAAAAGCCAACCGCTCATATCAGATGCCTGTGCCGACATTGCGGCTGTCCAACTGCCGAGGTTTCTGCCTCCGAGAAAGTAGTCCTCATTGTTCTTGTTGCCCTTTGAACAAACAAAGCCTATTACGATCATAATAATCATATAAGCTATAAATGCACAAAGAACTATTATGTTGTTTGTTGTCATTATGCCCCTCCTGAAATTAAATTTATAAATCAAATACCTTTTAATTCTACCAAAAATGAATAAATAAATCAAGTGAATTGCAGTATTTAGGACTTTTATGCAGATAATTTGTGCATTTGCAAAAATTCAGGAGTAACATTTTGCACATAATTACGAATAAAATAACTTTTATATGCATTTAAAGGGGGATTTTGTGTTGATTTGAAGAATCAAAAGTATTATAATTACATTGATTGCAAATTGACTGTAAAAGGTATGTGGAGAGATAGAAATGAATATGGTAAAAAGAACTTGGGCAGAAATTTCACTTAATGCAATTGAGCATAACTATAATGTAATAAGAAATAAGGTTGCAGACGATACAAAGGTCTGTTGTGTTATAAAGGCTGACGGCTACGGCCACGGTGCAGTTGAGCTTTCACAGATTTATGAAAAACTCGGAGCGGATTTTTTTGCTGTTTCAAATATTGACGAGGGTATAGAAATCAGAAAGAGCGGTTCAAAACTCCCTATTGTGATTCTTGGCTACACTCCCGTTTCAGAGGCTGAAAATCTTGCTGAATATGATATTTCTCAGGCTGTTTTTTCACTTGAGTATGCAAAGGAGCTTTCCGAAAAATGTGTTGAAGAGGATTGTATCTGCAAAATGCACATCAAGGTTGACTCGGGAATGTCAAGAATCGGCTTTATGTGTCAGGAATTTCCACGGGATGAATATTCTATTGAAGAAATTTGTGAGGCTTGTTGCCTGCCGAATCTTGAGGTTGAGGGGCTTTTTACTCATTTTTGTGTGTCTGATGAAGATGCCGAGGGCAGAGAGTTCACAAACAAGCAGTATGAAAACTTTATTCATGTGCGTGACAGTCTTAAAAAGCGAGGCGTTGATATCAGCGTTGTTCATTGCTCAAACAGCGGCGCAATTGAAGATTACCCCGAAACCTGTTGCGATATGGTAAGAGCAGGCATTATCCTCTACGGACTTGCTCCGTCATCAAAGCTTGCCGACAGACTTGACCTTGTTCCTGCAATGACTCTTAAAACAGTTGTCGCTTTTGTAAAAGAGGTTCAAAAGGGTGCAACAATTTCCTACGGCAGAACTTTTACAGCCGACAGAAAGATGAAAATTGCAACCGTTCCTATCGGATACGCTGACGGATTCATCAGACAGAATGCAAAAGACGGCTATATGACGGTAAACGGAAAGAAAGCGAAAATTGTGGGCAGAATATGTATGGATCAGACAATGCTTGATGTTACCGATATTGAAGATGTCAAGACAGGTGACGAGGTTGTCGTATTCGGTACAGGCGAAAACGGTGAGCCTACTGCAGATTCACTTGCCGAAAATACAGGAACTATAAACTACGAAACCGTCTGCCTTGTCGGAAAGCGTGTTCCGAGAATTTACATTAAAGACGGAAAAATTGAGAATGTGATGTATAAATTATGAGATTACTTGCTGTTGACGGAAACAGCATTGTAAACCGTGCGTTTTACGGAATAAGACCGCTTACTACAAAGGACGGTCAGTTTACAAACGCAATTTACGGATTTCTTACAATGCTGTACAAAATTAAAAATGAAGAAAATCCCGACGCCGTGGCGATTGCCTTTGACCTGAAAACACCGACCTTCAGACACAAGGCTTATGCAGGCTACAAGGCAACACGAAAAGGTATGCCGGAGGAGCTTGCGTCACAAATGGAACCGCTGAAAAAGCTTCTTACCCTTTTAGGCTACAGGCTTGTTACCTGTGAGGGCTTTGAGGCTGACGATATTCTCGGTACGCTCGCCAAGGCTTGTGAAGAAAACGGAAACGAGTGCGTTATTGCAACAGGTGATCGTGACAGCCTTCAGCTTGTGTCGGACAAAACAAGCGTTCATCTTTGCTCAAACAAACAGGATATACTTTATACCCCCGAAAAGATTCTTGAAACTTACGGTGTAACTCCAAAGGAGCTTATAGAAATCAAGGCGATTCAGGGCGATACTTCGGATAATATTCCGGGTGTTGCGGGAATAGGACCAAAGGGTGCAGGCGACCTCATTCAGAGATATCACACGGTTGAGTATATCTATGACCATCTTGATGAACTTGAAATCAAGGACGGTGTGCGTAAAAAGCTGACTGCGTCAAAGAAAAATGCAATTCTCAGCCGTATGCTCGGTGAAATAAACTGCAACGCTCCTGTTGACACAAATGTCGAAAATTATGTTGTAGATATGAAAGATGCCGATGAATGTGCCGGATTTATGGCAAAACTTGAACTGTTTTCTTTAATAGAAAAATACGGCATCAAGGCTGACAAAAATACAAAGCCCGAAAAGGTTGAGAAAAATTCGCTTGAGGTTGTGTCTGATTTTGACGAAAATGAACTTTTAAAAAATGTTAAGTCAGAGAAAAAGCTCTATCTCAACTTTGAAACAGAGAATAAAGAATTAAAATCCTTTGCCGTACTTTTTGACGGCAAGGTGTATATAAGCACGGACGAAGAACTTTTTGTTAAGTTTATTGCCGACAGTGAACTTGAAAAGTACACAAGAAACATCAAAACGCTCTACGCTTATGCCGATGAGAAAAATATTGATGTTGAAAATATTGTGTTTGATATTGAGCTTGCGGCATATCTGATTGAACCGTCGTCAAAGGATTATTCGGACAAAAATCTTTGTGCCTCTTACGAAATCACTCTGCCCGTCTGCGCTGATGAGCAGAATGAAAAATACGAGGCATTTGCCTGTTACGCAGAATTGTGCGAAAAACTCGGAGATAAAATCAAGGCTCACGGTCAGGAAAAGTTGTTGAGTGAAATTGAAATTCCGCTTGCAAAGGTGCTTGCAAGAATGGAAAATATCGGTGTCTGTGTTGACCGACAGGGCATTGAAAGCTACGGCGAAATGCTTTCTGCACAGATTAAGGAGCTTGAAACCGCAATTTACGAAAGTGCGGGCTGTGAGTTTAACATCAATTCTCCGAAACAGCTTGGCGTAGTTTTATTTGAAAACCTCGGACTCCCTTGCAAAAAGAAAACGAAGAGCGGTTACAGCACAAATGCAGAGGTGCTTGAAAGCCTGAGGTATGAACATCCCGTTGTTGAAATGGTGCTGAGATACAGAACGCTCTCAAAGCTGAATTCAACCTACTGCGAGGGACTTTTAAAGGTCATTGCAGATGACGGCAGAATCCATTCAAATTTCAATCAGACCGAAACAAGAACAGGCAGAATCAGCTCAACAGAGCCGAATCTCCAGAATATCCCCGTAAGAACCGAGCTTGGCAGAGAGATGAGAAAGTTTTTCTGTGCAAGAGATGGCTGGGCGCTTGTTGACGCCGACTATTCGCAGATTGAACTTCGTGTGCTTGCCCATATTTCGGGTGACAAAAATATGATTAAAGCGTTCAAGGATAACGAAGATATCCACGCAATCACAGCGTCACAGGTGTTCAATATGCCGCTTGATATGGTAACTCCGATTATGAGAAGTCGTGCAAAGGCGGTTAACTTCGGTATTGTTTACGGAATCGGCGCATTTTCACTTGCAAAGGATATCGGTGTTTCAAATAAAGAGGCAAAGCACTACATTGAAAGCTATCTTGCCCATTACAGCGGCGTTGACAGCTATATGAAAAATGTTGTCGAAAAAGCGAACGCTGACGGCTATGTTGAAACGATGTTCGGTAGAAGAAGAAATCTTCCCGAGCTCACCTCGAGCAAGCATATGATCCGTGCATTCGGTGAAAGAGTTGCAAGAAATATGCCTATTCAGGGCACAGCCGCAGACATTATCAAAATTGCAATGATTAAGGTTGACGAGCGAATGAAATCCGAAAATCTCCGTGCAAGGCTTGTGTTGCAGGTTCACGACGAACTTATTGTCGAAGCCCCGCAGGATGAGAGCATGAGAGTTGCACTCATCGTTCAGGAAGAAATGGAAAACGCAGTTAAAATGAGCGTTCCGCTCACAGCCGATGCGGCAATCGGGAGGACTTGGTATGATGCAAAAGGATAACAGAACGATTGCCTTTGTATGCACGGGCAACACCTGTCGCAGTCCCATGGCAGAGGCAATTTTTAATGATATGGCAGAGAAAAACGGCGTTTGCGTCAGGGCGGAAAGCTTTGGCATTGCGACCTCAACGGGACTTCCCGTGTCGGAAAATTCCGTGATTGCCTGTAAGGAAATCGGAATTGACCTTTCGGGCAAAGCTTCAACAGCCGTGGCTGATGCCGGCATTGAAAAATACGAAAAATTTTACTGTATGTCGCAAAGTCACGCAAAAATGTTGATGCAGTTTTTTCTTGTACAGCCCGAAAAAATCGCCGTGCTCGGTATAAGCGATCCCTACGGCGGCGACATTGATGTGTACAGACATTGCCGTGATGAAATTGTTAATTCTGTAAAGGAAATATTAAAAGCGTATGAAAATTGACAGAATGACCGAAAATCAGCTTGAGGCGGTTGCACAGCTTGAAAAGCGGTGTTTTTCGCATCCGTGGTCGTTTAACAGCCTTGAAGAAGAATTGAACAACGAAACTTCGCTGTTTTTTACCGCAACGGAAGATAATGCCGTTGTCGGATATATAGGAATGAGTGTTATTGTTGATGAGGGTTACATTTTCAATGTTGCCGTTGATGGTACACACAGAAATCGGGGAATAGGTTCGGCGCTTGTTGAAACGCTTGTGACCTATGCCAAGAAAAATAACCTTTGCTTTCTCACTCTTGAGGTTCGTGAAAGTAACGGGAACGCCCGTTCTCTCTATGAAAAATTCGGATTCATCAAGGTGGGAGAGAGGAAAAATTACTACTCCTCTCCAACCGAAAACGCTGTTTTAATGACACGCTGTTTTTGACATATATATGTAATAAAACATTATATTAACGATATTACGGAACTTCATCATAAATGTTTCGTAGTGAAAGGAAAATTATGAAGATACTCGCAATAGAATCGTCCTGTGACGAAACTGCGGCAGCGGTTGTTGAGGACGGCAGAAACATAATCTCCTCGGTGGTTGCTTCTCAGGTTGAGGAACACAAGCTTTACGGCGGTGTTGTTCCCGAAATCGCATCACGCCGTCACGCAGAGGCAATTGTTCCTGTTGTAAGACAGGCTCTTGAAGATGCAGACTGCAGGCTTTCCGACATTGACGCAATCGGCGTTACATATGCTCCCGGACTTATCGGAGCGTTGCTTGTGGGAGTGAATTTTGCAAAAGGACTTTCACTTGCAACAGGAATTCCGCTTGTGCCTGTTCACCATCTGCGTTCACACATTGCGTCAAATTATATTTCAAATAAAGAATTAAAACCGCCGTTTCTCTGTCTTGTTGTGTCAGGCGGTCACAGCCATATTGTTATGGTTGAGGACTACACAAAGATGAAAATTATCGGCAAAACCCGTGATGATGCCGCAGGCGAGGCTTTTGACAAAGCCGCAAGGACAATGGGAATGCCGTATCCGGGCGGAATTGAAATGGACAGAGTTGCGGAAAACGGCAATCCGTTTGCATTCAAGCTCCCTCGTCCCGCAGTTCACGATGCACCGTATGATTTCAGCTTTTCGGGACTTAAAACAGCCGTAATCAACCTCATTCACAATTCGGCACAAAAGGGTGTTGAGCTTAACAAAGCCGATGTCTGTGCATCATTCCGCTATGCTGTTGTCGATTGCCTTGTTACAAACTTTATCAAGGCGGCTGAAGACTTGGGACAGAAAAAGCTGGTAATCGCAGGCGGTGTTTCGGCAAATTCACTTCTCAGAAGAACCCTTGCCGAAGAGTGTAAAAAGCGTGATTGGGAAATGTATATGCCCGAAAAATCTCTTTGCGGTGACAATGCCGCCATGGTCGGTTCACAGGGATATTACGAGCTTCTCAGCGGAAATATTGCAGGAACAGACCTCAATGCTTTTGCTACAATGAGTATTGAAAAGGGCTGATTTATTCGCAAATAATCACTAAAACACTTGCTATTTTATCAAGAATATACTAAAATAGTGTTAATAAACCGAAAGGACGATTTAAAATGAGCAATCCTATTGTTACTTTTGAAATGGAAAACGGAAAAACAATCAAAGCGGAGCTTTATCCCGAAATTGCTCCGAATACTGTAAATAATTTTCTCAGCCTTGTAAACAAGGGTTACTATGACGGCCTTACATTTCACCGTGTAATCTACGGTTTCATGATTCAGGGCGGTTGCCCCGAAGGCACGGGTATGGGCGGCCCCGGATATTCAATCAAGGGCGAATTTGCCGTGAACGGCTTTGAAAACAATCTCAAGCATACAGAGGGTGTTCTCTCAATGGCTCGTTCAATGATGCCCGACTCAGCAGGCTCGCAGTTCTTCATTATGCACAAGAACGCTCCGCACCTTGACGGTCAGTATGCCGCTTTCGGCAAGGTAATCGAGGGTATGGATGTTGTCAATGAAATTGCAGAGTGTGACACAGACTATTCCGACAAGCCTCTTGATCCTCAGATTATGGCAAAGGTTACAGCCGAAACCTTTGGTGTTGACTATCCCGAGCCTGAAAAATGCTGATTGTTAAGAAAGGAATTTTAAAATGAATGTTTTGCTTGCAGGCGGCGCCGGATATATCGGCTCGCACACTTGTGTTGAACTCATCAACGCAGGTCACGATGTTGTAATTGCAGATAATTTTTCAAACAGCTGTCCCGTTGCGGTTGAAAGAGTTGAAGAGCTGACAGGCAGAAAAATTCCGCTCTATGAGGCCGATGTATGTGACAGAGATGCCGTTGAAAAGATTTTTTCGGAGAATAAGATTGATGCGGTAATTCACTTTGCAGGTCTTAAAGCAGTAGGTGAAAGCTGTGAGAAGCCTGTTGAATATTACCGTAACAACATTGATTCAACGCTCACATTGCTTGAGGTGATGAAAAAACACGGTGTAAATAACTTTATTTTCAGCTCAAGTGCCACGGTTTACGGTACTCCGGAAACTGTTCCGCTTGTTGAAACAATGCCAAAGGGTTCTCCTACAAATCCGTATGGCTGGACAAAGTTTATGATGGAACAAATTCTTACAGACACCGCAAACGCAAATCCCGATATGTCTGTTGTTCTTCTTCGTTACTTTAACCCAATCGGCGCTCACGAAAGCGGCAGAATCGGTGAAGATCCTAACGGAATCCCGAATAACCTTATGCCGTACATAACACAGGTTGCCGCCGGCAGACTCAAGTGTCTCGGTGTTTTCGGCAACGATTACCCTACGCATGACGGCACGGGTGTGCGTGACTATATCCATGTTGTTGACCTTGCAAAAGGTCATGTAAAGGCTATTGAATATTCCGCAGAGCACAAGGGAACTGAGATTTTTAATCTCGGAACAGGTGTGGGCTACAGCGTTCTTGATATTGTAAAGGCTTTTGAAAAGGCAAATTCGATTGAAATTCCTTATGTTATAAAGCCACGCCGAGCAGGCGACATTGCAGAATGCTTTGCCGACGCAACAAAAGCCAAGAAAATACTTGGATGGATTGCCGAGAAAAGTCTTGAGGATATGTGCCGTGACAGTTGGAACTGGCAATCTCACAATGTGAATGGTTACAAATAACAAATAAATGATATTTTATTTGTGCATTCCTACAAAAAAACAATATTTTGTCAAATAATCAGTCAGCAAGAGTTTTTAGCATTGACTTTTGGTGGTTGATTGTTGTATAATTAAACTGCTTATAGAAGCATTATCACATAAGGAGGAAAAGAAAATGTTCAAAAAAGCACTTAGCCTTTTACTGTCTATGATGCTTGTTGTGACATCACTCGTTGCAACCGTAGTGAGCGTTTCTGCTGCCGGCGATTCATATTTCGTATCCGGTTCTGAAGAACTCACAGGTTACAAGTGGGCTGAGACTGAAGCAACTTGCGGAGATAATGTAATGACAGAAAACGGCGACGGTAACTACGAAAAAGTATTTACCAACGTAGCAGTCGGCAACGGCTACCAGTTCAAGGTCGTTAAAAACGATAAAGAGTGGATTGGTGTAGGCGATACCGGCAATGACAACTTCACATTCAATGTAACAAAGGAATGTGATGTAACAGTAACTTACAACCCTACAACAAATGAAATCACTGCAACAGGTGAAGGTGTTGTAATTCCGAAAGAACTTGTTGTTGACCACATTACAGTCGTTGGTAACGGTGAAGAATCATGGCTCAACGGTAAGGACTGGAAGGTAGATGCTGAAGCTAACTACATGACAGAGACATCTGAGGGTTCAAAGGTTTACCAGATTAAGTTTGAGAGCCTTGACGCTTATGAGAACTATCAGTTCAAGTTTGCTGCCAACGGTTCATGGGCAGATAACTGGGGCCTTCCTGAGCAGGGCACAGCTCCTCTCAATGAGTGGTATGACCTTACATACAACGGTCAGAACATGATCATTGATACAGATGCAGCTGGTTACGAAGACGGTTATGACATCGTTCTTACACTTGACCTTTCAAACTTTGACTATGCTACAAAGCAGGGTGCAAAGGGTAAGGTTGACATCGTTACTGATGCAGAGCCTACAACAGTAGCAGAGCCTACAACAGTAGCAGAGCCCACAACAGTAGCAGAGCCTACAACAGTAGCAGAGCCTACAACAGTAGAGCCTACAACTGCAGCTCCTGCAAAGGGTCTCACAGTTACAGCTACTTCAAACCTCTTCCCTGAGAAGAAGGTTACTCTCAGCGCAGGTCAGAAGACTGTAAAGGTTACATATATGTTCCAGTCTAAGGACAAGGACATGTTGGACTTCCAGTGGGATATGAAATACGATACAAATGTACTCAAGCTAACAGCTAACTCAACCAGAGCTAAATCATTTGAATATCCAAAGGTTGGCAGTTATATTTATAACAATGCTCATCCGGGTGTAATTTCTGCTAACGGTACCACACTCAGCCTTTATGACACAACATCAAAGGAAATCGTATTTGCTTCTGCTGAATTTGAAGTAATTGATCCTGAGGCTACAGCAACTACTGTTGATCTTGATGTACAGGTACTTCGTCTTTCAAATGTTGATCCTGCAACAGACCAGACAATCACAGCTGAAGAAGTTTCGGTTGCTGACAAGTCAATCGTTGACCAGGATGTATCCGGTAAGTATGTTATAGGTACTAATACTGTAACAGATCCCGACGCTTCAGAAGAGCCTACAACAGAAGAGCCTACAACAGCTCCTGCTGCCGATACTACATATGTAGTTGCCGGTACAACAAATCTTACAGGCTATGAATGGGTTGGTACACCTGCTGCAGCTCCCGAAAATGTTATGACAGCTGACGGCAGCGTATTCACAAAGACATTCTCTGCTGTTCCTGCAGGTAAAAACTATCAGCTCAAGGTTGTTGCAAACACAGGCGACGCTCAGAAGTGGATCGGTCTTGACGGTACAGATAACAATGTAACTTTCGATGTAGAAACAGCTTGTGATGTTACTGTAACATTCGATCCTGCTACAAACAAGATTACTGTAACAGGTGACGGCGTTAAAATGGTAACAGACCTTGAAGTTAACAGCATTACAGTTGTTGGTAACGGTGAAGACAACTGGCTCAACGGTGTAGCATGGGGTGTTGACGCTGAAGCTAACCACATGACTCAGGTTTCTGACAAGGTATATCAGATTAAGTATGAAAATATTGAATCTGCAGACGATGCTTATCAGTTCAAGTTTGCTGCAAACGATGATTGGGCAGCTAGCTGGGGTCTTCCCGAGCAGAGCGCAACTCCTATAGGCGAAGAATTTGACCTTGCATTCAATGGTCAGAATATGCTTCTTAACACAGTTTCTGCAGGTTTTGCAGAAGATTCACTCGTTGATGTAACAATCACACTTGATCTTACTAAGTTTGATTATCCGTCACGCTCAGGTGCTAAGGCTACTGTTAAGGTTGAGCCTTCAACTCCTGCAGTTGATAATTTAACAATCAACGCTACATCTAATATTTGCCAGGCTAACGGTTCAGGCACATTTAATGTAGGCGACAAGGTATCAGTTTACTATCTCCTTGACACTAAGGACGCACAGCTTGAAGAAGTACAGTGGGCTCTTACATATGATAAGAACCTCCTTACACTTGATTCACTTACAATGCCTGAAATCGCTGACGGCATGGTAAATATGGATGATGTTTCAGGCAATGCTTCAAACCTTGCACTTTATGATTTTGCAGGCGGCAAGAAGCTTGTTGAGGCTGTGTTCACAGTTAACGGTACAGGTACAACAAATGTTGACCTCAATGTAGTTGATCTTACACTTGGTAAGCTCAATCCTGCAACAGGCACAGTTGATGCTGATTCAGAATATGAAGCAGTAGTTAACGGCGACATGGCTAATGATCTCTTTGATCACATTAACTCAGACGCTAAGGTTGAGGCATATGTTGAGCCTACAACAACAGAGCCTGCTACAACAGAGCCTGCTACAACAGAGCCTACAACAGTAGAGCCTACAACAACAGAGCCTGTTACAACAGAGCCTGCTACAGAGCCTACAGACGCTCCTACAACAGAGCCTACAACAACAGAGCCTGCTACAGAGCCTACAGATGCTCCTGCAACAGATGCTCCGGCTACAGTAGCTCCTACTACACCTGATGCTACATCTGCTACACAGGTTGCAACAAAGGGTCAGTCAACAGCTGACACAGCTACTTCTGACACACCGGCTAACGGCACAAGCAGCAACGCAGTACAGACAGGTAATGCTTCTATGGCAGTAGTTATCCTCTTAGCTCTTGTTTCTGCAACAGGTGTTGTTTACTTCACAAGAAAGAGATTCAATAAGTAATTGAATTTCCTATTGTAAGACTGTTAACGGCGTTGACAGATTAAAAAAATAATTTTTCGCCTCTCGGTTTTCCGAGGGGCGTTTTTTTATATCGTAATGTTGTGAAAATCAGTTTGAATTATAATTTCTAAAATATCATTTCTTTAAAGGTGAATCT
>ENA-OXRK01000331-OXRK01000331.1-human-gut-metagenome-genome-assembly--contig:-NODE-331-length-20237-cov-11.8028_pt1 | contig 20237 bp, 16 predicted proteins | sample MGYA00249590_ERZ652579 | MGnify/ENA primary metagenome ERZ652579 (study PRJEB26925, sample SAMN05826952) | human gut metagenome | biome: ENVO:2100002; feature: ENVO:00000062; material: ENVO:00002003...
TCTACACCTATTAAGTCGTCGGCAGCGTCAGATGTGTATAAGAGACAGGAATAAACCTCCTGCACAGAGTAAAATCCGTTGCAGGAGGTTTTGTTGTACGAAAAATTATATGGGCTTAATTATTGGCATATTTGTTGGAATCTATATGTAAAATTTACAGAACCTGAAAATATGCATTATTGATACTTTGTCGTGACAGGGCACGCATCAGTTCTTGCTGTTTGCAATTGCCTGATCAATCAACTTTTGCAGCTTTTCAGACTGCTTTTCGGAGGTTATTGCACCGACAATCGGCTCTCCCACAATATTACCGTTTTTATCGACAACATAAGTTGTGGGGTAGGAGTACAATCCGGATGTGAATTCTCCGGCTTTACTTTTTGAATCAAACCAAATGTTTTTGTAGGTCACACCCTTTTTTGCCAGAATATTCTTTGCGTCAGAGATAGCCGTTTTGTCACCGTCAAGTGTAAACGAATTGATTCCGACTACTGCTCCGCCTTTTTTTGCAAGCTGTTTATTCAGAGCTTCCAGGTCGGCAAGTTCTTCCACGCAGGGATTGCAGGTGGTAAACCAGAAGTTTACTACGGTAACGGTATTTTTTGCAAAAAGCGTACTGCTCTTAACTTCATTTCCGTCAAGATCCTTGCCGTCAAATGTCGGGAATTTCATCAGATTATCCTTTTCGATGGGCTTACCGTTTTCAGCCGGAACGCTCATATCTCCATCAGACGGTTTTTCTCCGCATCCGGGAAATTTTTGTTCCAAAAGCGTCAGCTTTCCTTCAATTTCCTTAATCTCTTCGGCGCCTTTATTAAGCAGTTTCAACTCATCAGCACTGAACTGATCCTTGATACCGTCAATTGTTTTCAGAAGAAAATCGCCGTAGTTTTTGCCGTCCTCATTCATCGCCATACCTTTATCGGCTGAAAGAAATACCTTTTCCCAAAGTTTGCTGTTTTCGGAAAGAATAGCATTTTCCTGTGCCATCAGTTTTTGATGCAGGTCGGCGGCCTCGTCTTTTGTTTTCGGATTCACAGCTGTCAGCATAGCCGTTTCGCTTTTCTTATTTGCGGTAGTATTCGTCGTATTGCCTTTGTTTGTGCCACAGGCGGCAAAGCTTAACAACATCACCAAGGCAGTCAGTAAGGTTAAAATTTTTGTTGTTTTCATGGTATTTACTCCTTTTCTGTTTCAATTTCTGTTTCAATTTTTTGTTTTGCTGTTTCCGCTTTTTCAGCGGGACAATCATTTTCTTTTCCTTTGCCAAAGCCGTAGCGAAAGCTGACCGCCTTGGTAGGACAGGCACGGATACACTTACCACAGCGTATGCATTCGGTGTGGTCGGGAGTTTTGGTTACATCTACATCCATCTTGCATACTTTGGCACACTTTCCGCAGGAAATGCATTTGTGTTTGTCTACTTTCATTCCGAAAAGCGACACCTTGTTAAGCAACGCATAAAATGCACCGAGAGGACACAGCCACTTGCAGAACGGTCTGTAGAAAAGTACACTCAGTACGATTACCGCAATCAATATGCCCAGCTTCCACGAAAAGAGCGTACCCAGTGCTGCACGGATTCCCGAATCAATGGCGGCAAGAGGGATTGCTCCCTCGAGTACCCCTTGAGGACAAAGATACTTACAGAAAAAAGGATCTCCCATACCCACATCATTTGTAATGAGCATTGGCAGCAAACCTACTGCAAAAAGCAAAACTGCATATTTTATGTATGTCAGCGGCTTCAGCTTTTTAGTGGAAAGCTTTTTTGTCGGTATCTTATGTAACAGTTCCTGAAGCCATCCGAACGGACACAAAAAACCGCAGATAAAACGCCCGAGCAGAACTCCTATCAATATGAGGAATCCTGTGATATAATATGAAAAACTGAATTTTGACGAACCCACCACAGCCTGAAACGAGCCGATTGGGCATGCACCCGATGCCGCAGGGCAGGAATAGCAATTTAGTCCCGGAACGCAAACAGTCTTTCCTTTGCCTTGATAAATTCTGCCCTTCAATAAATTCGGCAGATGAATATTACTCAGCAAAGTTGCTCCTGCTTGAATAAGCCATCGAAAGCGTGAGAGGAACTGCGATACACCGCCTCTTTTTTTCTTCGGTTCTTTGTTATCCAATTCCCACACACTCCAAACACAGCCGGATTGCCTTGCTTAACACGGTTTCTGCCTCTCCACGCAGAGCTCCGTAACACAGCATCGTAATTCCGCAGATAATCAGTACGATCTGAAATACGGTTTTTTTCTTTCGAGTCAATTCGGTCACTCCTTTCTTTTGTGCTCTCATTGTAGCACAGAGGATGTAAAATCCCTGTTAAGAACGAAAACTTAACAAAAACTTTATGTCTGAGCGATATAATGATATAATTAAATTATCAAAGAAATATGAAAACATAACAAGGAGAGTTTCTATGCGTATTTTAGTAATTGAAGACGAGCGTGCGCTGTGCGAGACAATTGTTCGCAGCCTTAAAAGATTGGCATACAGCGTTGATTTTTGCTATGACGGAAACAAAGCAAATGAGTTGCTCGGAATAGAAAAGTACGATCTTGTTTTACTTGATCTGAATTTACCCGGTGCAGACGGGATGACGGTACTGCGAACTCTGCGACAAACCGACAGAGATACCGGAGTGTTAATTCTTTCGGCACGCTGTGAGGTTGCCGACAAGGTGGAGGGACTGGATGCCGGAGCAAACGATTACCTGACAAAGCCTTTTCATTTGGAGGAGCTTGAAGCACGAATACGCAGTCTGACTCGCCGACGGTTTACACAAAACAATGTTGTTTTGAACTGTGGAAAGGTTGCTTTTGACACCAAAGCCCGTGTTGCCGTTGCTGACGGTCAGGAGCTGTCACTTACCCGAAAAGAAATCGGAATACTTGAATATTTACTTCTTAATCAAGGTCGCCCCGTCAGTCAGGAAGAACTGCTCGACCATGTTTGGGATAACAGTGTTGACAATTTCAGCAATTCAATAAGAGTACATATTTCTGCATTACGAAAGAAACTGCGTGCGGCACTCGGCTATGACCCGATTCGCAATCGCATTGGTGAAGGATATGTTATGGAGGAAGAAAAAGTATGAAAAAGCTATCCTTGCAATGGCGCATAACTCTGATGACAGCACTTCTTATCGGAGCCACCTGCATTTTTATGAATGTTCTTATCGGCTATTCCGGCAGCCATTATATGGATTCCATAGGCTCTTATGTTACAGGTTACGGTGATACGGACAAAGGAGAACCTGACTTTTTCGATCCCGAACACGAAAAGCTTGATCGTGAATTGACTATTGTAATTAACGGAGCACAGGAATCCTTTATCGCTACCAATTGGTATATTACGGCGGCGGCAACATTGTTGGGCGGTGTGCTTGCGTATTTTTTAAGCGGGCATGCACTGAAGCCTCTGCGTACTTTTACCGCTCGGGTTGAAAAGGTTCAACCTAACAATTTGACGGATATGAAGATAACCGAAGAAGTTCCGCCTGAACTGAGACAGTTTGTCAAGTCGTTCAATCGGATGCTTGACCGTCTTGATGAGGGATTTACCGCTCAACGACAGTTCACGGGAAACGCCGCACACGAGTTGCGTACGCCGCTTTCGCTTATGCAGGCACAGCTTGAACTTTTTTCGGCAGAGCATTCCGAGGTATCGCCTGAAACGGCGGAGTTCCTCCGATTGTTGCGTGAGCAGACTGAACGAATGACGCAAATGACAAAAACCCTGTTGGAAATGAGCGAGCTTCGGACAGTATCGTGTGCTGACCGCATAGAGATAGGACCTATGGTAGAAGAGATTTTCACTGACCTTGCACCCCTTGCAGAGAAGAACAATGTTACACTTGAAAGCACGGGCGACGCTGTTATGACAGGCAGTGACACGCTGATTTACCGTTTGTTATATAATCTGACCGAAAACGCTATACGCTACAACCGTTTTGACGGTACAGTGAATATTACCGTAACGCACAAAGACAATCAGCTTGTTATTACGATTGCGGATACCGGCTACGGCATCCCCGAACAATACAGAGAAAGTATTTTTCAGCCCTTCTTTCGTGTGGATAAATCCCGAAGCAGAGAATACGGCGGAGTTGGATTGGGACTTTCTTTGGTGTGGGAAATCGTTGCACTGCACAATGGTAAGGTTCGTGTGGAAGAAAGTTCGGAAAAGGGTACTGCTATAGCAGTAAAGTTTCCGACAGATGCGATAAAAATTTAATATTTTGCGATTTTTTCTTAGTTAATTGTTGAAATTGCCGTAGCTCTGTGCTATACTATAATTAATTAATCGATTAGTTATCAAAAGGAAGCGAATATTATGAGAACAACAGAGGAACAGCACAACGAGCGTAAGAGGGAAATAATGGAAAAATGCTTTGAATGCTATGCTGAAAACGGATTGACCGGTACGGGCATCAAGGCTTTGGCGGCAGCGTGTGGCTGTACAACGGGAAATCTGTATTCCTATTTCAACAGTGTTGATGAACTGATTATTGAATCAACTGCATACTGTATGGAAAAGGTCGAGGATGATTTTATGGAAAAAGCTCCCACCGACCCGAAGGATGTTGTTCGATTTGTGAAAGAGGTTCCGTATTGGACCGCAAAGAAGCATGGCAAGAAATATCGGCTGATGTATCAGGTCTATACCCATCCGAAATATATTGAGTACGGCAAGAAATTCTTTGAGGGGGTAAATGAGCGCTATACCGAGTATGCCAAGCGGCTTGAGCCGAAAATCGGCATTCCGTACACGGTGATTACACCGCTCATTTTTATATTTGTCCGTGCCTGTGTACACTATGCTATGTTTGAGGATGAATATTATTTAAAAACCCAAATGGAGGTCTTAAAACAGGGTGTTGCCCTGTTTGCTGATAAATACCGTTCACAATATTTGAGAGGAGGCAATGACAAATGAAAAAACGAATCTATGGTATTACTACCGCACTCTGTCTTGTGCTTTGCATCATACTTTGCATTGCATTTGCTGCCGTATGCAGCAAGGCGGAAAATAGCAAAACCCTGTTGCCGGAGGTGCGAAACAACGGCACAGCAATCCAATGGAGAGATACCGCCGAAGAGGAATGGCACGATCTTGTAGCTCTTAACACGCTCAGAGGTGCTGACGGAAAAAACGGCATTGACGGAAAGAACGGTCTTGACGGCAAAGACGGTACTGACGGAAAAAACGGTACTAATGGAAAGAACGGTCTTGACGGCAAAAACGGTCTTAACGGAAAAGACGGTATTGACGGTGAAAACGGCGTTGACGGCAAAGACGGCACTGACGGAAAGAACGGTCTTGACGGAAAAAACGGCATTGACGGCAAAGACGGTACTAACGGAATAAACGGTCTTGACGGAAAAGACGGTACTGACGGAAAAGACGGTACTGACGGTAAAGACGGCATTGACGGCAAAAACATAGAGGTACAAAGAACAACAGAATATATACAGTGGCGCTATGAGGGAGAAGACTGGCAAAACCTTGTTGCCATTTCCGATATAAAAGGACCCACAGGGCAGAACGGTAAAGACGGAGCAAACGGAAAAACACCGGAGTTCCGTGTAAATGAAAACAATCTTCAATGGCGTTATGTCAACGATGAAATATGGTTAAATCTTTACGATCTTTCAAATTTGAAAGGTCTTGACGGAAAAGACGGAATCGACGGAAAGAACGGTGTCGATGGTATTGACGGCAAAAACGGTGATACGCCGTTCATCGGTGAAAACGGCAACTGGTGGCTCGGAGTGACCGACATTGGCGTAAAAGCCGCAGGCGTTGACGGTGAAAAAGGCGACAAGGGAGATAAAGGAGATGCCGGAGAGAACGGTAAAGACGGAACAAACGGAAAAGCACCTGAGTTCCGTGTAAATGAAAATAACCTACAGTGGCGTTATGTCGGCGATGAAATGTGGCTTAACCTTTACGATCTTTCAATTTTGAAAGGTCTTGACGGCGCAGACGGTAAGGATGGTATAAACGGCAAAGACGGTGTTGACGGTAAAGATGGTGTTGACGGCAAAGACGGTGCTGATGGTAAGGACGGAGCAAACGGACAAAACGGCACTGACGGCAAAGACGGCAACACCCCGTTCATCGGTGAAAACGGCAACTGGTGGATTGGAACGACCGATACGGGAGTGAAAGCCACAGGAGTTGACGGTGAAAAAGGAGACAAAGGAGACATCGGTGAAAAAGGCGAAAAGGGTGACAAAGGAGATAAAGGCGACAAAGGTGACGCAGGTCAGAACGGCAGCTGTTCGGGATATTTTTACGGAGAGGCAAACGCTCCGAGGACAGTACTGAATAACAGCCGTGTCAATATTTCTGTCTACGAAAAAATAAACAAGGGCGGCTTGATTTCATCCTACAGGAATAATATTACCCTCAAAAAAGGACATATTTACAATGTCTGCTTAAGCGGTTCTCTCGAAGTTGGTTCAAACGAATTTAACAACAGCGGCAATTACTCTATTCAGATGACAGACGGTTATGATGACGATCTGTGTAGGGAGCTTACACGAATAAAAAGGGACGGGGCAAAAATACCGTATACAAATGATCAACATTCCTTTAATTTCAACAGAATGTATGATGCGTCAAATAAAGACATTACATTGCAGTTGTGGTTTGAAAATTCGGCATACAATACTTATCTCGGTGGCTTTAGAGGTACTATTACAATAACTGCTCTTGATTAAATTTATATAACGGAGGTGGCGAAAAATGAAAAAACGAATACTCAGTATCCTGCTCACAATTTGTATGCTGTTCTGCCTTACGCCGATAAGCGTATTTGCCGAGGAGGTTGGGGCATGGGGCTCTGCTGCGATAAAGCTTGGCGCAGACGCACTGAATAAAACTGTAAACACAGAGATCGCACCGACTGTGTATTTCGGACAAAACCATGAAAATAATCCCGCTGCATGGCGAGTTATCGGTTATGACGGAAACGGTGTTACAAGCGCACAAGGGGATATTACCCTGCTTGCGGCATATAATATGGGTTGGTCAAAGTTTGGCTCGAGTGCCGCTTATGCAGACAGCGATTTGAAAACCGCAATAGACGCGCTTGCAGAAAAGCTGACATCGAAAGAAACTGATGCAGTTCAAAAACAGACGCTTGCAAGCGGAAGTTACAACAGAGAAAATACCGACTGTGTATCTGGCACACAAGTGAATAACGCTGTATTCTGGCCGCTTTCCACAGCGGAAGCGTCTGCGGTAAATAATGATCTGCGAATTGCGGATAGAGAACATCAATATTGGGCATCAAGCTATTGGTGGTTGCGCTCCCCAGGCGCAAAGAATCGCGATGTTGCCTCTGTGGACGGTTTTGCTAATATCGACCACGATGGGATAGATATCAGCAATATATGGGGTGTTCGTCCCGCTTTTAAATTAAATCTGAACTCTGTCCTTTTTGCATCTGCCGCCGTGGGCGGAAAGCCCGACGGAGGGCTGACCCCGATTCCCGAATACAGCGGAAACGAGTGGAAACTGACGCTTTTAGATAGTAGCCGCAGTTTTGCCGTAACGGAAAAAGCTGTCAGCGCCGCTCCCGACGATACCGTTACGCTGAATTACAAATGGGCGACCACAGGGATAAATGAATATATTTCTGTCATCCTGGCGGATAACAACGGCGCACAGTATTACGGCAGAGTAGCACAGCCTACTGCCGAAAGCGGAACGGTTGAAATCAAAATCCCGTCTGACATTGCACCGGGCGACTATACCCTGAAGGTCTTCAATGAACAGTATAACGGTGACTGCAAGACCGACCTTGCAAGTGCTTTTGCTGATGTCACGCTGACGGTGGAAAGTCAGCCTGACGAGCAGTTCACCCTCGCCCCCGGCGGCAGATACTATTTTGACCTGTCGGCGATGAATATTCCCGGAACGGTAAACAGCAATCTACCGGACAGCACCCTGCATTATGTGCCTTTTACCTATGTGGGTACGGTCAACGCTTATAGGCTCACATCGGAAACGGCAACCACCGAGGAGTATGCTCAGAAGAATAAATATCCCCACAGCCTGTTTGTGGCGGACTATGCCGTAACGCATACGGTAAGCTGGGATAACCTGAATACCGCAGGTCTGATTTTCGGCAAGGACTATGCCGCAGGCGGCGTGGACTATACGCTGCGTGCGCCGTCTGTGGGAAGTAGTTATACAGGCTCAGGTGATTCAGAACGCGGCACGCCCAAAAGCAACGAATGGGATAAGATACTGGATAAGGACGACGGATATATCAAAAACTGGAGGGAGATGCTTTCGTGTGGACAAGATACTACTATAAGAATTTCGGCGTCGTTCCGTGCGGTTCGCGGGTGGAAACGTTCGGCCCGTTTCTGGACCAGCTACAATACTTCTTACTCGACCTTCGGCTTCCGCCCCGTCCTTGAAGTCCTGAACCCTGACACACTGAGTTCTGACGGGCTGAAGGTCGTTACCCTTGACCTTGGCGGCGGAACGCTGGGTAATAGCTCCGAGGATATTCAAATCATCGTGAAAAACGGCAGTACATTTACCGCTCCCGCATCCGATGGTCTGACCCGCCCGGACGGAAATACAGGCAGCTACTTCATGTGGCTCGGAAGCAACGGTAAGCTCTACGCGCCCGGTGCCAGTGTTCCGGCTGATGTGACGGAACTGACGGTGCAGTGGACAGCACCGACCTACGCCGTAACCTTGAATACGAACGGCGGCACGATCAACAACGGCAATGTCACCGGATACACCTACGGCGTGGGTGCAACACTCCCGGCGGCGGACGATATGACCTATACAGGCCACACGTTCAAGGGCTGGTATGACAACGAAAATCTGACCGGCTCTCCTGTTACGGCAATCGGCGGTGCAGAAACAGGTAATAAAGAGTATTGGGCGAAGTGGGAAATCAATCAATATACCGTCACAGTCAAGCCCGAAAACGGCAAAGCGGGTATTATCATAACGCAGGATTACGGCACACCGATTACCGCTCCGACCCTGACAAGAGAGGGTTATACCTTTAAGGGGTGGGATAAGGAAATCCCCGAAACCATGCCGGCGGAGAATATAACGGTTAAAGCACAATGGGAAATCAATCAGTACACAATAACCTTTGATACCAACGGCGGAAGTGAGATTGCACCCATTACACAGGATTACGGTACGGAAATTACCGCCCCTGACAACCCGACAAGAAAAGGTTATACCTTTAAGGGATGGGATAAGGAAATCCCCGAAACCATGCCGGCGGAGAATATAACGGTTAAAGCACAATGGGAAATCAATCAGTACACAATAACCTTTGATACCAACGGCGGAAGTGAGATTGCACCCATTACACAGGATTACGGTACGGAAATTACCGCCCCTGACAATCCTACAAGAAAAGGTTATACCTTTAAGGGGTGGGATAAGGAAATCCCCGAAACCATGCCTGCCGAAAACATTACAATCACGGCACGGTGGAAAGATACCGAAAAGCCGACGGGCGAAATTATCATAGGCACAAATAAATGGAATAAATTCTTAAACGAGCTTACCTTTGGCATATTCTTTAAGGATACACAGGAGGTAACTATAAATGCCGTAGATAACAGCGGAGTTGTGTTTGTATCCTATTTGGTAACTGATAAGGAGCTTTCCGAGGCTGAACTGAACTCTCTTGTATTCCGTGCATATGAAGAACCGTTTTGCATAGACCCCAACGGAGAATATATTATTTATGTAATGCTTGTTGATGAAAATATTAACATAACATACCTTCGCTCCGACCGTATAACGCTTGATAATATTCAGCCTGTAATCAGCGGTATTGAGAACGGCAAGACCTATTGTGAGGCACAAACCGTTACTGTTGATGAGAAGTATGTTGATACCGTTACCGTAAACGGTACGGTGGTTACGCTTGATGCAGACGGAGGTTTTGTTCTCCCACCGACAAACGGTGAGCAGAAGATAGTTGTCACCGACAAATCGGGCAATAATGCAGAGATGACCGTAACAGTCAACAACGGTCATACCTTTGGCGAATGGGTATCTGACAATGACGGTAAGCATACCCGAAAATGTACCGTGGACGGATGCGATGCGTTTGAAACCGAAAATTGCTCAGGCGGCAATGCCACCTGTACCGAAAAGGCGATATGTGATGTCTGCGGTAAAGCCTACGGAGAATTTGACGGAACAAACCACAAGGGCGGTGTACAGGAGTGGACGACAAGAACCGCTTTTAATCACGAACAAAAATGGAACTGCTGTGGTGCTGTGATTGTGGCAAGTGAAGCACATGAGTGGAAAGACGGTGTGTGCCGAGAATGCGGATATGTATGTCTGCATAATGACGCAGATAAAGACCATATCTGCGACTACTGCGAAAAGACAATCTCTGCTCATGAAGATGCGCCAACCGAAGAAATCAAAAAGGCTGACACCGTAACGGCTAAATTGCCTGATGATTCAAAGTCCCCTCAGACAGGTGACAACAGCAACCTCATTTTGTGGATTGCATTGCTGCTTATAAGCGGCGGCGTTATGAAAGGAGTAACGGCATTCGGTAAGAGTAAAAAACATTCTGCCAAAATTAAAGATAAGTAATATTTTACGCTCTGTCATGGAAATATAGTGAATACGGCACAGTAGGTATAGAAACCGCTGTGCCGTATTTCTTTCAGAATGACTGCTTTTGAAAAACAGGCACTTTCTCGGTCATCATACGATAAGCAAAGACAAAGAGTAAATCCGCAATCCGGAATTTAATGCCAATACTTCCAAAAATAGGCAGACAAGTTTGTCAATAAGTTCGTATAGTTGCATTTGTTTTTATTTATGATACAATTAAAAGCAACAAACTTAACAGATTCTTATACAGATAAAATTGCGGTAAAATTCGGAAAATATGTCGATAGCCTTGTACGGAAAAGTAAAATTGTTTCAAATTGCTATTGCACTTTTGTGATTTTTTCTTATATCTCTTTTATAATAAATCAAAATGTGATACAATATGACTGATAATCTGAAAACGGAGTTGATTAAATGAATTTCATCAACAGAAATGAAATTGCAAACGGTGTTTACTTTACAAACATTAAGGACAGCCGTTTTAAAACTATGAAAATCAGCGTGAATATTGTTGTTCCGCTTTCTGTCGAAACAGCGTCGGAGAATGCGCTTGTGGGCGGATTGCTTGTTCGTTCATGCAAAAAATATCCCGATTTTACTGTTCTCAGCAAAAAACTCAGTTCACTTTACGGTGCAGACCTCACTTCATCGCTTTCAAAACACGGTGAAAGCCAGGTAATTAAAATTTCCGTATCAGGTCTTGATGACAGATATTCTCTTGATGATGTCAGCATTGCCAAAGAACTTTCGGAGCTTTTGTGCAGCGTAATTTTTGAGCCGAATGTCAAGAACAACGCTTTTATTGAAAGTGAACTTGAACAGGAACGCAGACAACTTCTTGATGTGATTGATTCGGAATTCAACGAAAAGCGAATCTATGCAATGGGACAGCTTATAAAGCATATGTGCAAGGATGAGGTTTTCGGAATCAAGCGTTACGGTACAGCCGAAAAAATCAAGGCCGCAACTGCCGAATCACTCTGCAAGGCATGGCAGAATCTTCTCAAAACCGCAAAATTTGAGATTCTCTATATAGGCGACAGCCCTGCCGATAAGGCAAAGGAGGTTTTTGCGAAAGCCTTTGCAAATATTGAAAGAAATGTTGTGACTTCGTCTACTGATGTTGTTAAGAATGTTTCAAAAGAAAAACATATTACAGAGGAAATGGAGCTCTCACAGTCAAAACTTGTAATGGGATTCAGAACACAGATTTCCGCAGGTGATGAAGAGGCGGTTGCCGAAAGACTTATGTGTGCTGTTCTCGGCGGTACTGCAAGCTCAAAACTCTTTAACAATGTTCGTGAAAAGCAGAGCCTTTGCTATTACTGTTCGTCCTCCTATGATTCAATCAAGGGTATAATGTATATCAACAGCGGTGTTGAGGGCGAAAATCTTGAAAAAGCCGAAAAAGCTATTCTCAAAGAAATTGAAGATATGAAGAACGGCGAAATTACAGATTTTGAAATTGAGGCAACAAAGCTTGCTGTTGTTAATTCATTCAAGTCAAGCAGCGACAGCGTAAGCGGTATTGAAAACTGGTACACAGGAAGAATCTTTAACGGCGACCTTGAAACTGTTGAAGAAGTTTCCGCTGAGGTTAATGCCGTTACAAAAGAGCAGATTGTAAATGCCGCAAACAAGCTCTTGCTCGATACGGTTTATGTTCTCAAAAATAAGTAAGGGAGGCGGACAGAATGAATATTACAGAAATTAAATCGGAAATTGCAGGCGACAGCTATTATAAAGTTGAACATCCATCGGGACTTACAATTTTTGTTTATCCAAAAGAGGGTTACACTTCTTCATATGCAATTTTCGGCACACGCTACGGCAGTATCAACACAAAGTTTTCCGTTAACGGCGGCGATATAATTACAGTTCCCGACGGTATCGCCCATTACCTTGAACACAAGCTTTTTGAAAGTGAAGATGGTGATGCGTTTGTAAGATACGCAAAAACAGGTGCAAATGCAAACGCATATACAAGCTTTGAAAAAACCTGCTATCTTTTCTCATGTACGGACAAGTTTGACGAAAGTCTTGAAATTCTTCTTGATTTTGTTCAGGATCCCTACTTTACGGCTCAGACAGTTGCAAAGGAACAGGGCATTATCGGTCAGGAAATCAAAATGTACGACGACTCTCCCGATTGGCGAGTAATGTTTAATATGCTTGAGGGTATGTACCACAATCACCCTGTAAAAATTGATATTGCAGGTACGGTTGAAACAATTGCGGAAATTACAGCCGAAAAGCTTTATGAAGTTTACAATGTGTTCTACAACCTCAATAATATGATTCTCTGCGTTGCGGGTAATGTAACGGTTGACGGTGTGCTTAAAGTTGCCGACAAAATGCTCAAGCCTTGTGAGAAAAAGGAAATCAAAAACTATTTTGAAACAGAGCCTTATGAAATCAAAGAACCTTATGTTGAGCAGACTTTCCCTGTTTCAATGCCTTTGTTCAATCTCGGCTTCAAAGAGAAAGCAGACAAGCCTCTTAACGAAAAGCAGCTTGCATGCACAGATATTCTTCTTTCGGCACTTGCATCAAACACGAGCATACTCTACAGAAATCTTATGGATTCAAACCTCATCAATTCAAGCTTTTCTTATGAACTCTTTGAAGGTCCGGGTTATTGCTCGGTAATCTTCGGCGGTGAATCAAGAGCGCCGAAACAGGCTGCTGAGATGATTAAGCAGTATATCTCGGATATTAAGAAAAACGGTATTGACAAAGAGGACTTTGAAATTGCAAGAAAATCTGTTTACGGCGATTCGGTTTCATCGCTCAACTCAGTAAGCGCAATTTCAAATTCAATCATCGACTACGCAATGCAGGGCAACGAAATTTTTGCCTACATTGATGCGGTTGCAAATGCAAAGCTTGAGGATATCAACGCAAGGCTTGCCGAGATGCTCAATGTTGACAACTGTACTTTGTCTGTTGTAAAACAGCCTGAAGAGGTGTAATTATGCCGTATCATGTGCAGTTTCCCGGATTTGGCTGGGAATTTGATATTAACCCGATTGCATTTTCAATCGGTGATTACAAGGTCTATTGGTACGGAATAATCATCGCCTGCGGACTTTTGCTTGCCGTACTTTATGCGTGGAAAAGTGCTCCCCGTTACAAGGTTGACGGTTCAAAGCTTGTCAACTGTGTTTTTGCAGGAATGATAACGGGAATTATCGGTGCAAGACTGTACTTCTGTTTCTTCAAATGGGATTATTACGGACAGAACCCGATTGAAATTCTCTACATCAATAACGGCGGACTTGCTATTTACGGCGGAATAATCGGTGCGTTGATCGGCGGTTTGACTGTTGCCAAAATACAGAAAATGGAAATTATGCCTGTTCTTGACATTGCAATGGTCGGTTTCCTTATCGGACAGGGAATAGGCAGATGGGGCAATTTTATGAATCAGGAGGCATACGGCTCTCCTACGGATTTGCCCTGGAGAATGATGAGTGAGGGAACAGACAACATAGGAGTTCATCCGTGTTTTTTCTATGAATCAATGTGGTGTCTGCTCGGATTTGTACTTCTCAATTTCTACGGAAAATATAAGCAGAAATATTCGGGACAGATTTTCTTTATGTACCTTGTGTGGTACGGATTTGAAAGAACAGTTGTTGAAGGACTAAGAACAGACAGCCTTTATCTTCCGTTCCAAGTATTCGGAGCAGACATAAGGGTGTCACAGGTTCTTTCGGCAGTAATTTTTATAACAGGTATTGTATTCTTAATTATAAACAGAAAAAAGGAGGATTCTTTCTATGCAGATTATCGACGGAAAAAAGGTATCGGCACAGGTAAAGGAAGAGGTAAAGAGGCAGACGCTTGAGTTAAAGGAAACTCACAAAATAACCCCCGGTCTTGCGGTAGTAATCGTAGGTGACGATCCGGCGTCAAGAGTATATGTAAACAACAAGAAAAAGGCTTGTGAATTTGTAGGCTTTAAGTCTGAGGAGTACGCACTTCCTGCCGAAACAACACAGGAAGAACTTTTAAACCTTGTTGAAACTCTCAACAATAAGAAGGATATCAACGGTATTCTTGTTCAGCTTCCGTTGCCGAAACACCTTGATGACAAGGCTGTTATTGAGGCAATCAGCCCGCTTAAAGATGTTGACGCATTCCATGCCGTAAATGTCGGCAAAATTATGCTCGGCGAGTATGATTTTCTTCCATGCACGCCTGCAGGCGTAATGGAGATGCTCCATTCCTACAACATTGAAGTAAGCGGTAAAAACTGCGTTGTAATCGGCAGAAGTAATATCGTAGGCAAGCCTATGGCAATGCTTTTGCTCCACGAAAACGGCACGGTAACAATCTGTCACAGCAGAACGAAGAATCTTGCTGAAATCTGTTCACAGGCAGATATACTTGTAGCCGCAGTCGGCAGACCGAAGTTTGTTACTGCCGATATGGTAAAAGAGGGTGCGGTTGTGATTGATGTCGGTATGGACAGGGATGAAAACGGCAAGCTCTGCGGTGATGTTGATTTTGAAAATGTCAAGGATAAATGCTCGTTTATCACACCCGTACCGGGCGGTGTAGGTCCTATGACAATTTCAACTCTTATGAAAAATACTCTCAAGGCTTGCAGAATACAGAATAACATTTGATATACTCAAAAAATATCGGGAAAATTGTTGACAGAAAGTTTTCTTTGTGGTATAGTATATAAGCCGCATATTGTGGGTTTTAAGTGATTCGTTCCACCTGCACATAGCGAGCCCAATGTAAAGGATGGTACTAAAATGTACGCAGTTATTCAGACAGGCGGCAAGCAGTACAAGGTAACTAACGATGAGGTTATCTTCATCGAGAAGCTTGACGCAGAAGCAAACGACACAGTAACATTTGATGTTGTGGCAGTCGGCACAGACGACGGCATCAGGGTTGGCACACCGCTCGTTGAGGGTGCTAAGGTTACAGGTGAAGTTGTAAAGAACGGTAAAGGCAAAAAAATCAGAGTTTGCACTTACAAGCCTAAGAAGGGCGAAAAGAGAGCAAAAGGTCACAGACAGCCTTACACACAGGTTAAGATTACTTCAATCGAAGCCTAAAAATGACTACGGTAACATTTTTTAAATCAGATGATATAATTTGCGGTTTTGAAATATCGGGGCACTCCGACTTTGCCGAAGAGGGCAGCGATATTGTATGTGCGGCAATCAGTTCTGCCGCATATATGACTGCAAACACTGTCACCGAGATTTTGCATATTAATGCACAGGTTACCGAGGATGACGGTCTTATGAAAGTAAGAATGTCACCGAATGATGCTTTAAAGGCTTGTGATATACTCTCAGGCTTAAAGCTTCACTTAACTGCTCTTTCGGAGCAATACAAAAATTTTATTAAAGTTAAATTTTCGGAGGTGTAAGGTAATGCTTAAAATAAACATTCAGTTATTCGCTCATAAAAAAGGTATGGGTTCTACAAAGAACGGCCGTGACAGTGAATCAAAGCGTCTTGGCGTTAAGCGTGCAGACGGTCAGAAGGTTCTCGCAGGCAACATCCTTGTAAAGCAGAGAGGCACACATATTCACCCTGGTGAAAATGTAGGCAAAGGCTCTGACGATACACTGTTCGCAAAGATTGACGGTGTTGTAAGATTTGAGCGTGTCGGCAAAGACAGAAAGCGTGCAAGCGTTTATCCTGTTGAGCAGTAATCTCAAAATTTATGAGGGTGGATTTTATATCCACCCTTATTTTTTACATTTCTGTTTATACTAATAACAAACAGGTCTGAGATTCTTTACATTTGTACTGATAATTAAACAGCAAAACTGTTACGGAGAAAAATATGTTTGTAGATACAGCGAAAATTAAAATAAAAGCAGGAGACGGCGGTGACGGTGCCGTTTCGTTTCACCGTGAAAAATATGTAGCGGCAGGCGGTCCCGACGGCGGTGACGGCGGCAGAGGCGGCAACATTGTTTTTGTTGCCGATTCCAACCTTTCAACACTTGCCGATTTCCGTTATAAAAGAAAATATGCCGCAAAAAAAGGCGAAAACGGCAGAGGCGGCAGATGCCGTGGTAAAAATGCCGAAGACCTTGTTATCCGTGTTCCTGTCGGAACTGTTGTAAAAGAGGAGAACAGCGGAAGAATCCTTGCCGATGTTTCGGGTGATGAACCCTATATCGTTGCAAAAGGCGGTAAAGGCGGTTGGGGCAATCCACATTTTGCAACTCCTGTCCGTCAGGTTCCCCGTTTTGCAAAACCGGGACTTCCGGGTGAAGAGTTTGATGTGGTTCTTGAACTCAAGCTCCTTGCCGATGTAGGTCTTGTAGGTTTCCCGAATGTCGGAAAAAGTACCCTTGTTTCCGTAGTTTCACAGGCAAAGCCTGAGATTGCGAACTACCACTTCACAACAATCACTCCCGTTCTCGGAGTTGTGTCAATGGGCGAGGGCTCGTCGTTTGTTATGGCTGATATCCCCGGACTTATCGAGGGTGCATGGCAGGGTACAGGTCTTGGACATCAGTTTCTCCGCCATGTTGAGCGTTGCCGTATGCTCGTTCACATTGTCGATGTTTCGGGCAGTGAGGGCAGAGATCCGAAAGAGGATTTCATAACAATCAACAATGAGCTTGCAAAGTTCAATCCCGAGCTTGCAGAGCGTCCAATGGTTGTTGCAGGTAACAAGTGCGATATGGCAACCGATGACCAAATTGCAGACTTCAAGAAGTTTGTCGAAGATCAAGGCTATGATTTCTTCCCGATTATGGCGGCAATCCGCTATGATGTTGACCCGCTCCTTAAAAAGATTCAGGAAATGCTTTCAAAACTTCCTCCAATCACTCACTATGAGGCAGAGCCTGCTCCGATTGTGACCGTTGATGATTTTGATGACCATTCTGTTATAATCAAGTATGTGAACGGAATCTATACCGTTGAGGCTGACTGGCTGTTGCAGGTCATGAAGGGTATCAATTTTGACGATTACGAAAGCCTTAACTATTTCCAAAAAGTTCTCATAAACGGCGGTGTAATTGACGCACTCCGAAAAAAAGGCTGTTCGGACGGCGACACGGTTTCAATTTATGAGCTTGAATTTGACTTTATGGATTAATATTGCGTGATACGGAGTTAATATGGAAAATACATCTGTTCATTCATTAGCCGATGAAATTTCTCCGCTTACACTTGCCTTTGTGGGTGACGGCGTCTATGACCTGCTTGTGCGTGAATACCTTGTTCGCAAGGCTAACCGCAGTGTCGGAGAACTCAATAAAATAAAGGTTTCGCTTGTAAACTGCAAAAGTCAGGCTGAATTTGCAAAAATTCTTATGCCGACTTTAACCGAAAAGGAGCTTGCCGTTTATAAGCGAGGCAGAAATGCCGCACCGAAATGTACTCCAAAAAACGGTTCTGTTGCCGATTATCACAGTGCAACTGGACTTGAAGCACTTTTCGGATACTTGCAGATTAATAAAGAATTTGACAGAATAAATCAGCTTTTTGAAATAATTATACATACTCGTTTCGGGGAGTGATTTTATGCAAATGAATTTAAAACCGAATTCCCGTCTTGCAAAGGCAGGAACACTATTTTTTGATTATCTTGTAATTTTCGCCGGAGCAGTTCTTTACGGCATATCGGTAGCAATGTTTACATCACCTAACAATGTTGCCCCGGGCGGACTTACGGGTGTTGCCACAATGCTAAACTATATGTTCTCGTTGCCGATAGGTATTATGATTTTTGTGATGAACATTCCGCTTTTTATCTGGGGATTTATCGAGAACGGAAAGGGCTTTCTTACAAGAACCCTTGTTGCAACGGCACTTGTTTCGGTTATGATTGATGTTCTTACACCGATTTTGCCTGCATACACGGGCGATACAATTCTTGCCGCAGGATTCGGCGGAGTGCTTAACGGTCTCGGACTCGGTCTTATCTTTTACCGAGGCGGTTCAACAGGCGGTACAGACATCATCGCACTGAATCTTCACAAGCATTTTCCGTTTGTTTCAACGGGTACGATAATCCTTGTGTCCGATATTCTTGTGCTATTAATGGTGTTCTTTGTTTATCACAGCATTGAAAATGTACTCTATGCTTTGCTTGTAATTTTTATCAGCATAAAGGTAATTGATGCTGTAAGCTACGGTACTTCAAGAGGTAACGGCAAGCTCATGTTTGTAATTTCGGACAATTATGAAGAAGTGAGTGCCAATATTATGAAAAACCTAAAGAGAGGTGTAACATACCTCAACGGCGAGGGTGCATACAGCGGTAATGATAAGAAAGTTATTATGTGCGCAGTCCGTCCTCAAGAGGTTTACAAAATCACATCGGGAATCAAAAATGTTGATCCCAATGCCTTTATTATCGTAACGACGGCAGGCGCAATAAAGGGCAGAGGTTTTGTAAATATTGACAGCAACTGAAAATTATACAAAAATAACGGTGGCATTTTCGTGTCACCGTTTTCGTTTGCTTTATTTTCTTTTGCTTTTGGGAGTTCTTTTAAGTCTGTTGCTGTCCTTGAAAACCCATATTCTCTGCATTTTGTAATTGACCGTCCACAACAAAAGATCGACAATCGCCTTTGTGAGTGTAACGGGAATCGGTAAAAACCAAAGTGCCGATACAATAAGTGAGCTTGCACACATTATGCAGAAAAACAGAATGAAAAATCTGAGTGCCTGTTTTGCTCCGTTATCCGTATTGCCGAAGATGACTTTTCTGTTGATGAGAAAATTAATTCCGCCCGAAACAACTCGTGCCATAAGCGTTGCCAGCATAATGTTAAAGAACATATGTGACGGCAGAATATACGCAAATATCGTGAACAAAACAAGGTCGATTATCGTACAGCCGATTGATGCCGTCGCAAATCTCAACGGAGTTCTGTAGATAAGGTAGGTGTCCTTAATAAGACGAAAATTGCTGCTGCAGTTTGAGCAATCGGCTATAATGTTCACAAAGTAAAATGGGACTCTCATGTCGGCACATTTTGTGAGAAAATTCATTTCAAAATCAAAACGACTGCCCTTTGTTTTCATCACCGTGTCATACAGAAATGCAGGAATACCTCGCAGTCCTGTTTGTGTGTCCTTGCAGCTTTTGCCCGTAATAACCTTGAAATATGCTGAGGACAGTCTGTTTCCGATTCGTATATTAATCGGCATTTTAGACTTTTTGTAATCTCTTTTGCCAAGAATCAGACTGCCGTTTCTAAGGTCAAGCATACGGCTGATTTTCATAACATCATTTGCAGTATGTTGTCCGTCAGCGTCACAGGTAATGTAGCCCGTGATATTATAAAGGTTATCGTGAGCGTATTTGATGCCTGCTTTAAGGCTTGCACCTTTGCCGTTGTTATTTTTAAGGTGAACGAGATGACAGCCAATACTTGTCAATTCGTTAAAATATTCCGATTTGGGATTAAGACCGTCATTGACAACAACAATATGCTCAGCTCCAAAATTCTGTAATTCATTGCAGAGGATGATTGTGTTTCTGTTTTCACAATAAATAGGAATAATTATCGCGTGACTCATGCAGCTGTTCCTTTCATTTTTATATCTGTCTCTTATACACATCTCCG
>ENA-OXRK01000355-OXRK01000355.1-human-gut-metagenome-genome-assembly--contig:-NODE-355-length-19054-cov-74.4101_pt1 | contig 19054 bp, 20 predicted proteins | sample MGYA00249590_ERZ652579 | MGnify/ENA primary metagenome ERZ652579 (study PRJEB26925, sample SAMN05826952) | human gut metagenome | biome: ENVO:2100002; feature: ENVO:00000062; material: ENVO:00002003...
GAATCACGCTGAGGGAAACCGCCCGTTTCTTTGTTTTGTCTATGCCGGTATAGACATGCTTGAAGGGATTTCGTTGAACAACAAGCCCTTCACTCACGGCCCGGTTATAAATGGCCCTGAGGTTACGCATATAATACGAACTGGTATTCGGACAGACACCGGTTCCTTTGAGCCAGCTTTCATAGGTTATCATCTGATTGGAATCCAGTTCATCCAATGGGATATCGCCCCGGTGTCCCCGAAACCGCTCAAAACTGTTCAAGGCATTCTGATAGGTGCCGGCTGTGCGTACCTTACCTATCTGCCTCAATTCTACCAGCAGTTCTTTTCCATATAAAAGGAAAGTGCAATTCCCTTCAGGAGCAGTGTAAAGTTCTATTATACGGTCCACAGTGAAAGGAGTGTCTTCCTGATTCAATCGGTTGATGCATTTCTTTATTCGGAAAAGGTCTTTATCAATTTGATTTTTTAATGCGGCAAGATAGCTTTTTCGGCCTTCTCCACTTCCTGCCGAGACATTGATTTCACCGGAAGCAGAAATCCACTCACTTGGAAACAGTTTGTAACCGGTGCGGATATGCCGTACTTTACAATGATGAATTATTTGATAATGAACCGTTCCCTCTTTAAGGATAACGGATGAAGGACTGAATTTTACTTTTACACTAGTCATAAACAATCAATTATTAGTTTAACATATGGAATAAAAACAGGAAGTAATTCAAAAAACTTCAAGCTGTTATGTATATCTCCAGCTAAACTATTCTTGATTGATAAAAGACGCTTTAATTATTTTTATCTAAAGCATTGTATTGAGTAATATGACATAATATGATAAAGTAAAAGACCGCGTTCTGTATATTGCGTGAAGACTTGAAACGGAGTGTCAGAGCCAATGCAAAGAATATCTTGCCATATAGAAAATGGAAAACTCAAAATGGAGAGGCTGTTTCCTGAACTCTTTCCATTCAAGCGAAAGAATTTATAACTGCTGACCTGTCTATATGATTATCGGGTTCACTTTCATCGTGTCCAGGTTCAGGTACAATCCGTTATGCTCGATCACTCCGTTTCGGAACATCTTCCATAGGATGCCGCATCCGAGTTGTGCCAGTGTGGAGTTAATAAACAGGTCCTGTCTTTCCAACGCTTCAGCCAGCGAACAACTCGGGCCGGAATCGGTTTCCTTCACTCTCGCGTATTTCACCATGCGGGTGATGACTTTTAGCGAATTGACGGTTTCATAAAGTTTGGACGCCGGCTGTTTGATTTTCTTCGGTACGGTACCCAGCACGACTTGCCCCGTGGTCTGCGTGTTTCCGAAATCCATCCAGTACAAGGGGGTCTCGTAAGTGCAGTATGTCGGTTGCGGCAAAGCCCTCAACAGATTCCACAAGTCGATCCGTGACTTGATGTTATCGGTACAGGTAATCGTGATATTGGCCAGGTTGTCCCGTCTGGTATCCTTCAATACTGCCGGATAGATGTCCGCTTGCGCCTTCCAGTCATTCCCGAAAAAGTTGTTTATCCGGGTGACGAGGCATTGTGCCTTGTTCTGTCCCAGGTCGGACGGTCCGAAAAGCTGGCGACCGATGTTGGCTTCCGTCACGGTGTCGGGGTCATACAGTGTAACGAACAGTCCCGGGTGTCCGAGTCCCCTCAGGGCTGTGTCAAGACGTGCCAGGCAGGTGAGTACCTGCGACCCGGTTCCTCCCGCTCCGATCAGGTTTACCGTTACCGGATGCTGCGGACTCATCAGGTAACTGTCGGTATAATGTACTCTTTTCATGTCAGTATGTCTTTAAGTTTCATATTGTTCAACGGTTTCAACTCTTTGAGGTCGAATGGTTTGTTCCTGGCCGCTTTCGTTACTAGCACAAGGTTCGACCGGGTCGGATTTCCGTTGCCTCCCAAGTGCGAAAACTCCGTCAGCCAGAATTTCTTTTCCCAGTATTGCAGCAGGCTTTCGTATGTCAGGTCCTTTGGCAAGTCTATATTGGCAGAGCCCAGGCATACGCTGGAGCCGGTCACGTTGAAGAACGGCGCGACATATAGCATCGTATCCTTGCCGGGCATGTCATCCTTGTAAGCATATATCCTCATCCCATGTTCCCCCGCCTCGTAAATCACTCCCGGCAGGTTGTATTCCGCATTTTCTATTTTGAGGTCGGAGCTGAAGAACATCATCCGCTTATGCGGGGGATTGTACCATACATACCGCTCGCGGCCCTTGCGTGAATCGCAATAGATCAGGCTGGACGGTACTTTTCCGTAAGGCGTGCTGCTATGCCTTTCCGAATATCCCTTTACAAGCCCGTTCATGAATTCCAGGGTCACAGGCCTGCCTTCCGCCATATTCCCCCGATCATCTATGTCCCGTATCTCCAAAAAAAAGTTCTTGTTATCCTCCGAGGCGTAGGCAATCAGTGCCGCCTTGGGGATAAGCAGGTTCTTCAAAGTCCTTGTAAGTTCGTTTGTTTCCATCATAGTGTTCAAATTATTATGTTGATGAATTTGTCCGCCCATTTGAAGAAGCGTTCCGGATAGTCATCCATGCGGAACAGCTTTTCCGTTTCGGGAGACAGGTCGAGTGTCGTAACCGGTATGATGTCGTAGGTCTCCCTGCTGTGAGAATTGTAACAATCCACGAGGTAATCCGTCACCATATCGTAACTGTCATAGATCACACGTATCTGTTGGTAGAGGTACATGGGGTGGAACTCCGGTTCTTTCTCATAAAAGGGATCGTAGCTGTATTCCATGATGCCACGTTCCGGTGACAGGAATTGGAGCCCCTCCTTCATGGCGGAGACCAGTGACCGTTCGTAGTCGTTCCGGGCTTTATACCTGTCAAGTGCCTTCGGCAGGTTCTTGTAGTAACACTTGCATTCCACCCTTTGGAGCAGCCTCTTTATTCTGCCGTTCTCGTAGGAGCGCAGGAGTCTCAGCCGTTTTTTCCTTTCCTCCGGAGTCTCTTCCGGTACTTCCTCTGAAATCCAGGTCAGGACATATTCCGTGTCGTCCTCATCCAGAACGGTCTGTATTCCGTTTGCCTTCATCAATTCATGGATGAACGTGATGGAGATACGTCTCAATTCCGATCCGAGAGCCTCCACGAACTTCATCGGGAAATAATACAGTGTCAGTTTTCCCCAATGATGGGCTTTCCAGAGCTTGAACAGCAACCGTCCGTCTTGCTCTTCGATATTGACGTTCAGCCCCTCACCGACAAGGGCATCCATCTCCTCGTGCAGCCTTGCGATCCCTTCCCCGAACGTCCGGCCCGGGGTATGTACCGCCTCCTTCTCCATCAGATAGGCATATCTGAAGAAGGAGTCACGCAGGAACCCGTAGTTGTCCCGCGTGATGAGATTGTGCCTTTTCCCGTCGGAATCTTCCACGACAAGACTCGGCAAAGGTTTTGGCTGAAACGTGGCGTTCAGAAAAGAGGAACGGCACCCCTCGGTGCCGTAATCCTTTCTTTCCTGTCCGTACCGTAACGGATATTGCGTACGGTCTGTCCGATGATGAGCCTTGCAAGCCGTTCCACCTGCTGTTCGTCCAATGGTACACATGATTTCTTCTGTTTTTTATTGTCCTTTCCCATTGCTTTTATCCTTTTGTCCCGATGGTAGTTTTGAATTCATACACCGCCTTGTCTTCCTTGATGACCGGCCCGTGCACCGTCGCCGTGGTCAGTTCCGGATAGAAGTTCGAGTAGTAGTTCATGACCATTTCGGGGCTGTCCGACGTGTTTGGGTCATCGAGTGTGACCATCCCGTTGCCTTTCTTGAATGTGAATGAACGTGTCATTCCCTTGATTTCTAATGCCATAATATTAAATGCTTTGATAATGTGAGACATTGGGTTCTAACATAGATTGCGGAAAATCGGGATATTCCTCATAATCTTCCGGGCGGTAGGTAGGGACTTCCTGTCCCCTCTGATAGTACGGATAGAGGTCTTCGGGATTTTGCTCCCGTTCCTGCCGGTATGAAATCTGTTGTTCCGCGTATGCATGCTGTGGAGGGAGCTGGTGGCTCATCGGCCGTTGCCCGGCATATTGCGGCTGTGGGGGAGCCTGATGCGGTGCAGGCCTTTGCGCAGGCTGCTGTGGCGGCCACATTATCTGCTGCTTGTCAGGAATTTGTCCGCCCGCTGGTCCTGATGCCTGGGATTGCGGCGGACAGTGCGGTGCAGGCTGCGGCTGTTGTGCCGTTGCTGCCGGTGGTTGTGACCGGAGCTGTTGCGGTGCAGGCGGTTCTTCCATCAGCTCGAACAGGCTTCCCCGGTTCATGGCCTTTTTCTGCTGCTCCAGCATCTCGTCAATCTTCTTCTGGTCCTGCGGCTTGGCATAAAGTCGGGCCTGTCCGAGAGCCGTCACTGCATCCTTATGGTTTCCCGCGGCAATCAGTTCCTCAGCTTTCTTGAGATGCTTCTCGTACTTCTCCCGTTTCTCTTTCTCCTCTTTCGTCTCCTTGGCCTTTGCATCCTTCGCCACCTTGCTCTCGGAAGCGGCCTTTTCCGTCTGTGCCTCGAACTGCGCCATGTTGGTGATCAGTCCCGTGGCTTTCTGCACCGGCCGGGCGACGGCTTGCAGGAATCCGGTATCCAGTTCCTGCGGAACTCCCTTGAGGGTCAACGGGATAATGTGGTTCTGGGCTTCGTCTTTCAGCCCGTTTGACTTCGGCAGTACGGATACCGCCATTTGTCCGTTCGCTTTACGGATGACGAGTGTCAGGTCGACTCCTTCTGTCATCATCTGGTTGATTGCTGTAAAAAACATAATTATATGGATTAAAGTGTGAATAACCGTATTCTTTCTATCTGTTGAAGAACTCCACCAGCAGCCTGTTCCGGTCGGGATGACTGCTTATCTCCAGTATCGGGTCCAGCAGTGTGGAGATGTGTACGGGTCCGCCCTTTTCCCGTGGAGGGAATTTGACGGTCGGTTCCGGGGTATGGTACTTTCTTCTTGCCGGTATCGGCATTGGTATCTGTACCGGTGCCGTCGGCGGTCTTGAGATGATTGCTTGATTCATGGCTTTATCATTTTAATTGTGGATACTCGGGCTTTGGCAGCCCGTTGAACTACAAGGGCTTTACGGCAGACGCTTCCGGAAAGGCAAGGCTTTCCGGAAAAATACCGCAAGCCCTCCGGGCGAGGATGATTTTTCCGCGAAACCCGAAGGGTCCCGGCCTTGCCGTCCGAAAAGAAGCGTTTGCCAACTTTGCCCTGTAGTTCCCGGTCTGCCAATAGCTGTATATGCCCTCTTTTCTTTCCGTCCCTGTTCCCGTTACCCTTGTCCTCATAAAGTGTGGAATACAAAACAGGGCCGTTCGTGGGGACAGCCCTGTTCTGCAAGGTATTACAGTGGTTTATATGCAGCATTTGTTTCATTTCCCGATATTGTATGCCGGTGGAATCAGAATACCAGGCAGCTGAGGATGCAGAAAAGTATCGCCGCCGCTACCAGAAGGCAGGCGATTTTATAGAGGAACCTGAAGAATCCCCTGAAACAGACGATGGCGACTGCCGTCCATACCGGCGAAATTCCTCTTGAATAGAGATAACTGAACACTATGAAGGCTGCGGCGGCCAGTGCCATTCTTTTTATCCATTTGCCGGTTCTCGGTTTTTCGATACATTCCTTTGCTTTCATGATCATTTGCTATTAAAAGGTGAAACATGCCATTTCCAATTTCAGGGGCCAGTATGCGGACCGCCTCCACAGGCAAGGTTTTCGGGGAAAATACCGGAGTAGGGCGAGGATGATTTTCCCCGAAACCTGCAAGGCCCGACCTTGCAGGTGGCAACGGGCGGTTCCGCTACCTTTGCCCCGGAATTGGAATGACGGTATCATTTACCTTTCCCGCCCTTGGATTTTGGGAAAGAAAGTTTCAGGTTAAAACTTTCGTCAAAGATGACCGTCGCGTCGAAAGGTACCCCTTTCTTGCCCTTGAAGCCCTTGATCAGCCGGGTGGAGCCGGAAGAGAAAAGCTGTTCGAGATGCAGGTCCGTCAGTTCCTTGTTCAGAAAACAGCGGAACACCAGCAGTCCGCATCCTTCACGGTCGCATTTTGCGACTTTGGACTTCACCACCACGTTGCCGGTCTTGCACTTGGGGCAGGCAAGGACGCATGATGACGGCTCCGGAAATTTGAGACGCAGTATCTCGCCGGTAACTTTTCCCGTGTATTCCCTGATGGAGAGCATGAAGCTTTCCGGATCGAGGGTACGCCACTCTATCTGTTCCAGCGCCTTTTCCCATATGCCGGTCAGCTCCGCGTCAGCCACCATCATGTCCTTTACCGATTCATAGAGGTAAAGCCCCTTTTCCGTCGGACGGATGTTCTTGCCGGAACGCTCGATGTAGTCACGTTTGAGCAGGGTCGTGATGATGGCGGCACGGGTGGCAGGCGTACCGATACCCGTATCCTTCACCGCTTCGCGTGCCTGTCCGTTAGTGATTTCCTTGCCGCAGTTCTCCATGGCCGTGAGCAGGGTGGCTTCCGTATAGAGAGGTTTGGGCAATGTTTTTTTCTGTGACAGTCCATGTCCCATGACCGGTATTTCCTCACCCTCTGTAAAAGATGCTGTGCCTTCGTCTCTTTCCGGCTCGTCTTTTTCCCGGTCCTCCTTTCGGGAGAACACCGCCCGCCAGCCCGGATTGGCGATGACAGTGGAACGGGAGCGGAAGTCCAGTCCCCCGCATACGCACTCCATGAGCAGCAGTTCTTTCTCGCAAGGGGGAGAGAAGGCTTCCAGCATTCTGCCGGCTATCAGAGTATAAACCGTGGATTCCGCCTCGGACAATCCCTCAGGGACGATACCGGTGATAATCAGCGCATGGTGGTCGGTCACTTTTGCGGCATCCACGCTTCGTGTATTCAGGGCGGAAAGGTCTAAGCTCCTTCTGTACTCACGGAACTCCGGCATGGCTGTTATCTTTTCCAACAATACCGGAATGTGCGCCATGACATCCTGCGGAATATACCTGCTGCCTGTCCTCGGATATGAAACCAGTTTTTTCTCGTACAGGGACTGTGTGATGGCAAGGGTCTTGTCCACCGGAAGATCGTAATGAATATTACAGTCCTTCTGGAGGGCTGTCAAATCGTACAGGAGCGGAGCCTGCTGGAATGCCTTCCCTCGCTTCACTTTAGTGATTGTTACCACCGATCTGGGGGTAATACTCTTGTATGCCGCTTCCGCCATATTCTTGTCCTTGAACTCCTTCGTGTGGATGAACTGCCGGTGCCCGTTGTCCCTTTTCAGCACTATATGCAACTGCCAGTATGGTGTGGAGACGAAGTTACGGTTCTCCTTGAAGCGTGCGCATATCATGGCAAGGGTCGGTGTCTGTACCCGTCCGATGGAGTTGTTCACCGAACCGGAGGCTGCCGCCAATGCGCGGCTGGCATTCACGCCCACCAGCCAATCCGCCTTCGCCCTGCTGTCCGCGGCTGCATACAGGCTGTCATATCCGGTTCCTTCCTTGAGGCTTGCCATTCCCTCACGGATGGCCTCGTCGGTAAGCGAGGAGATCCACAACCGTTTGAACGGCTTGGTACAGCCCAAATAAGAATATATCCACCGGAAGATGAGTTCCCCCTCACGTCCGGCATCGGTCGCCACGATGATGCTCTCGCATCCGGTGAGCACTTCGCTGATGACCTTGAGCTGCCTGCCGGCTGCGATGTCCGTCACCATCCCCCTGTCAGTGCGTACCTGCCGCACGACAAGACGGAACGGATCGGGAATCATCGGAAGGTCTTCGGCGGCGGTTCTCGTGTAGCCGTATGCATCCGGTAAGGCCAGTGACACCAGATGTCCCAGTGCCCATGTCACCATGTAACCGTTTCCCACTATGTAGCCGTCCTTTTTTTCTGTAGCCCCGACCACACGGGCTATGTCCTGACCGACACTCGGTTTTTCTGCTATGATTGCTATCATGATTCGGATAAAGTCAAGCCGTTTCCCGCTTGCCGGTGTGTGGTGGAACGGAAAACGGCGGTTATACATTCAGTTTACATATTATATATAAGGAGGGGCTACTGTTGTCCGATGGGTTTGATGCCGAGGATTTCGAGCAGCGGTCCGCCGTCCTTGCGCACCAGCTGTAGCGTGGCGTCCATCACCACGTCCACACCAAGCAGCACCAGGCTGAGCCGTATCACATTCGTTTTCTCCCCCTTGAGCAACGTGTCGAGTTCTCCCGACATTTCCAGCTCGTCTTTCAATATGCCGATACCTGCCAGTTCCTCCCAGTTTACGTCCTCTACCTTGAAAGGCGTGTTGTTTTCCTTGTTCATTTCCATATTTCTTTTCTTTTAGGATTCCACATTCATTTGATTCATGCATCATGCTATACTTGCGCCTTTGGATTTCCGGCTGCCCTGTTCCTGCCTCTGTGTTTCAGCCACGACATTTCGTTGCGAGGCGTCACGCTTGCGGTCGGGGTTCTCGTTGTAGAAGTCCAGCCTGCCCTGGTTGAAGTTCGCCTTGACATACTGGGAGATGGTCTTGCCGTCATATCCCTTGATACCCTCCACCAAAACAGCCTTGCCACTCTGCAGGTCGGAACGCTGCTTGCGGGTAAGCTCCACATCCCACACCTTATCCGGAATCTTGAATTCCGCACGCTGCTCGAAACCGTCCGGAGTGCGTGAATAACTGAGCCGTCCGGTTTCCAGGTCCGCCTTGATGAACGAGGAGAACTCCTCGCCCTTGCGGTTCACCATGTCATTGAGGAAGATGGTCCTGCCCTCCCGTAGTTGTTGCTGCTCCTCGGCGGTGATTTTCACGCCATTGATCTCGTTCGGGATATAGATTTCCCGTGCGCCCTCCGGGGAGTCGGGATTGTAGCGGGTATAGGCGGGCCTGCCCGTCACCTCGTCCAGCTTGACATAGGAGGAGAATCTCTCCCCGTCCTTACGCTCCATTCCCTCCACGAAAATGGCCTTTCCGGCATTCAGGTCTTCAACCTGCTGTTTGGTCAGTTCCACGCCACCCAATGACTGGCGGTTGAAGAGCTTGTCGTTATCGAAGATATATTCGATGCCCCTGCGCTCGGCGTTGATCTGGATGTGGGCGTCGAACTCCTTTCCGTTGTTGGAAATCATACCCTCGATGAACACCTTCTTGCCTTCGCGCAGGTCGTTCTGCTCCTGCTCGGTAAGCTTTACGCCTTTAATCTCCTTCGGGATGAAGACATTTTCCGCACGCATGGCGACCACCTCATTGGTGAGCTTGTCAATGCTGACAAAAGAGGGGATGTATTCACCGCCCCGTCCTTTCAGTTCCACGACACGTCCCATATTGCCTGTTTCAAGCAGGTTCTTCTTGTCCTCCTCGGAGAAGATATGCCCGAAGTACGGGCGGTCGAGTTCGGGTTTCTGCCGGATACCGTGGATGCCCAGCACGATGGGACCTCCCACGGACTGCTGGAGTGACAGCCGTGCGTCGGTACGCAATACGGCAGAACCGAAATTCATGCTGATGGGCACGACCTGGTTGGTCTTGTAGCCCCTGAGCATCTGGTCAAGGAGTCCGCGTTCCTGAAGATACTCGCAGGACAGCCCGTATTTCTTCAGTTCCTCCCAGTTGATCATGGATTCATTGTAGCGGTATTTCGGCTGCTGCGCGGTTTCCGGAGCGGCCTGTTGCTGTGTCTCAGTTTTTTTTGCCATTTCTTCTTGATTTTGATGGTTTATACTTTGGTTTTCTTTGGAGCGGGGAACAATCTCGTATTTCTTTAGAAATTCCTCCACCGCGTCTGATTTTCTGCCTGCGGCAAGATCCTCAATTGCCTGTCTGACTTCCGGGTTGTCCAGCGCATTCTCCTTGACGGAAAGGATGCCGAAACGAGTCGGGTCTTTCAACTGGCTCCAAAAGTTCTTCAGAAAATTCTCGAACATGCTGGCATATCGGTCAATTTTCAGGAAAGAGTTCCGGTGTTTTTTGTCTGCCGGAACCGTCTTGTACCTGCCGTTCTTGTCGATGTCGGATATTGCCTGTAGAAGCAGTTCCATCTTGTCGAGGATAAACACGATGTCGCTCAGCTGGGCGTTCTCGGTGACTTGCGTTTTTGGGGGTTCGTCCCTTACATTTTTCTTTGCCATAACTGTAATTTTTAGGGTTTATAACTGTTGTTGTCACCGCAAATATATAGTCATAAATTTGATAAATCACTATGTCTCAATGCGTTGTGCTATCTGTTTCATCGGATGTCATCACGTTTCACCGCAGAGGGAGAAAACGCAAGGCGGAAAAACGGAAGAATCAAGGATAAAAGTGTGAGAAACGTACCGGGTCCGATAAAAGAAGAGAGAGAAATACGCGAAGGGAAAGCCAAAAACAAAAAAGGCGGAACGGGAAAATGGGAAAGGGTGGAAAAGCCGCAAACGACACGAAGCCGATAAAGAGAAACTGTATTATGCAGAGTGGAGAGCGAGCTGTCTTTAGTCCCCGCTTCCTTCTGTTACTCCATAGGACTGGATGAGAATTTACGTGCGGTTGATGTTGACAGCATAATCCATTAGGACATCAGGTGTCGGCAAAATACCGCCGCCGGATTGTATCTTGGTTTTGTCCTATGCGTCGTAGGTCGCTTCGCTTGCTAAGTCCCGGAACGTTTCTCCAACTCGGACGGCGATACCGGAACGTTTTTTCGGGTGAAAAATTACCGAAGGGAATTTTTTGCCCGAAAACCGCAGGCCTGAACGTAGAAGGTATCGTCCCTCCGAGTTATCTTCTTAAAGGGACTTGACAAGTGAAGCGTGGCTTATGATGGATTTTTATAGAGGAATATGGAAAAATGTACCTTTAGCCCAAGAAAATTGCAATCATTTCGCAGAAGTAATCAGAAAATGATTACTCTTGCAGAACGATAATACATGAAAAAATGTTTTTGTTCACTCATCTATGGATGTTCATTTTTAATGAATGCGAGCAAATAATGAACATGGATTCGCTTATATCCGCCTTCTATTGGAGAAAATAGGTCTTTTACCCATTTTTCTCCAATAGAATAACCGTAATACTGATAATTTTCCATATTTTTGCAACATGATTATACCAAGGGATAAATATTTGCAAGAGCTAAGAAGTGTAATGCACAACGGAATGATTAAGATTATTACCGGTGTACGCCGTTGTGGAAAATCTTATCTTCTATTTGAATTATTCAAACAATCATTACTTGAAAACGGTGTGAATGAAGAGCACATTATTCAAGTTGATTTGGAAGACCGACGTAATAAACACCTCAGAGAGCCGGACAGATTATTGGATCACATCGATGGACATATCACAGATAACGATATGTATTACATACTATTGGATGAAATACAACTTGTTCCTGAGTTTGAAGATGTACTCAACAGCTATCTGAAAATTAAAAATACAGACGTATATGTGACAGGAAGCAATAGCCGAATGTTGTCCAGTGATGTAAAAACAGAATTTCGTGGTCGAGGGTATGAAATCAGAGTCCATCCACTGAGTTTTTCGGAATTTCTCAAGGCAGGACAGTACACAAATGAACTTTCTGCCCTACAGGATTATATGATTTATGGAGGAATGCCACAAGTCGTATCTTTTTCAAAGAAAACAGAAAAAGAAAATTATCTAAAATCCTTGTTTCAAGGAACTTATATACGCGATATAAAAGAGCGTTACAATATTAGAAACGATGATGATTTGAGTGAACTTATAGATATTATTGCTTCCAACATAGGCTGCCTGACCAATCCGACAAACCTTGAAAATACATTCAAGTCCGTAAAAGGTCATAGTATTTCAGATACAACCATACAGAGTTATCTTGGAATGTTACAAGATGCCTTTATGTTGGAAAAAGCCATTCGATATGACATCAAAGGAAAGCATTACATCAACACGCCTTCAAAATATTATTTTGAAGATGTCGGACTACGTAATGCCCGTCTGAATTACCGTCAAATTGATGGGGGTCATCTTATGGAAAATATCATATATAACGAACTGCGTATCAGAGGGTATTCGATTGATGTAGGGCAAGTGGAAGTGAGAATAACAAATGATGATGGAAAGAAAATGCGAAAACTACTGGAAGTTGATTTCATTTGCAATAGTGGGGATAAACGTGTGTACATACAATCAGCACTTGATATGCCCACTCAAGAAAAAATTGACCAGGAAACCAATTCCCTTCGTCATATCAAAGATGGATTCCCTAAAATAGTCATTGTGGGAGGTTTGACCCCTTCTCATGTGAATACAGATGGCATATCAATCATTAATATAATAGATTTCCTTAAAGATACAGAAGGAAATCTATTATGAATCCACCATAATATGTAGCATAATAGTGTGTAAAAATAGTAAGGACAATGTGCATAATGCACCCAAAATATAAATCCACCCCTGCTACAAATAGCTGTAACAGGGGTGGTTTTATCAGAAAGGGAGTTTTGACTTTACCTGCACCGTTTTTCACGCAATTGCAGATTAACTTGTGGTATAAAAATTTTATGTATGTATGCTCCAGCCGTGAAATGGTTCCATCATTACGGCAAAAGACTCATCCGGTCTGCCGTGATAGAGCAATCCACCCACAATGCCGTTTCTTCCATCCGGTGTCCTTTCCGCAAATCCGAATGAATACGGAGCGAAATCGTAATACAGTTCAATTTCATACCTGCCGCCAGAGTTCTTCTCCCATTGTTTGAGGCGTTCAATGCAATTCTGAAAGGTTGTGTCACCAATACTTTTGGCGTATTCCGCCACCTTGTCGTAGTGTTCCTGACATTTGATTTTCATATCCGGTAATTTTAAGTTGTTTGTAGCAATTCTTCGTATATTCCGAAATCGAGGCATCCGGCAACAGTAAAATCCTCCCCATCTTTGTCCGTCAATGATTTCAAGTCTTCCAGACTATTGCAGTAGAAGAATATCTCGTCATCCTTTTCCGTGTCGGATTCCATAGCCAAAGCGATCCTTACTTCTACTGTTTCCAGTGTGTCACACCATCTGATGACACAGTCCGCATAATGAGGTTCACATCCTTGCTCACTGTAGAACTTCAGATAAAGACCTCCTATTTCCTGTCTGACTTCATCGGGCTTTTTCCATGTACTGTCATCCACGATTTCAAAGCCTATTCCTTCAACCAACAGGCACGTGCCATTGTCATTGACCATCATGGTGCGCTTGCCGATATGTTTTTCTCGTATTTCCGCCCAATCTGGCAAGTCCCAACGTTCTACAGTCCAGATTCCACGGTAATTTTCTGGGATGGCATTGTATTCACTCAATATTATCTTTTTCATTTCAAATCGGTTTATGCTGTTATAAAAGTCACTTCATACGTTTTACATGGTTTCCCAAAGGCCGGGTAAGCATCAAACTCTCTGTATGCTTCCCAATCCACCGACATGGTATATCCGTTCGGAAAATTTTCACCGATGAATCGGGTTATCAGATCCTTGTCTTCATCGGTAAGGAACAATTCTTCTTCAATGCCGTACTCCAATGCAAAAATCGCCCATTCGGGAATGTTGTTCCAAACGAGCGGTGTATTATTGTTTTCCTTCATACTTTCAAGTTTATTGCGGTGATACCAGCAGTCTTTGGATGATGCCGTCAAGTTTCGTTTCCCATTTGTCCGTACCGTTAAGGAGAGACGGGTAAGTCAACTGTTGCCATTGCCGGTAGTCGAAGAGTTTCATCCGGAGCGGATAATAATCAAAAAGTTTCCGTCCTTCGGAGAATATTCTCAGGTGATTGACACCTACTTCCATCAGTTTCAGACCGTAATGGTCGATAATCTCATGAAATCTATTCATCGGTGTGAAATTGCTTCTTTTCCTCATAATTCATTTGTCATTATAATTCGTTCAACAATACATTTTATACAAATCGGTATCTGACAGCGTACACAACTCTTCATCCGTACAGTAACCGTCAATCTCTTCGCTGGCTTCCATAGCCTCATATATACCGTTACGCATATCGTTTGCCAGTTCATTCCGCAGGCTCTCCACTGACACCCTGAATATATGGTTGCCGGCATCTATTTCCCTGACGGGATAGACACATCCTTTCCAATGGATTTGCCCGATGACGATTGCTTCATTCGCATTTTCAGCCATCCAGTCCAGGTATTCTTTAATGATGTCCCCATGACAAGGATCCGGTTTGCAGAAACATCCCAATGTCTTGCCCTGCAAATTCCCGATCCGCTTGCGGAACTCTTTATCCGTACTCAGGCGATGATAAAAGTATTTCCTGTATCGGCCAAGCGTACTGCCTTTTGCCATCGTTGCTTCCAGTCTGAACGGATTCCCGAAATAACCGTCCTTGCCATATCCAGCCCTGCCAATGTACACGTCACAGGTTTCCTTGCGGATATTGACCACTCTTGTTCTGCCCATAGCCATATTTCTTTTATTCAGTTAAACATTCACCGGCTCGTGAGCCGATATTTTATTTCTTGCCTGCATCACTGTCCCGTGCCGGATTGTGCAAGGCTTTCCGGAAAAATACCGCAAGCGGAGCGCGGAAGATTTTTGCGGAAACCCGTAAGGGCTTGGCCTTGCTCAATCCAGGCGGGCACGGGACTACCTTTGCAGGCTGAAATAAAAAAGCGGACTTGTTCTATTCGTCTTTTTTATCATCTTCCTTCTGCGGAATCAGGTGTTTCAGATCCGGATCATTGGCTATCCTTGCCATCTCTTCCTCAATGATCTGCAGTACGTCAGCCTTGATGCGTGAATAGTTGCGGTCTATCTGTTGCTGCATGATGTCGTTGCCGTCCTCGTCCTTGAACTCGTTGATGACGGGTATCTTCTTGTAGGCTTTTGTTTCCGCCGCCACTTTTTCACTGTCGACAATAATCCGCGCATGGAAAATCTTCTGTTCTATCTCTTCTCCGAAATTGTCCGCCACGCTGCCCACGAATGTTCCCTGCGAGAGATTGGCTATTTTGGATGCCGGTATCAGAGAATCCAACTGCGTGTTGATGGAGGTGGATGTATCCTGCCGGTTGATGGAGATGGATTGCCTTTGTTGCAGGATTTTACCGAACCGCTCGGAAAGGCTCTTTGCGGTTTCACCTACCACTTGGCCGCTGAATATATTGCCGACCGTATTTTGGATTACCTTCGCCTCTTTTTCACCGTAGTCACGGGTCAGCTGGGAGAAATCCTGGAAGCCGAGACAGACTGCCACTTTGTTGCTTCGGGCGGTGGCTATCAGATTGTCAATACCCCGAAAATATATCGTGGGTAGCTCATCTATGATGATGGAGGATTTCAACTGTCCTTTCTTGTTTACCAGTTTCACTATACGGGAATTATACAGACCGAGAGCCGCCGAGTAGATATTCTGCCTGTCCGGATTATTTCCCACACATAGGATTTTCGGATGTTCAGGATTATTCAAATCCAACGTGAAGTCATCGCCTGTCATGACCCAATAAAGCTGCGGTGAAATCATCCTCGAAAGCGGGATTTTAGCACTCGCTATCTGGCCCTGCAACTGATCTTGTGCTCCGCCCTGCCAGGCATCCATAAAGGGGGAAAGATAGTTTTCGAGGGACGGGTAAGAGGTGAGAATCGTGAAAATATCAGCATACGGCTTGTTAAGGAATTCTATCGCGTGAGGGAAGGTACAATACTTGCCGTCCTTGTAAATTCGCAGATACCAGATGATTGCCGCGAGCAGGATAATCGGTGATTCCACGAAAAAATCACCCTGCTTCTGTATCCAGGTCTTGTTCAAATTGAGCATTATCGTGTAGGCACTTTCATAAGCATCGGAAATATCCGCCATGAACTTGGGATTGATAGGATTACAGCGGTGGCTGCGCCTCGGATCGTCAAAATTAATGACATAGAACTCCGGTCTTACCTTGTAATGCTCCTTGTGCTTAAGCAAATGGTTGTATGCAATTTCGGACAAATCCGGAAATTTGTAATCATAAATATACATGGCAAAGGATTTCTCAATCTGCTGTTTTATGTAATTGTTTACCACTGCATAGCTTTTCCCCGAACCGGGCGTTCCCAGTACGATGGACGCACGAAAAACGTTTACAACGTTGATCCATCCGTCCCATTCCTTGCCCTGATAGACAAACTTCGTGGGCAAGTTGACGGAATACTCGTTCTCCATAAGCCTTGTTTCCTGTATGAAACTCTCGTTGGCAGTATTGAAGACATCTTCCATAAGGTTATGTTTCAGCATACGACTGATCCACATACCCGACATCAAGAGAAGGATATATCCTGCGGTAAGTGTTACCGTATATATGACAGCGTTGGCCGTCGGGCTGAATGGCAGGTCAAGCATCCACCAGTTCATGAAAAACAGCACCAATCCCGAAAGGAAAGCGGCGTATATCCTGCCCCATGTCATCTCCTGATTTTTCACTCCTTGGGTACCCAGGCATGAGAGGGCAAGGAATATGACGGCAAATACTTTCGTTATAAGCAGGTTGCTGAACAGTCCTGCCGTCCGTTGGAAATTGAGCAGTATCCTGTCGACCACACCTATATTTATACCCATATCCACAAATGACCGGTAGCAGAACCAGTACACGTGAATGACAATAAACACAATGGAGATAGCTCGCATGAATTCCATGACTTTGGCCAGTCCTCTCAAATCATCTTCCTGTTGCATAATGAACTAATTTTAATATTAGAAAAATCGGTAATTAGGAAATTCCGCGTGAGCGGCGTTTCTTCTTCTTTTTACGTTGCAGTCTTCGGGCAAGAGCCTCTTCCTGTGGGTCGGGACCGTTCTGTTCCATGGCGAATATACCGAAAGCCTGTTCGATGGCGCTTTCCATATCGGAGGAGAATCCGCTTTGCAGACCGATGTCCGGCATGTGAGCATCCACATTGGGGATGTTGTCAGGATTATTGAAGAGCCGTTCAAAGGCATTCGCCGAGAACTCCTTGCCAAGTCGGGAGCCGTTATAGACCTCGCGGTTCTTGTGGTCGATGAAGGTCGCTCCATAGATGCGTCCTTCATCGTTTTCACGGAACAGCGCGTCTATGCCTTTGTCGGCAAGCAGACGGACAAATTCCTCTCTGTTGCCACGGCAGCCGTGCATGGCAAGGGTAATCTCGTTCCGTATCTTCGGTTGCCATTTTTTTGCTTTATACTCGCGGGCGTTGTAACCGATACGTTTTTCCAACCCTTCGTAACCGTAGCGTTTACCGATAAGGGAAGACTTGATGGGTGTGCATACCGGTTTTCCCGTATCATCTGTCATGATATAGACGATACCGTTATAGGGTACTTCACCAAATTCGCCTTTCACTTGCTTCGCCTCGATATTGAAACAGGAAAGCAACGCGCTGTATTCTCCGAAAGACTGGTAACGGTAGGTACCGAATACGCTCTTGACGATATTGGATACCTGTTTCTTCACGTCACCGCTTTGGTAGTCCGCTTTTTTGAGATACGGTTCCAGCAGTTCCTTCCGCTTGTCTTCCACCTGTTTCAGGCCGAACTTCCGTTCCAGTTCCCGGCAGGCTTTCATCGAGCGGTTCCACTCGTAGGCATCGTCAATCTTTTCCCCTTTCTCGTTCACGCAAGTGGATACGATATGGATGTGCCTGCGGCTGATGTCCTCGTGTACATATACGATGTAGGGCTGGTCGCCATATCCCATCTTCTGCATATACTCTTTGGCGAGGTCGGCAAATTGGCTGTCTGTCAGCCGGTCATCCAATGAGGGGTTTAACGAGATGTGCAGTACGGGCTTCTCCGTGTTCTTGTTGGCAAGCAGGTAATTCTCGAACGCCCATATCGTCTGCCGCATGACCTGTTCAGGATTGCCCGTGACATCGGTAATCATGCGGTTCTCGTAAATGATACGTGCCGTGGCATCATCCACTTTCTGCTGGTTATAGACGATTGCCCCGTAAAGGGAAACGCCTCTGTTGATTTTCGCCACCATATCATCCTTCCTCCCTTTTCCTTTTGATAAGGTAGGCTTCTTCAAACTCGTGGGTAAGCATAATAATCCGCTTGCTCAGCACTACCAGGTCTATGGTCGCCTTTTCTAGATTTCGGAGCAGGGCATATGCCCGTTTTTCCCCGAAATTGGTCTTGACCGCCTTGACCGTCTGGTTGTAATTGTTGCCGATACCCTGGAACTGGTGGTAGAAATTGGTCAGGCGGATGTAGTAGTCCATCGTTGCCTTGTCGATTTTAACCACCTTGATTTCGTGTCCGAAAAGCATCGCCTTGATAAATTTTGAATGTTCTTTCAATCCGGATTTCTGGAACTGGATGTTGAAACGCCCGTTTTCTTCCGAGTTCAACCGTACTACATAACGGTGCACGGCAGGGTCGGATTTTGGCTTCCGCCCCACACCTTTTGTCGATTTTTTCTTTCTGTTTTCTTCCATACGCATTGATGTTTCCTGTTTCTGATTTTCCGTCCCGGATTCACGACTTTGGAGTGAATCCCTCCCGAGCCGTCAGGCGAGCGGCAAGTTGTTTTGAGTGCCCGAATTTATTTCGGGTGCCTCAAAACACAACTTGCTATTACCGCTTGGTAATGAATTTTCCTTCGTCAAATTAAATTTTGACCTTCAGCCTCATTCTTCGGCTTCGGGAAACCTCCGCAGCGGTATCCGTTCCGTTGTCGGTGCAAAGTTATGGCGGTTTATCCTGTTGTAAAATAGCGGGTTATATGTAACGTGATGACATATGGTGACACAGGTCGTCACCTCCCTTGAAACATAGTGATGATATGAAAAAATACCTTTTTATTTGCAACATAAACGGTAAAACAAACCAATAGTCAAGTAACTGTCCGTTGTATTGCTGGTTAGCGAAAACACTTGTTGCAACAGGTGGGCAGTGATTGTTTACTTGCTTTGTTAGGGCAGATAACTATCGGTTGGTCGGTTTGCCGGTTGGTGAGCACAAAGTAACCATATCACTAACAAACCTTGTCACAAAGTAAACAACAGACAAGTAAAACAATAGTGTAATAAACCATTAAAAAAGTTCAGTTATGAAGAAGAATCCGTTATTCGTTGCGGT
>ENA-OXRK01000384-OXRK01000384.1-human-gut-metagenome-genome-assembly--contig:-NODE-384-length-18109-cov-13.2541_pt1 | contig 18109 bp, 14 predicted proteins | sample MGYA00249590_ERZ652579 | MGnify/ENA primary metagenome ERZ652579 (study PRJEB26925, sample SAMN05826952) | human gut metagenome | biome: ENVO:2100002; feature: ENVO:00000062; material: ENVO:00002003...
TGTGTATAAGAGACAGGACGTATATTGCGCCGTTACGGTCGCTTTATATTGGGTGATATTAAACAAAGATATTAAAAAATTCTTTAAAATCACTATCTTTGTCTGCGAATCGCGGCGGGCGGAGTCCGTGCGCGGCTAACAGTCGGAACTATGAAAATATTGATTCTCAACGGCCCGAACCTCAATCTGCAGGGGCGGCGCGACACCGGAGTTTACGGTACGCAGACCTTCGAAACCTTCTTCGAACGGCTCCGGTCGCTCTATCCCGCCGTCGGATTCGGCTACTTCCAGTCCAATATCGAAGGCGAGTTGATCGACGCCGTACAGCAGGCTGACGGCGTTTACGACGGTGTGGTGCTCAACGCCGGGGGATATACCCATACCTCGGTGGCGCTGCGCGACGCGGTGTCGGCGGTGTCGGTTCCCGTCGTCGAGGTGCATATCTCGTCGATCCTCGCGCGTGAGGAGTTCCGCCACGTCTCGCTGCTGGCCCCTGTGGCCAAAGGCTCGATCATGGGATTCGGGCTGGATTCCTACCGGTTGGGAGTCGAAGCGCTGCTGCTTGGCGGCGAAAAGTAGAAAGCCGCTTCCGGCTGCATGCCGTTTGCATAGGAGCAGGTGCGGGCTGCCGCTTTCGGGGATTCCGGAGCGTTTCCTGTCGGAGCGGGAAAGGCCGGCGCTTCTGCCGCGCAGGCGGCAGCGGATTCCCTCGGAGAAGGGGAGTCGGGGCGGACCGGAATTGCCGAGACGGCTCAAGGCTGCCGCGGAATATGTCGATCACACAATAATGTTCAAATTATAAGCATCATACGTTTATGTACAGAATGAAAAAAACCAAGATCGTTGCGACGATGTCGGACTTCCGCTGCACCGAGGAGTTCGTGAAGAACCTTTACGATGCCGGTATGGACGTCGTGCGCGTCAATTCGGCACACGTGACGGAGGACGGAGCCACGCATATCGTCGAGACCGTACACCGGGTGAATCCGGCCATTCCGATCATGATAGATACCAAAGGGCCTGAAATCCGCGTGACGACGATCGCCGACGAATACGGCAACAGCATCAATTTCCGGGTGGGCGACCGCGTCGCCGTACGGGGTTCGGACGGCAGCGACATGACCACCCGCAAGGTGGTTTATATGAACGTGCCGACCATCGTGCGCGACATTCCGGTCGGGGCGCGCATGCTGATCGCCGACGGCGAGCTGGAAATTCGTGTGGTGGAGAAGACCGACGAGGAGCTGATCTGCGAGTTCGTCGTGGGCGGCGCGATGCGTTCGCGCAAGAGCGTCAACGTGCCTGCGGTGTCGATCGACCTGCCTTCGGTGACGGAGAAGGACCGCCGCTTCATCGAGTGGGCCGTGAAGAACGACGTCGATTTCATCGCACACTCGTTCGTGCGCAGCGCCAAGGACATAAAGGCCGTGCAGGAGATTCTCGATGCCCACGGCAGCAAAATCAAGATCATTTCGAAGATCGAAAATCAGGAGGGACTCGACAACATCGACGAGATCATCGAGGCGTCGTACGGCATTATGGTGGCGCGCGGCGACTTGGGCGTGGAGCTTCCGGCCGAAGCGATTCCCAACACCCAGCGGCGCATCGTCGAGAAGTGCATTTGCGCGAAGCGCCCGGTGATTATCGCCACGCAGATGCTCTATTCGATGGTCAAGAGTCCGCGTCCGACGCGCGCCGAGGTGAGCGACGTGGCGAGCGCCATTTACGAGCGCGTGGACGCCGTGATGCTGAGCGACGAGACCGCCATGGGCGACTATCCCGTGGAGTCGGTCGAGACGATGGCCCGTGTGGCCCGCGAGATCGAGCGCGACGAAACGCATTTCAAGCCGATGATCGACATGGACATGGTTTCGGTGAACCACGAGATCACGGCCCAGCTGGCTCGCTCGGCGGTGCGCGCTTCGACAAACCTGCCGATCAAATACGTGGTCCTCGACACCAAGACCGGCCGTACGGGCCGTTATCTCGCTGCGTTCCGCGGCCGGAAGACCGTGATGGCCGTCTGCTACCAGCTTCACGCGCAGCGTATTCTGGCGCTGTCGTACGGCGTGGTGCCGATTCTGCGCAATCAGGAGCTGCACGACAAGTATCATTTCTTGGTCGATGCGCTCGAATTCCTCGATCAGTACCGCAAACTCAAGGGCGAGGATCTGCTGGCCATCGTGGGCGGCAGCTTCGGACCCGACGGAGGTGCGTCGTATGTCGAGATCGCCAATGTGGACAACATCCGCCGGCGCAACGAGGAGATCGTTGCGGCGCAAAAGTGTTAGCCGTTGAAAGGGGAGCTGAAGGATAAGGTCGCCCGCGGCGTGGCGTGGAGCATGGCCGAGAAGATCGGTACGATGCTCCTCCAGATGGCCGTGAGCCTTATTATTCTGCGCCTGCTGACTCGCGACATCCTCGGCGTCATGGCGATTCCGACGGCCGTGGTGGCCGTGGCGCTGGTGCTCGTGGATAGCGGTTTTTCGCAGGCGCTGATCCGCAAGGCGGCCCCTTCGGCGGACGATTACAAATCGGTTTTCGCCTTCAATATCGGGGTTTCGCTGGTGATGTACGCGCTTTTCACGGCGCTGGCGTTTCCGGCGTCGCGGTTCTACGACATGCCCCAGATCGCGCAGATCGCACCCGTGTTTTTCCTGCAGCTGCCCATCGGGGCGCTGTGCGCCATTCAGAATACGATCTGCGTCAGGCAGTTCCGTTTCGCGCTGTTGTCGAAGGTGACTTTCGCCTCGTCGCTCGCGGGCGGACTGGCGGCGATCGGTCTCGCGCTCGCCGGGTTCGGGATCTGGTGTATCGTGGCCCAGCGCGTGCTGCAGGCGGCGGTGCGGACTCTGCTGCTGTGGTGGCTGAGCGACTGGCGGCCCTGCGGGGCGTGCAGCCGCGGGCCGCTGCGCGAAATGGCTCCCTTCAGTTTCAGCCTGATCGCCACGGACCTGATTTCGACGTTCTACAATAAGATTCCGCAGTTTTTCCTCGGACGGCTCTATCCGGCCGATACGCTCGGCTCGTTCGATCAGGCGATCAAGCTCAAGGATCAGCCGACGATTTCGGCGATGCAGGCCGTGCAGAGCGTCACTTTCCCTGCGCTGGCCAAGATCAAGGACGACGCTCCGAAGTTTGCCGAGAGCTACCGGCAGGTCGTGATGGTGGTCTCCTACGTTCTTTTTCCGGTCATGCTGGGCATGTCGGCCGTGGCGCACGACATGTTCGCCGTCCTGCTGGGCGAGGAGTGGATGCCTACGGTGCCCTATTTCGAGACGGTATGTCTGGTGGGACTTTTCTATCCGATGTCGATAATCGCCTACAACGTATTGAAAGTCAAGAGCGGCGGTGCATTGATCGTGAAGCTGGAGATCGTCAAGAAGGTGATTATGACGCTGGTGTTCGCCGTGACGATTCCGATCAGCGTGCAGGCCGTGGTATGGGGACTCGTGGTGATCGCATTCTGCGAAATGTCCGTCAATTTCCTTGCCACGACCAAGTTTACGTCGTTGTCGCCGGGGCGTTTCGTGCGGACGCTGCTGCCTCCGCTGCTGGCGGCCGCCGCGATGTACGGCGCGGTGCGGCTGACGGCCCGCGCGATTCCGGAGCATGCCCTGCTGCGGCTGATGGCCGAAGTGACGGCCGGTGCGGTCTGTTATCTCCTGCTGTCGGCCCTGTTCCGGCTCGAAGCCTTCCGAGAGGTGGCGGCTATTGTCCGGAAGCAGTTTTTGCACCGTTGATTCGCGCTGCTTGCGTCGGGGGCCGATTCACGGAGCATCGGTAAAAATAACCGCCGGTTATACCTTGGGGTGTAACCGGCGGTTTTTGTCGGGGTGGAAGACCCTCCCCGGCCGTCAGGCGTAGACCTTCGGGGTGATGACGCCCCGCAGGACGACCAGCGCGTTGGTGACGAGCGATTCGAGTTCGTTCTCGCCGGGGTAGACCGCGATGGGGGCGATGAACGAGCAGAATTCCGAAATGTACTCCACGACGGATTTGTTGTGGGCGATGCCGCCTGTCAGGATGACGGCGTCAACCCGTCCGCCGAGGGCGGCGGCCATGGCGCCGATCTGCTTCACGATACCGTAGCACATGGCGTCCTTCACCACGCGGGCTTTTTCGTCGCCCTCACCGATGCGCTCCATGACCTGTATCATGGAGTTGGTCCCCAGATGCGCCACGAGACCGCCTTTGCCGGCCAGCATCTGCTGGATGTCGTGCCGCGTGTAGCGGCCCGAAAAGCAGAGATCGACCAGTTCGCCGGCTGGAAGGGTTCCGGCGCGCTCCGGTGCGAACGGTCCGTCGCCGTCGAGGGCGTTGTTCACGTCGACGACGCGGCCCTGCTTGTGTGCCGCGACCGAGATGCCGCCGCCGAGGTGGGCGACCACGAGGTTCGCCTTCTCGTAGACGATGCCGATGCGGTCGCAGTGCAGGCGGGCCGTGGCTTTCTGGTTGAGTGCGTGGAAGATCGAACGCCGCGGGCAGTCGGGATGCCCGCTCAGGCGCGCTATGTCGTCCATTTCGTCCACGACCACGGGGTCGGCGATGTAGGCTTTGATGCCTGCGGTCGCCGCGATTCCGTCGGCCAGCAGACCGCCGAGGTTGGAGGCGTGCTCCATCGTGGCGTGCTGCAGGTCGCGGCGCATGGCGTCGTTCACTTCGTACACGCCGGCGGGAATGGGTTTGATGAGGCCGCCGCGGCCGATTACGGCAGCGAGGGACATGATGTCGAAGCCGTGTTCCTTCAATGCCGTGAGGATCATGTCACGGCGCCAGTCGAGCTGGTCGATGATGTTGGGGTAGTGTGCGATCTGTTCCGCCGAGTGACGCAGGGTCAGATCCAACAAAGGCCGCTCCTCGTCGTAGAGGGCGACCTTCGTTGAAGTAGAGCCGGGATTTATCGCTAGAATTTTGAAGCCCATAAATCGGTTCCGGTTAATTAGGTTGGTGGGTTAGGTTGGTGGGTTGGTTCAGGCTGCCTTACTGTTTCACGGCCAGACAGGCCAGCGCGATCGAGTAGAGCTTGGTCTTGCTGGTGTCGCCGCGCGAGGTCAGCACGCAGGGGACTTTCGTTCCCATGACCATGGCTGCCAGTTCGCCGCCGCAGAGGTGCGTGACCGACTTGAAGAAGACGTTGGCCGATTCGAGGTTGGGGAAGAGCAGGCAGTCGGGATCGCCCGCGACGGACGAGCCTTTGACCTTCTTGTGTTCCGCAACGTCCTTGTAGAGCGCCACGTCGAGAGACAGGGGACCGTCTACGACGACGTCGCCCAGCTGTCCGCGGTCGCCCATTTTGGCCAGCAGCGCGCCTTCGGTCGAGGAGATGACGTTGGGAAGCAGCTGTTCCGACGGAGCGATGCAGGCGATTTTCGGAGTCTTGATGCCCAGCAGGTTGGCCGTGCGGGCGAGGTAGCCGATCTGCACGGTTTTCTGTTTGAAGTCGGGCAGCGGAATGACCGCCACGTCCGATATGACGAGCAGTTTGTGGTAGCAGGGCATCTCGACGATCGATACGTGGCTCAGCACGCCTTTCGGGGGAAACAGTCCTGCTTCCTTGTTGAGAATGCCGCGCATGTATTTGTCGGTCGAGACCAGTCCCTTCATCAGCACGTCGGCATTGCCGGCGACGACGGCCGCAACGGCCTGCTGCACGCATTTGACGTCGCTGGCTTCATCGACGATGTTGAATGCCTTGATGTCGATGTCGTTCTCGGCGCAGACCTGCTCGATAACGCTTTTTTCGCCGAAAAGCGTAGGCTCCACGAGGCCCTCCTTGTAGGCTTCGTAGACAGCTTCCAGCGTATGCGAATCCTGACCGTATGCCACGGCCAGCCGTTTTTTACCTCTTTTTCTCGCCTCCTCGACGATTTCAGTAAGATGTTGGATCATAGTTGTGGAAATGTGCTTTGAAAATTATTTTACGAGATTGTATGTGTCGGTAGCGATGACCAGCTCTTCGTCGGTGGCGATGACGGCCACTTTGACGCGCGAACCGGGAGTGGAGAGGATTTTGTTTACGCCGCGGGCGCCTTTGTTGGCCTCGCGGTCGAATTCGACGCCCATGAATTCGAGACCCGTGCAGACGCTCTCGCGCATCTCGCACGAATTCTCGCCGACGCCGCCCGTGAAGACGATCATGTCCACGCCGCCCATTTCGGCTGCGTATTCGCCGACGAATCTGCGGATGCGTCCGTAGTGCATGTCGCGGGCCAGAATGGCGCGGGGATTACCCTCGTCGTAGGCGCGGTCGATGTCGCGCATGTCGCTCGAAAGGTCGGTAAGACCCAGCACGCCCGATTTCTTGTTCATCATTTCGTTCAGCTCGGCGTAGGACATGCCCTCCTTTTCGCCGATGAAGGTGACGGCGCTGGGATCGACGTTGCCGCAGCGGGTGCCCATGACCAGTCCGTCCACGGGCGAGAAGCCCATCGACGTGTCGAACGACTTGCCGTTCAGCACGGCTGTCACCGAAGCGCCGTTGCCGATGTGGCAGGTGATGATCTTCGAATTCTCGAAGTCCAGTCCCGCGAGTTTGGCGCCGGTCTGCGCCACGTATTTGTGGCTGGTGCCGTGGAAGCCGTATTTGCGCACGCGGTATTTGTCGTAATAGGCGTGGGGCAGCGCGTACATGAAATTGACGGCCGGAATGGTCTGGTGGAACGACGTGTCGAAGACCGTGACCTGCGGCGTTCCCGGCAGCACCTTCTCGATCGAAAGCACGCCTTCGAGGTTGGCGGGATTGTGCAGCGGTGCGATCTCGAACAGCGAGCGGATTTTGCTCTTGACCTCCTCGGTGACGATGCAGCTTTCGGGGAAGAATTCGCCGCCGTGGGCTACGCGGTGGCCGACGGCTTTCACCTCGTCCAGCGAGCGGATGACGCCGTGCTCCGGGTCGGTGAGGGCGTCGAGCACGAGTTTGATGCCCGTCGTGTGGTCGGGAATCGGACGGTGCAGCTCGAAAGGCTGTTTGCCGACGGGTTTATGGATGAGGTCGCCTTCCGGCAGGCCGATACGTTCCACGATGCCTTTTGCGAGCAGTGTGCTCGATGCGGCTTCCATGTCGATCACCTGATACTTGATCGACGAGCTGCCGCAGTTCAATACCAAAATTACCATTGTCTTTCTATGTAGTTAATTCCTAAATGTTGTTCCGATCCACATGCCGAGCGCTGCAAAAACGATGCATACCGCGACGCTCAGCGCCACATAAATCGCCGCCGCATTGTAGCATCCGGCCCGCAGCAGGCGCACCGTGTCGGCCGAAAAGGTCGAAAAGGTGGTGAAGCCTCCGCAGAATCCCACGATGAGCAGCCAGCCCAGCGTCTCGGAGCTGGTGGCTTCCAGCAGGATGCCGATCAGCAGCGAACCCGCGGCGTTGACCGTGAACGTGCCCGCCAGAAATCCCAGCAGCGTCTGTCCGGCCAAGATCCCGCCCGAAAGCAGATAACGGACGATGCTGCCCGCCGCGCCGCCGAATCCCACGGCTATAAGTTCATGAATCATAAGTTAAATATACATCTAATTTTAAGGATGTGCAAATTTACGGAAAAAATGATTACGAATCGTTATATTTTTTGTTGTTTTTCGGGGTAAATCCGATGCGGAAGGCTTCAGGATTCCCGGATCTGCCCGTCGCCCGTGACGACGTATTTGTAGGTCGTCAGTTCGGGAAGGCCCATCGGACCGCGGGCGTGGAGCTTCTGGGTCGAGATTCCCACCTCGGCGCCGAAGCCGAACTGGCCGCCGTCGGTGAAGGCCGTCGAGACGTTGACGTAGACGCAGGCGGCGTCCACGGCGCGCGTGAACTGCGCGGCGGTCCGCTTGTTTTCGGTGATGATGGCTTCGCTGTGGCGCGACGAGTAGCGGGCGATGTGCGCGAGGGCCTCTTCGGGCGATGCGACGGTCCTGACGGCGAGTTTGTAGTCGAGGAATTCCGTGCCGAAGTGCTCTTCGGAAGCGTGTTCCAGCAGGTCGGCGGGGTAGTGTCCGCCGAGGGCCGCGAAAGCCTCGGTGTCGGCGTAGACCGTGACGCGGGCGGCGGCCAGCGGGGCGCAAAGCTCCGGCAGGTCGGCGAGCCGGTCGCGGTGGACGACGAGGCAGTCGAGGGCGTTGCAGACGCTGACGCGCCGGGTTTTGGCGTTGCAGACCACGGCGCGGCCCTTTGTGAGGTCGCCGTCGCGGTCGAAGTAGGTGTGGACGATGCCGGCGCCGGTTTCGATGACCGGAACGCGGGCGTTTTCGCGCACGAAGCGGATCAGGCCCGCGCCGCCGCGCGGAATGACGACGTCGACGAAACCCACGGCGTTCAGCAGCGCTCCGACGGAAGCGTGGTCCGACGGAAGCAGGGTGAAGGCGTGTTCGTCGATGCTTTCGCTGCGCAGGGCTTCGTGCAGCAGGGCGGCGATGGCTTCGTTGGAGTGACGGGCGTCGCCGCCGCCTTTCAGCACGCAGGCGTTGCCCGTTTTGATGCAGAGCGAGAAGATGTCGGCCGTGACATTGGGCCGCGCTTCGCAGATCATGCCGACCACGCCGAACGGAACCCGCCGTTTGACGATGGTCATTCCGTTGGGCCGGGTGCGCCGCTCCAGCTCTTCGCCCTGCGGCGAGGGCAGGTGCGCGACGGCTTCCATGTCGGCGGCGATGGCGGCGATGCGCTCCGGAGTCAGCCGCAGACGGTCGCGCAGCGGCGAGTCGGGGGCCATGGCTTCGAGGTCGCGGGCGTTGGCTTCGAGCAGGCAGGGCGTATGCGTGCGCAGCAGTTGTGCGGCGTGCATCAGCGTGCGTCCGAGTCGTTCGGTTTCGGTCTCGGCCAGAAGCGTTCCGGCCTGACGGGCGGCTTTGAACAGGGATTCGTATTCCATAGTCGTCTTATTCGAGGTAGAGGTAATCGCAGTGGACGAGGGGTTTCAGCCCTTTGCGCCCGATGCTGCGGCGTGCGGTTTCGCTGTCGCATGAGATGCGGCCCACGGCCAGCTGCGTTCCGTCGGGCGAGAGGATGCGCACCAAATCGTCGCGTTCGAAATCGCCCTCGACGGCCGTGACGCCCACGGCGAGGATGCTGGCGGCCTTGCTGGCCCGGATGGCCGCTGCGGCGCCTTCGTCGATGCGCAGGACGCCTTTGGCGAAGCCTTCGCTGCTGGCGATCCACATTTTGACGCCCGACGCCGTGTGCGGGGCGGGTTCGAAACGGGTGCAGAGCACCTCCTCGCCGGTCAGCGCCAGAGCGGTCAGGATGTTGTCGCGGCGGCCGTTGGCGATGATGACTTCGATGCCCTCGCCGGCCACGCGCGACGAAATGCGGCTCTTGGTCGCCATGCCGCCCCGGCCCCGCGACGAGCGCGCTGGGTCGATGTACCGCGAGAGGTCTTCGGAGGGTTTCACGCGGCGGATCACCTGCGACGAGGGGTCGGAGGGCGAGCCGTCGTAGATGCCGTCGATGTTGCTCAGGATAATCAGCGCTTCGGCCTGCATCATGGCCGCCACGAGTCCCGAAAGTTCGTCGTTGTCGGTGAACATCAGCTCGGTGACCGAGATGGTGTCGTTCTCGTTGACGATCGGGATCACGCCGTTGGCGAGCATGACCTCCATGCAGTTGCGCTGGTTGAGATACTGCCGCCGCGTGGAGAGGCTCTCCTTGGTGGTGAGCACCTGCCCGCAGACGATGCCGTATTCGTTGAAGAGGTCGTAGTAGCGGTTCAGCAGCTTCACCTGACCTACGGCCGAGAAGAGCTGGCGGGCCGATACGGTGTCGATGCGGCCCGTGCGCTGTTCGAGGACGCTGCGGCCCGAAGCCACGGCGCCCGACGAGACAAGGATCACCTCGATGCCGGCGCGGTGCAGCCGGGCGATCTGGTCCACGAGGGACGAAATGCGCGTGGTGTCGGGGCGTCCGTCGTCGCGGGTCAGCACGTTGCTGCCAGCCTTGATGACGATGCGGCGGTATTTGCTGGTTCTGTTCATGTCTTTGCGGTCCGGGCGTCGCCCGGCGTTACGGTTCGTATTTGTAGCCCACGCCCTTGACGGTGACGATCTTTTCGTCGCCGATCTTCTGGCGCAGTTTGCGGATGTGCACGTCGATGGTGCGGTCGCCCACGACCACCTCCGAACCCCAGATCCGGGCATATATCTCTTCGCGCGAGAAGAGTTTGCCCGGCGACGAGTAGAGCAGGTCCAAGAGGGCGAACTCCTTGCGGGGCAGGCTGATTTCGCGGCCGTCGCGCGTGACGGTGTAGCGCTCGCGGTCCATGGCGACGCCCTCCTCCGCCGGAGCGGGGGCCTTTCCGGCGTCGATGCGCTTGAGGATGGCCTGCACGCGGCTGACCAGCAGTTTCATCTTGATCGGCTTGGTCAGGTAGTCGTCGGCCCCCACGCCGAAGCCGGCCAGCTGCTGCTCCTCTTCGCCCAAGGCCGAGAGGAAGACGACCATCGTGTCGCGCAGCTGCGGGTCCTCGCGGATGGCGCGGCAGGTCTGCGCCCCGTCCATCACGGGCATCATCATGTCCAGCAGGATCAGGTGGGGGCGGTGCTGCGCCGCGGCTTTCAGCGCTTCGGCTCCGTTCTGGGCCGTGAATACCTCGTAACCCTCCTTGACGAGGGTGTATTTCACGAATTCGAGGATGTCGGGTTCGTCGTCGACGAGCAGGATGCGGTGGCTCATAATTTCGGTCAATGCGTTTTCGGCGGCGCACCGGCGGCCGGTTGGCCGTGTGCCGCGCATATCTTGTGCGAAGTTAGCAAATTTCCGGCGAAATCGTTCGGCGGCACGGGAAAAATGGTTATATTTGCGAGATTTATATACTTCCGTATATATGGAACTCAAAAACGTGTATTGAGATGGCTACTGAAAATCCGATTCTTCCTGCTCCTGAGGAGCAAGTCAGCAAGGCTGCTGAAGATGTGCAGAAGGCAACTTCCGAAGTGACTCCCGAAGTCCCTGATTCCGAAACGGCTGCGACTGCAGAACCCGAAACGCCCGCTGCCGCGCAGGGCGAACCCGCAGCGTCCGCCGCCGAGGCGCCCGTAAGCGAAGCGCCGGCCGAAGAGACCGTCGCCGAAACGGCTGCGGAAGCTCCTGCTGCCGGCGAGGCTGCCGCAGAGGCGCCTGCAGACGGGAAGGGTGCGCCTGCGGAGGTGCCTGCGGCTGAAGTCCCCGCCGCAGAGGTCGTTGCCGAGGCTCCTGCCGCCGAAACGGCTGCGGAAGCGGCTCCCGCTGAAGAGACGGCGCGTGCGAAATGTGCCCGGATCAAGCCTGCGGCCGAAGCGGTCGTAACGGAGACGGAAGAGGAGGCTGCGGCGTCCGACGTGCAGGTGGATTTCGCGGACGAGGAGGCCGCGCTGGCGGCGCAGGACGCCGGACTCGAACTGGAGGGCGAGACCGCCGAGGAGGCCGAGGCCGAGCAGATGGCGGGAAGCGCCGCCGATACCGAAGACAAATTCACGGGCCGGGGCAAGGAGGAACTGGTGGCTTTGTTTACGCGCATGCTCGAAGAGCAGCCCGTGCAGTCGATCCGCCGGGATGTGGAGGCGCTGAAGATCGCCTTCTACCGCATCCGCCGCGCCGAGGTCGAAGCCGCACGCCGCAAATTCATCGAGGAAGGCGGCGCCGAAGAGGATTTTGCGCCGGCAGTGGACGGCGTCGAGGTGCAGCTCAAGGAGCTGTTCAAGGAGTACCGCCGTCGCCGCGACGAGTTCATCGCCAATCTCGAAGCCGAGAAGGAGAAGAACCTGCAGGTCAAGCTGGGGATTATCGAGGAGCTGAAGGAGCTGGTCAATTCGGACGAGACGCTCAACCATACCTTTACTAAATTCCGCGAGCTGCAGCAGCGCTGGAAGGAGACCGGCATCGTGCCCCTGCAGAACGTCAAGGATTTGTGGGAGACCTATAACCTGCACGTCGAGAATTTCTACAGCTTCATCAAGATCAACAAGGAGCTGCGCGATCTGGACCTGAAGAAGAATTACGAGCAGAAGGTGGCCCTGTGCGAGCAGGCCGAGGCGCTCGTGCTGGAGCCTTCGGTGGTCGAAGCGTTCCACAAACTGCAGAAACTGCACGACGAATGGCGTGAGACGGGTCCCGTGGCCAACGAATACAAGGAGGTGCTTTGGGAGCGTTTCAAGGCGGCGTCGAGTCGGATCAACAAACAGCATCAGGAGCACTTCGAGGCGCTGAAGGGCGAGCAGGTCCGCAACCTCGAACTGAAGACGGAGCTATGCGCCGCCACCGAGGAGCTGGCCGCGCAGCCGCTCACCACCCGCAAGGAGTGGAACCGGGCCAGTGACCGTCTGCTGGAGATTCAGAAGACGTGGAAGACCATCGGCTTCGCGCCCAAGAAGGATAACAACCGCATATACGAACGTTTCCGCACGGCGTGCGACAGGTTCTTCGAGGCCAAGCGTCAGTTCTATTCGGGCGTGAAGGCCGAGATGGAGCATAATCTGCAGCTCAAGACCGAAATATGCGAGGCCGCCGAGTCGCTGATGAACAGCGAGGAGTGGAAGAAGGCGACCGACGAGCTGATTGCCCTGCAGGCCCGCTGGAAGGAGATCGGCGCCGTGTCGCGCCGGCATTCGGATGCTATCTGGCGGCGTTTCCGCGCGGCGTGCGACAAATTCTTCGAGCGCAAGGGCGCGCATTTCGCCAGCGTGGACGGCGAGCACGAGGAGAATCTGAAGAAGAAGCTCGCGCTGCTGGAAGAGATGGCCGCGGCCGATGTCAAGACGGGCGGTTACGACGTGATCCGCGACTTCCAGCGCCGCTGGGGCGAGATCGGGTTCGTACCCATCAAGCAGAAGGACGCCGTGCAGAAGAAGTACAAGGCCGCCGTCGATGCGCTGTTCAACACGCTGCGCGGCACCGAGCGCGACCGTTCGATGAACCGTTTCCGCGAGAAGGTTTCGTCGTTCAAGTCGGCGGGCGGCAGCCGCCTGCGTTCGGAGCGCGAACGGCTTTACGGCAAGGTGCGCCAGCTGGAGCAGGAGATCGGCCTGCTGGAGAACAACATCGGTTTCTTCGCCAAGTCGAAGAACGCCGAGGCGCTGATCGCCGACGTGAAGGCCAAGATCGAGCGCGCCCGCGAGGATATGGCCGCCGCGATCGAGAAAGTGAAGCTGATCGACCGTCAGGCGCAGGAGGAGAATCATGAAAACAACGACAACAAATAGTAATAAACGTAATGAAACTTTCCAAACCCAAGTACATATTTGTTACGGGCGGCGTTGCGTCGTCGCTCGGCAAGGGTATTATTTCGGCCTCGATAGCCCGGCTGCTGCAGGCGCGCGGCTATTCGGTGACCATTCAGAAACTCGACCCCTACATCAACGTCGATCCCGGAACGCTGAATCCCTACGAACACGGCGAATGCTATGTGACGGAGGACGGCGCGGAGACCGACCTCGATCTGGGCCACTACGAACGCTTTACGAACCAGCCCACGTCGAAGGCCAACAACGTCACGACGGGCCGGATTTACAAGAGCGTCATCGAGAAGGAGCGCAAGGGCGAGTATCTGGGCAAGACCGTGCAGGTCATTCCCCATATCACCGACGAGATCAAGCGCCGCATCCAGCTGCTGGCGCAGAAGAAGGTTTACGACGTTATCATCACCGAGATCGGCGGTACGGTGGGCGACATCGAGTCGCTGCCGTTCATCGAGTCGGTGCGCCAGCTGCGCTACTCGCTGGGCTATAAGAATACGGCGCTGGTGCACCTGACGCTGATCCCCTACATGGCGGCTTCGGGCGAGCTGAAGACCAAACCCACCCAGCACTCGGTGAAGGCGCTGCTCGAAAACGGTTTGCAGCCCGATATCCTCGTGCTGCGCACCGAGCATCCGCTTTCGGTGAACCTGCGCCGCAAGGTGGCGCTGTTCTGCAACGTGGACGCCAACGCCGTGATGGAATCGATCGACGTACCGACGATCTACGAAGTGCCGCAGAAGATGCACGACCAGCATCTGGACGAGGTGGTGCTCCAGAAACTCGACCTGCCCGCCGACAAGGAACCCGATATGACCGCGTGGAACGCGCTGGTCGACAAGATCAAGCACCCTTCGAAGAAGATCGAGATCGCGCTGGTCGGCAAGTACACCGAACTGCCCGACGCCTACAAGTCGATCTGCGAATCGTTCGTGCATGCGGGCGCCGTGAACGACTGCAAGGTGAAACTGCGCTATGTCAATTCAGAGAAGATCACGCCCGAAACCGTGGCCGAGAAGTTGGGCAAGATGTCGGGCATTCTGGTGGCTCCGGGCTTCGGAAACCGCGGCATCGAGGGCAAGATCGTGGCCGTGCGTTACGCCCGCGAAAACAACATTCCGTTCCTCGGCATCTGTCTGGGCATGCAGTGCGCCGTGATCGAGTTCGCCCGCAACGTGCTGGGCATCGCCGACGCCAATTCGAGCGAAATGGAATCGACGCCGCATCCGGTCATCGACCTGATGGAGGAGCAGAAGGGCGTGACGGCCAAGGGCGGCACGATGCGTCTGGGCGCCTATCCGTGTGCGCTGAAGAAGGGGTCGAAAGTCGCCGCGGCGTACGGCAAGCTCAATATTTCGGAGCGTCACCGTCACCGCTACGAGTTCAACAACGACTATCTGGAGCAGTTCGAAGCCGCCGGCATGCAGGCCGTGGGCATCAACCCCGATACGGGGCTGGTCGAGGTGGTCGAAGTGGCGAACCATCCGTGGTTCGTCGGCACGCAGTATCATCCCGAATACAAGAGTACGGTGCTGAAGCCTTCGCCGCTGTTCGTGGCGTTCGTCGGAGCGGCGCTCAAATACGCCGGGGAAAAGAAGTAATAACCGCACAAAGTAAGAAGCAAACACGTTTAGATGGATAAAAAAACAATTTTGGGTATTGTCGTCGTGGCGGTCCTTTTTCTGGGATTCGCCTATGTCAATACCAAACAGCAGGAGAAATATCAGCAGGAAATGGCCGCGTGGCAGGCCTATCAGGATTCGGTAGCCGCCGCTTCGCGTCCCGCGGTTCCCGCGGCGGACAGCGCGGCGGGCGGCGTTGCGGAGAGTGTGGTTGCGGCGTCCGGTGAGACGGCGGCGTCCGAAGCGGAGGCGGATTTGGCCCAGACCGTGCGTCAGCGTCGGATCGCCGCGATGGGCGAGTATCTGACCGCGGCGCAGGAGGCAGAGCCTGAAGAGTTTACGGTGGAGAACGAGGTGATGACGGTGCGTTTCTCGACGCGCGGCGGACAGATCACGGGCGTGACGCTCAAGGACTACACCAAGTACGCACCCCGCGGTCAGCGCGACCAACTGATCGAGCTGATGGACCCTGCGAGCGCCCGGTTCGACATGTCGTTCTATGTGAAGAACGGCCTGAACAACGTCAAGGTCAATACGATGGATTACGTCTTCCGCGCTGAACCCGTGGAGACGGCAGGCGATGCCCGGCGTGTGACGATGCGTCTTGCAGTGGCGGAGAACGCATGGCTCGAATACGAGTACCTTATATATAATAAGCAGGCTCCGGAGCGCGATTACCTCGTGGATTTCAACGTCCGGCTGGTGAACATGGCCCCGCAGATGGCCAACCAGACTTCGATCGGCATCGACTGGTCGAATGTCTCGTACCAGAACGAGAAGGGTTTCCAGAACGAAAACATGTACACGACGCTGGCTTACCGTTTTCCGGGCGAAAGTTCGATCGAGGAGCTGGGCATGAGCGACGGCGCCAAGTCGAAGAGCGTATCGACGGCGGTGAACTGGGTGGCTTTCAAGCAGCAGTTCTTCTCGTCGGTCTTCATCGCGCCGCAGAACGTCTCCAGCGCCAACATGGCCTTCGATACGGCGGCTCCCGGCTCGGAGCTGCTCAAGAGTTTCTCCGTGCAGATGGCTGTGCCCTACTCGGCGCAGGTCGAAGGATATGATTTCGCATTCTACTTCGGTCCCAACAAATATGCGATCCTGAAGAAAGTCACCGACAACAACGGTGCGGACCTCCATATGGAGCGTCTGATTCCGCTGGGATGGGGTATCTTCGGCTGGGTGAACCGCTGGTGCGTGATTCCGGTCTTCGACTTCCTGCGCAACTACATCGGCAGTTTCGGCATCATTATCCTGATTCTGGTGATTCTCGTGAAGCTCGTCATCTCGCCGCTCACCTACAAGAGCTACGTGTCGATGGCCAAGATGCGCCTGATAAAACCGCAGGTGGACGAGCTTAACAAGAAGTATCCCAAGAAGGAGGATGCCATGAAAAAGCAGCAGGCGACGATGGAACTTTACAAAAAGGCCGGCATCAACCCCATGGGCGGCTGTATTCCGATGCTGATCCAGCTGCCGATCCTGATCGCCATGTTCCGTTTCTTCCCGGCGTCGATCGAGCTGCGCGAGCAGCCGTTCCTCTGGGCCGACGACCTCTCGTCGTACGACAGCATCGTGAACCTGCCGTTCTCGATCCCGTTCTACGGTGACCATGTCAGCCTGTTCGCGCTGCTGATGGCCGTGTCACTGTTCGGCTACTCCTACTTCAACTACCAGCAGACCGCTTCGTCGCAGCCCCAGATGGCCGGCATGAAGTTTATGATGGTCTACATGATGCCGATCATGATGCTGTTGTGGTTCAACAGCTATTCGAGCGGCTTGTGCTACTATTACCTGCTGTCAAACCTCTTTACGATCGGGCAGACGCTCGTCATCCGCCGCATCGTGGACGACGAGAAGATTCATGCCGTGATGCAGGCCAATGCCGCGAGGAAGTCGAAAGGCAAGAAATCGAAATTCCAGCAGCGCTACGAGGAGCTGATGCGTCAGCAGGAGGCCCAGCAGCGGGCCAAACGCAAGTAGTTCCCGGACCGGAAGCCTTCGGGAAGAGACCGGACCCGACTGGAATTGACCGGGAGCGGTCAGAACCGGCCCGAAGCGTTCGGGCTGTTGAATGGACTGCAGAGAACAGGCCGGAGACGAAACCTTTGAACCGGGTGTGCGTCTCCGGCCTTGTTTTTGCTCTGGTGCGGATGTGTAAAATCGTACGACTATGATGAAACGAATTTTTTTTGTGCTGGCGCTCATGGCGGCCGGCACGGCGCTCCGGGCGCAGAGTCTCGGCGGGGAGTATCGGCTCAAACGGATCGTTCCGGTCGAAGGACGGCAGGGAATCGCCGCCGACTCGAACTATTATTACGTTTCGGGCAGCACGGCGCTCTACAAGTATGATAAGCAGGGGCGGCTGGTCGCCGAAAACGAACACCCGTTCGAAGGACTGCCGCTCGAAGCCAATCACTTGGGCGATATCGACGTGTGGAACGGCGAGCTGTATGCCGGTATCGAGACTTTCGAAGACGGCAAGGGCGAGAACATTCAGGTCGCCGTTTACGATGCGGACAACCTGAAATGGAAGCGTTCGATCGACTGGGACCCCGAATCTGGGCAGGTCGAGGTGAGCGGACTGGCCGTGGACCGGGACAACGACATGGTCTGGATGTCGGACTGGGTGGACGGCCGCTATCTGTACGGCTATGATCTCAAGACGGGGAAGTATGTCCGCAAGGTGCATCTGCGTCCGGTTCCGCAGTGGCAGCAGGGGATCTTCATGGTGGACGGCCGGATGCTGATCTCGGCCGATGACGGCGATGCGGACCTCGACGAGCCGGATACGATCTATATCGCCGACATGCGCGACGGGAAGAGTTATGCGACGGCGCTGCCGTTTCGCGCGATGACCGATTTCCTGCGTGCGGGCGAAATCGAAGGATTGGCGATAGATCCGCAGACCGACGAATTGCTGGTGCTGGCCAACCGCGGTTCGCGGATCGTGCTGGGGATGGTCAAGGGCTTTTATCCCGGCTACGACAAGGAACTGCACGAGGTTTATGTTTTCGAAAAGGTAAAATAGAAAAAGTCCCGGAAGGGACTTTTTCTATTTGGAGCGGACATGGCGCCGCCGGGTGCATTTGCTGGATGTGTTTGCCGGGCGCATTTGCCGAGCGTATTTGCCGGGTGCATTTGTCGGATGTGTTTGTCGGGGCTGGAACGGAAGTCTGTCCGGGACGATTGCAGGAACCGATTGCCGTGGCATCTGAGAGGGCGGACGATGGGGCGGGCTGGGTTGTGGGGACCGCGATGGTCCGAAGCCTGCTGCTTGGCGGTTTCGG
>ENA-OXRK01000393-OXRK01000393.1-human-gut-metagenome-genome-assembly--contig:-NODE-393-length-17675-cov-10.7288_pt1 | contig 17675 bp, 19 predicted proteins | sample MGYA00249590_ERZ652579 | MGnify/ENA primary metagenome ERZ652579 (study PRJEB26925, sample SAMN05826952) | human gut metagenome | biome: ENVO:2100002; feature: ENVO:00000062; material: ENVO:00002003...
GTGTATAAGAGACAGGCATTGCTTTTTCCACTGCTGCGTTGTTGTGTGTGTGTGTGTGTTGTGTTGTATTTTTTTGTTGGTGTTTCTTGTGTTGTGTATTTTATTTTTCTTTTTTTGTCGCGGTTTTTTGCATGCTGTTTTGTTCTGCAATTTTTTGGCTCTTGGTTTTTGCTGTGGTTTATGCGCGTATATTTTTCTCTGTTTTTTTTGTCGCTTCGGCGTGTCGTTTTTTGTTGTGTGCTAGTATTAGCGGTGTCAGCAAGGGTAACGGAAAAAAGGATGGTAAATAAATGCTTCGTGGTTCTGATATTATGCGTGAGGTTGTTGCCTACATCCGCAACAGCGGTGAAAGGGTTGATGACTACAATCTTAGGGCTATCGTAGATAATCTGTTAGTTAGGTATCTTCTTGAGGGCGTCGAGTCGTATCGTGATTATTTTGAGGTTGCGGTGCACGACGAGCGTATCGAGGATTGATTAATAAAATCGCCCCCTAGTCATCCTAGGGGGCGATTTTATAAGTTGGGTAATGAGACATTAATAGCGTAGCACTTCACCCGGATAAATCAGGTTCATATTCCCAGAACGATACCCCTTGATACTATATATGCTGACTCCGAGCCGTCTGGCGATTGCAGACAGCGTGTCGCCAGATCGTACGACGTACGTGCGGCGTGTGGTGGAAGCGGCGGTGCCGCTTCCGTGGTGGCATGCCCTATCTCCGGGGTATACGATTGACGGGTTCCTGCTAGGAACGGTAACGTTCCACCAATCTCTCCAAAACATACTTACATATTGTCCTTTTTGGATGACGACACAATTGGCTGCCGGTGTACTGGGCTGCGGTTTGGGTGCGGGTTTGAGTGCGGGCGCGGGCTTGTTAGAAGCGGTCGGGCGGCTGCCTGCGTATGCGTGCCATGTGTTTAGGTCGCCGTACACTACGCTGAGATCGAGGGGGCCACGCCAGTTTTTTAGATATCCGGTGCCCGTGTACTGCCATGCGACGGCGAACGGCCAGTGTCGTAGTGTGGGCTGCCTGTCTGGTGGGTTGAAGCCGTAGATCGGCGTTTCCCCTCGTGTATATGCGGCAATCCATAGACCGTAGTTGCCTGCTACTACGTTACTCCAGTTGTATGTATTTTCTACGTACTGATATGTGTAGATTATTGGTTTGGTGCCCCATGCGGCTTCCACGGTGCGCAGCCATGTGAGCGCCCAACTGGTATCCCACGGGGCGGATGGCTCCCAGTCGAGGATAGGCACGATACCTTTTCCAATATATCCGCGAGTGTGGTTGATGAAGTATTGAGCTTCGCGCCGGGGGTTGTTTTCGGTGTGTGCGAAATGGTAGACTCCTACGCCCTGTCCAGCTGCAAGAGCATCTTGTACGACGCGGTTGCAGTCCGGGTTGACATAGCTGGTGCCTTCGGTTGCTTTGGTCACGACGATCTGCGCACCGGACGTGGTGACGTTGATACCGGTTTGCCAACTGGATACGTCGATCATGTCTGCCGCGTTCGCGGATGGCACGAATACCAGCAACAGTGCTGTGATTGCGGCAATTACACTGTATGCGCTTGTCTTAATTTTCCTTGTCATCGTTTTCTTTCCTTTTAATATTGAAAATGTTGAGAATGTTCGAGTTGGATAGTTCGGGGTTGATTTTTACACAATTCTCCATGATTGATGTGATTTCGATCAGGCAGATACCGGCGCACACGGGGATGAATACGGGTAGCTCGATTCCGAGGTTGATGTAATCCGAACCGTATTCCACAATCAATGCGACGCAGATCACCGCCAGATAAGCGAATTTATGGCCGAGGCCCTGCCGCATTCTTTCGCTGGACAATTCTCCGTGCATGATCGCATTCACTACTCCGGTTACATAGTCTATCAGCACCAGCAGAAAAACGATGCCGACTGTGATTAGTTCGTGAATTGGCATGAATATTTCCTCACTTTCTTATTCCTGATTGTTGTAACAGGCCGCCAAGGATCATACTAAATCCCGCTTTTATTTGCGGTGTTTCAAAACGTAGTCTGCCCACACGATAAGCATTTAATATTTTCTGAGCCATGTCGTCCGAACGTTTGAGCATGATACAATCACTGTCAACCAGTCGATAATCAAACGTAAAATCGCGGGTGATTTTCGGTCTCTTTTTGGTTATTATATACAATACTTCGTCAGTATCGCTTAACTGCTGATATATATTAAAAATACCATATTCAGAGGTTCTGAGCGAGAATGCATAGCCGGCGTTACTGAAATCACTGATGAGAGCATTAACGTTGTCTCTAAAATCATTGTTGATCGCATAATTCGCATAATTCTCGTCATATTTGCGTAAAAATTGTCCGAACTCCGACGTTGCAACCTTTGCACTGAACCCGCCATAATCGGCCAATTCCACCATGATAAACCCGTCACAATACCGTTGATATTGCGTGTGATTGTCCAACTGCGGTTTCAGATTGATATTGAATGCCGAAAAATACGGGTTGGCAAGGGTTACTGCATTGCTGCACATGATAACCCTCACCCTATCGTTCCACCGATCAACCGTATTATAAAACTCCTCCAGCGCCGTGACCTCTCCGCCAAGGTAGCGCATGTTGTCTGGGAATATTTCATCGAAAACAATAGTGCGCACCTTGGGGTAGGCCACCGACTTCACCTGTCCGGCCTGCGATAAGGCGATGAAGTACCCCATGATATGCCATGTGGGACGTTTCTTACCATGCTTGTCAGTGGTAGCATCTCTATCGTCCAGCCAGTGACATTCGGCCTGATTGCCGGACACGCGAAATTCCAATTCCGGGTATCGTTCCGCAATGTCCGCAAACCACGTACCCTTATTTTTCTGCTCTTCGGCGGTGCGACGCAGATAAATGAACTGCCATCGTTTTTTAATCCAATCACCTATGACCAGTTTTTTGGCACCATAGGTTTTCCCGAGGCCACGTGCGCCTATAACGAACATCCACGGAGCATGATACGAGAGGACACGACCATAGTCGTAATAGTCATTTTCGTCAAGAATCCTCTCCATGCCATGCATTATATCACGGAACATGGAAAAAACGGGGGATGTCTACCGGTTCGGCGGTGCGCTAGTCGGTGATATATCGACGTATCTCCCACCGACTTGCCCTATGCATCGCGTCCGACGCCACACGCAAATTCGGTCCGTTTCCCGGTCCGCCGTGAGACAATGCCTCATCCTTGCCGTCCGTAGTGAACATCTCTACATGGTCCCATGACTGTGTGTATACACCCCAGTCCAGCAAGAGCAGATCGGCCGCATGGGCTTTGGCAATGGCGTCCGCTATGGACGTGTCCGAACTGCCACACACGCGCCGACCTTTGCCTGCCATGGCTCCTGTCCATGTGCCCACATCAATGCCCAGCACATTCTGGTACGCCCTCCAGCATACCGAACTACAGTCGCCATAACCGGAACTGTCCGGGTCCAATCGTCCGCCGCCCTGCGAGTAGGCGTATTTGCCGATTCGTGCCCGCAACCACTCCACGACGCGCTGGGCGTCTTTGCTGCTGCTGCCGGAGCTTGACCCGCCTGAAGTCTGGCCGCCGCCCGGTTTGGTCGATTTGGAAGTCTTGTACACCCACGTCTGTGCCGAGCTTTTGACAAATATTGCCGTAGTGTCGTTTGTACGGTAGATGAGATTATCGCCGTGCAATTGTATCCACGCGGTACTCGCTGGACTGCCTTCGATGCCGGGGTGATCGCCTCCCGGCGTGTCCGACGGGCTGGAGGTTTGGCCAAAATCGGGCGGCGCAGACGTGCCGTCCCATGCTTTGAGCAGATTATAGACGGTGGTGTATCGATTGCGATACTGCCCCAGTACGCCGTCCGCCAGAATGGTGGTGTACAACAGTTTGAGCGTGGCCGTCGCAGAGCATGACGCCAGTACGCGCTGCGCCCGCGCGGGAGACTGATGGTAGGCACTCGCCCACAGTATGCGCTCTTTCACGCTGCCCGCCGGGAAACCGTACCTGTCCATAGTGGACATGTACCCCTTCCAGTCATCCTCCCACTGCGCTTCCTGGAACATATGATTCTGAGCACGTTGCGCCCAAACCTTCCAAGCGTTGCCCTCTGCCGTGGTTAGGTAGCGTGCCGTCCAGTTAATAGTATTGTCCTGTACCTGCTGGGCGAGTGTGGGCGCGGCTGCGGCGAACGTGCTCCATCCGTCGGGGTCGGTAGTGCGTCCTCGTTTCAGGAGATCGCGGGCACGTGTACCGTACCATTGCATCATGCCCATGGTGATCGCGTCAACGTAATTGCAAGCGCCCCAATCGCAATTGCTCTCCACAGTGCCTATAACGTACATGGCGTAGTATGCGGTATTATCCATGATAATAGTATACCCCACGGCGGTGAGCAGTGGGGTACGATAGACGTATTAGACGTGATAATGGCAATTGAAATAAACAGTAAGCGTCGAGGGGTTGGTAAATGCCTCGTTGATATTGACGTAAACACGTTTGTTGACGGGGGAGAAGCAGACGGAACGAACTTTGCCGGCCTGAGCGCCACTCATATACCACGCACAGCCGAACAGCGGATTATTCCTGTCGCCGATGATCGGCGGCTGGCCCCCCAAGTCAAGCAACATCTGTTGTCCCGTGCCGGTCAAGCCGGCGGGCGACTGCTTCCCGTACAGCGATACGATGCCTGTCAAGTCGTTATACCACATTTCGACGTAATTCATTGTGCTGAAATCGCCTTCTCGGGTAATGAGACGTTCGCCGCTTGTCTGCCATCCCATTATCAGTGCCGCCATGTGCGAGCATATAATACCCTCTCCGATATTATTGGGGTGTAGTTCGTCTCCCTCGAATACTGTGGGGGTATATCCGACAAGCCATAAATCACTCTGCACAAATGGCACACCGTTGGTGTACAAAGAACTTTGTACTACCTTAACCCAGTTCTTCCATGTATTATATTTTTCAACGCCATTTGCCATACCAATATTGCCAAAGCATAATATGACGTTCGCGTTAGGGAAGTTGCTTACAGCATTCATGTAGGCGGCGCGCACGGCACTTTTTTCATCCTCGGCGGTTTTCCCGTAAGTCCAGTCGTTATACCCGCCGTAAATAATAACGTGAGACACCCTGTCGTTAGGGAATGTTGCGTCTGCTATGGCCTTGTCTATTTGCTGCGTAAACGTATTCCCCGGATTCGTCCTCGAATCTTGGATGAACCCCGTACCTCCGACTGCATAATTATGCACTTCGAGGTGCTTGCAATTTTCAGGCAGATTAGCCCACCACACATCCTTGCGGGCGCTGGTCGAAAAACTGTCCCCGATAATGACAAGATGGTTAGAATTATCCAATTTCTGTACGGTGTTGTATAAATTTTCCGCGTCGGACGCTGTGTTTGCGTGCAACGCATTCAGATTCGCGTTGATATTCGCTATATCGGCCTTGTTGATCTGGGCCATCGAAGTGGTGCTGGTTAAATTGTTTTCAATTTCCGTGTCTTTAGTCTGTAGCTCTGTAATATTGCCCTCTGCTGTGGTTACGCGCTCTGTCAGCGCGGCCAAGTCGGTTGCGGTCTGCTGAATGGTGTTTTTAAGTGCCGTTGCCGTTTCGTGGTCGGTCACTCCCAGCGCTTCCAGCCGGTCGATGGCCGCGTTTGCGGTGGTAATCGCGTTATTGACGCTGTCCACGATATTCTGGTACTGGCCGAGCGCATGCTGAGCTTGCTGGACGGCGTCGGCTGCGTCCTGTGCGGCCTGCTGCGCCTTGTCCAATGTGTCCTGATTTTGCGTGGTCTGATCTTTCAATGCCTTGTTAACGTTGTCCATGACGCCGTTCACATACTCCTGCAACCTGTCAAGATTGTGCTTGAGACACTCAATCAGCTGAAGCATGGTCAGACCGTCGCGGTACGTGAATGGCACCGACGTGGGCACGACGGGGCGAATCAGGCTAGGAATGGTCGGATTAGACGAATTCATGGTGTTTACTCCCATTCTCCGTAGTTATGGCAGTTGCTAAAAATAGTATCATATGACCCCCACAATTGCATGAAACATGGCTCAAGGCTGCGCACGATCTCCATGTCCACGTTGATAATGGCGTTCCGGTATTCCTGTACGAGGCTCATGGCGCTCTGGCTTCTGCCGCTCACATGGCTTTTGCCCTTGGAGTTGCTTGCATCATGCTGGTAGTCGGTCGCGCTGTGTGATGTGGCGTGACTGGCCGAGTCCTGTGAGCTGGAGGCGGTGCCGCTGCTGTCCGCCTGTGATTCGTTTGCGTGTGAGGCGTATCGTGCGAAATCGCCTACGACACCGGTTTGAGGCACGTCACTGTCAAAGCTTTTTGACGTTGTGGTGCTGGCATTATCTGACTTGCTGCTGCTGCTGCTAGTCGAGTCCTGAGTGCTGGATGCCTTGCTGGACGATTGGGATTCGCTGCCGTTTTCGCTGTCCGTCGTCATGTCCACGGATTGTAGCGGATTGTATTCCATGTCGAGCGTTTTGTAGCGCTCGTTGAAATAAGGCATGATTTCCGCCATCGTCATGCCTAGGTAAAAGATGAATTGCTGGGCGGTTTCCTGTCCGATCTCCCTCAGCGCGTAATGGCGGATGATTTTCTCGTTCAGTTCGGTGCGATGGGTTTCGTCGTAAATCGGATAATAGTCGGCGGACAGATGGAGTTTATCGTCCGTATCGTATCCAAGCGCAATGAGATTGCCGAGGGTTTCGGTGTACTCGCCGGGCGTTTCCATTGCATAAGCCGTAAAATCCTGTGTCATAGTACTCCCCCGATACCATTGTTCTCCGGTTCCGGCGTGTCAGTGCTGGTTGTCTCGAAATAGCTCTTGTCGGACTGGAGTGCGTTAGGTACGCCGGAGGACTGCGCGTCGGCGTATTCCACCCAAATGTCAAGCTGCGGCCACAGCCGGTTGATTTCGGTCGCCGCCGCCTGCCTTGCCTTGAGGAAACTCAATCGAAACACGTCCACTTTTTCGTTGGCCTGAGCCACCTCGTCGGAGATAAGCCGCTCTTTTTTTTCGGTGCCACTGGATTGGATACCCAAGTACCCCAATACCTCATTGGTCACCTGGGTTTTTTGTTGGATGAATTTATCCAGTAGATAAGGCGTAGTGTTGGGCCACGGTTGAAACATCGAACCGGGGTCCAGCGAATCATATCCGATAATATAATCCTGACCGTCTTGCCGCTGCTGCAACATGTTCTGGACGGTAAGTTTCGTACGCTGGTCGGCTGTAATGATGGTCGGTAGTTTCAGGCTCTCCAGATTCACGTCATACGCCTTATCGATATCAGCGAGGCGTCGCGCGTACTGCCATAACGTCGGTTTGAATCCGACGCGCATGCGGTTATCCCAGATCGGAATGCATTCCACTCCGGCCTTGAGCTGCCGGTAGTGGTAGTTGACGCCTACCGGCTCGAACATGGTGGGATTGTTGTATACGTTCAGTCGCCCTTGATATCCGGCCTGCGTGACAAGGAATCTGCCGATGCGCTTGTCTTCGAAAAACAGTGCGCACCCGTATTCACAGAGACATATCTCCAGCCAGCGCTCGTCCACGGTGGGGGGCAGTCCACGCCAGCTGAACCGGTTCAACGCCAATTCCATCAGCAAGTGAAGATACATGTCGTCGAGTGTGGCGGCACGTGTTTTCGCGTAATTGCCGCGAGGATGCAGCGCACCGCCGATTCGACTCTTTTTAGACCTACTCATATTGTTATTGTATCACTCATAGCTGATGCCCGGCAGAGGCTCATTATCCGCCCAGTCCGTCACGCCAATGCATTCCGGCTTATTCCATACGGTCACGCCCCGTTCGAACAGGCCTTTGATGGTCAGGCGATATTCCTCGGGCAGCATACCCCTCACATACGCTTCCTGCATCTGCCAGAACGTGAATTTCGTCATACATTCCAACGAAGGGGGCGGGGTGATGAAACGTTGGACAAAATACCCATAACGCAACATGTATTCACCTGCCGATCTCAACGCGCTCGGTGCGCATGTCTTGAACCTGACCAACACGCCCATGATGCCGTTCGACAGGTTGAACATGTCTCCGCCGAGCGCCCCGGACGTGGTGGGCGGGGTGAGCTGCATCTGCTGGACTTGGGCATTGATGCCCGCGATGGCGTTCTGGTAATCGCCTTGGGCGGCGTAAGCGGCCAGTCCATAATTGGCTTGTGATGTGATGGCGTTGAGTTGATTGCTCAATCCGGTCGCCCCGCTTGCGTAAGCGTTGGCTTGCGAGGTGGCCGCCGCGTTGGTGGCGATCTGATTGGCCGTACTCGCTGCCGCTGCGGAATTGGAAATGGCGGCCGATGAATTGATGCCGTGATTAGCTATATCCGTCCGCGCAGAGCCGAGGAACGCGCCGCCGACCGCGTTCACCGCGCCTAGCGGGTCGCGGTTGACGATGGCGTTCAACCCTCCGCCGATAATGCTGGCCATGCCGTCGAGATTATTGTTCCTGATGTTCTGTTCCACCTGCAAGCTGGCCATCTGATTGGTTTGGTTCTGCCCGATAGCGAGTGACTGGTTCAGCGAGTTTGCCGTAATGGCGTTATTTGCGGTGCGGTTTTCGTTGGCTAGGTTAGTTTGGCGTGAGGCGTATTCGCGTTGCCACATCGAATTGGAATTGGCGACATCCGCCGACGCCAGCGCCTTCTGGCGCGTCCATTGCGCAGACTCCTGCGCATATGCGCGAGTATACGCGCTGTTCGCCGTAGCCAGCGCACCGCCATTATTGACGACGGAAAAATGTGGCAGATTGGTGATACCGAAACTGGCGTTAAGCATCTCTCCGCCGTCAATGGGCAAGCCGTATCCTTGGTTATTGATCTGAATCGGGGTCAGCGTGTCCGCCCCGGCCTCATTGTATCCGGGAACATAGAAATTGATTCGCGTGCCGGACGGGGCATATGTGTACGTTTCCCGAATAACGAGATCATCTGACTGAATGTCTTCCGGCCTGTAATTGACCACTGCGCCGTTGAGGCAGCTACATTCCACGACACAGTAAGGGTAGCAGTATAGCTTGTGAAGATTGCGATATCGTCGCGGAATCTTAAAAAGATTTCTGAAACCGGGTACCGTCATGATGTCTTCGTAGCGCATGTTCGAATCAACGCCGCTTTGGAAACTATAGACTCGCCCCCACCGCGCATTGATCGGCTGGCCTAAAATCTGTGTTACCTCCTGACCGTAGCGATTGATGTAATCCTTCGGAATCTTCGGCACCATATACACTGCGCAGATGCCTTGAGTGACCCACGGGTATGCTGCCCCGTATGACATGATGCTCGCCACGTAACCCAGTCGGGATTCGCAATAATAGACAGCGCATCCATCCGTCGCACCCTCGAATACACTGCCCTGTGCCGTGTTCAGATCGGGTTTTGACTCACTGCCGGGAGACTTGGTTAAATCCGTGGTGCTCACGACGATCACGCCATAATCGACCCAATTCAATTTCCCATGAACGGTGTCCAGATGTTGCCCTGATATGATGGAATGATATCGTTGTGCCGTCGTTACCATCTCACTGCCGGTGTCCAAGCCCTCCGGGAGTGCCAGATAGGTGCGCCCGTAACCGTCCCACTGGTGTTCATTGGCCACGCCGATATGCCCGCGCGTCACATAGCAACTGCCGAACGTGATATCGTGCTGGAAGCTTTGCCACACGTCCAGCATCAGGACCAGTTGCGTGCAATGGGCGTTGACGTACTCGACGCGCTGGATAAAGTAATACCATGCTCGCGGCCCTTCCAAACCGGGATAGTCGTTATAGGCTACGAGATAGTTCCAGTTCGACGCCTCGTTGAACGGGAGTTCGATACGGGCGGGCGCGTTGAAAATATGCATGGTGGCCGGACGGCATTCCACGCCATCCACTTGATCGAACCACTGTTCCTGTGTTTCACGTGAAACAAACCGGACGACATCACGGTATGAGGCGTCCCATGGGACTCGACAGAGCTTCAGCGTAGTGTTGGGTGTCCATTCTGCCCAAGAAAAACTGGCCTCCACGTAGGGGTTCGCGTCATTAATCATTAATCCGACCTCCGGTATGGCAAGGCCCGGAGCGCTCACGTGGGTTGCGCTCCGGGCCTTGCTTGCATCACGCCGTGAGAGAGAGTAGCCAACCGGCTACCCTCCCATCATACCACTAAGACACGGTCACACTGGCCTTGCCGGACACGCCGAACAGCGTGGCGGTGATGTCGGACGCGCCCGCCTTGACACCTGACACCATGCCCGATTCGGACACGGTAGCGTTCTCTGGAGTGCCGGATGTCCATGCGGCCTGTGTGGTCACGTCGGCGGTACGCCCGTCGATCATGGTCGCTGCGGCGGACGCCTGTACCGTATGGCCCGTGGTCACGTTCGGCACGGTTACGGTAATGGATGCGATGATCGACGGGTTGAATCCAATGACACCATCACCGACCACCGGCACGTCCAGGGCGGCGGACACGGTGCCCGGCACTTCCGGCGTCGCCGGATTCGTGTACAGCGCGGTCGCCGTCACCGGGAGAGTGGTGTTCGGCTCGTCAAGGCCGACTACCAGCACGCCGGTGGGCGAAATGTACGTGTAATCGCTCTTCGGCTTAACGGTATCACCAATACGATATTCAACGGCGTCCGAACGGAACGTGGCCGTACCGTCATTGCTGATGGATGTATCGGCGGTGACCTGCACCGCGCCGCCTCGTGCTACGTTTTCCGGGGTTTCCGTGCCGCCGTCGTACATCGCGAGCTTAAGTTGGAACGTTGGTGTCTTGGCCGTCGTACCGCTAGGAGCCACCACGTTGGCAGTGGAACCCGTTCCCGTCCAGAACATGACGGCGGGGGCGAAGCCGGACACGCTGATAATATGCTGGACATGCAGATAATGGTTGACCGAATTGATATTGACTGGATTGGTCTGTTGGGTCATCTCGTTGATGACGGGGATGTCGATCAGGAACTTGTCGGTGGTCAAGATGGCCTGTACGCCGTTCATGCCGAAACGGTCCTGTGGGATGACGATAATCCGGTCGATGGTTGGTTCCGCGTCAGTACGCTGGAATACGGTCGCCAGACCCTGCACGTCAAGCGCCGACTTGACCTCGGGCGAGCAGAACAGTACAAGCTCATCGGGGCGGGCGAACGTCGGCATATGACGGGCATTGTATCGAGTGGACACGAATTTCAACGTATCAGCCCATGCGCGAATCTGCCGCAACATGTCACGGGCGTCGGTTTCCGTCGAACCCATGTTGTTGAGATCATGTTCCATGTGGATGCGCCAGTATCCGCCGAGCTTGGCATACTCGACGAACTGGTGACACATGGCCTCGAACAAGTCCACTTCGGCTGCATTATAGCAAGAGGTGAGAATCTGCGAGGTGAGGGATGCCAACCCGTTTTCGGACGTGAATGCCCGCTGGAGTGTCTTGTCGTCCGTGGTCGCCGGATACCAGTGAGCAAAATCGAGACGATGATACAGTGAATCCACGTCGATCTTCCACTTGCGGAAATTATCTGCGCCGAGATATTCCGCGTTCGGGTCATATACTTGGGCAAGCGGCATTCCCACGGCGATTTCCTGCCACGTGTCGCCATACGCCTGAGATGCTCGCTGGAAAACACTGAGCGGATTATTCCACCGCCATGTGTTCACATAGGTGCCGCCGATGCGGTTCACCAGCGCCGAATAGAACTCGTTCTTCAGCTGAGTACTGGACATGAGTGTAGCCATCTGGCGGTCCATGTTCATTTGAGTGGCCGACGGCATACGGCGCTGATATTCGGGGGAAGCCTCGTTGCGAATCATATTGAGAATCTGGGAGTTGTTGAATTCGGTGAGCGGGCGAAGCTGCTGCTTCGGCGTCACCACTGGAGTGGTTGACATGATGGTTGTCCTTTCTAATTACTAGTCCCTATATAGATCGTCGAACGTGCTATAGGTGCCGTTATAGTCGTCGTCGGTCATTTCCGTAGAGTCCGGCGTCACGTCGTCGGGGCCGTCATGCAACACATGGTCTGCTGCCGCATCACGCATTTCTTCAACGGTTTTGGACAATTCCGCCATGGCCGCTTCCAAAGCGCTGAGACGATCAGCCATGTCGGCGTTCTTGTCGTCGCCCGCGTCCTCCGGCTCGTTATCGTCCTGCGTTTCAGGCTCCGGGGCCGGCGTATTGTCGTCGCCGGTCGCGTCCGGTTCGTCGTCGGGCGTGGTGTTCGGCTTATCGTCGATTTCAGAGTCGTTCATAATCACCTCTTAAGTAGATGGCACGGCAACAATCACGCTGCCGTGCCAGATTGCTGGGCTGTGCGGGTTCCCTCGCCGTCGCTGGGCGCTGGCTGCGCACGTCTACATCCGACCGATCGTCTTACCGATTGCCTGCCGGTCGGGCCATCGAATCGACTTGGGACGCACACCCCGCTGTCAAATATTATAGCACGAAAACATGGCCGTCGTCATTGAGGTGGTGCGACCCGGTTGTAAACTCGTCGTAGGGGATAGGTGCGGCCCGATGCACGCCGCTCAAGCGCATGACAATATCACCGCATGTTTCCACGCCGGCGTATTTACGGTTGCCTAGGATACGGAGTTTTTCGTAGGTGTGATCGTTTTTCCACGCGCCTAGTTTCTGATCGTCCGGTTCGATGCCTATAGGCGCGTCCAGCCCCTCCAATATCATGCCGTCGGTGTCGGCGTAGAGCACGCGACCGCTGTTCGTATTCATCGCACGGGATAGTATCTGTCTGCCGTAGGCATTGACATAAGCGGCGGTCGGCAACCATGCCAAACTGTTGGCCGACTCAGGCTTGTCCACGGTGAAATCCACGCCACCGTCCACAGATGGTTTCGGATGCAGTAGAGGTCGGTAGAGCGAGGCCCCGAATTTTCCCACCAGCGAGTTTAATAGCAGTTTCGCCATTTGCCTGCGCTCTCCGGTCGCGGTCTGTTTCACATGAAACCATTTGTCTACGTAGTTGTAATACAGTCCATGCGATTTGCGGAATTTCCAGCCACCGACATGCTCCCACACGTGCATATCATAGTTTTCCGTAAGTGTCTCCAAGTCCACATTGGTTACGGGCATGGTGACGACGCCTAGCGTACTGTCCAAACGTTCGCCCTCATACCCCCATACGGGTAGGATATTTGTGAGCGTCGCCGTTTTTTTTCGTTTCAGTCTTGCGTCAAACGATATGACGTCAATATGTAGTGGATAATCATCGTCATGTCGATATTCTCCGTCGTACCATATGGGGGAGCCTGTCGGCATGGGAGCGTCGCGCATGATACTCGGGTAGAGACTGTTCACATCCCAGCTTCGGCAGTCCTGATATTCTCCCGGCTTGCTGTATACTATCGCCCCATAGTAGGCGGGGCGCATCCGGTGATAATCCTCTTTGATCAACGGCGGAAAATGACGCCGAAATCCGGCGTAATCCCCGTCGATATAGTCGGTCATTGCCATAGACGCTATCGTAGTGCCCCTAAGGTTCAGTGCAGCGCATTCCTGTGCGATATTCCATGTGGTTTCCAAGTCGTTCATGCCGCCGAATGTTTCACGTGAAACATTCAGGCCGTCGTCGCGCGTGATATTGCGCACGTCCAGGAAATCTACAGTGACGCCGCCCATTCGTACCCGGAAACTGTAGAAATGACCGCGAATGTTGAATGTACCCCACACGCCGTCTTTAGCTGGATTCGACTGCAATGGCAGTCGTTGCAACAGTTCGGTGGCTACGGGTTTGATGTCCTGCCATCCGTGGGCGCACCATACGCGCGTATGGTGATCGAGCATGGTAAGGCGTATGACGCTATTCGCCGTCAACGGTTCCGCGCCGTCATCGGTGCACAATGTCGCGCCGTCTGTTGTCGCTATTCGACGCTCCCGCATGATTCCGTCCATCCTTTTTTTAACGTCGTGTCGCGCTGGCTATCCATTCGTCGAGTCGGGTCTCTACATCTCCCGCGTCTGCTTTAGTCTCCCATTTGTGTGTCCTGTCATTGTACCATGCCGCTTCGCGCACCACGACACTGAAATTCGTATTGTTTATTAGCCATCGTTTTTGTCGGTTCGATAAGGAAGCAAATTTTCTGGCTATATTTTGGTCGAACGCTTCCAGTCGCTGTTCAACCTTGCCAAAGTCGCTCGTGCCCTCATTCTGGGGTATCGTCTTTGTGCCGGCTTGCAATTTGGCTCGGCCTGTAAGTCCGGCGTATTCGAGCACAAGTTCTTCCGCCCTGTTGCGCCTGCCCTCTCTCGTCATTGCACGTAAGTGGCTGATTCCACGATCTGAGCCGAGTATATTGGCTCGATTGCGCGTAAGTTCGTCGCGGGCCGAACCGCCGACCGAGTGCACGCCAAGTACGTCCAATGGCGATTCTCCGGCACGTTCCATCTCTCGCATTTCGGCTACAGTGTAACGGGCCAGAGTCAACGCCTCGAACTGTTGGGCACGTTTGATTTTCTGCCGTGCTTCAATACGACGCCGCTGCTGCTGCCGTAATGTCTTCCGCCGTTTTGACGGGGCGGCGGCGATTTCCGCGTCGGTAATCAGCGAACGTGCCGCCAGATCACGATCAAGTTTCGTAATATGCACATCGGGGACAACCTGATACGGTTCGTTATCCCGTGCCCTTAATGCCTGCTGCCTCTCTCCGAATTCCTGCCCGATACGTCGTGCGACCTGTTCGAGCTGTTGAGCGCTGAGCTTTCCCAAAAATGTTTCGGTGATTTGCTTGGGGAGGTGTCCGGTACTGTAATCTCTGACCGCTTGCTCTCGGCGTACCTGCGCCGATCTGATGGCGGCATTGCGTTTCAGATTGTTGGCACGTCGATTGTTTTTACGTTTTGCCACGCCCCCCCCCCATGTGAGTGTGAAACGCCCCCCGCCGTAAGGACGGAAACGACGGAGGGCGAGTTTGGCGGTAATGTCCCTATAAGGACATTACCACGTTATCATATGATGTGGACATTCGCGTTACTTGCGCTTGTTTTCCGACACAAGTTCGAGGTCGAAGAACTTAAATCCACGGCGACTCTTTTTTTCCACCACCTTGAGAGCAAGCGGATGGCTCCACGTGTCCGGCGTTCCGAAAATCGCGAATAGGTTGCCAAAAGCATGTGCCAGCGTGGGGGAGGCGGCGGCGAAGTCGCCTTCCTCCGCGTGGATAACGACACGGGTAGAAGAGTTGATTTCACCCGTTTCCTGATTGGCAACCTCAATGGCCTGTGCAAGCACGTTGGTCACATGCAATGGCTCATTAAGATGTTCATCCACCTTGTCGGAGGTCTGCATGGCGTTATACAGCGCCATTTTACCGTCCATAGAAGTGGTATCAAAGAAATGCGAAACAGCATTAGCGCCGTTCGCCGCAAAATTGTTGCCGCTTGCTGCGATCAGTTCGTTGTCGATCATTAGTGTTGCCTTTCCTTATAGGGATTATTAATTATCTTCGTCAGAGATAATATCATCCTCAACCACGTTACCGCCAACCGGTCCCGAATAGTCGACAATGGTATCATCTCCAAATTCGCAATTAGCCCAATAATCCTCTTCACTCATGCGCGTCACCTGCGCATGATATTCAGCGGACATGGGCAGCATGTTCTTGTTGATCTTGCGGGCTTTTTTCATCGCCATGTCGGCTGTGCGACAAGCGCCGTCCACAATCACTTCAGCGTCGATGAGTTCACCGTTTTCGCCGCGCGTAACGCCGCGTACAACGGAATAGTGTCTGGTTCGCTTAATATATGCCATAATTATACCACCTTATCTTGATATTATTGCTGTTGTGATATTCTTGCAATGTCTTCATCAGTATAGCTTTCGTCGGTCAGATTGTCAAAACAACAACATGCGATCTTGACAAGAGTCTGGGCGAACTCATTATTGTCCCAAATTTTACACATCTCGTAGCAAGTCGCGCCCTTGATGTGACAGACCGCGCACCATGCCACTAACGCCGGGCAGTAAATAAGCCCAGATAGCATTTCGATATTCTGCGTTCGACACAAAGCGCCTACACGGGATGTCCATGGACTGAGGGACAGACAGACATACGCCGCCTGTTCGATACTGTCCGCAAAAGCAACTTGTGCCCCCTGTGGCTTGTAAAACCTTTTCAATAACGCTACACTACGACAAAACGTCTCCCAATCGCCCTCACCACGGTTGTACTCCCGCAAGTGCAGATTACACCGACGGCCACGAATGACACGGCGCACACGATCATCGTCCAGAATACCATCGTCAAACCAATTCGTGCGGTCATCATTGCTCTTCATCTTTCTACATCCTTGCCTCTATAGTCACAATAGGACACCTTTTCGCTAAACACTTTGCATCATACGACACAGCACGCTTGAGCGAATCAGTATCGTGGTAATTGGTGAATTTCACCTCAATGTCGTAGTTATCCCGTTCACCCTCCCACTGGAATAGGTCAATCTTCAGCGTCATCCGATCTAGTTTGATAATTCCGTTATGGACGCGAGCCGAAGCGTGAATAGTACCATCGATACTCCTCATAACCCCCTTATGCTCCCTACAAAATCTGACAGGAATGAAGTACTCCGGTTCGCCACCCAAAGAACTCCTTATATCAGTGAGACCCGTTCTATAGGTAAAATAGTTGTCAGGCAAAAAGCTGTTAAACAGGTCTACGATATTATCGTCATTAAAATAATCCATCTTTATTATCATAATTCCACCACCTTATAACGCAATTCGATGCAATAATATACGCCCACCGAGTCAACACCACCATAATACTCGATAGCCTTAACTGCACAGGCATGGCTACTACATTCAGCCACCTCAGCTACACACTCACGTTTGCCATCACTATAATGACGTAGCACAGCGAACACTTGAACAAGTTTCACGCCCATCTCGCCACCACCATTCTCTTACCATAAAAACGCTCAGGATGCTCAGAAACAAACCCCATCAAGCGATAAACAAAGCCCACCATATTATCCATAGCCGAACAAACCTCATCAGTACAAGGGTCATACGTTTCAGTAAAAAACCTTACAACCACAAACCTCTTTAAACGATAACGCAAAACAAGAACCCCCCTCCCATCCAGCTCACGAGTCTCAAAACGAACAGAAACACCAGTCATATCACCCACCATTTTCCTTTCTCTCACATTGTTGCTTTTTCATAGTTCTTTTTTTGGGCTATTAGAGGTTGGCCGGATAAGCGCTCCGATCGAGTTCCGTCACATCGACAAACTGATCCGGCTGCGGCTCCCTAGCAAAATCGCCTTCGCCGGCCACCATATCATTGGCGTACTCGATGCAGTAATCAACGTCACTCACTACATAAGTAAGCCTAATCATTTTTGTCCATCCTTTCCTTGCTGACACCGCTAATACTAGCACACAACAAAAAACGACACGCCGAAGCGACAAAAAAAACAGAGAAAAATATACGCGCATAAACCACAGCAAAAACCAAGAGCCAAAAAATTGCAGAACAAAACAGCATGCAAAAAACCGCGACAAAAAAAGAAAAATAAAATACACAACACAAGAAACACCAACAAAAAAATACAACACAACACACACACACACACAACAACGCAGCAGTGGAAAAAGCAATGCCTGTCTCTTATACAC
>ENA-OXRK01000445-OXRK01000445.1-human-gut-metagenome-genome-assembly--contig:-NODE-445-length-15773-cov-6.31187_pt1 | contig 15773 bp, 15 predicted proteins | sample MGYA00249590_ERZ652579 | MGnify/ENA primary metagenome ERZ652579 (study PRJEB26925, sample SAMN05826952) | human gut metagenome | biome: ENVO:2100002; feature: ENVO:00000062; material: ENVO:00002003...
ACGCGTCTCGTGGGCTCGGAGATGTGTATAAGAGACAGGCCTGCACCCGTATCAGGAGTATTTCGGGCGATACGCCATTTTCGGCGCGATGGCGCTGCTGCAGGGCACGCTGGTATGCCTGGGCGACATGTTCTTCCTCGGCGTGCAGTGCGAGCATCCGCTGCAGTTCCTGATGGTCGGCTGGCTGTGCGCGCTGGTGTTCTCGCTGCTGATCTACACGCTGACCGTGTCGTTCGGCGACATCGGCAAGGCCATCGCCGTGGTGCTGCTGGTCATGCAGGTGGCCGGCTCGGGCGGTACCTTCCCGATCGAGACGTTGCCGCCGTTCTTCCAGACGATCTGCAAGTGGCTGTTGTTCCCGTACGGGGTCGATGCGATGCATTCGGCGATGGCGGGGTCGTTCGGCAACGAATACTGGGTGTCGATGGGCAAGCTGGCGCTGTTCATCCTGCCGGCGCTGCTACTCGGCCTGGTGCTGCGCAAGCCGGTGATGCGGTTGAATGATTGGATCATCCGCAATCTCGAATCCACCAAGGTCATGTGACGTGAGTCGGCGGGCGAGCGGTGGGCTGGCCGCGCGGGTGCGGCGGCCGGTAGCCGCCGGTTGCCGGCCGTCCGGCCGCCCGGCTGTGACGCCGGACGAAGCCGGTCGTTTCCCCGCCCGTCGCCGGCGTGAAAGGCGGTACAGTGGAGGCTATGCAAGTGAAGCTTATCGACGAGAACCGCTATGCAGACGAGATGCGCGAGATGGTGCTGCCCGCGCTTGCCACATGCCGGTCCGAAGGCTGGATGGCGCCGGCGGACGACGACGGTCTGCCGCCGCTGCAGCGTGCGGGCAAACTGCATTACGTGTGTTACGACGCGGCGAAATTCGACCGGTTGGGCGAGGACGGTGCCGCCGCCACATTCCGCGGTGCCGTGGTGATCTCCCACGGGTTCACGGAGTTCGCCGCGAAATATGCGGAGATGGTGTGGTACTTCCTGCTCGCAGGGTACTCGGTGTGCGTGTTCGAGCACCGCGGACATGGGTATTCCGCGCGTGACGTCGACAATTCGTCCCTGGTGTGGATTGATGATTGGCGGCGGTATGTGGCCGATCTGGCGAAATTCGCGGAGACGGTGGGCAAGGATTACGCGGATGGCCGTCCGCTGAACCTGTACTGCCATTCGATGGGTGGCGGCATCGGGGCGAGTGTGCTGGAGACGCATCCGACGCTGTTCGACAAGGCCGTGCTGTCGTGCCCGATGATCGCGCCGGTGACCGGTATGCCGAACTGGCTGGCGTCGGTGCTTGCCGGCGCGATGTGCCGGCTCGGGCTGGGACGGCACATGGTGTTCGGGCAGAGTGAGTTCACGCCGGAGCTGGATATGGCCGATTACGAGGGCGCGAGCGAGGCCCGCGTGCGCTGGTTCCAACAGCAGCGCATCGACGACCCGCATCAGCGGACGTTCGCGGCGACATTCGCGTGGGTGCGGCAGGCGCTGCGACTGTCGCGTGCCGTGCAGCGGCCGGAGGCGTGCGACAATGTCGAGACGCCGGTGCTGCTGTTCCAGGCCGGGCGCGACGTGTGGGTGCTCAACGAGCCGCAGAACCGGTTCGCGCAGGAGGTCAACTCCGATGGAGGGAATGTGCGCGTGGTACGCATCGAGAACTCGCTGCATGAGATTTTCAGCATGCCCAATGCCGTTCTTGGGCCGTATCTGGAGCGGATTCTGGGCTTCTTCAGTTCATCTGAGATGCCGACGTTCTGATGGTTTGTGACGGATGCCGACCGGATGAGTCCGCAATGAAAGATGCCGTGAAACATATCGTGAAACAGTCGAAAACGCCGGCCGCCGAGTCGGCGCCCGAGACTGCATCATTCGAGCGTACGCCGAAAGCCATGCTGCTGGGCGCCGTGCTGGTGCTGCTTGGCGGTGTGCTGTGGGGCATCAACGCCACAGTGTCGAAATTGCTGATGGCCGACTATCACGCCGACCCGCTGTGGATCGCCTGCGTGCGCGAGCTCGCGGCCGGCGCGTTGTTCCTGGCCTGTGCCGGTGTGCGTACGCCGAAACTATTGGCAGGTGCGGTGCGCGACCGACGCTCCTACCCGATGCTGCTGCTCGCCGCGCTGACCTGCGTGCTGTTCGTGCAGGTCTCGTATCTGTCCGCGATCGACTGGACGAACTCCGGCACCGCGACCGTATTGCAGACGTTGAACCTGCTGTTCGTGCTGGCGTATGTGTGCATACGCGGGCGCCGCTGGCCGGGGCTGCGCGAGAGCATCGGCGTGGCGTTGGCGTTTGCCGGTACGGTGCTGATCGCCACCGGAGGAGATCTTTCCACGCTGAAGCTGCCGCTGGTCGGATTGCTATGGGGCCTCGCCGACGCTGCGTGTACGGCGGCGCTGTCGATTCTGCCGGCCAAGCTGATAGCGCGATGGGGCAATCTTGCGGTCAACGGCATCATGTTCGTCATATCCGGTTTGGTGCTGACGCCGTTCGTCCGCCCGTGGGCCAGCGCGCCGCAGCTGGATTGGTTCGGCATGCTGCTGATGGTGTTCACCGTTGTCGGAGGCACGTTCGGCGCATATTGGCTGTTCCTGGCCGGCGTGATGCGTATCGGCTCGATGCGCGGCACAATGCTGGGCACCAGCGAGCCGATCGCCGCGACGATATCCGCCGTGCTGTGGGCCGGTGCGGTGTTCACGCCCACGGATTTCGTCGGCTTCGTGATGATCATCGTCATGGTGTTCCTCGTGCGCTAGCACGCGTGGCCCGCATGCCGACATACGGTCTCTCTCGCGTGCGACGCGCTTCACCGACTGTTTGCGTTCTTAAGTGCGCGCCGAGACGACAAGTCCGCGCACATAGGAACGCAAACAGGGCGATTTGCGTTCCTATGTGCGCATGGTCGTCGTTTTGGCGCGCACTTAAGAACGCAAGACCACGTTTCGCCCGCCAGGCCAGGCGTCGCGGGATGTGCGGATAGTGATAGGTGAGCATCCAAATGCATAGAACGGGGGCTGCCATGCATGAGTCATCGTATAAGGCCGGTTCGGGGCGACGTTATCAGGCCGGGCAGGGGCATCCGGGTCGCGTTCCGCGGATCCTCGCCACTGTTGTCGCCGTAATCGCGCTCATCGTGGGCGGCCTCGCACTGGTTCGGGCCGTCGCACCCCATGCAATCGCGAAGCTGACAGCGGTATCCGTGCGCAGCCTGGCAATCGGCGCGGCGGTGCTGATCGTCGTCGCCATCATACTGATCGTCATGGCTCGCGTGGCTTCCCGACGCGGCAACCGAGTGAGCGTGCGCGGAACCGCAGGCGGAGCCATCGTCGCCGTCGTATTCGCAATCATGCTGACCGTAGCCGCGCTGCTGATCTCCAACCTGTTCAAGGACGGCATCGTCAAGCCGTCATCGCCCGACAAGTCACCTGCTCAGAGTGCGCAGAACATGCAACAATCAGTTGAGGAGGCTGGCATCTACTGCGAGTCCGGCTGGTCGGAACTCTCATCGCAAGGGTATCCGGGTGTGACGGACGTCGAGATATGCCTCAAGCCGCGCATCGCCTACGTCACGTTCGATAACGAATTCGCTGCCGACATGTACCGCGCGCCTTTGCGATACAAAATCGCCGAGATGTTTGACGAGCAAGCGAACAGCACCGTCTCCAAGGGAGACTGGCGGCTGTTGAGTGGCAAGAAATGGTCGGTGTTCAGCTACAGGACCATCATTGACAAGCTCCAGAAGCAGTGGGGTGGAACCGTCGAGAAAATAGGATGACGGCGGATGATCCGGGTGCGATGCAACCGCGGCACATGAGGCGCGGACGCGGTTCTCCGCGAAGGCTATGATGGAAACGTGAATGACGTCTCGAATCAGCCGGCAGCGAAGACCCCAGCCGAATCATCCTCCGAGTCCACCGAATCCTCCCGTTTCACACGCGGAGACAGCACGCTGACCACCGTAGGACGGATCGTCATGGTCTACGCGGTCGTCCAGCTGCTGATGGCGATCAGTGCGCTCGCGTCACTGTCCGGCCTTGATCCCGCGGCTTCCGTGCAAGTGATCGGCGGGTGGCGCATCGGCCTGCGCGTGGCATGGTTCACGCTCGGCCTGGTGTTCGCGGGCAATTGCGTGCTGTATCTGATCGGCGGATGGCTCGGCCGCCGGGCCGGAGCGGACACGTCCAAATCCCGGCCGTTCATGGCACTGATGTGGCTTTCCGTGGTGACCACGCTTATCGGTCTGCTCGCCGCGCGGGCGACCACATCCGGCTGGGAGGCGTGGTTTTCGCTTCTGATCGCCGTGATACTTTCCCTATACGCGACCAAAGTCGTAAAGCGCAGCGCGCGCATCTGAGCGGTGACATCGGCGGCTGGCCTACAGCCGAGCGAAACGCCGCCAATCGACGGTGCTGTGAGTGAACGCAACGCAAAGAAAAATCAGGTATGGTGAGACGCATGAGCGAGCAGAACAATCACGATACAACAAACAACTCCCGGCGCAACCCGGCCGCGGCGGACGGCCCGTCCACGCAGACGGCCTATTTCGCGGGCGGATGCTTTTGGGGGCTGGAACGCTACTTCCAGAACGTCGACGGTGTCACCGACACCACGGTCGGTTACGCGCAGTCGAAGGTCGAATCACCCTCCTATGAACAGGTGTGTGCGGGCGTCACCGACGCCGCGGAGACCGTGAAAGTTGTGTTCGACCCAGCGCAGGTGACGCTGCGCACGCTCACGCTGCTGTTCCTAGAGGTCATTGACCCGTTCTCGGTGGACCGTCAGGGCGAGGACAGTGGGCGGCAGTACCGCACCGGCATGTTCTTCACGGACGCGACGCAGCAATCCGTGTATATCGCCGCGCTGGAGCAGCTGGTCGATCGGCAGCCCGCCCGCCCGGCGGTCTTGGTCGAGCCGCTGCGCAACTTCTACCCGGCCGAGGCGCACCATCAGGATTATCTGATCGCCAATCCGGGAGGCTTCTGCCATATTCCGCTGGCCGCCATCGCGAACGTGAAACGGCGGCAGAAGTATGTGGAAAAGATCTGGGACCTGACGCTCGAACAGTTCGCGGTCACGCAGTGCGCGGCCACCGAGCGGCCGTTCGTCAACGCCTACGACGAGGAGTTCGAGCCGGGCATCTACGTGGATGTGGTCAGCGGCGAGCCGTTGTTCTCATCGCGCGACAAATTCGATTCCGGCTGCGGTTGGCCGGCGTTCTCCAAGCCGATCGCGGGCGAGCTGTTAACCGAGCACGCGGATCATCGCATCCCGGGGCGCGACCGCATCGAGGTGCGGACGGCAGACACGCAGATCCACCTCGGGCACGTGTTTGACGATGGGCCAGCCAATCGGGGCGGTTTGCGGTACTGCATGAACTCCGCCGCGCTGCGCTTCGTGCCGCGCTCGCGCATGGAGGCGGAAGGCTACGGCGACTGGTTGCCTGCGGTGGATGGCGAATAGCCGTTCAGAGAGCCGTTGCGCGCCTTTTCCTCCGCGCCAGCCATTGCCGCCATTGGCCATGGACTAGCGCAACGGTCGCGATGAGACTGGCCGCCGCAGCCAATCCCAGAGAATACACGAATCCCGGAGTGCCGAAGCCGTGGGCGATCACCGGGGCGTTGGAACCGATGCAGATCGCCGCGAACGCGGCGAGCGTCGCGATACGCAGCCATGGCACCCAGCGCGCCGGGATTCTTGCGACGGCGAGATACAACGATGCGATAACGACGACTTGCAGGCATGATGCAGCGACGAATTGCCACAGCATCGCCGGATCATGCAGAAATGCGGCTTCGGGGAACATTCTGATGATTTCGCGGATGGTGTTCGGCAGGCACCACCATTTGAGCCATACTAGCCAAGCGTCCACTGCCACTGCGATGCCCCACGCCAATCCTGTGCGCAGGCGCAGCTGTGGCGACGCGCGTCGGATGCTGCTCTTGGTGATGAGCGTAGATTCTCTCATCGTCGGCTCCTTCGAAGGCGAATCAGGTATATCGCACATTGTGAAGGCACGGTTGCCGCGAATCGCCGCCAAACCTCATACGAACGGGCAGACTTTTCGCGGGAAGGGGCAGCTATCTGCGTTTCAGGGGGTTGATTTCGTGTTCGCCAAACGTCTATCTACGTTTCGAGGGGTTGCCAAAACGCGATGCCCGGGGTATTGAGCGCCAATCGCCATTGGAATCATGCGGTTTTGGGGGCGTTTATACTTGGCCACCAACCCCTCGAAACGCAGATAGATGTTCGGATCAAACCGAATCGCCCCCTCGAAACGCAGATAGCCTTCTGACAGCGCTCATCTGCGCAATCTCTTACCCGACAAGGTGCCGGTACAGCTCAGGATCCAGCGGCCGCGCAAGTCTCAGTGTGGAGAGCGTGACCTTCACCGTACCGTCTCCGGCCGTGTTCGGCTTGGTGGTGAGCGTCGGATTGTCAAACACGGCGACGTGCCCGACGTAATAGTATTTGCCGTCGGCCTCTTCCGCCTTGCGCATGACGAACAGCGGAACGAAATGCGTACGGCCCCAGTCCGGTCCCACACCGCTCAGCGCCCACTGGAATTCGGGAGATTGCGGGGTGCGCCCGTTCTTGCTGAAGTACTTCATCTCCTGTGCGTTCAGGAACTCGTCTTCGTATTGGCTGGCCGCGTACTTCACGAAGATGGGCATGGTGTTGGTGTCTTTGTCGAGCAGGTACCCGCCTACGTTCTGAGGCGTGTTCTCCTTCTTCCATCCGCACAGCCGCATGACGTCGGCCATGGAGTATTTGCGCTCATACAGGAATGCATGGTCGAAAGCGCGTCGCCGGCTCTGCGCCTCCTGGAACAGGTCTCGGCAATTGGCCAGACCGGTGCGCAGCGTGTCTGCGAGAAAGATGCGGAACGTGCGATTTTCGGCGAGCATGTTGACGAAGCCGGAGCTTAAACGATAGGCCGGTTCGCCCTGATCATCGTCGGCCAGCGTCTCCACCAGTGGCAGGTTCCCGAAACGTTTGCGATTCGGTCCGGTGAAGTATGAGTAGTCAAGCACGCTGATAGCGGAGTCGAACTGCGCATCCGAGAGATCAGCCTGTGGGAAGTCCGCACGGATCGCATCAAGCAGCGCATCTCGACTGATTGGCGCGGATGCGTTCCAGCTGACAGGAGTCTCGTCATCCAGGCGCTCTTCGGCAAGCCGACACAGCCGTTCGAGGATGGCCAACTCATGAGGGCGCAGCCCGGGCAGCAGCAATTCCGTGGCCATCTTGAGGACCGCGTCTTCGGTGTCGGTTACCGGGTCCAGCTGATCCTCAAATGTTGTCTCGTGGTTCTTGCCGCCGCCGAGGCTCTTCTCGCGCGATCGCACGAAATCGAGGTAGTTGCTGCGCTTCGTGGCCAATGTATACGGCAAGGAAGGATCGTAGGCGTAGATATCCATGAGCATCGGAATGCGTCCGAGCTCGTATCGCACCTGCCGGTATTGTTCCGATAGCTTCTTCATTTCGGACCAGTCGGCGGTGTCCAGTGATTCCAGCACGCGTTCCTTGGCGATCGGGTCGAAGCTTATGGAGGACAACCCGATCGATTTGCGCTGCAGGTTCTTGCGCGCGCGGTCGCGGTCACCGGTGTTGCCGTACAGGGCCACGGGGATCAGGTAGTTGTTGTTGTAGTTGCCGATGAAATCGATGACCACGACGCTGTCCTTGTACGGGAACTTGCGCAGTCCGCGGCCAAGCTGCTGGGTGAATATGATGCTGGACTCTGTGCTGCGCAGCATCACGATCTGGTTGACGGCGGGGATATCGACGCCCTCGTTGAACATGTCGACGGTGAACAGGTAGTCGAGTTCGCCGTCGGTGAGCTGCCGGACGTATTCGTTGCGTTTTTCCTGCGATAACGGCTTGCCGTTGACGTCTTTGCTGGTCACCGCTGCCGTGCGATAGGGGCGTTCCGCTTGCTGGTTCCAATGCTCGTTGAACAAGCGGGACAGCTCGTGCGCCTCCTCCTGCCTGCTGCAGAACACCAGCCCGGTGACGGGGATCCCGAATTGCCCGTATTCCTGCAGCTTGTCGATGATATAGCGCACGCGCTGCTCGGTGGCGAGCTGCCCGATCTCGTATTTGAGCTGTTTCGACTCCTTCGCGTCGAGCCCCTGTGAAACATCGAGGCGGTGCATGTCCTGGTCCGGGTCCTCGTCGGAACCGAGATATTCTGCGACGCCGTAATAATGGAACGGGCAGAGCATGTTTTCGTCCAGAGCCTTCTGCAGCCGGATCTCATAGGCGATGTTGTGGCCGAACAACTCGAAGATGTTGATGCCATCGGTGCGTTCCGGTGTGGCGGTCATGCCCAGCATGAAGTCGGCATCCCTGAAATGGTCGATGACGCGCTGATACCCTTCGGCGCCCGCATGATGAACTTCGTCGACAAGAACGTAGTCGAACTCGTCAGAGGCGAATTGCGCCAGTGCCTCCGGCTGGCGCATGGTCTGCACCGTGGCGAACACGTAACGCCGATCCTGTTGTTTGCTGGTGCCGGTATACAGTCCCAGCTCGGATTGCGGACAACCGAGCACCTTTTGGTAGGATTTCATCGCCGCTTTGAGGATCATTTGCTGCTGGGCGATGTACAGCATGCGCCGGGGCCGGTACTCACGCACGTCGAACGCGGAAAGATAGGTTTTGCCTGTTCCCGTGGCCGACACGATGATCGCGCGATGCTCCCCTTGCTCGCGTAGTTTCTTCAGGCTCGCGAGGGCTTCTTTCTGCATGGCGTTCGGCTGGATCTCACGGCCTTCGAGGGACTTCAGAATGTCGCGCCGTGGCGGCGCGTACTTCTTGAAATCCTCCTCATACTGTTTGATCCATTCCTCGGTGAGCGGCTTGGAATCGGCGATCTGTGAGTCGATTTCATCTCGCACCTGCGCGACCAGTTCGCCATTGGCGAGGGATGAGACCTTGAGATTCCATTCGCGTTGAGTGTTCAATGCGGCGCCGGTAAGATTCGAACTGCCGACGAACAGGTCGTAGTACGGGGTGCCGTTGCGCATGCGGCGCGAGAATACGTATCCTTTGGGATGGAACGGCTGCCCTTGAGCGACTGATACTGAAGAGTCGGAGCCTGCCCACACGCGGACGTCCACGCCTGCCGTCCGCTGTAGGTGAAGCAGTTCCCAGAAAGCGCGTGGGTCGTTGAAATGATTCTTCGTCGACGTGATCAGTCTGCTGACCTGCTCGGGCGCATTGGCATGATGACTGCGGAAGTCCTCGAACAAACTGAGTATGGCATCAGGAGAGACGAAGGCGACGGAGATGTCGAAGGAATCGCTGTTCGTGAGCGCATCGCTGATTTCATCATGCATGGTGAGGTCGCCTGGGCGGTTCGAAATCAGCGTTGGCTTATAGCTTTCGGGGGCGTCCTGCCGGGGTTCGATCAGTCCGGAGATGACGCTTTCCAGCACGGAATGCGTGGCATCGGTTTTGAGGTCTGACTGCGGGTTGAGTGATTCTCGCGTATTCATGGCCGGCTCGGTTCCTCGGAGGTGCCCGACGTTGTCTGGGTGAGGAAGCGCATGCCTGCGATGATGCCGACGGCCGTACGGTCGACCGGAGCCCAATTCAGCTGTGGCATTGCGGAAGGATCCAGCCAACGGATGTCCGTGTGCTCGGTCAGCCGTGGCATGCCGTCGATTAGGTGACAAATGAATGTGATGAGTCGGACCGTGCCGAAGTCGTAGGTGTACTCGCTGGTGCACACCTCATCGGCGACCTCGATCTCACAGAGCAGTTCTTCTTCGATCTCCCGATGCAATGCCTGACGAGCCGTCTCGTAAGGCTCTATTTTCCCGCCGGGGAATTCCCAATATCCGGCGAGAGATTTTCCCGGTCCGCGTTGCGCGCATAACACCGCTCCATCGCGTACGATCGCCGCACCCACAACGTTGATGATCTTGGCATGAGAGTCCATGGTTACCCAGGATACAACGGCGGCGTTTGATAATGCGATTGTGCGGACGGGTGTCATGAGTGGCATGTGAAGTGATTGCAATTGCTGTCGGAAGTTTCAGCTACTGGAAGTTTGACACAGACCGCTCGGCAAATACCGCCACCAGCAGGTATGACCGCGGCGCCGCGGTTGAGGTCGGCTGCCCGCGATCCTTCAGCGAGACGCCAGCACAACCGTCACCATGGCAGCTGCGCCGCGTCGCTGTCGGACGAAGGGGCCGCAAGATTCGCGTCGCTCGTGTAGCTCGTGCCCGGCTCCGGTGCGACGGTCTCATGCGGATCCGGAATCGCTGCGGCTGCGCTGGCTGTGCTCGCGCCCGTGCTCGCGCCCGCGTCACCTTCCAGTCCTCTGGCCACCTCATCGAGAAAATCGTCGACTTCGTCGATGTCGTATCCCCCTCTGAAACGCACATTGCTGAAGGTCTTCTCCTTGATGCGCCTTGCGAGCGAGTGGTCGCCGGTCGCCATGCGGTCGACGATTTCGTCAAGGAAGTCGTCGACCTCTCTGGTGCTATACCCTTCCTTGAACCGCACTGTGGTGAACGTTCTCGATGTGATGGCGTCTGCGCTGATCATGACTGATCCTGTCTGTCGCTGGATATCTCGCGCTTCCACTCTACTCTCGCCTCGCTTGTTGGAATTGCGATTATGGAAGCAGCATTGAAGCCCGCCGCGCCCTCTGCCGTCACGGTGGTGATCACCAGCTGCAATCAGGGAGCGCTCATCCGTGAAGCAGTCGAATCTGCGCTCGCCCAGACGATTCGTCCCGATTGCGTCATCGTCGTCGATGATGGTTCCGACGATCCGGCCTCCATAGCAGTGCTTGATGGGCTCGCCGAACTCGGTGCGCCAGGACGCGACGGTACCGCTCCCGCCGGCCAGTTTGCGCCGGTCCTCGAAAAAACATCCCTATATCAATTCCCATCCTGCCCACCTACAGGACGGGACGATTCACCTGTTCGACGCTAGACTGAAGATGTCAATCGCAGTCAAACCAAAGGCGGTCATATCATGATTCTCGTCACCACCACGCCGTCGGTCGACGGTTACGTCATCAATAGCTATCAGGGCATCGTGTTCGGTGAAGTGATTTCCGGCGTCAACATGTTCAAGGATATCGGCGCCGGCCTGCGCAACATGTTCGGCGGACGCAGCCAGGGCTATGAAGAGGAGCTGATGAAGGCGCGCAACGAGGCGATTCTTGAGATGCAGCAGCGGGCCGAGGCAATGGGTGCGCACGCCGTGGTCGGTGTGGACATCGACTACGAGGTGCTTGGCGCCGACAACGGCATGCTGATGGTCACCGCGTCCGGCACCGCCGTGCAACTCGCCCGCCGCGGCTGAACTGTGCCGGCGGCGGCTTGTGTGCCGGCACCGGCGTTCGGCGAAACATCGCACGGCGACGGTATCGTAAAGCGTTGCGCCGCGAAGCGCGACGGATGATACCGGTGGAAAGGACCGTGTGATGACTCAACCGCAGGCATATGCAGTGACCGAGGGCGACGGGTTGCCCGTGGTGTTCGTGCATGGCATGGGCGTGGACCACCGTTCGCTGATGCTGCTGGATGAGGCATTCTTGTGCCCGGAGTCGGGCGCTGCCGCGTCGCGGTCGCTGAAGCGCATATATCTGGATTTGCCGGGGTTCGGCCGCACTCCGGCACTGCCGGCACGCGCGTGCGGTCTGCCGGAGATGGCCGACTGGCTGCAGTCCGCCATCGACGATCTGGTCGGCGCGGGGGAGCCGTTCGCGCTGGTCGGCAATTCGATGGGCGGTGCACTCGCCCGTGAGATGGTGGCTCGCGAGCCATCGCGGGTTCGCGGGCTGGCATTGATCGCCCCGGTGGTGGATCCGCGGCGCACTCGTCGTCATGTCGCCGAGCATGTGATCACCGAGCCGAATCCGACGCTGATACACGCGCTGCCTCAGGATCAGACGTTCGATTTCGTAACCATGGGCGTCAACCAGTCATTCGCCGCGTGGCGCCGCTATCAGTCATATATTTTGCCGGGCATCCGTCTGTGCGACCGTGACGCCTGCGCCAGATTGGACGCCCGTTATTGGCTGAATGACGACCCGGAGCGCGTATTCGGCACTTATGCCGGGCCGACTCTGTTCGTCACCGGACGACGGGATCAGATCGTTGGTTTTGAAGATCAACGGGCCCTGTTGTCGCATTATCCCGACGCCACGTTCGTCACGCTGGATGATGCCGGCCACAACGCGCACATCGACCAGCCCGAAGCGGTGATTCGTCTGCTCCGGGAGTGGGCCGGCCGGCTGTGACGGTAGGCATCCACGCGATGCCGGGCGCGGCACCACGTATGACACGCGCTACACTGGTGCCCATGACCGGTAAAATCGAAGCCTACGACCATCTGCCTGAAACGGCTCGTGCGATACGCGAGCAGGTGTTCATCCGCGAGCGTGACTGGCGGCCTGAATTCGACGAGTGGGATGCCGTGGCCGTGCATCTGCTGGCGTTCGACGGGAATCGGACCGTGGCGACATGCCGATTCTATGCGGATCCCGACCATTCCGATCAGCCGGGAAGGTACGTGATCGCGCGTCTCGCCGTGCTGCCCGACGCGCGAGGCCGCGGTATCGGCTCCCAACTGCTGGCCGACGCTGAACGCCGTATTGCGCACAGTGGAGGAACCATCGCCGCGGTACATTCGGAGAACGACCACTACAAGTTCTACGAGCGGCGTGGATATCAACTCACCGACGAACTCTACGACGACGGCCGCCACGGTTGGCTGATCAAGGCGCTCATATGATGCAACTTACGGGTTGAAATAGCCGAAATCCGTGATTCCCCGTGCGAAATCGCCGTTTTCGGGCCCGAAAGCGACATTTTCGCACGGGGAATTGCCCAGAACGGCGATTTCAACCCGTAATTTACGGGAGCGAGTGGGGGCTCTTTGTAGTAATGGCCGGTTATCACGTGATCCGATTGATCTCGCAATCAGTTGGTTTCGCGCGACGACAACGGCGACGACGGAGGACCCGGACACGGCACCGGGGCCGACCGGGACGAATCCCACACCCACGTCAAACGGGACCAAACCGACCAGAAACCAAAGTCTAAAACACCACGTCTAGTCCCTAAAACCCGGTATCCGGCATATATGAGAAACCCCGGAGCGTTGGCGTTCCAACGTTTTCCGGGGATTCTCCATACGTGCGAGTGGGGGGAGTTGAACCCCCACGAGCATACACTCACTGCCACCTGAAGACAGCGCGTCTACCATTCCGCCACACTCGCAGACAAAGAGATAACTTACCAGCGATACGTGGATAATGCAATTCGGCGTGTCGCGGTGGGGCGCCGTAATGATTGTCGCGGCGGGTGCTGCGGTGATTGCTGCGGTGACGCCCGCCGCAAGCACCCGTCGCAGCGCTCCCTCACCTCACCCGCGCGGCCCGTTCGCATAGAAGCGGGCAAGCGACTCGTCGCGGAATTCGTCGAAGTAACCGCCGTCAATCGAGGCACGAATATCGTCCAGCAGCTTTACGAAGAAACGTTCGTTGTGGATCGTCGCCAGCGTGAACCCATTGAATTCGCGGGCGCGCAGCAAGTGGTCCACATATGCGCGCGTGTAATGCTGGCACGTGTAGCAGTCGCACCCCTCCTCAAGCGGGCCGAAATCGAACTTGTGCTGGGCGCGCTTGACGTTGTAGCGCCCGTCGCGCGTGAAAATCGCCCCGTTGCGCGCGCACCTCGCGGGTGCAACGCAATCGAACGTGTCGCCGCCATTCTCCACACATGCGAAGATGTCGTCGACCGAGGCGATGCCCAGCACGTGCCGTGGCCGGCTTTCCGGCATCGCGTCGCAGATCCACGCGCACGTGTCTGCGATGATACGCTTCTCGATCGCGCCGCCGATGCCCACACCGTCGAAGTCCAGCGAGGCGATCTGCTCGGCCGCATGCCTGCGCAGGTCCTCATAGTTCGCGCCCTGCACCACGCCGTACAGTGCCTGGTACGGTTTGCCCAGTCGCTCCTCGGTCAGCCGCTGGTGCTCGGCCACGCAACGCTGCGCCCAACGGTAGGTGCGTTCCACCGAGGCTTCCTGATACGAGCGCGTGTTCATCAGCGTCGTCAATTCGTCGAACGCGAACATGATGTCCGCGCCGATTTTATGCTGGATGCCCATCGAGATTTCCGCGGAGAAACGATGACGGTCGCCGTTGAGCGGCGATTTGAATGTCACTCCATCCTCGTCGACGAACGCCAGTCGTTCCTTGCCCGCCGCGATCACGTCGTCCGATTTCATGCCGGTCACGTCCATCGCCAGCGTCTTCTTGAATCCGGCTCCCAGCGACAGCACCTGGAATCCGCCGGAATCGGTGAACGTCGGCCCGTCCCAGTTCATGAATCGCGCGAGTCCGCCGGCCGCGTCGAGCACGTCCTGGCCAGGGCGCTCGAACAGATGAAACGCGTTGGACAGCAGACATTGCGCCCCCAGCTCGCGCATGGTCTCCGGCAGGACGGCCTTCATTGCCGCCTGCGTGGCGACCGGCACGAAGGCCGGCGTGCGGATGTCGCCGTGCGGCGTGTGGATGATGCCGGTGCGGCCGTAACGGCGTCCGCCACGGCCTTTGCCGTCAGCTGAATCGGGCAGTTGCGTAAGGGTTTCGAAAAAGAATGCGCTGCGGTCGCCGGGCCTGCCATCGGCCGCGCCGCGCGGGTGCTCCAGAAAACTCGTCATACGATTACTCTAGGCGATGGCCGGGAAGGCGGGGGATGGCGCTCGGAAAGCCTGTTTCGGGCTTTCCCGGCGGTTCGTGGCGCATCGTTGTCTCAAGCTGTCCGGCTGATGCGTCCGCTTTTCGGACGGGATATCCGCGGGTTTCAGAAGAATCGTTTTGCTGCTGACCGGTCGGAAATGTCGTACGAAACAAGGCCGACGGCCTGCTTCATGATAACGGTAGATAATTCATTCTCTCCTTCCAATCAACGTTCAGGAAACATCCAGAGCAGGTATCTTTACTCTTACGTAGAGCTTGGCGGCGCGCTGGCTCACAGATACGAGACCCAACCCGTCTGCTGATACTTACGAATACTGAAGGAGACAACATGGCTGACAACAACAATGGATACTGGCCCGCCGATAACGGCGGCCAGCCTGAGCAGCCGCAGAACGACAACCTGCAGCAGGACGCTCCGACGACCTCGGATGCGCAGGATCAGCAATTCGCCCAGGAGCCGCTGGGCGCGCCGCAGGAAGCGCCCGCGCAGAACGACGACGCGCAGCAGCCACAGCCCGAAGCGCAGGATACCCGTCCGACCCAGCCGTTGGCGCCTGTCGCGCCGACCTCAGAGCAGGCCCAGGCTTCCGAACCGACTCAGCCGCTGCAGCCGCAGCCGACGCAGCCGCTGTACCGCCCGGCACCGGAATACGGCGCCTACGGCCCGACTCCGACTCAGCCGGAGCCCCAGCAGCCGCAGCCGACCCAGCAGCAGAATCAGAACACGGGCAACGGCGGCAACCCGTTCTTCAACGGCAACCCGTTCATGACGCGCCCGACGAACGACGCCTCACAGCAGAATCGCCAGAACGGCAACACGCCCTACGGTTTCCCGTTCGGCCCGCAAGGCCCGAACGGCGGCCAGGATCAGGGCATGGCTCAGCCGGAAGACGGCGGCAACGCGTCTCGCGGCGGAAGCTCCGCGGCCAGCCACATCGTGACCGCAGTGGTGGCCGCCCTGGTGGCCGCGGCGCTGTGCCTCGGCGTTGGATACTTCGCGCTCACCTATGGTTGGGTGCTGTCTCTTATACACATCTGACGC
>ENA-OXRK01000463-OXRK01000463.1-human-gut-metagenome-genome-assembly--contig:-NODE-463-length-15071-cov-6.73482_pt1 | contig 15071 bp, 9 predicted proteins | sample MGYA00249590_ERZ652579 | MGnify/ENA primary metagenome ERZ652579 (study PRJEB26925, sample SAMN05826952) | human gut metagenome | biome: ENVO:2100002; feature: ENVO:00000062; material: ENVO:00002003...
GCCGAAGCCAGGCCCCCTCTGACGAAAAGACCCCCGACCCCCTACTCGCCGCCTTCCGCGCCGCCGCCACAACCGCCGGCCTCTTCGATCCGGAGGAAGGCCCGGCCTACGCCGACACCATCATGGGCATCCTCTCCGCCAACCCCGCCGATCTCGACGACCGGTTCCTGCTCATCGAGCACAGGGACGGCGGCATGGCCGCCATGCAATGGTTCTACGACTACTGTGTGGCCAACAATTATGTCAAGCGTGCCCAGCTCGACCGGAACCCGCGCTTCGACTCGCACGGGCTGACGGTGACCATCAACCTCGCCAAACCCGAATTCAAGAACATGAAGAAGGCGGCGGCCGGCAACGCCGTGTCCGGCGGCTACCCGAAGTGCACGATCTGCCATGAGAACGAGGGCTTCGCCGGACGTGACAAGCGCACGCTGCGCACCCTGCCGGTCACGCTCGGCGGTGAGTCATGGTTCTGGCAGTTCTCGCCCTACGGCTACTTCGACCAGCACGGCATCTGCGTGAACACCGACCACACGCCGATGCATGTGGACCGCGACACCTTCGGCCATCTGCTCGACTTCGTGGACCGCTTCCCCGGATACTTCCTCGGATGCAACGCCGCGCTGCCTCGCATCGGCGGCTCGGTGCTCGCCCACGACCACTACCAGGGCGGCGGCGAACTGCTGCCGATGCACAAGGCCGCCACTTGGGCCGCCTTCACGCTCGCCGACTATCCGGACGCCGTGGTCGAAATCCTCGACTGGCCCGGTACCGCCGTGCGTGTGGTGTCGAAAAACCGCCAGAGCATCATCGACGTATCCGACATCATCCGCGAGGCATGGGTCGGTTATGACGACGCGGCGAACGGCATCGCCAGCCATGACGCGGACGGCAACCGCCAATCCGCCCTCTCGCCCAGCGCGATCATCACCGAACGTGGCTATGAGATGAGTCTCATCTTCCGCAACAATGCGATCAGCGACGAGTACCCGGAAGGTATTTTCCATGCACACCCCGAATACTGGCCGGTCAAGCAGGAGCCGATTGGACTGATCGAAGCCCAAGGCCTGTTCATCCTGCCCGGACGGCTCGTCGACCAGCTCGGCATCGTCGAGGAGGCGCTCGCCGAAGGCCGCGATTTGCCCGATGAAGTCAGCGAATTCAGTCTCGAATGGGGCGAACTCGCTGAAACATTGGCCGGAAACCGCGGCCGCGAGGCCATCCACCAAGCCGTACGTGACGAGCTCGGCAGCGTCTGCTACCGCATCCTCGGCAACACGGCCGTCTTCAAGCAGAAAGCCACCACGCAAACATTCCTCGAAAGTCTTGGTTTTGCCGCTAGGTGAAACAGGTCAAGTGAAGTAAGCTCAATACTGAAGGAAAACCGAAGGCAAGTCCTTCCAAAGGAGGAGATATGACTACTGTTCTGGTTACGGGCGGTGCTGGATTCATCGCCACCCACACCGACATCGAACTGCTCGACAAGGGCTACGACGTTATTTCCGTAGATAACTACGGCAACTCGTCTCCCGTGGCGCTTGAGCGCGTCGAGCAGATCACCGGCAAGCCGGTCAAGCGTTACGACGGTGACGTGCGCGATGAGGCGCTTATGGAACGCGTCTTCACCGAAAACAACATCGATTGGGTCATTCACTTCGCCGGTCTCAAGGCCGTGGGCGAGTCCGTGGCCAAGCCGATCGAATACTACGACAACAACCTGTACTCCACGCTTGTGCTGCTCAAGGTGATGAAGAAGCACAACGTCAAGAAGATCATCTTCTCCTCCTCCGCCACCGTGTACGGCACGCCGAAGGAACTGCCGATTACCGAGGAGACGCCGACCGGCGGCACCACCAACCCGTACGGCACCTCCAAGCTGTTCCAGGAGCAGATTCTGCGCGACGTACATGTGGCCGATTCGTCCTGGACCATCGTGCTGCTGCGCTACTTCAACCCGGTCGGCGCACACGAGTCCGGCCTGCTGGGCGAAGATCCGAAGGGTATTCCGGCGAACCTCACCCCGTACGTGGCCAAGGTCGCGGTCGGCGAGCTCAAGGAAGTCCAGGTCTACGGCGACGACTACGACACGCCCGACGGCACTGGTGTGCGTGACTACATCCACGTGGTCGACCTGGCCAAGGGTCACGTGGCCGTCATTGACCACATCGACAAGGAAGGCGTGTTCGTCTACAACCTGGGTACCGGCCACGGCTACTCCGTGCTTGAGGTCATCAAGGCTTACGAGAAGGCCGCCGGTCATCCGATTCCGTACACGATCAAGCCGCGTCGCCCCGGTGACATCGCCGCCTGCTACGCCGACGCTTCCAAGGCGGAGAAGGAGCTTGGCTGGAAGGCCGAGCTGACCATCGACGACATGGCCGCCTCCTCCCTCAACTGGCAGACCAAGAACCCCAACGGTTTCCGCGACGCCGAGTGATATGAGCAGATGAGCTCCCTCTGATGGGGGAGCTCATCTGTCGTTTATCACACAATGCGCCTATCGGCGGCCCAGCGGGTGAGCTCGGTGCGATTCGAAAGCTGAAGCTTTCGCAGCACCGAGCTCACGTGCGTTTCTACCGTCTTGATCGAAATGAACAGTTCGGCCGCCACCTCTTTATACGTGTATCCGCGTGCGATCAGCCGCATGACCTCCTGCTCGCGGGCGGATAGCCGGTCCAGCTCCTCATCATGAGCCCGTGCCGCACCATCAGCGCCGCCATCAGACCCCGCCGCCGGCACACCCTGGAAGGCCGAAAGCACAAAACCGGCCAGTTTTGGCGAGAACACGGCATAGCCCTCATGCACCTGCTTGATGGATGAAATCAAATCAGCGCCGGTAATCGTCTTGGTCACATAGCCCTGGGCGCCGGCGCGAATCACCGCCCCCACATCCTGCGGCGCATCCGAAACCGACAACGCCAGAAACACAGTGGTAGGGGAGTAGGGGCGCGATTTGGCGAGGATCTCGGCACCGCCGCCACCTTCACCGCCGGGCACATGCACATCCAGCAACACCACCTGCGGCTTGGTCTGTGCGATCATCGCCACCGAACCGGGCACGTCCGCCGCTTGGCCGACGATATCGAAGGAATCGCGCAATGTGGCGATTACGCCCGCACGGAACATCTCATGGTCATCGACCACGGCCACACGAATCTTGGCTGTCTCGTTCTCGCTCATCGATGTTCTCCCTGCGCCGCTTTCAGCGCGATCGGCATATGCATTCTGACCTCGGTGCCCCAGCCGGCCCTGGACACTATCTCCACTGTACCGCCGCGCCGTTTGACGCGGCCGATAATCGATTCGCGGATGCCCAGCCGGTCGGGCGGAATGGCGTCCATATCGAAGCCTTCGCCATGGTCGCGCACGAACACTTCAACCATCGTGTCGCTGGCCTCGCAATACAAAGACACCGGCTCGCCGCCATGCGTGACCGCATTGACCAACGCCTGACGGGTGGCGTCCAGCAGCGCATCGGTCTGGGCGCTCGGCCGCGCGTCGCCCACGGTGACCACCTCAATCGGCTTGCCGTGCTCGTCCTCCACTTCGGCGGCGATCTGCTTCAATCCGGTTCCCACCGAACGATCCGATGTGGAACGTTCCTGATACAGCCATTCGCGCAGCTCGCGCTCTTGGCTACGCGCCAGGGCGAATACGGTGGTCGGTTCCTCGGAGTGCAGCTGAATCAGCGCCAACGTTTGCAGCACGCCATCATGCAGATGGGCGGTCATGTCCGCGCGCTCCTCTTCGCGCTCCTTCAATGCCTGCTCGTGGGTGAGTCGTTGCAGCATCGCGTTCGCCCACGGCATCACCGCCACCACGATACCGACGATCATCATGAATCCGCTGGCAACAATGCGTCGAGGAGAGGTGCCCCACCCAGGAATGCTGACATTATGCACATACAATGCCCATCCCATGAAAATCAGTGCGATGCCGCCCAACATAGACAACAGCTGCGTGCCTCGCGGACTAAGATTCATCCATGCCAGTGCGATGCCGCCCAACCCTACCAGCAGCGGAAGCACAATCTGGACATCCGCACCGGTGCTGGTGAGCAGCAGTCCGGTGGCCATCAACGCGAAACCGGCCAATGCCACGACGGCCGGTTTCGGAGCACGTTGGATGGCCTCGGACAATGATTCCGGTGCGGCAGCCGATTCGTCGTCATGAGCGGCAAGTGGCTGATTGCCTCGCGCAAGCGGCGCCTGATCAACGGGCACTGTGCGAGCCGCAGCCGCCACCGGGTCTCCGGCAGGCATGAACACCCACAGGAATACATAAGCGATGATGCCTGCGCCGTAGAGGACGGTCAGTGCGATGAACGCAATCCGAACCCATGCCACGCCGATGCCCAAGTGCAGGGCGATGCCCTTGCACACGCCGGTGAGCCAACGGCCCTGCCGGGGGCGCATCAACGGCATGCGCGCGGGCAGCAATGGTTCGGGAGATGACGTCATACTCCTATTGTGCCGCGCTCAGGGCGTTGCGGCCGGGGTTTTACCCGGTGTTCAGGGAACAATCAGGGTGTTCCCCGAGCGTTGTGGCAGTGGTCGGGCGGTGTAATGGAATCATGAGCAATCCAAACGCGAATCCATATCAGCCACAGCCGCAGCCTGGTCCGCAAAAAAACAAGACATCGCGACGCTTCTTCACTTGGGTGCGATCCAGTGGACTGGTTCGCGGCGACGACCGGTGGATCGGCGGCGTATGCAGCGGCATCGCTTTACGGCTTGGCTGGAGCCCCACATTAGTACGTGCGTTGGTGATTGTATGTACATTGTTCTTCGGTTTTGGCGCAGCTCTGTACGCACTCGGCTGGTTTCTGATGCCGGATGTACGCGATGGGCACATCTTGGCCGAGGACCTCATTGCCGGCCAATGGGACTGGAATTGTCTGGGATGCTTCCTGTTCCTCGCCGTGGCAATCGTGATTCCAGGTGCGGGGTGGGGTTGTATTGCGCTCGCCGCCTTAGCGCTATGGCTGTTGGCCAAAAGCGGCATTCGCCAGCAGGAAGGGTACGGATTCGGGGCATCTGCGCCGCGACCGGTTTCACAGCCTGTGTCATATCCAGCTCCACAGCCTGTCTCATATCCAGCCGCGCAACCAGTACCTCAATCTCCTTTGTATTCAGCTCCGCAACCTTTTCCACAACCTGTTTCACAACCTGTTTCACAAACCGCGCCTAGTGTTTCACAGCCTGTTTCACAGCCTGTCTATCAGTCGATGCCCAGCGTGATGCCGGGTACTGTGCCCGGCGCGATGCCCGGCACAGTACCCAACGGGCCGTTTGCCCCCGACCGTATGAATGCGACGGCCTATGCCCCCACCGAGTCCAAGCGCCGCAAGCCGGCGGGCCCAATCGTGGTCTTGAGCATACTGGGCCTTACCTTCCTCTCCTTTGCCGGTCTGATGGGACTGATTTGGGTAAACGACATGGGCATTATCGGCATTATGCGTCTGGGCACCATCTGGATTGCCGCAGTATGCATAGTGATGGGGCTGGTGGTCATCATTCTCGGATTCAGAGGACGGCGTACCGGTGGTCTGATTCCTCTCGGACTGGTTGCCGGTGGATGCGCGCTCTGCATGACCATCGTTTCAGGCACGTATGGCGTGTACTACCGTGATCTTGGTGCCAGCGGCATCAATACTGTTGTTTCACTGAGCCAATCTGTCAGTGCGAGAAACAGCGACGGCATGAACGATGTGCAAAAGGATGGCATCTTCGTTGCCGATGCCAGCGATGCCACGTTTGAAACATTGCAGCAAGGTGTGGCGTTCAGCGGTGAAAACTACAACACCGATCAGGCAATCATTGATTGGTCCGATTGGGACAAGACACATGGACCGCACACGGTGAAGATGCTGGATGGCAAAACTTCCATCAGTAATTGCCCGGTCGGTACCATCACCATAGCCGCAACACAGGCGCAAGTGCATATCGTTCTGCCGGATTCCTGCACTTACGCCTTCGGCACCGCCGACTCCTACTACTCCACTTCGAGTGACGTTGGCGGCAAATACGAGATGGTATACAACAACTACATGGGTCCAAGCTTTGTTTTCTTCGAAGCTGAAAGTGCCACCAATGGGCCTGATCACGAATGGTTGTATAAGGAATCCGCCATGCCGGACAACGGCCCAGAATTAAAAATCAATATTCCCTATGTGGTGGAAGCACGTGTCAACGTGGTGTACGCCTCCGATTGGGAAGGCTCTACGTTCCAGCCGCTTGCCGATATATACGACGGCAACAGTACAAGCAAGAACACAACCGAACAATCGGAATGATCAAGCCGTTGCAACTAGGAGATGGAATCATGACTGATGAAACCAAGGAATTCGCCTCCATCGAGGATGCGACACCGACCACGGCCATACCTTCCGAAACCGACGCGACCACCGCGACCACAACCATGGTGACCGTCGATGACCGAACCGATACCACGGTGCTGCCATCCGCAGCGGATGATGACGAAACGGCTGTGCTGCCCGTCCCCGACAATCATGCGGATGCGTCGGTCTCGGATGTGGATACGCAGGCAACAGCTGCCTCTCCATCGCCCATCGAACCAACCACAGATCGGATTGCCCTGGAAACAGTTGCCGATGCCGTGGAGGGAGATGGTGGGCCGATTCCATCTGCCGATGATGTGCCGATGTACGCAGCATCTTCAGCACGACCTCCCTATGGACAGTCTCAGACCGCCGGCAAACCATGCCAGCCTGGGGGGAGCGCCAAGAACGTCCAGAGCGCCAAGAACGTCCAGAATGCTAAGGATGTCAAGAGTGCCAAGAACATCCAGAAACAGAGCACCAGCGCGCCTACTGTGGTATTCGGACTATTAGGCGTGATTATCGGCGTGATCGCGCTGGTTTTCGGGTACATATCTCCGGATCGGATGATTTCGTTGTTCTCGCCGAATCCGCAATTGCTGACGGCTATTATTTGCGCCGTAGTGGGACTGATTCTGGTAATAGTGGCCGTTGTATGGGCCATAGTCGGTGCCGTCAAGAAGAGAAAATAGCGTTACAAACCATTGCATTACGGTCCCAGTAGAAGCACATTATGACGGGAGCCGACCGATAAGAGCCGACCGTTCTATGCTGATGGGGGGGAGGCATAGTAACTATGAAGCGGATTTCGGTGCGGCGGGTAGCGAGCGTCATCGTCACCGCGATGGCGATGACGCTGGTATTCGCCACACTTGGCTGGGCGATGATGCCGCAATGGAACACACGGCCCTACACCAAGCACATCGTTATCGCTTCTGCCGACACCACCATCACCCCTGCCCATGCGAACATTCCCCACGAGGGGCGATATCGTACGCGTGAAACCCGACTATCCATCAAGACCGGCGACGGCGTCACGCTACCCGCCGTACTACGTGAACCGGTCGGCGCTCCCGGGCCACGCCCGGCTTGTCTGTTCATTCACGGGTCCGGTACCAGTGGTGCCGAGGATTTCGGCGATATCGCCAACGCCATGGCCTCTGCCGGTATCGTGACCTTGGTGCCGGCCAAGCGCAACGACAACTACACCGTGCTGCATCGCGACTACCCGCGTTTTGCTCGCGAATACGGGCGTTCGCTCGACGTGTTGCGTGGCAGAATCGGCGTGGACCCCGCCAAAACCGGCATCTACGCCGAATCCGAAGGCACCTGGATCGCCACGATTCTAACCTCGAAACGGCAAGACATTGCCTTTGCCGTACTTACATCCGCACCGGTGTTCAATGGACGTGAGCAAATGGCCATGGCTGTCAGCGCCTATACGCATGAGGCCGGCGCGCCCAAGCCCGTGGTCAAAGACATGGCCAAATTGATGTCGCTGGACTACGCGCCATTTGATCTAGCCTATGCCGACTTTGATGCCGACCGGTATCTGAAATCCCTCACCATGCCGGTGCTGGTGAACTACGGCACCTACGATACGGCCATGCCCATCGAACAGGGGGCGCAGCGGATCATCGCTACGGCCAACAAGTCCGGCAACGAGAACGTCACCGTACGCTATTTTGCCGGCAACCATCAGATGCGGGCTGGTGAGGGCTTATTCACCCCGAACCTGCCATTGGCCGAAGGCTATACGCAAGCGCTGGAAAATTGGGTGAACGGTGTGACTGCCGGAACCAAAGCCGATGGATGGGCAACGCCCCAAGTCGCCGGTGCGACACCTCACCAGCGCTTCGCCGCGCCGCAACGTACCAGATCCGGTATCGTCGGCTCGCTCGGCGTGCTGGCCGGTCTGATGGTGGCAGGGCCCGTGCTGATCGTGATGGCGGCGATATTAGGTATTGGCTTGACTGTGTTTTCTTGGCTACAGACGTTGCTGGCCGGGCGACGTAGTGTGGCGACTGTGCGGGCCATGCATGCGACGCCGAGTGGGCTGGGAGCCGCCCAACAGCGTACGTTGCACGGCATTGCCGGCTTATCTGCCGGTATCGGCACAGCGGTGATGGTGATTACTGGGCTGTTGTACGGCTATATGAGCGCCGTAGGCGTATCGGCTGTATTGGTTATGCCTCAACCGCGGCTGTTTGCCGTCGGATGGGTGGTGCTGCGAATAGCGACCATGCTGTTGGTGGTGCTGTTTGCTTGGGAAATGGAACGTGTCTGGTATTGCCGCGCCGATATCGTCGGTGTGCGGCGCGTCATATGCGTGATGGTAGCGCTCGGCACTCTCGCCACACTGATGACACTGGCATTTTGGGGCCTATTCTCGCTGTAATTCTGCCGATGTGCGCTGGTAAATGGGGCCTGGCGGGCAGGCTGCGTTGGTGGTCTGGGTGTGGGGCGATCGGCAGATTGCGTTGGCCTGGGTATGGCCGGCCGACGTACATCAGTCGGGGTGTCCGATACACAGTGAATGGCTGAGTATTACGCTTGGGAGGCTTCGGCCTCCTCTAAGGTGTCGAAACCGCCGAGCTGGACTGTGTGCAACAAGGTTTCCTCAGTGATATTGCGTTGCGGGCTGGCTGCGGCGCGCTCGCCAATCATCGCTTCGTAACGTTCGAAGGTCTGGTCGGAATACGTACCAAGCTCGCCGCGCAGATAGGTTTCGAATGAGGTGGCAGATGGTGTGTCTTCGGTGGTGGTGAGTGCGCGCATCGCCTCGCCGAGCTTGGGGTAGCGCTCGCGGAAATCCTTGGCCCAGGCGACCTGCTGGGCGATGACCTGTTCCTGACGAGCCGCGCGCTCTTCAGAGAGACGCGGAATATACGGCTCTATGTTCTTCGTGAAATTTTCCGGTGCGGTGGAGGCCATCATGCGGCCGTATTTTTCGGTCACGAGGTTGCGGCCCACGTGGTCGGCCGCGTCAAGATCAGCGGCATAGCTGGTGAGTAATGGCCGCTCCCATGTGAGGAACTGGGCCAACCGCATCTGGTGGAACACCGGCCAGTTGCCTTGGCATGCCGCGCGTCCACCCTCATTGTTGGTGCGCTGGAACTGATCCCATTCATGACGCACAATAGCCTCGCGCAGTTCATCATCAGTCAGTTCGTTGGTCATCGACGTTCCTTTCACTGATACCTCCCTCTGATGAGGGAGGTGGCACGGCGAAGCCGTGGCAGAGGGAGCTTGAATCTACAAACTTTTAAGCACCGGATCATCAGAGGCGATGTGGTCCTCGACATACGGGCGCTGCCATTCGAGGAAGGTCTCGCCGGACGTGGTCAGGTGTTCGCGTTTGAGTTCCTTGACGATATCCACCGCAATCTGCTCCACAATATCGTTGATTTTCTCGATTGCTGGAGCCGCGCCCTTGCCGCCTTCGCCAAATCCGGCCCCGCCATAGCAGGCTGCCGAACTCAATCGCATCACGGTTTCCAACTGTTCGCCCACGTTCGGCAACAGCGCGAACATCGAGCCAGACAGCTTGCGCAATGCTGCGAACTGCCACTTGTAATACGGCATATAGCCCACCACCATCGGCACGTTAACCAGGAACACCAACGAGGCGGTGGCCTGCACGAACTCGTGGATGGACAGCCATGCGGCCGCGCCGTCGCCGCGCTTCAACGAACGCGGCAGATTATATTGACCGGCCTGGGCGATCATGCCGAGTCGCTTGGAGATCAGCGCGAGCCGCACATCGTCGGGCATGTTCTTGAACCCTTGGCGCGTCTTGGAAAACAGACCGGTGGGATCGGCGAACACCTCGCCATTGGTGGCGGCGGCCAAGGTCGATTCCTGAAGCATTAGCCACTCATGCGGCGCGGTCTGCGCCGGCGCAGTGTGATACCCGGTGATCGACTCAAAGAAGTCACCGATGCGGAACACGCCGTCACGGCGATTCGCGCCCTGTGCGCGCGGCGTGACGGGGGAGAGCGGTGCATCAATCGGAGTCGTCATCGCTTCCGCCACATCAGAGGACGCCGCGCCTGACTCGGCAGTGGCGGTATCGTGCGTAGCGGTGCCGGGGGTGGGTGCGTTTGCCGCATCGGGTATGACGGTGGAGCCTGCACCTGCGGAGGGGAATGCTCCGGAAGCATCGGACCTGGCATGCGCCTCGAACGTCACGCGGCCTTGCGCATCCACGCTGAACTTGCGCGGCAGTGCCTCGTAATCGACCTCAAGTTGCTCGCCGATCGCCGCGTAATCCTCATCCGTAAGCCACAGGCAGAAGCGCGGGCCGAAATCGTGGTCCTGCGAATACGCATCATCGAATCCGTAGCATTCCGAGCCATGACCCACCAGACCGGCGGCGATACGCCCGGCATACTGCGGATACTTCGCCGCAATCATCGGCTTGCCCATCTGCGTCCAGAACGCGCGGGCCAGCTTCAGTCCGGACACCGGGCATGCGGAAACGGCCTCGGCCGCGCCCGCAGAACCGGTCGACACCGAAACGGTGGATGGGGAAGATGCCGCGTTCGCACCGGTCTTGCCCTGTGCCGGGCTGTTCGGCAGCCGCGAGCCGGACTGGGGCAGCGCGCCTGCATCGCCGGCAACACCTGCATTGTCAACCGTCACCCCGGCCTGCGCCGCCGCTTCCTCGGCCTGCCGCAGATTGTCGGCGGTGATACGCCAGTAATCGGTGTCCTTGCCGTAACATTCCTCGATCACGGCCAGCGCATGCCGGTATCCAGTAACCGCATCCGCATACCGTCTCTCGGCAAAGCACACCTGCGCGAAGCCCGCCAGTGCGGAGGCATAATGCGCGGAATGTTCCAGATGGCCGGTGCGATAGATTTCCAGCGCCTTGGCTGCATGCCAATGCGCGTCCTCCAACTTGTGTTCGGTCAGCAGGGTCAACGCCAGATTCGTGTGCGAGCTGGACACGTCGATATCCGCGTCCGGGTTCACGCTCGAGGCTTCGATAATGCGCAGCGCTTCACGCAACTCCAGTTCCGCCTTGTCGGGCCGATTCGTCTCGCTGTAGAGCATCGACAGATTGTTGTGCAGTGCTGCGAGCCTACGGTCGGTGGGCGCCAGCGAATGCCGGCAGACACTCTGCGCCTGATGATACAAATCCTCGGCCTGATCGTATTGTTTGGCCGCGCGCATCGAGGTGGCGCAATTGATTAGCGTGGTGGCCCACGCCTCGGATGTGCCGGTGGTCAAGCCCATACGAGCGGCCAGTTCCAGCGCTCGCTGCACAATCCACTGATTCTCCTTGTGCCGACCTTGCGAGCGATAGAAGCCCATCGTTTCGTTGAGCACGGTGAGCAGTCCGGCCTCGTCGCCGGCGTTTTCCGCGTCCACCATCGCCTGTTCCAAGTACGGGCCGGCTTCGGTGGCGGCCGTGTGGCGATCGAAAATCGCGTCCAGTCCGTTCAGGAATTGTTGGGTATCAAAGGTTGCGGGCGATTGATCGGCATCGTCCGCAACCTGGTTCGCCGTGGAATCGGCACCTTGTGCTGCGGCCGCCGCATCGGTGTCGTCGGCATCGTCTGGACCATGCGCGAATTGCGCGGCGAATTGTTTGAGCAGTGCTTCCTCATCCATACCGCCAGACCTCCCTGAATCGTGTCTGATTTCAGTCTATTAATACTGTGAACAAACACGTCAGGGAGTTTGCTGTGAGCTTGGTCTCAGTCCACCTTGGTTTCGCGCAAGCGGTGAATGGCGTCGGTATCGGTTTCGCAGCGCCACGAGTAGAAGGCCAGCAGCCCTACGGCAAGCAGAGCCAGCGGCATACCGCCCAGGCCGGTATAGCGATAGTTCATCGAGAAGGTGGTGAGCATCGCGCCGCCGACAATCGAGCCGATGGCATTGCCGAAGTTAAACGCCACCTGTACAGCCGCGCCGGCGATCAGCTCGCCGCCGCCCTGGCCGGCTTCGGTCATCAGCAATTGCTGTGGAGCGGAAGTAAAGAACAATCCGATGGCGATCCAGAACGTCAGTACAGCGGTCATCGGCTGATTACCCGGAGTGATAAGCACCAGCAACAAGCCGAGGCAGGAGATGGACTGACCTATTGCGGCCGCGCCGGCATGCCTCCAATGGTCGGTCAGACGACCTCCAAGCAGACCGCCGATGACCATACCAAAGCCGGCAAGCATCATCAGTATCGGCACCAGGGAAGACGACCATCCGCCGGTTTTCTGCAGCCAAGGGGAGACGTAGCTCCACCAGCAGAACACACCGGCATTGCCGGTGAACACGGCGGCCAAAATCACCCACGGGCCACGACGAGTAAGGAATTTGAACTGACCGGCGATGCCTGCGTCCTTAATCGGCGCAACGAAGGGGATCCATGCCAGAACTAGCACGATGGTCATTGCCGCCCATGCAGCCAGAATACCGAATGCGAGGCGCCAGGATAGGAACTCAGCCATCAGGGTGCCCGCCGGTACGCCGAGCATATTGGCTACGGTTTGGCCGGTGACCATTACCGATACGGCTTGTGCTTCTTTGCCCTTGTCGGCCAAGGTTTTGGCGATGAGTGTGGCGGTGCCGAAAAATGCGCCGTGCGGCAGGCCGGCGACGAATCGCGCGACGACCAGCATGGCGGCATTGACGGAAAACACGGAAGCCAGATTGCCTACCAAGGCAATCGCCATAAACAATATGATGAGGTTCTTCGGCGGCACCTTGCGGCCGAACACCAGAATCAGTGTGCCGAAGCACACGCCGATCGCATACGCGGAAATGTAATGGCCTGCGGTGGGGATGTCCACGCCGGTGGCGCCCGCGGCCTGCGGCAGAATACCCATCATCACGAACTCGGCGGCACCGAGAATGAACGCGCCCGAAGCCAGTGCAAGCAGACTCTTCTTCATGGTTCCTCTAATTACTTCAGTATTACTTACAAAAACAGTGCGGCAATCGATTGATTCGAGCGATATATTACGGTGGTCCGCCAACAAATACGGGGGCTTGCCGTGATGTGGTTTGTCGCTGTGCGCGGCGGGTTGTTTACCGCTGTTCAATCGCTTGGTCTGATTGTTGGGTTAGGAAACGAAAAACCGGATTGCTGATTTCTCAACAATCCGGTCCAGTTGTCGGGCTGGCGGGATTTGAACCCGCGGCCTCTTCGTCCCGAACGAAGCGCGCTACCAAGCTGCGCTACAGCCCGTTTGGCAACAGATGTAGATATTACATTGTGGTGGTGGACAATGCAAATCGGCATGTCGCGAGTGTTGCGTGATGGTGGATTCGCCATGTGTACAGGTCTCTCAAGCCTTGTGCAGGGCCGGTTTTGCGTCATGTGAGCGGGTGTTCAGATGGCCGTACGGTCTGCCGGGCTCATAATCGCCGGCCTTGCGTACACTGATGAATCATGGCTGAAGTTGTCGAAAATACCGAAAACACTGAGAATGAAACCCCGGCCGTCCCGCAGATGAGCACCGTCGAACGTGCGGAAATGCTGCTCAAGCAGGACGCCACCATCCGCGAGAAGATCAAGTCCGGTGCCACGCTGGACGAAGCCGTGGACCCCTCCAACAAGGAGTTCGGCCCGCTGGCCCACCCCGAGCAGGTGCAGATGCGCGTGGCCAAGCGCGCGATGATGCTTGAGGCCGGCATCGCCCCCTACCCGGTGCACTTGGACGTCACCGACACCATCGAGGCGGTTCGCGCCAAGTATGACGGCAAGCTCGAGGCTGGCGAAGAGACCGAAGACATGGTCGGCATTGCTGGCCGCGTGCTGTTCCTGCGCAACGCGGGCGGCCTGTGCTTCGTGCAGCTGTCCGCCGGTGACGGCACCAAGATTCAGGGCATGATCTCCAAGAAGGAGATTGGCGCCGACTCGCTCAAGCAGTTCAAGCAGCTCGTCGACCTTGGCGATCACCTGTACCTCAAGGGCCGCGTCATCGCCTCCAAGACCGGCGAGCTGTCCGTATTCGCCACTGAGTGGGCTATCGCCTCCAAGGCCCTGCAGCCGCTGCCGGCCCTGCACAAGGACCTGAACGAAGACACCCGCACCCGCAAGCCGTACATCGGCATGATTGCGGACGAGAACATCCGCAACATGGTGCGCAACCGCTCCAAGGCCGTGGCCTCCCTGCGCCGCACCTTTGACGACCACGACTTCCTCGAGGTCGAAACCCCGATGCTGCAGACCCTGCACGGTGGCGCGGCCGCCCGCCCGTTCACCACGCACATGAACGCCTTCGACCTTGACCTGTACCTTCGCATCGCCCCGGAACTGTTCCTCAAGCGCTGCCTGGTCGGCGGCATCGATCGCGTGTTCGAAATCAACCGTGACTTCCGCAATGAGGGCGTCGACGCCACGCACGCCCCCGAATTCACCATGGTCGAGGCCTACCAGGCCTATGGCACCTATGATTCCATCGGCCAGCTGGTCAAGGAGCTCGTGCAGAAGACCGCCATGGACGTCTACGGCTCGCACAAGGTCACCCTGCTCGACGGCACCGAATACGACTTCGGCGGCGAATGGAAGACCATCAGCATGTACGACTCCCTGTCCGAATCGTTGGGCGAGGAGATCGTGCCGAACGGCGGCCCGGACGCCCCCGGCACCTCCGTTGAGCACCTGGGCGCCATCGCCGACAAGCTCGGCGTAGAGCGCGACGACGTGGAGAACCACGGCAAGCTCGTCGAACACCTGTGGGAGCACTTCTACGAGGACAAGCTTTACGAGCCCACCTTCGTG
>ENA-OXRK01000475-OXRK01000475.1-human-gut-metagenome-genome-assembly--contig:-NODE-475-length-14695-cov-7.65546_pt1 | contig 14695 bp, 10 predicted proteins | sample MGYA00249590_ERZ652579 | MGnify/ENA primary metagenome ERZ652579 (study PRJEB26925, sample SAMN05826952) | human gut metagenome | biome: ENVO:2100002; feature: ENVO:00000062; material: ENVO:00002003...
ATGATAGGGGTCTCCAAAACCTTTGGTGGGAGTTCGATTCTCTCATCCCCTGCTCTTAAAAACGCTCGAAAGCCTTGTATTTACTGGTTTTCGGGCGTTTTCGTTTTATCTCGGATAATCAAAAGTAATCATAGAAGTAATCAAAAAGATACTATATGAATCTATTATACTGATCCACATAGTATCTTTTTCAGGCAATCTACAATATTGTCAACAAATATTTCTTCTTAATCTTCTACTTTTCAATCTTCTCTTTTTTTCTGGATTTTCTCTGCATTGCTGTATGCCATGGCATAAAAGATTTCCTGGGAATTGAGTTTGACATCATTCAGGCTTCTGTCTGCATAATTTCCTGTTTCTGTCAGTCTCTTTCCTTTTTCATCATCATTCATCATGGTCTCGAACATCCAGTCCAGACGTTCTTTTAATTTCTCATTAAGAACCGGAGCAGCCACCTCCACACGACGGACTGTATTTCTTGTCATAAAGTCAGCAGATGCAATATATATTTTTTCTCTTTCTTTTGTACCGAAACGGTAGATTCTGGAATGCTCCAGATAACGTCCTACAATACTTATAACCTTGATATTCTCTGTGTATCCTTTTATCTCCGGAATCAGACAGCAGATACCTCTGACAACCATTTCTATCTTAACACCTGCCTGAGATGCTTCTACCAGTTTATTGATGATCACCTTATCTGTCAGGGAATTGATTTTGATTCCAATATATCCTTCGTTTCCCTGTTTCACCTGGTCGATTTCTTCCTGTATCATATCCAGAACTCTGTTCTGCAGACATTTCGGTGCAACCAGAAGAAGATTGGATTTCTCAACAACTTCCCCTTTCAGAAGAGCTGCAAACACTTCTGCTGCTTCTTTTCCGATTTCCTGATTTGCTGTGATCAGTGACAGATCTGTGTAAAGTGCAGATGTTTTTTCATTATAATTACCTGTACCGATCTGTGTGATATAGGACACACCCTTATCTGTTTTTCTGGAGATCAGGCACAGCTTGGAATGTACTTTATATCCATTCAGTCCATAGATTACTCTGCAGCCAGCTTCTTCCAGTTTTCTGGAATATTCAATATTGCTTTCCTCATCAAATCTGGCTCTCAGCTCTACAAGTACAACAACTTCTTTTCCGTTTTCTGCTGCTTCCACCAGAGCATCTACAATCTGGCTCTTGTCCGCCAGACGATATAATGTCATCTTGATGGATACAACAGAATCATCCTTTGCAGCCTCATTCAGAAGATTAATAAAAGATCTGATATTTTCAAATGGATAGGATAACAGTACATCTTTCTTCATGATCTGTGGAATCAGAGCACTCTTGTCATCTAGCTCCGGTGTCATTCTGGGAGTTCTTCTCTGATAGAAAAGTTTGTCCTGGGCAGTATTCCTCAGATATCCCTGAAGTCCGAATACAAAGGACATATCAAGCGGAACCCTGGTCAAAAATACGTGTTCTTTATCCACATGAAGCTCCTTACAGAGTGAACTTATCATCTTTTTATTTAATTCTCTGGATAATTCCATTCTTACAGGATTCATTCGTCTTCTCTGCTTGATCAGATTCTCCATTGCATCCCTGTAATCCAGATCCTCATCATAAATGGTTTCTGTATCAATATCTGCATTTCTGGTAATACGGAGCAGCGCTTTCTCCCTGATCTCATAACTCTTAAACATTTTCGGCAGAAAATGAAGAATCAGTTCCTCTGAAAGCATGAAAGTCCCTTTTCTTGTAGGAATATCGATCAAACGTCTGAATACAGTATTACTGCAAGGGATAATAGCTGTTTTTGTTTTTCCACCCTTGCTCATCAGTGATGCCACTGCATAAATATTTTTATTTTTCAGGAATGGAAATGGCTGCTGTTTGCTCACAATATTTGCAGACAGATACGGTGCGATCTCCTGATCAAAATATGTTTCCAGAAGCTTGCCTTCCTCTGCCGATAATCTGTTAAAATTGATCAGACGCACTCCGTAAGGCTCCAGTTCTCCCATCAGCTGTTCATAGATAGCTGCCTTTTTCTGATCCAGATCTCTGGTGGCCTGAATGATTGCAGTTACCTGTTCTTCACTGGTCATGTTTGTTTTATTCTCACGTATTACTTCAGATGCTTCCATCTGATCCATCAGAGTTCCGACTCTGACTCTGTAAAATTCATCCAGATTTGACTGATAAATAGCGGCAAATGTCAGTCTCTCTGCAAGCGGAACTCTTGGATTTCCCGCCTCATTTAAAACTCTCTCATTAAACTTCAGCCAGGACAGTTCTCTGTTCATCATATATACAGGTGCCGTAATTTCTTTGCTTTTTTTCTGTTGTTTTTTCATTCGGATAATTCCTCACTCTTTTTATTCGTGATATCAGTGGCAAAATTTATCAAACCTTTTGACTCTGACATCCCATAACGTTTAGAATTATAAACTTTGAATATCAATTCCATGGAATGTCCATGTTATATTTACGTAAAATTTCCAGTCAAACAAATAAATTTATCTGTTTCTCAATAAAAAAGTGATTTCTGCTATTCTATAGCAGTCCTTTCGCTACCTGTATTTTCTGTATGCTTCCCAGACTTACTGCCATACAAAGAACAGATAATACGAGTTTCGCTTATAGCATAGATGATTATCCAATAAAAAACAAGACTGCCCAGATTATACTTCGGACAGTCTCGCTTTTTATTTACTCATTCACCGGATTCACATGAACCATACAGTGTTTCACGTCTTTAAAATTTTTCTCTATAGTATGATGAACATTCTCTGCAACGTCATGTGCCTCATTCAGTGGAATCTCACCATCTGCTGAGATTTCAATATCCACATACATCTTAGAACCAAATAATCGTGTCTGGAGAAGGTCGATTCCCTTCACTCCTTTCACTCCCATGATCACTTCTCTCATGCTCTCTTCTGTTGCCTCATCGCAGGAATGGTCAACCATCTTATCAATGGCATCTCTGAAAATATCTACAGATGCTTTCACGATCAGTACACAGATTGCCACACTGGCAATTGGATCCAGGATCGGGAAGCCAAGTCTCGCACCCAGGATACCGATAAATGCACCAACAGAAGACATTGCATCTGAACGGTGATGCCATGCATCTGCCATTAATGCACCGGAATTTATTTTCTTCGCAGCACTTCTGGTATACCAGAACATCCACTCCTTCACTACAATAGAAACAACTGCCGCAATCAGTGCCAATGTTCCGGGAATTGCAATGCTTGCCCCTGAAGTACTCTTAATAATGTTCTCAATTCCACTCATGCCGATTCCGATACCGGTTGCCAGAAGCAGTCCGGACAAAATAATGGAAGATACACATTCCATCCGCTCATGTCCATACTGATGCTCCTTATCGGATTTTTTGCTGGATAAATTCACACCGACTATTACTACGAAAGTACTTCCCACATCAGATGCTGAATGAATCGCATCTGAGATCATGGCACCTGAATGTGCCAGAATTCCGGCAAGTAATTTAAATAAGGAAAGTAACAGGTTTACTGCAATACTCACACCTGATACCTTCATTGCCACCTTATGTTCCCATGCAGGCTCTTCCTTCTTAGCTGTCGTGTTACTGTTTGTCTTGTCTGACATTGCTGTCATGTTTAATTTTTTTGTCTGTTCCATAACCAGGACCTCCTAAATTTTCTTTTCAAATATATAAGCTTTTGTACTTTCCTATATTTGAGTTTACAGGTTCTTCTTATGTCACATACATTGCGCCACAGTCAGAAAACATATTTCCTTTCTGTGACTTATCAAAGTGCGGTCTTACAGGGGTCTTTTTGTATTTCGGAACTGCATCTGTCTCAGAAAATCCTCCTAAAAAAATCCCTCTAAAAGAAAATCTTTCCAAAACATACTTTTCAGAAAACAAAAAGACACACCTGCGGAACATACACTGTCCCACAGATATGTCTGAAAATTTTCATATCTGCTGCCGCTTCGCGCGGCCCGGCCCCACGCCCTCGAGTATCTCGGGCATCGCCTGCTCAGTTTGTACTGTTGATCTCGCATTCTGTTGAATGTAATGCAGTGCAAAGAGAATATAAATATTTTTTCTGATAATACACTATAGTATATCGGTTAGTCAAGCCAAATGTTATTGAAATTTTTTATCATGATGAAACAATATTCTGCAGCCACACACCCTTCTTAACCAGCACAAATCCAATCACACACTTAATCAAATCCGCCAGCTGCACACATGCATAAATCACAAGCACATGAATTCCTGTATAACGACTCAGCACAAACGCGATCGGCACACTGACGCACCAGATAAACACACTGTCAAACAGGAACGTAATAATCGTCTTTCCACCGGAACGCAGAGTAAAATAGGTTGCATGCAAAAACGCATTCTGCGGCATAAAGAATGCAGTGATCATAATCAGATACTTCGCCAGCTCCCTTGCCTCATCATTGGTATTATAAAGCATTGGAAACAGCGGCGCCATAACAAACATCACCATTGCCACACAGGTACAGCACATCACTGAGAACGCGATCATCTTGTTATCTGTATCTCTCGCTTTCTTCATATCTCCCGCACCCAGAAGCTGTCCCACAATAATCGCAACAGAATCTCCCAGCGCAATAAACACAATATTAAACACATTGTTGATGGTATTGGAAATATTCAGCGAAGCAACCACATTCAGCCCTCGAATCGAATAACACTGAGTCAGCATCGCCATGGCAGAAGCCCATAAAGTCTCATTAAACAACAGCGGTGTACCCTTGACCAGAATCTTCTTTGTCAGATTCGCAGGAACCTTAAGCGTGCTGTACAGCCCCTTTGCAAATGCATTCTTCTCCGTATGCCTGTGTGTCCAGCCTATTACAATTGCCGCCTCCACATAACGGGACAGCACAGTTGCGATTGCCGCACCTCTCACACCCAGTCTCGGGAAGAAAAACACACCATAGATCAGCAGGTAATTAAACAACAGATTCACACAGATTGCCACAACTCCTGCTTTCATTGGCAGAACAGTCTCTCCGCACTCTCTCAGAGTGCTGGAATAAATCTGCACCATCATAAACGGCGGCAGTCCCAACAGCATAATATCCAGATACTGCTTTCCATACTTAAGCGTATCTGCGATCTGCTGCGCAGTACCCTCTCCCTGAAGATACATACTGATCAGATTCTCTCCAACAGTCAGAAACAGCAAAATCGTCCCGATTGTCAGGATCACAGCCATCCAGAACTTATACCTGAATGTCTGCCTCACACCCTCATGATCCTTCTGCCCAAAGTACTGTGCCGTAAAAATACCCGCTCCGGACACCCCTCCGAAAATACACAGATTATAGACAAAAATCAACTGATTCACAATGGAAGCCCCCGACATCTGCTCCGTGCCGATCCGCCCGATCATAATATTATCCAGCAGACTCACGAAATTCGTGATTCCATTCTGGATCATGATCGGAACAGCCACAGCCAGAACCATCATATAAAACTTCCTGTCACCGATAAACTTCTTACGAAACGATGACCTTTCTTTTGTCCTCTCCATAAAACTTTTCCTCATCCTTCTTCACAAAAACAGACTGTCCGGAGACAGCCCTCGCCTTAAGCGTTGTATCATCTACATTACTATAAAAGCCCCAACATTTCAAGCCCATATCTGTAAAATTTATACTATCATTTTCTATTCCGTTTATGTTCCGTTTCTATCCATTCCATCTCCAATAACACACTTCCATACCTATCATTCACAGTCCCAGCCAGTTCACAGCGAAGAAAAATAAATGTTTTTAACCACATCTACAGGGGGTGTAGCAACTCTTAGTCTTTGGGAATTTGCGTTATGTCAGAAAAATTCACTGTCTGAGCGAAGCGAGTTTGAATTTTTCTGGCATGGTTTTAGCAAATTTCCAAAGGCTTAGAGTTCCTGCCCCCGCAGCCGTGGTTCAAAACATTTATTTTTCTTCGCGTCCCCTTTGAAACCATAAAAAAGCTGTCGTCCCCAATAAATGAGGAAAACGACAGCTTTTCAAAAAGTATTTGCAAGCCTATTTAATAGCACCCTCAACCATACCATTCATAATCTGCTTCTGAGCAAGCAGGAATACGATGATCATCGGAATCATTGCCAGGAGTGCTGCAGTAAGGATCAGATCCCACTGCTTAACATAAGAACCAACAAACGCCTGTACAGCAACCGGAAGAGTCTTAACCTTACCATTCTGTCCTAACATCAGAGAAGGAAGAAGGTAATCGTTCCAGATCCACATACCATTCAGAATAGTAACAGTAACAATAACCGGTTTCAGAAGCGGAAGGATAATGCGGAAGAAAGTTCCCTCAGGAGAACATCCGTCAATCGCTGCAGCTTCTTCCAGTTCATATGGAATACCTTTAATAAAACCAGTTAAGATAAATACTGTCATAGCACCACCGAATCCACAGTATGCAAATACAATACCAGGAATAGACTGAAGCATGTTGATTCCAAGGAATTTACCTACATCACGGAATGTAGAAACCAGAGGAAGCATAACTACCTGGAAAGGAATTGTCATGGATGCGATGAATGTCATGTAAATAGCTGTAGACCATTTTGTCTTGTTACGGCAGATAACCCATGCAGCCATACCGCCGAATAAAGCAAGTAATACAAGGGAAACAACTGTAATGATCGCAGATGTTCCGAATGCACTCCAGAAACTGAAGTTAGAGTTGTTGACAACGTTTGAAATATTTGTCTTAAACTGTGCAAAGCTTGCACCTGCAAAGCTTACAGGGTTGGCAACAATACCGTTTGCATTCTTAAATGTATTAATAAGTACCAGATAGAAAGGAGATAATATGTACGCTGCGATAACAATCGCAACAGCTGTAAGCACTACCTTTGGAGTTTTCTTCGTAACCATTACATTTCAACCTCCTTCTTATTGGAAATTCTAACCTGAATAATAGATACAGCAGCCAGGATAATGAAGAACAGAATAGCTTTCGCCTGACCAAGTGCATAATTGTTCTTGGAGATTGCTGTATTGTAAATATTCAGAGCCAGCATCTGAGTACCGTTTGTCAGATAGTTTCCGAAGAAACTTGCGACAGAACCTGTACCATTTGTCAAAGCCATGTTAACATCGAACTGTTTGAATGCTGATGTTAAGGTAAGGAATGTACAGATTGTAATTGTAGCTGCGATCATCGGAATCTTAATCTTAAATAATGTTGTAACTGCATTTGCGCCATCGATCTGAGATGCTTCCAGTACATCTTTAGGTACCTGTGTCAGACCTGTTACATAGATCAGCATGATATAACCTGCATACTGCCAGATATAAACAACGATGATAGCCATCATAGCTGTGTTTGTCTTTGACAGAAGTGAAATATTATTTGTCATCTTGATCAGTACGTTGTTAAATACGAACTGCCATACATAACCAAGTACGATACCGCCGATCAGGTTTGGCAGGAAATAGGAAGCTCTGAAGAATGAGAGTCCCTTAATCTTAGAGGTACAGAGTAATGCAAGCATAAACGCTACTACATTTACCAGAACCATATTCAGAACTACAAACAGAATTGTGATGATCAGTGACCAGAGGAAACTTGGTTCACTGAACATTGCCTTATAGTTTGCAAATCCTATAAATCCTGTCATCTTGATTCCATTCCAGTCTGTAAAGGAATAGAATACACCAAGGCATAATGGAATAATAACTGTTACTACAAATGTAAATAACAACGGAAATACAAATATAAAGTTAACGATGCTTCTGTGATGTTTTAATGTTGGGAATAAATACATTCCCAGTAAGATGCCAATTGCACCGATGATCAGCGCCGGACCTCTCCAGCCAGCTCCGCTTCCGGAAATATCCTGAATCAATGCTGCTGCCAGTAAAATAATACCGGCTATCAGGCATACCATGGAAATTGCTTTTTTACTAGCACTGTTTGTATTCATTTTGCCTTCATCCTTCCTATTTCTTATTTCAAAGCAAAAATCAATGCGTCTTAAACTTTTTGCGTACCTGGGTAAAGGTCTGCCGGACCTTTACTCAGGTATGCAGCGCAAATAAAAGTGGGCGGCAACATAAGCGCCGCCCATAAGTTTCAATTATTAGTTTGCATATGCACTTTCAAGAACCTGCTGCATTGTCTTTACAAATCCAGCTTCATCAAGGCTTCCAGATGCATAGTCAGCAAATACCTGACCTGTATAGTTCTGTGCGATACCTTCTTTGAAACCTGGAATTGACCAGTGCCATGCGGATGTCTTTTCTGCTTTCTGATAATCAGTAATTGTCTGAGCAAACGGATCGTCGCCTACGATTGTGCAGGATTTGAATGGACTTACGAATCCAGCTTCTTTTACGAGGACTTCCTGAGCTTCGTCTGTTGTCAGCCACTGAAGGAATGCTTCTGCTGCTTCTACATTACCATCTTTGTATACGGACCACCAGGATGGGGAGCTTGTAAGGATTGTATCCTGTCCATCTTCGAATGCGTACGGGATCATACCAACTTCGAAGTTACCAGCTTCTTTGTAAGCGTCAGCGTCATCACCAACCATTGTTGCACCGATCCAAGATCCCTGTGTAACAAATGCATATTTACCGGATGAGAAGTTCAGAATCTGCTGATCATATGTACCGGAAACAAGGAGCGCAGGATCTGAATACTGGTTCAGAAGACCTACAAAGTTAGCGAAATCTGTGAAACGGCCTTCGTCAAGTTTACCGCCATCATTGAGCATGTCAATGTAAGTAGTGTCATCTCTGTCAAGACCTTCATCCAGATATGTACCAAATAAATGGTTACCTGTTGACCAGTAAAGGTTAACTGGTTCTGCTGCATAACCTACAACTGCTGTCAGTCCAAGTTCATCTTTCTTGGAATCAATTGTCTCAAATGCTTCTTTGATTGCATCCGGACTTGTTAATGTGGAAGGATCAATTCCCGCTTTATCAAGGATGTCTTTGTTATATGCAAGACCGATTGCTTCTGTTGTATATGGGAAACCGATTGTACCCTGGCTCTCATCAACATAAGCTGCATCTGTATCAGAAGCCCATTCCTGATCGCTCATATCTACTAACATATCTGTCCAGTTAGCAAAGTCTGCTCCACTACCGTTTACGAAGATGTCAGGCATGTTATCTGACTGGTAGTATCCTTTCAGAGTACCCTGGATATCGATTCCGCCGCCCATGGATTCGATTTCTACTTTAGTTCCTGTTTCTTTCTCATACATTTCAGCTAATTTCTTCAGCTGAGCGTCAACTTCGATCTTACCGTTTACAAGACGAATACTGTCACCGTCTGCTGCCTGTACGGATACTGCTGCCGGAACCATTGATGCGATCATAGATACTGCTAAAAGTGTTGCAAATACTTTTTTCTTCATTTTCGTCACCTCGTCATTTTTTTAACTGTTTCTTTTTACCTTTTGCGCATAAGGTTTTTTGATAGTTGTATAATACCACTTTGTTTCTGAAATAGCAAGACCTTTTTCGCATAAGTTTGAATTTTTTTATCTTTCTTTTTCGTCATTTGTTAAATATGCACAATTTATTTTTTCTATCTTATTACACTATGTCCAAAAAAGTGCTACTTTGAGGTCAAAAAAGTGCATACTCTTTGAATTGTATCCTATGGCTTGTGCCTGTTTTTCCTTCGTCAGACAAGTAAAAACTTCTGCGCAGAACATTACGGAATAATTTCCTGTAACATAATAAAACAGCATTTCAGGTTCTGCACCCGAAATGCTGTTTTATTATGTCTTATTCATTTTGTATCCATTTATGCTGCCTGTTCTTTTTTCTTACCGGTAACTGTAAGCAGATGACTCTTGATCAGTACCGGACGTACTGCATTGTAGATCACTGCTACCAGGATCACCGAAACAACTGCATTGAATAATGTCGCTACAGCACTCATTTTTGCAAGTGCCTGTGCCAGTTCCTGAGGCTGTCCGAGAATATACTGTTTGTAGAAATATCCTACGATCGGATCTGCCACAACATTAAACGCAAGACCTGCTACAGAGGCAATCACACTCCATTTGAAAACGTATTTCTTATCTGTACTTTCATTAATCTTTGCAATCTTATGTGCTACCAGACCTGTGATCAGGCCAATACAGAATTTCAGTACAAATGTCTTTGGTGCGCCTGTGATATATACAGGATCCATCAGGTCTGCGATTCCCATTCCGATGGCACCGGATAATCCGCCGTATACACCGCCGATCAGAAGTGCTGCCAGTACGCAGAATGCATTTCCGATATGGATGGATGTTGCATCACCGCCCGGTACAGGGATCTTAATCTGCAGGAATGTAAAAGATACATAGCATAACGCAGCCATAAGAGCTGTCTCTGCAAGTTTTGTAATTGTGCTGTTCTGAGTATTCATAATAACTGTCCCCTCTCATATGATCTGATAGAAAGCTCATATCAATAAGCCAGATTGCCTGTTTGATTCTCACTATCAGATTTTTTATATATTGACGCATCAATATGTTGAAGTTATCATACGCGAAATGTGTCATTATTTCAATGACCAATTTTTTGAATTTTTTAGAGGTCAGATTGGATATTCTGTAAAAGAATCCTGCTTGCAGGATTCTCCGCCTGCGGCGGGTCGCTTCAGCGACATAATTCCTCTCCGTCGCAGTGCGATCCTGCCCGGAGGGCCTTTTTGTGTTATAGGAACATTACGGAGTAATTTCCTATAACACAAAAAAGCCCTCCGTCTGCATGCTGCTCACATGAAAACAGAGGGCTTCATTATTCTATTTGCTTAGATTCTTGCTACGCCTGATTTTCTTGCTGCTTCTGCTACAGCTTTAGCTACAGCGTCTTTTACGCGTGGGTCAAATGCTGCCGGAAGAATATATTCCGCTGTTAATTCTTCGTCACTTACCAGACCTGCGATTGCATATGCTGCTGCAACTTTCATTTCATCGTTAACATCTGATGCTCTTGCGTCCAGTACACCACGGAAAAGTCCCGGGAAGCAGAGTACGTTGTTTACCTGGTTCGGGTAATCAGAACGTCCTGTGGATACCACTGCTGCGCCTGCTGCTTTTGCTTCGTCAGGGAAGATTTCAGGTACCGGGTTTGCACATGCAAAGATGATAGGATCTTTTGCCATTGAGCGGACCATATCCTGTGTCAGTGTTCCAGGTGCGGATACACCGATGAAGATGTCTGCGCCTTTGATCACTTCTGCAAGAGTACCTTTCTCTTTGTTGAAGTTTGTAATCTTAGCCATCTCTTCTTTAATCGGGTTTAATCCTTCTCTGCCTTCGTAGATTGCACCCTTTCTGTCTGTCATGATTACGTTTTTAAGTCCCATGGACATTAACAGTTTGATGATAGCGATACCTGCAGCACCTGCTCCGGAAGTAACGATCTTCACTTCATCAAGCTTCTTGCCAACCAGTTTCAGCGCATTGATAACACCTGCAAGTGTGATCACTGCTGTTCCGTGCTGATCGTCATGGAAGATCGGAATATCACAGCATTCTTTCAGTTTCTTTTCGATTTCAAAGCATCTTGGTGCGGAAATATCCTCAAGATTGATTCCTCCAAAGGATCCTGCCAGGAGGCTTACTGTCTTAACGATCTCATCAACATCTTTACTGCGGACGCAGAGCGGAATCGCATCTACACCGCCAAATTCTTTAAAGAGTACACATTTACCTTCCATAACAGGCATACCTGCTTCCGGTCCGATATCTCCCAGTCCAAGTACCGCGGTTCCGTCTGTTACAACAGCAACTGTATTCCAACGTCTTGTCAGATCATAGCTCTTGTTTACATCCTTCTGAATCTCCAGACAAGGCTGAGCAACACCCGGTGTGTAAGCAAGGCTTAAAGCATCTTTGGAATCTACTTTGGCTCTTGATACAACCTCAATTTTACCTTTTAAGTCATAATGCATTTTTAAAGATTCTTTTGCGTAGTCCATTTTGTTTTGGCTCCCTTCTGCACTCTTTTTTTGAGACGCCTACATTGTAACATTAACTCGGCTCAGATTCTACTGTTTTTCTGACCTTTTTTTATCAAAATAACTAAAACAGCATCTTTCTGCAGAAAATTGTGAAGATGCTGTTTCAGTTACGGGACTTTATCATCTGATATCAAGGGCAAAAAGGAGCTTTATATCATTATTTATCTGTATCAAAATGTACTTCTGTATCGGCAACTGCCCGCTCATCCAGGAGCTGTTTGAAGGTCTTGGTCTTTGCTTTTTCTTCGTAGTCATCGGACCAGTAGTAGCCTTTCAGCTCATCCATATACTCATAGTAATCACAAAGATAGATATATACTGTGGAAATATCCCTGTCCTGTATTGCATAGGTGCCCGCATTACCGTTTGCCACTCCGCCATCTGGCAGTATATCTCCATTGGCATCCAGCATAACAGCAACATATTTTGTTTCCGGATCCTGCATTTTCATAGTAATTTCAAATGGTGTTTTCGTAATGGAGAGAACGCCGTCTCCATTTTCATCCACCACATTTACATCCTTTTCAACCGTATCAGAAGTATTTTTCTCTACATCTACGTTGAACTTCCAGTCACCCTTTAGTGTCCATGAGTTATATCTGTTATTACCTTCATTTGCCTCAGGATATCGTTCATAATACTCATTCCACATCTCAGTGAAAAACTGATGTTCCAGATTCTTCTGCTCTTCTGTCAGGCTCTCATAATCTGCATCATCTGTGCTGATTCCATGCTCTGCCATTTTCTGATTATATTCATCCCACAGATCCTGAGGGATATCCGGAGTGGTATCCTGGTCATCCGGAAGAGTACCCACAATATCTTTCAGATCCAGCTCCATGGTAAACCGGTCAGGTACTTTGATGTCTTTGACATAATCACTGATTGCCGGACCTCCCACCTGAGGAAGCTTCTCATCACTGTATTCATCCATTCCCAGTGCCTGGGCTAGCTTATCAAAACTAAAGTCCTCAGAATCTACATCAATCCCTTTTTCTTTGAAAAATGCGTTACGCACCTCATAAAATTTTGTCCATCCTGCCTCATCCACTGTCATATCTTCTACAGGAATACGCAAAACTCCTGCATAGGTGTTATCATCCAGCATTTTTCCATCCAGATAAGCATTGAACAGATTACTTTTTCCATCCATGTAATCATATTTCACTGTAGAATTTTCGCTGAGCATAATATTGGGTTTTCCATCAGATGTAATGAATGTATCCGGGAATTTATCCTCTGTATGGATTGTCATGGACAGGTACAGAGCCATTTCATTACAGTATACTTCTGAAAGCGTGACAGTTGTTCCATCTACTGTTTTACTGTATGATTCATTGTCTTTCGTTTTATCTGCATTGTTATTTTCTGTTGTATTCTGATCCTCAGACTGAGCATTTTGAGAATTACTGCTGCCCTCCTGACTTCCATCAGCATCTGCAGACAGTGTATCTTCTGCAGATGCTGTCAGCTGCTTTGCGTATTTCGAATAATCACCATAAAATCCCAGGGAATTGCCGAGCTGCTTAAACACATTTCCGACCATAGGAATGTTCTCTGCAAATGCAGGATTTGTGATACACACTGCGGAAAACACAGCTGCAGCTGCAGTCAGTCCCAAAGCTGTTTTGTATACTGTTTTGAATTTCTTGTGCGATTTTGCTGTTCCTGTGGATTTCTTTCCGGAACTTCCTGTTGATTTTTCTGTTGATTTCTCCTGTAATCTTTGCACCATATTCTCTGTATTTTCCGTATGTCCAGAAGCTGCTGCCATTTCTCTGATTCTGGAAAATGCTTCGTTTTTTGCATCTTCTGCCTGCTTTGGCAACGGAAAATCTGCCTGCATGATTTCCTCTATCACATTGTCATTTCTGTTATTCTTTTCTTTATCAAAATCCAACTTCTTCGCCATGATCACTTCATTCCTTTCTTGAACTTACTGTTATGTTTCCTGCTGTTACTGATCCTGTTCTCAGATTTTCATTCTGATATTCTGCAAACCTTCTGCTATACCTGTGAATTCTCTGTTTTTCTTTTTTTTCTGCTGCAGTCTCTTCTTCTGAATATTATCTTCTGCTGAAGTATATTCCTGCTTTAGCTGCATACGGGCTCTGACCAGTCTGGTTTTTACGGTGTTTTCATTCATATTTAATATAGAAGCAATGTCTGCGATCCGAAATCCCTCTACATAATACAGAACCAGTATGATCCTGTAGGATTCGTCCAACATTCCAAGCATTTCCTTGAACTCAAATTCCTCAATGGACATATCCTGTCCGGGGACTTCCGGAAGTTCTTCGGCTCTGCTGAAATTTTTGTAGTGTCTGTGGATTTTATTGCATTCATTGATCAGGATACGGATCATCCAGGTTTTGAAATATTCCGGATTCTTCAGTGTATGTATTTTTTCAAAGCAGGTAAGTATGGTATCCTGTATGGCATCTGCGGCATCCTCATCATTATCCAGGATTCCCCTTGCCACCTTGTACATTGCCAGAGAATTCTTTTCCATCAGTTCCAGAAATGCATCCGCATCTCCTGAGATGGAGCGTTTTACCAACTGTATCAAATGCTGATCCTCCTTGCTTAAAGTTTTATGTGTTACTGTTTACTTCCTGTCTCTTATACACATCTCCGAGCCCACGAGACGCGTAGTAATCT
>ENA-OXRK01000496-OXRK01000496.1-human-gut-metagenome-genome-assembly--contig:-NODE-496-length-14260-cov-12.3441_pt1 | contig 14260 bp, 9 predicted proteins | sample MGYA00249590_ERZ652579 | MGnify/ENA primary metagenome ERZ652579 (study PRJEB26925, sample SAMN05826952) | human gut metagenome | biome: ENVO:2100002; feature: ENVO:00000062; material: ENVO:00002003...
TTCTTATTGTGTTTTATTTCATTAGGAATTTGTGGATATTTAGGGAATTCTCGCTCTCCTATTAAAAAAACAGGCCCAACATAAATATCCCTTTATCCTCGGCTTTTATTTATGTTGAGTCTGTTATTTCTTTATTCAGATAGATAAAAAACTAAATTATTCAATAGAAAGAATCTCCATATTCGCCTGTCCTTCCACAGCTCCATATGTAAATGTGATCTTAGTTCCTTCGTCCATATCATTTAATTTATTCACAAGTTCTTCATCATTCACCATAAATGTCTGGTAACTTCCGTCAGACATCTCAATCTCTACAGAACTTGTGTCTGCAAATCCATTATAAGTACCTGTTGCACTCTTTGGTTTGGCCTGTTCATCTTTCTTTGTTGCTGTTGTTGTCTTTGTCTGTTCTTTTGTGCTTTCTTCTGATGTTGCTGTTGCAACTGGTTTTTCTTCTTCTGTCGTATCTTTTTCTGTGTTTTCTTCTGTTGTAGGTTCTGCTGTTGTCGTTTCGCTGTTTGTTGATTCAGGGCTGCTTGGGCTCTTCTTTCCGCAAGCTGCAAATGTAAATGCGCTTAGCACGATGATTGTTGAAATTAATAAAAATCTTTTTCTCATAGTTCATGTACTCCTTTCTGAGATAAGTTCAGTATATCCTATTTATACTTTCATGGCAAGTTTCTATCATATTCCTAGTCTTATTTTCATATCATTAGAGGTAGAACATAAAGGAGGATCTATGTTGAACGAAAAATATCAGGCACTACTGGATCAATATGATATTTCTGTCTCTCATACTCGACGGGGCCGAGGCTGTGTTTTGTGTTTTGGGGAAAATGATGTCTATGCTTTATCCCAGACTTCTCTATCAGAAGAACGTCTTTGTGCTGTTTCTGAATGGACTTTGGCAATGCATGACCATCATTTTTATAAAACCGACCAGTACATTTTAAATAAAGACGGATATTTTCTTACTTTTGACCGGTATTACGAAACATTTGCGCTTAGAAAAACTTATTTGGGTACGGAATGTGATATTCATGCTTTAAAAGATATCAGATCTTCTGCAGAAAATCTCGCAAGCTTTCATAATCATTGTCTTGCTATTTCTTTTTCATCTGAAAATCTTAGAAAATATACATCCATTTCCACATATTATGAGCAAAAATATTTGGAATTAAAAAGTATTGCACGTTACATACGCAAACGCAAAAAGAAAGGGATTTTTGAATATTTATTTTTGGAACAGACGAAAGCCTTCTGGGAACAGATGGAGCGTTCCATCCAAATCTTAAATGAAACCACACCTTCTCGCCGTGGATGGTGTCATGGGGCTTATAACCACCATAATATCATCATGACATCCTCTGCCCCAGCTACGATCCATTTTGAGCATTTTTATCATGGGTATCCGATTCTGGATGTTTATTATTTCCTAAAGAAGGCACTTGAGAAAAATAATTATAATTTTGCCTTTTGTGAAACCTTTTTATCAAACTATGACCGCTTTATGCCTTTGTCAAAAGATGACCTTTTATGCCTGTATGGATTGTTTTTATTTCCGGAAAAATTCTGGAAGATCTCGAATCAGTATATGGCACACAAAAAACATTGGATTTCTCCACGATATATCGAGAAATTAGAGGAGTTTATTCACAATAAAGAAGCTCGCTCGATTTTCCTCGAAAAATATGTACAAATTTATAATGTTTTTTCATGAGTTTTAAGGTATAATTAAACAAAAGGCATTTTTATAACTTAAAGGAGGAGTAATTTATGAACTACAAAGAAACTTATCAGGAATGGCTTTCTAATCCTTATTTTGATGAAGATACAAAAAAAGAATTAACAGCCATCGAGAACGATGAAAATGAAATCAAAGAACGTTTTTACGCAGATCTTGCATTTGGTACTGCTGGACTTCGTGGAATTATCGGTGCTGGTATCAACCGTATGAATATTTATGTTGTAAGAAAGGCTACTCAGGGATTAGCTGATTATATCTTAGAACAGGGAACAGATAAGAAACGTGTTGCTATTGCATTTGATTCAAGACATATGTCTCCTGAATTCGCTGACGAAGCAGCCCGCACTCTTGCTGCTAACGGAATCAAAGCATTTATCTTCGAATCCTTACGTCCAACACCAGAATTATCATTTGCCGTAAGACATTTAGACTGTATCGCTGGTATCAACGTAACAGCCAGCCATAACCCACCTCAGTACAATGGATACAAAGTATACTGGGAAGATGGTGCTCAGTTTACAGATCCTCATGCTTCAGGTGTTACAGCGAAAGTTAATGCGATCACTGACATTTCAACTTGCAAGACAATGTCTAAAGAAGATGCCGTAACTGCAGGTTTATATGAAGTGATCGGTAAAGAAGTTGATGACGCTTATATCGCAGAAGTTGAAAAACAGGTGATCAACCAGGCTTCCATCGATGAGATGGCTTCCAAATTAAAGATCGTTTATACTCCTCTCCATGGAACAGGTAACCTTCCAGTACGTCGCGTACTTGACGATCTTGGATTTAAGAATGTATATGTTGTTCCTGAACAGGAACTTCCAGATGGTGACTTCCCAACAGTCAGCTATCCAAACCCAGAAGCAAAAGAAGCATTTGCATTAGGTCTTGCTCTTGCCAAAGAAAAAGATGCTGATCTTGTTCTTGCTACTGACCCTGATGCTGACCGTTTAGGTGTATATGTAAAAGATGCTAAGAGCGGAGAATATATTCCTTTAACAGGTAATATGTCTGGTTCTTTATTATGCGAATATGTATTAAGCCAGAAGAAAGAAAAAGCTGGATCTCTTCCAGCAGATGGTGCTGTTGTTAAATCTATCGTTACAACAAACCTTGTCGATGAGATCACGAAGGCTTACAATGTGAAGCTGATCGAAGTATTAACTGGATTCAAATGGATCGGTAAAGAAATCCTTGGATTTGAACAGTCTGGAAAAGGTACATATCTGTTCGGATTAGAAGAAAGCTACGGATGCCTGATCGGTACATATGCAAGAGATAAAGATGCTGTTTCTGCTACGGTTGCTCTTTGTGAAGCTGCTGCTTACTATGCAACAAAAGGTAAGACATTATGGGATGTTATGATCGACATGTATGAGAAATACGGATACTGCGTAGACAGCATCACAGCAATGGACTTCCCAGGATTAGAAGGTATGGATAAGATGAAAGCTATGCTTGCTAATTTACGTGAGAACCCATTAAAAGATATCGCTGGTTATAAAGTTCTTAAGATCCGTGATTACAGCAAAGATACTGTTCTTGATGTAGAAAGCGGTAAAGTAGAACCTACAGGACTTCCTTCTTCAGATGTTCTTTATTATGAACTTGAAGGTGGAGCTTGGGTTTGCGTTCGTCCTTCTGGTACAGAACCTAAGATCAAATTCTACTATGGTGTGAAAGCTTCTAGTATGGATGAAGCTCAGGTTGAAAGTGCTAAATTTGCTGAGTGGGCTAAGGCTCAGGCATAATTTTTGATTATGTAGTTGGCCAGCTGTAGGCTTTGAGTATATGATAAAAAATAAATAAACGACAGGAAAAGCAGCTAGGGAATTTTACACACGTTTTTTACAGATCGCTTATCCGTCGGCTTTCCTTGCAAAACTCGCCTTCAAAGGTATTGAAATACCTTACTCTTTGAGGCTCAGACATTGCACCAAGCCGACTGCGAATCCGTAAAAAACGTGGCAAAATTCCAATGCTGCTTTTCCTGTCGTTTATTTATTTTTTATCATATACCAGAAGTCTATAGTGTGGACAATTACAGTATTGAAAAATCTGAGTAGTTGTGTATGGAAAACGGTATTGGTATGGTAAAACATACACATTCCGTGATGATTTGAATAGTGAACAACTCGGTGCCTGTGTGATCACAGAAAGTCAAAAAGACCGGAGATAACTATTCCCGTTATCTCCGGTCTTTTTATTTCTTGTAATTATTTACTCTTTTATAATTATTTATTCTTCGCAGCTGTTGTTGTGTTCTTCGCCGCTGTTGTTGTAGTTGTTGTTGCTGCTGTAGATGCTGTTGTAGCTTTATATTTGAACTTAACTTCTTTCCACAGATCCTGATCTACAGACTTCTTGTCATCCCACTTCTTGTCTGCATCTTTTGTCCACTTCTTGTAGACTTTCTCGTATGCTGCCTGCTGTTTTTCCTGAAGCAGTGTGGATTTGTTTGATGCAGCTGCTGTTGTGTCGTTTGGATTTAACATCTTGATGATCACGTATGCATCGTCTAATTCTACGACTCCGCTTACCTGGTTCTTCTTAAGTTTTGCTGCTGCTGTTTCGAATTTTGTTCCTAATGTGGCTTTTCCTTTTGTATAGGATTCTTCGTTGTCAGAGTTTACGCTGAACTTCTTAGCTACAGAGCTGATACTCTGGCCTTTCTTGATCATCTTTAATGCAGATTTTGCTTTCTTTAGCTGATCTTTCTTCTCAGCGGCTGTCATGTCTTTTTCTTTTCCTGTCTTGCTGTCTGTTGTCTTTGTTGTGAAAACAAGTTTGTAGACTTTGACAGTTTTGGCTTCGTCATCTGTTACTGTAACGTTTGCTTTCTTGATAATCGCCTGCATAACTTTACTTGCGATCGTGCTTTCTTCGTACAGTTTCTGGATCATATCTTTATCTGCTTCTGTCTTCTTCATGACTTTCTTACCTGTTGAGTCTTTTGCGAAGGCAGTTACGCTTTCTTTGATCTGCTTCTTCTCAGATTTTGTTAACTTCACGTTGTAGTCGTCTGCGTGTGCTGCTAAAACTTTGATCTGTTTTAACTGGTTGATAACGCTGTCTTTGACAGACTGCTGCATTGTGATCTTCTTTCCTTTGCTGTCTGTTCCGACCTGCATAGACCACATGCTGTCTCCGAAGTATGCTCCGTACTGAGCTTCTGCCTGATACTGCATGATTCTTGCATATACATGTGCTTCCTGGAATGTTACTTCTTGTCCTGCATATTCAAATAATGTCTTCTCATTCTTGCTTTTACATCCTGTAAATAAAGAAAGAGTTAACGCAAGAACTGCAGTTAAACATAGCAACTTCTTTGCTAATTTCTTCATTTCATTTTCTCCTTCATATTATGATTATATTAGGCTAATGTCTGGCGATATTATAGCACAAACTTATTGGATTATCAATGAATTGAGCGAGTTCACACAATGTTCAATCTTTTCTAACTGCTTCACTTTCTTTGTCTTTGACAGATCCAGTACAAATGTCGGATTCTTGCCTGCCTGGAAGGATAATTCACGTTTGTATTCTTCTAATATCGCTGGAATTTTTTCTACATCCACGGCTGCATCTGGTTTCATTTCAAATGAGACTTTTTCTCCTTTTTGTTTCACATCTGTCATATAAGCGTGGTGAGCTAATGATTTCAAATATGCAACATATAACAGATTGTGGACTGCTTTCGGCATTTCCCCAAAGCGGTCGATCAACTCATCTGTCATATCTTCCATTTCATCTTTGGATTCAATGGATGAAATACGTTTGTATAATTCCAGTTTTTGATATTCATTATACACATACGTTGATGGAATAAATGCATTGATGTCGAGATCGAGTGTTGTGTCAAATTCATCCTCGTCTTTTAATTCGCCTTTTAATCTCAAGACTGCTTCATTCAGCATCTTGCAATACAAATCGTATCCAACTGCTTCCATATGACCGGATTGTGCCTGTCCCAAAAGATTTCCTGCTCCGCGGATCTCCAGATCTCGCATTGCAATCTTATAACCGGATCCCAGATCTGTAAATTCCCGGATCGCCTGTAATCGTTTTTCTGCGGTTTCTTTTAACAGTGTGTTCTTTTTGTACATCAAAAATGCAAATGCATTTCGATTCGATCTTCCGACACGTCCTCTTAACTGATACAACTGGGACAGTCCAAGCTGGTTGGCATCGTGAATGATCATTGTATTTACATTCGGAATATCTAGTCCTGTCTCGATGATCGTTGTGGATACCAATACATCGATCTCATGGTTCATAAATCCCATCATGATCTCTTCCAGTTCGCGTTCTTTCATCTGTCCGTGGGCAAATGCAACTTTCGCATCTGGAAGCAATCTCTGTAATTCGGCTGTCACTTCTGCGATATTATTGACGCGGTTATACACATAATATACCTGCCCGCCACGTGTCATTTCGCGGTAGACCGCTTCTTTGACCAGTTCTTCATTATATTCCATAACATATGTCTGGATCGCTCTTCGGTCATGCGGTGGTTCTTCTAATACACTCATGTCACGGATTCCGATCAGACTCATATGCAGGGTTCTTGGAATTGGTGTAGCAGATAATGATAAGACATCGACATCTTTTTTCATTGTCTTGATCTTTTCTTTATGTGTCACTCCAAAACGCTGTTCTTCATCAATTACGAGCAGTCCCAGATTCTTATACTGCATGTCTTTGGACAATAAGCGATGCGTTCCGATCACAACATCTACCGTTCCATTTTTGAGTCCTTCGATCGTCTCTTTCTGCTCTTTTGCTGTACAAAATCTAGACATCATGCGTACGGTGATCGGGTAATCATGAAATCTCTGTGCAAATGTATTGTAATGCTGCTGTGCAAGGATCGTGGTTGGTACGAGATACGCCACCTGTTTTCCATTGTCTACTGCCTTAAATGCTGCACGGATCGCTACTTCTGTCTTGCCATACCCGACATCTCCACAGATCAGTCGGTCCATGATCTTCTTGCTTTCCATATCCCTTTTCGTATCATCGATCGCATTTAACTGATCCTGCGTTTCATCGTATGGAAATAATTCTTCAAACTCTTTCTGCCATACAGTGTCCTTGTCATAGACATATCCTTCTTTTGCCTGTCTTAGTGCATATAACTGCACGAGTTCTTCCGCAATATCTTTGACTTGACCTTTGACACGTGTTTTCGTCTTCTTCCATTCATTTCCACCTAATTTATGAAGTTTCGGCTTTCTTGCATTTGCACTTGCGTATTTTGCGATCTGATCTAGGGCTGATGCTAAAATAAATAAATTATCACCGCCCTGATATTCAATACTGATGTAATCCTTTTCAACCCCATCTGTTGTGATCTTTTCGATTCCGCGGTAAATACCGACTCCATGTTTTTCATGAACAACGTAATCACCGATATTGATATCTGCAAAACTTCGGATCTTTTCTCCTTGTTTTTTCTTCTCTTTCTTTCGGCGCTTTTTTTCTTCTCTTCCTTTGAAAATGTCTCCTTCTGAGATCAATACCCATTTGGCTGCCGGATATTCAATTCCTGTCAGAAGCTTTCCTGCTGTGACAACAATCTGCCCTGCTTCCACTCCATATTTCAAGTCCTTATCATATGTCACAACCAAACCATTTTCTCTCAGATCACTGCTTAGACGTTTCGCTCTTGTAACAGATGGAGAAGCAACAACGATCCTGTAGTCCTTACTCTGATATTTGGTAAGATCTTTGACTAACTGCTCAAAACTGTTGTTATAAGACTGAATGGATTTTGTATCCATAAATAAGGTTCTAGCAACTCTAAAATCATTGATCTCAGCAGATAAGATCGAATAACATAGCATCTTATGTTTCTCGATCTGATATAAAATGCTCTCATAATCTGTCACCGTATTTGCCTGTTTAGGCAGAAGATACCCACCTTCCAGACGGCTTTTCATACTCTCTGAGAATTCCAGATAAAATGCATCTGCACGTTCTCTGATATGTTTTGGTTCATCCATATAGATCATGCTTTCTTCTGGGAAATAATCTAAGATGCATTCTGTATTTTCATAAAAATATGGGAGGTAACCTTCTACTCCGATCAACATATGAAGTTCCCTTAATTCCTCACGAACACGGTCCATTTCTTTTCTTAGGCGGGCTTCCTGATCATATTTTTTTTCTTTTTTAAACTTCTGTGATAACTTCTCATAATCTTCTTCCATATTTCGAAGACCATGTTCAATCCTTGGCTGGTTTAAAATGATCTCTGATGCCGGATAAATGGTCAGAGTATCGACTTCTTCGATGGATCTTTGGCTTTCTTTATCAAAACTTCGGATCGAATCAATTTCATCTCCCCATAGTTCGATACGATATGGGCTTTCCTGCGTGTATGGGAAAATATCAATGATCCCTCCTCGCACAGCAAACTCGCCTGGAGCCTCAACAAATGGTGCTTTTTCGTAGCCTCTGGCAACAAATTCTTCTGCGATCGTTGCCTCTTCCAGTGTCTCTCCCATTTTAAACGTCATCTTATGATTCTTGATATCACTTAATGGAACAACCTGATCCATCACAGCATCGATCGTCATCACAAAGGTTCCACATTTGTCATCCACGATCTGCTTGATCGCCAGCATACGGTCTCTTGCGATTGCATTTCCATGAACATCAGCTGTATAGAATAATGGATCTTTTGCTGGAATATACTGAACCTTTTCTCCAAAGAAATGACTTGCCTCGACCCATTGTCTTGCTTTGTTCTCGTCTGGTACGATGATGATCTTAAATTGCTTTTTCTTATGATTTCCGATCAGACTGGTCAGATGCCATTTGGCTGTATCGGTGCATCCTGATACAAGAACCGGGCCACAGTAATCTTCGACCTCATCCTTTAATTGTCTGTATACCGGATCGTCTTTTAATATATGTTCTAACACTTTCTATCCCTACTTTTTCTTATTGTGGCGGTTCATCGCTTCTGTGATGTCGCCCATAACGATCAGCTGTACTGCATCGTACACTTCATCAAAACGTTCCGCAAAGATTGCCTGTTCTTCTTTCGTAAAATGTCCTAATACATAATCTGCCAGATCATATCCTTTTGGTTTCTCTCCAACACCGATCTTCACCCTTGGGAAATCCATACTTCCTAAATGACTGATGATACTTTTCAGTCCATTATGTCCCCCTGCACTTCCCTTTCTTCGGATACGCAGTCTTCCAACATCAAGGTCGATATCATCATGAATAATGATAAAATCTTCTGGCTCTAATTTATAGAAATCCATGATTGGGCGAAGACTTTCCCCGCTTAAGTTCATAAATGTCTGTGGTTTCACAAGAAGGACTTTTTCTCCTCCCATATAACCAGTTCCGATCAATGCTTTGTGTTTCCCTGTATTTATACTTATGCCTTCTTTGTCTGCAATATAATCAAGGGCTTCAAATCCAATATTGTGTCTTGTGTTGTCATATTTCTTTCCCGGATTCCCCAGTCCGACGATTACTTTCATAAGATATCTCTCCTTTTTCCATAGAATCTATAAAACTGACAAACACCCGGAAATCAATGGATTCCCGGGTTGTCTTTTTCTTTCTTTAGTTATAGTATATCCCAATTTACAATTCTCAGCAAGATTTTTTCTAGTTATAATGCCTGAAAGAATTCTCTTGTCTTATTTACCTTCTTCATCAATGTATCAAACTGTTCTGGTGTCAGTGACTGTGGTCCATCACATAATGCTTTGGCTGGATCATTATGAACTTCTACCATTAATCCATCGGCCCCAGCTGCGATCGCTGCTAATGCCATTGGCTCTACCATATCTCTGATTCCTGTTGCGTGAGATGGATCTACCATGACTGGAAGATGGGATTTCTTCTTGATCATAGGGATTGCAGAAAGATCTAATGTATTTCTCATGGCTGTTTCGTATGTTCGGATTCCTCTCTCACAAAGGATTACATTTTCATTTCCACCTGCCATAATGTATTCTGCACTCATTAACCATTCTTCGATCGTTGCTGCAAGTCCTCGTTTTAATAAGATTGGTTTGTTGATCTTTCCTAATTCTTTTAATAATTCAAAGTTCTGCATATTTCTTGCTCCAACCTGAATCAGGTCCACATCTTCGAATAATGGAAGATGACTTGCATCCATGATCTCCGTAACAACTGGAAGTCCTGTTGCTTTCTTAGCTTCTAATAATAATTCTAATCCTTCTCCATGAAGTCCCTGGAAAGAGTATGGGGAAGTTCTTGGCTTGAAAGCTCCTCCTCTTAATAATCCTGCACCAGAATTCTTCACATCGTTTGCGACTTCTGTGATCTGTTCTTTTGTCTCAATAGAACATGGTCCTGCGATCACCTGGAAGTTTCCACCACCGATCTTTACTCCGTTTACATCAACAACTGTATCGTTTGGATGAAATTTTCTGTTGGCCTTCTTGTATGGCTCCTGAATACGCTGTACATTTTCAACGATGCTGTTTGCCATGATATGACGCATATCTACAACAGATGTATCTCCCACTAATCCAAGGATCCTTGTGTTAACACCTTCGGATTCGTGGATTCCCAGTCCCTGCTCTTCCATCTCTTTCTTTAATGCGTTGATCTTTGCTTCTTCTGCCTGTTTCTTTAAAATAATAATCATGATGTTCGTCCTTTCCTGGCAAGTCGTTTCTATCTTGCTTCTCTGGTGCGACCTTTGTTTCTTTGAGTAAAAAGAAAAGGCATGCACTCTGTTGCAAGAATGCATGCCTTAAATGTTTTACTCTGTCGGTTTAAAGTGACATAAGTTTTGGCGATGATTCATTGCAACAAAAATAGTCAGGATAAAAATAATAACCCTGAAAGCTAAAGTAATAAAATGTGCAATTATTCATCTTACTTGTTGTCATCTTAGTTTCTCCTTGTTTTGATGTTTTTACGATACATGAAATTTTTTTCTGTGTCAATAGATTTATAGATGTTTTTTATAAAATCCATAGACCGTATTTATGATTTATTTTATGAATTATAAAATTTATTTTTTGCGCACTGCAAGAAATGATGCGATCAATGCTGTGATCGGTACTGTTAATACAACACCAAGACTTCCAGATAGTCCTTGCATGATCTCAATTCCGATCACATAAGAGTTCGCTAACTGTCTGTAGCTTAGATCATATGCGTAATTGATCACTAATGTTGTCATTGCACCTCCCACATAAGCAAAGATCAGTGTATTCGTCATCGTTCCCATCATATCTCTTCCAACATTGATTCCTGATACAAAAAGTCGTTTCATGGACAGTGTTTTGTCTGTTTCATAAATTTCCTGAATCGTAGATGCAATGGACATACCAACGTCCATGACGGCTCCTAATGCTGAAATGATGATTCCGGCAAAAAGCAATTCTCCGATCTTTATCTTTGTATTTTGTCCGACATAGTTCAATGCTTCGATATCCGATACATTATACCCCGTGATCCCTGCTGCTTTTCCAAATGCCATCGCTGCCACTGCTGCGATCACGACTCCGATCGCTGTTCCAAGGATCGCGGACACTGTTTTGCTCGAATATCCACCAAGAAGTCCTAATGTTACGATCGTTGTCAACACTGCCACAATGATCGTCAACACGATCGGTGAAATTCCCCGATACATCATTGGGAACATAATACCGATAATACATGCAAACGCAAATACAAGGCTCAAAATAGCATAAACGCCTTTCTTCCCGCCGATCGCACATACCACTGCCGCAAAGATCAACGCAAATCCATAGATTGCCATGGTACGGTCCTGACTATATACGGTAAATCCTGCATTTGTTCCACTTTTATTTACGATCACGATGATCCTTGCTCCTACTTTACAGTCCGCTCCAAATAAAGTTCCGCTTGGATTGATCGCCTGTTTTTCTTTTCCTTTGTAGGTTCCCGTTGTTATTTTGACCAGAACTTTCTGCGTTCCATAACGACTTCCGTCTTCTGCAAGATTATCTTTTATGATCTTTGTTACAACTGCTTTTTCATATTTTTGTCCTTTATAAGATGCCAATGGCGTTTTCTGAAACTGATTGCATTTGACTATGATCCCTGCAAATAAACACACTGCTATTGCGAGAATCAAGATTTTTTTCCATGATACTGCTTTTTCCATAAGTTGTCTTCTTTCTATAAATCGTAGCCTTTTATTTATAAAGAAAAATCAGAGAATGCCTGTGTCCGGATCTATCATTCCGGGCGCAGGCTTTTGCTCTGTCTGATAAATTAAATTACGACACTAATTCTTTATCATCTCTATTTGATTGTTGCTTTTTTGGCTGTGCTGTAGGCTCCATAAATACGTTTTCCATTTACTGTTTTGTAAGAACGGACTTTGACGTAATATTTTTTCCCTTTTTTCAGACCTTTGATCTTGTAAGATGTTGTTGTTTTCGCTTTTCTTACTGTCTTTTTACCTGTAAATTTCTTGTTTGTAGAATATACAACTTGATATCCTGATGCTTTCGTATTCTTTTTCCATTTGATCGTTAGCTGTTTTTTGATCTTATTTACTAAAGAAATACTCTGTTTCTTTGGTGCTACAGTCACTGTAACTGTTTTGGAAGCTGCTTTGTAGTCTGTAGTTGCTGCTGCTTTGACTGTGATCTTGGCAACTCCTGGTCCTTTGACTGTTACTTTTCCTGCGGCATCAACTGTTGCAACTGCTTTGTTTGATGTTGTGTAAGTGAGTTTTCCATTTCCATTTGTTTTTGCATTTAATTTAAATGCTTTGGATGTTTCACTCTTCTTATAAGATGCTGTTGCTGTGATCGTCTGGTCTTTTGTCTGTACTGCTGTTGTATCATCTTTCTTTGTTGTATTTGAGTTCGCATCATCTTTTTTGGTCTCTTCTGCTTTCTTCACGATCTTATATGAAGATGATCCGTCTAATACTTTTCCTGTGTCCGCATCGTATGTTGTAACTTCAAAGGAGTCATCTGTTACATTGACTACAGAATAACTTGGTGTCCATGTCTGGCTTCTCTCAGAAATGAAATCCTGTTTTGCTGTGATCAGATTGTAGAATTTAGATCCTGTTGCTGAGTTTGCTTCTAAATATACAGTTCCTTTTGGATTTACAACCGTTCCACCTTTTGTTGTATCAACAATTTCGTAGCAGTTGTTTTCTTTTGCGTAATTTGCTGTATTTTCTGTTTTTGCGAATTTATCATGTGCCTGCCCATCACTCTGTAACTGATATGTTCTGGAGTATGTATGGTCATGTCCCTGAAGTACAACATCAATATCATATTTATCCATTAATGGTGTTAACTGTGTTCTTAAAACCATTCCGTCAGAATCTGAATGATCATATCCTGATCCATAAATGTCCTGATGGAACATTACAACTTTCCATTTTGCATTTGGATTTTCTTTGATCGCTTTACGCATAACATTTTCGTGAGTTGCACAGTTGTAATTGTTTGTGTCTAATACGATAAATAATGTATTTCCATATGTGTAATAATAGTCTGTTCCTGCTGCTGTCTTTCCTTCTGTATACTTTGCTGTATTTCTATATCCACTTGTATCAAATGCATTTGGATTGTTGTAATGCATCTCATACTGTGCTGATCCAGAATCGTGGTTTCCGATCGTTGTTGCTACTGGAAGAGATCTTAAAGCATCTGCTCCAAGGTAACCTGCATACTGTTTTTCATTGTTATTGTTATTTACCTGATCTCCTGCGGATGCAACAAAACTTAGATTTGGATTCTGTTTTACCGCATTATTTAATACGTTGTTCCAGTTATAACTATCATTTCTTGCTGCATAGTTATTATCTTTCATCGCATCTCCTTCAGTACTTGTCTGTCCCGAAGATGCTCCGATCTGAGGATCTCCTACATATAAGAAAGAATAATTTTTAAATGATTTTGTAGAATATTTCTGTACATCCTGATATTTTCCGTTCTGGAATACCTCATAGTAGTAAGTTGTATTTTCTTTCAGGTCATTTACAGATGCTTTGTTTGAATAGTACTGAACACCTTCGATCGCTACTGCCTGTGTCTGTTTTCCTTCGACTTCTTTTGCATCAGACATATCTTCTTTTGTTGCGATCTTAACTTTTGGTGTTTCTTTTGTCTTGCTGTAGTATGCAAAATTAAGCTGTGATTCTGTCGCTCCTGGTGTTAGGGATACATTTTCATAGTTTGTACTGTATTTATCCCAGTTTGCTTTCCATGTGGACCAGCTTTCTGTTTTAGAAGCAGATGCATCATTCCAATGTTCTGTCGCTGCGCTGACTGTTGATGAAAGGATTGGAGATGCCATCATAACTCCGCCTGCTAACATCATGGCTGATACAGTTGCTTTTGCTGCATATTTTTTTGCATTTCTTGCTATGTTTCTGCGAATTGTTCTCACAATAAGATCCTCCTTTGATATAGTCAATCATTCTCTGTTATGTTTAACTATAAACTTGTGAGATTAAGGAAAGGTACATGGGCTGTCTCTTATACACATCTGACGCTGCCGACG
>ENA-OXRK01000526-OXRK01000526.1-human-gut-metagenome-genome-assembly--contig:-NODE-526-length-13454-cov-5.16755_pt1 | contig 13454 bp, 10 predicted proteins | sample MGYA00249590_ERZ652579 | MGnify/ENA primary metagenome ERZ652579 (study PRJEB26925, sample SAMN05826952) | human gut metagenome | biome: ENVO:2100002; feature: ENVO:00000062; material: ENVO:00002003...
TATAAGAGACAGGTGCAGGAAAGTTTTCAGTATATGAATGCATTTTTAAGGAAAGAAAAACAGCAGAAAAATGCAGACGAAGAACTGGAAAACATAGTAGCAGTGAAGAAACAATTGACACACGGGAAGGCGTAAGGAGGCATAGAAAATGAAGAAAGAACATTCTTCGCGCTGGAGAAAGCTGGACAACGCGGCACAGGCATTTCCGGCGGCCACCGGAAAAAAGGATACGAGAGTCTTCCGGTTTTACTGCCAGCTGAAAGAGGACATCCAGGCGGATCTGCTGCAGAAAGCGCTGGAGCAGACAATGGAGCATTACCCGGTGTTTTCCATGGTACTGCGGAAAGGTCTTTTCTGGTTTTATCTGGAGCAGCGCGATCTGCCAGCAAAAGTAGAAGAGGAAAAGCGTCCGCCGTGCAGTGAGATTTACGTACCCGACCACAAAACGCTTCTTTTCCAGGTTTCTTACTATAAAACCCGAATCAATTTCGAAGTATTCCATGCCCTGACAGACGGCACCGGTGCGATGCTGTTTCTGAAAGAACTGGTGAGCAATTATCTGATCTTGTGTCATCCCGAGGAAATCTTTTCAAAGGTCAGCGAAGACATGCTGACAGAGACAGATTTCGAGGAGGACAGCTTTTCACAGTATTACACCGGAAAGAAAAATGAAAAAGAAAAAAGCCGCCCGGCATACCAGATCAAAGGCGAGTATCTGGAGCAGGAGGAGATGGAAATTACTGAGATTCTGCTTTCCGCGGAAGCAGTTCATAAGTGCGCAAAAGCACATGGCGTGTCGGTGACGGCGTACCTTGCGGCGGCGCTGGTATATGCGGTATATGAAGAAATCCCGAAAAGCAGGCTGAAAAAGCCGGTTTCTCTGATGGTTCCAGCCAATCTCCGCAACTTTTTCCCATCCGCATCGATGACGAATTTCTGGAGCTGGATCGAGATTGCCTGTGATCTTGGGCCGGAGGCATCGTTTGAGGATGCCCTGCAGATCACGGGAGCCGCGATGCAGAAAGAGGCGCTGAAGCAGGAGATTTCCACACGTATGAACGATCTGGTGCGGATTGAGCGGAATCCGGTGCTGCGCGCCGTGCCGCTGGAAATCAAAAATCTGGCGCTGATGGCGGGCACGACGCTCGGCGGACGAAGCATTACGACCGTCTATTCCAATATCGGCCGGATTCAGATGCCGCCGGAGTATGAAACATATATTGAGCGGTTCGGATTTTTCACCAGCACCGACAAAGTACAGATGTGTTCCTGTTCCTACGGTGACAGCATGGTGCTTGGAATCACATCTAAAATCGCTGATTCCAATATTGAACGGAACCTGATGCATCTGCTGCAGAAAGAGGGCATCGCCTGTGAACAGGAGGAAAATGATTTTCCGGGACAGAAAGAACAGCCGCACGGGACGGCCAAACTGGGATTGAAAATTTTTTCTTTCACCTGCATCGCGGCTGTCGTACTCTGCTGGATGATGAATTTCCTTGCAACGCCGCAGATGTGGTGGGCAGGTTATGCGACAGCGGGTGTGTTCTGCGCCTGGCTTCTGATCCGGGTGGGATATCAGAAACGGAAAAATCCACTCAAAAACAGTATGTGGCAATTGATTTTTATTATGATCGGTGCGATTCTGTGGGATTATGCGACGGGCTGGATCGGCTGGTCTGTCGATTTCGCAATTCCGCTCGCCGTTCTTCTGAATGGCGTGACGATGCAGATTCTGGCAAGAGCGTACAAAATGGAGGTCAGTGAATATCTTTTTTATCTGATGCAGTCCGGAGCAGCAGGAATCGTTCCGGCGATTTTGTGGCTGACGGGAACTGTCCGCATTACCTGGCCGTCCGTGATCTGCGTGGGTCTCAGTGTGCTGTATCTGATCGGGCTGTTTTTTTTCCGCGGAAAAGATTTTATGCGGGAAATGCAGAAAAAATTCCGGGTATGAAGGGAAAAGGTGATAGAAAAAATAAGAAGAGCAGGTAAGAAAAGTGGATGTTGGTCCCTTTTCTTACCTGCTCTTTTGAAACTTGTGTGTGTCTGCGGCGGAAAAGCCTGGAGAGAAATCTACTGCGCCTTCTCCTCACAGCCGCAGGAATCCCACGACGGCATTTCATCCCCATTCTTAATCGCATCGCGAACCGCACTGTAATACCGCACTTTCTGTTGAATATGCTCCAGATCGGATTCCATGCGCTCGATTTTTTCGCGTATATTCTGCTCATGTTCTTCGAGAATGGCAACCATCTGGTCAATATTTCCCGGGATATCATCCTCAAGCCGGAAAAACTCCTGAATCCCCGCAATCGGAAGACCGGTGCGCTTGAAGCAGAGAATTGCGGTCATGCAGTCAATGTGCTGCTGGGTGTAAATTCGTTTCTTACTTTCGGTATGAATGACATCCGTCAAAAGCCCGATCTCCTCATAATAACGAAGCGTAGAGGCCGGAAGTCCAAAACGCTCGGACATTTCACGAATAGTGTAGGTCTGCTGTTCCATGGAAAAACCTCCTTGAACGATAGAGTTTGAATAGTAGAAAAACTTCTTAAAGTATACTTTAAGAAAGTGAAATTGTAAAGAGAGAATCTTCGTTACGTTTCACTTGGCAGTGCAGCACTTGCTGTTTTGATGCGTAGGAAAGGAATATTTATCAGAAAGTGAGAAGAAAAAGTACATTGCTTATTTGCACCAGAATGGAATATAATAGAAAGCAGAAAAAACGTGAAAAATGTGAGGAATAATCGTGAAACAGGAAATTATAGCAGACCTGTCCCGGATTACGGAGGAGGAACAGGCGATTCTGGACGGCAAGACGGAAGTGGAAAAGGAGCGGTATTCGAGCGGGCAGAAGTTTGTGATGGATGCGGGAAAGCTGCTGGAGCGGGGAAAATTGATTGATATTCGGCCGCACACGCGGTTTATTCGTTTTCCGGCGCACAGCCACAATTATGTCGAGATGATCTACATGTGCCAGGGAAGCACCGTGCACACCATCAACGGGGACCGGATCGAGCTGAAAACGGGTGAGCTGCTGATTCTGAATCAGAATGCAGTGCAGGAAATTGAACCGGCAGGGCGTGACGATATCGCGGTCAACTTTCTGATTCTGCCGGAGTTTTTTGACCAGACGCTGCGAATGATCGGGGCAGAGGAGAATCAGTTAAAGGATTTTATCGTCGGCTGTCTGAAAAGCGGGGAGGTACCGCTCTGTTATCTGCATTACAGAATCGCGGATGTCCTTCCGGTGCAGAATCTGATCGAAAATCTCGTCTGGACGCTCTTACATCACCAGAGCAATAAGCGGAGCATCAATCAGATTACGATGGGCCTTTTATTTCTGCAACTCATGAACTACACCGAACGCGTGCAGGTGGGAGAGCAGTATTTTGAACAGGAGATGCTGCTCGGCGTATACCGCTATATCGAGGAACATTACCGGGAGGGCAGCCTTTCGGAACTGGCGGAAGAACTGCACTACGATTTTTACACCTTAAGCCGCATGATCCGCCGCCTGACCGGGAAAAACTACACCGAACTCGTTCAGAACAAACGCCTGACCCAGGCCGCGTATCTGTTGGAAACGACGGGACTTTCCGTGGCAGACATCGGCGAGCGGGTCGGGTATGAGAACATGAGTTATTTCCATCGGATTTTCAAAGAGCGCTATGGAATATCGCCGAAGAAGTACCGGGTGGAGAAGAAAATACAATAGGACAAGAAAAACGGATCGAGTATCTGACTTTAAAATCAGATGTTCGATCCGTTTTTTGCGTGTAAATCGTATCAATTACTTACTGTTCATTTTCATCCTTCGGCAGCCGCACGATCCGTACCTTGTCGACTCTCCGGTCTGCCATTTTCAGTACGGTTACGTCGAGGCCATCCGAGACGAAATGATCGCCTTCCTTTGGCACGCGCTCGAGGATCCCCATGATCCATCCGCTGACCGTAAAGACGTCAAATTCTTTGTCAATATCGAGCTCTTCATACACCTTGTCGATGCTTGCCGTTCCGGTCACGAGGTATTCGTTTTCGGAAACTTTCTGGATTTCCTGTACAACCGCATCATGCTCATCCCAGATTTCGCCGACGAGCTCTTCGAGGATATCTTCCATGGTGATGATACCGTCGGTGCCGCCGAATTCATCAATGATAATGGCAATATGCGATTTCTTCGCCTGCATTTTTTTCAGCAGCGGGCCGACCTTCGTATTCTCGGTTACAAAGAGCGCCGGGCGGATGATGCTGCTTAGCGGTTTGTTGGTGTGGTAAATGTGGTTGTGGAAATCCTTCTGATACACAATTCCCACAATGTGGTCGATATCATCATCATACACCGGCAGCCGGGAAAATCCGGTGTCGGAGAAAGTCTTAGCGATCTCGGATTTCGTCGCATCGAGCGGAATGCCGATGACGTTGACACGCGGAGTAAAGATCTCTGCGGCCTCCATCTCCATGAAGCCGATTGCATTCTGAATCAGATCACCTTCCTGGTCGTCGATGTCGCCCTCCTGGGTCGCCTCCTCGACAATGGTCATCAGTTCCTCATCGGTGATGCCGTGGTTTTCCGAGGATTTGAAGATGCGGGAGAGCAGCTTCTTCCACTGGGAAAAGAAAAACGTCACCGGGGTCAGCACGATCATCAGAATGTGGAGAAACGGTGCGGAAAATTTGGCGATCGTCTCCGGAGATTCTTTTGCAATGCTTTTCGGGGAAACTTCGCCGAAGATCAGGACCACGATAGTGGTTACGATCGTGGAAACCGTCGCACCGGAGTCGCCGCCGAGAAGCTTGATAAAAAGCACCGTGGCAAGGGAGCTGAGACCGATGTTGACGATGTTGTTGCCGACGAGAATCGTGGAGAGCAGCTTGTCAAAGTTCTCCAGCAACTTTAACACCAGTTCCGCCCGCTTGTCGCCTTTTTCTGCCATATTTTTCATGCGGATGCGGTTCAGCGAGGTGAAGGAAGTCTCCGTCGCCGAAAAGTAGGCTGAGAGCATGACGCAGATAAGAATGATGATGAGTGACACAATGTCGCTGTTCATTTGTTTTTCCTTTCTTAGGAAACCGGGACACGATGCAAAAAATGTACAAAAAGACATAACCTATCTTGAATCTGGCGGAATCAAAGATAGATTATGTCTCCGTTTATCAAATGATGAAAATAAAGCATCGTCGAGGCATACTGCCTGAGTCGTCCATGTTTCTGTAATCCTTTCGTTGATCAGTAATCCCTTTTATTGTACGGTATGTGGGAATAATTGTCAATAAGGTATGCGAAAATCACAGGAAATACGAAACCGCATTGTTGTAGCTGATATTTTCCACCATCTCTTTCAGAAACTCCAGGTTCGCCGGGTACTCCCCGTTTTCCACCCAGTTTCCGATTTGATTGCAGAGAATCCGGCGGAAATATTCGTGGCGCGGGAAGGAGAGGAAGCTGCGGGAGTCGGTCAGCATGCCAATGAAGGTGGAGAGCATGCCGATGCTGGAAAGCGTCGCAAGCTGGGATTCCATGCCGTATTTGTGATCGTTGAACCACCATGCGGTACCGAACTGCACTTTCGAGCGGATGCCAGGCGCAGCAAAGTTTCCGGCCATGCTTGCAAGCATCGGGTTGTCGCCCGGGTTCAGAGAGTAGAGCACAGTTTTCGGCAGTGCGTCGTCCTCGTCCATATCGTTTAAGAAAGCGCCGAGCATCGGGGCAAAGGCGAAATCGTTCATGCTGTCAAAGCCGGTATCGGCACCGAGCGCACGGAACATCCGCTTCGAGTTGTTACGGAGTGCTTTGATATGAAGCTGCATGGCGATATTGTGCTTATGATACAGCCGTCCGAGGTTCGTCAGAAGGAAGCCCTTGTACATGCCGAGCTCTTTTTCGGTGAGAGCACCGCCGTTCATGCGATTTTCAAATACATCATTCGCCTCAGCAGCCGTGCATGGCACATAGAAGCAGCCCTCAAGGCTGTGGTCGCTGACAACGCAGCCGGCGGAGAGGAAGAAGTCGAGGCGGCAGGAGAGGGCATGCACCATATCCTCCGCGGATGCAATCGTCCTGCTGGCGGCAGCGGCAAGCTTTTCCACATATTCCGGGAAATCCGGCTTCTCGAGATGAACGGCGCGGTCCGGGCGGAAGGACGGCAGAACGCGGCAGGCAAAGTCTTCCTTCTGTAATGCCAGATGGCAGTGCAGATCATCTGCAGGATCGTCGGTGGTGCACAGATGCGACACATGCTGGTTCAGAATCAGATTGCGCACGGTAAACTCCTTCGTCTGCAGTTTTGCATTCGCCTCATCCCAGAGCTCCTTCGCTGTTGCTCGGGAGAGCGGTGTCGTGATGCCGAAGTACCGCTGCAGCTCCAGATGTGTCCAGTGGTATAAAGGATTGCCGATCGCGTTCTCAATCGTCTCGGCAAACGCCAGATATTTGTCGTAATCATCGGCGTTTCCGGTGATCAGATCCTCCGAAAAGCCCATCGCACGCATGGCACGCCATTTATAATGATCCCCGCCGAGCCAGACGCGTGTCAGATTCTCCATCTGGCGGTCTTCGAGAATCTCCTGTGGATTCAGATGGTTGTGATAGTCAAAAATGGGCATTTTTTCAGCCGCCTCGTGGTACAGTGTTTTCGCCGTATCGGTCTGCAGCAGAAAGTCAGCGTCCATAAAAGGTTTCATATGGAAATACCTCCCCTTTAGAATTGAGCGGTCAGAGCAGCAAGCGTATCTGCCACAGCGCCAGGTCCATGAAGCATCGAGACAAAAGCATCCAGCACACGGTCAGAAAGTCCGGCGGAAATCAGATCCACACCGAAAATCGAAGCATCGGAGAGCAGCGGAGCCAGCGTTTTGGAAAGCGCCTCACGGTCAGCCGGTGCGCCGAGTTTCAGATCCTGCACATACGGGCGGACCGTGGCAAGCAGCGGATCCGGGCTCAGATCAAATGCATCGCCGTTGTCATCCACGCCCATCAGATACCGCAGCCATCCCGCAAATACAGCCGGAATTGCCTGAAGATCCGAGAGTGACAGCTCCGGGGAAGCAAGATACGATTTGATCGTCTCACCGAACCGGATCGACAGCTTCTGTGACGTATCGGTTGCAATTCGCTGCGGCGTATCCGGCATAAACGGATTCGGGATGCGGATGTTCAGCACTTCAGCGATAAACTGCTTCGGAGAGAGAATACCAGGATCGGTGACAACCGGAAGTCCTTCGATATATCCGATGCGCTCCACGAGCTTTTTCAGTACCGGATTTTTCATCTCCTCACTGATCAGTTCATAGTCCAGCAGGCAGCCGAACACAGCGAGTGCGGTGTGCAGCGGGTTCAGGCAGGTGCAGACCTTCATGCGCTCTGTTTTGTTGACAGTTTCCCGGTCGGTAAAGATCCATCCGCTCTTTTCCATCGGCGGCCGTCCGTTCGGGAAATGATCTTCGACTACGAGGTACTGGCATTCCTCTGCATTGACGAACGGAGCAACGTAGGTGTGGCGGGAGGTGACGATCGGCTGTGCATCGGCGAGGCCGTTCTCCTCGAGTATCTTTTCGATGGAACCATCCGGCCGCGGGGTGATCTTGTCGATCATGGTCCACGGGAAGCTGACTTTTTCCGGGTTCTGCAGATAGGAGAGGAAGCCTGGCTGTACCAGCTTGTTTTCTTCCCATGCAGAAGCGTAGGCTGTCAGGGCAAGGGAAAGTTTTTCGCCATTGTGGGAGCAGTTGTCGGTGCTGACCATCGCAACCGGTTTTTCGCCTGCAAGAAATCTTTCATATAAAAGAGAAGCAACTTTTCCCATATAGCTGGTAACGGAAGAAGGTCCGGCAGCAAAATCGGCAGCAACAGACGGCAGCAGTTCGCCCGCACCGTTTTTCAGGGAATATCCCTTTTCGGTGATCGTAAACGTCGCCATCTGCAGGGAATCCTTGGTAAAGATTTCTTTTAACCGGGCAAAATCCGGAGAATCCGCCGTATCGGCAGCCAGCGATTCTGCGATGCTTCCAACAACGGTTTTCTCGACAGAACCATCGGCTTTTAAGGTCACCAGAATGCTTAAATTATCGTGCGGCTGGTACATATCACGGATGATTTCTGTATCGAAGCCCTCCGCAACGATGACACCGCGGTCAAAGGTACCGTTGTTCAGCAGTTCCTGTGCTGTATTTGCCTGGAAGGCACGGAAAATATTTCCGGCTCCGAAATGCACCCAGCACGGAGATTCTTTCGTGCGGGTGATCATTGCTTCGCGGTCATAGGATGGAAGCGCATAGCCTGCGGCTTCCCACGCTTTTTGATCTGCCAGTCCGGCAGCTGTTAAGTTAAGAGACATCAGTAAAAACCTCCTTTAAATTCCACGTTTGTGACTCTTGTCAATAGCTTCCCAGAGTCCGTTTAAATAAGTCGCGCCGAGTGCGCGGTCATACAGTCCATAGCCCGGCATTGCCTTCTCGCCCCAGATCATACGTCCGTGGTCCGGGCGGATCGGGCCGTCGAAGCCGATGTCGTACAGCGCTTTCATGATCTCATACATATCGAAGCTGCCGTCAGAGGAAAGGTGTGCGGCCTCCTCGAAATCCTGCTGGCTGTGGAATTTCAGATTGCGGACGTGAGCGAAGTGGATGCGGCCCTTTAAGGAACGGATCATATCCGGCAGATCGTTCTCCAGGTTTGTTCCGTAGGAACCCGAGCAGAAGGTCACGCCGTTGTGCGGGTCATCGACCATCTTCATCATGCGCAGAATGTTTTCTTTATTAATGATGATTCTCGGAAGACCGAAGACACTCCATGCCGGGTCGTCCGGGTGAATGGCCATTTTGATATCGTACTCGTTGCAGACCGGCATGATGCGTTCGAGGAAGTATTTGAGGTTGGCAAACAGTTTCTCATCATCCACATCGCGGTAAGCGTCAAAGAGCTCTTTCACTTTTGCCATGCGCTCCGGCTCCCAGCCAGGAAGAATTGCGCCGTTTGCATCACCTGCGATAGATTCAAACATTTTTTCCGGAACAAGTGCGTCTACGGCGGACTGTTTGTAGGCAAGTACGGTCGAGCCGTCCGGACGGACGCGTGCGAGTTCTGTTCTGGTCCAGTCGAAGACCGGCATGAAGTTATAGCAGACAAGGTGAATGTCTTCCTTGCCGAGGTGCTTTAACGTTTCAATATAATTATCGATGTACTGCTCACGGTCCGGGCTGCCGATTTTGATGGCGTCGTGGATGTTGACGCTCTCGATGCCGGAGATGTGAAGTCCAGAGGCCTCAACCTCTTCTTTTAACGCGTGAATCGCTTCGCGTGTCCACACCTCGCCCGGGGTAGTGTCGTACAGGGTTGTGATGACTCCGGTTACGCCCGGAATCTGGCGGATCTGCTCTAAGGTAACGGTATCAAATTTGGAACCATACCAGCGAAATGTCATTTCCATAAGAAAAACTCTCCTTTATTTTGTAATGTACTCTCGGAATCTTTCTGCACTTGCCTTTGCGGCTGATTTTCCGCCAGCTGCACCCGAATTTCATCAACGTACGCACCGCGTACGCCTCAGAAATTTGGGCACAACTGACAAAAAATCATCTCACAAAAACAAGCACAGAAAGATTCCGAGAGTACATTGTATTTTGCAAGTGGTGTTCTTTGCTTTTTATTGTATCGTTTTTTAAGAAAAAAGCCATGGCAAGAATTGTTGAGCACATTGCAAAAGTTGCGGCGGTTGGTAGGAAAAAGCAAAATCAGCCTACAGGTGTGATAAGTAATATCTTTCTGGTATGACTAACCAATAGGAAAAACCTATAATCGATTCATCGAAATAACAATTACCAAAAGGCGTTTTAGGGGTTGCACATAGAAAAAATATGCATTATAATATGCCATGTAATCGAGAAACACATTAAACATATCGACTTAGTAGGAAAGGAGAACAGCAAATGAAAAAAACAGACAACAGACGAATGCAGGAGAACAGAATGATGGAGATGTGTTGTTGCTGTTGCTGCAGCTCCAATCAGAATAAAGAAAAATAAGAAACATTCGCAGGCAGAAAAAGCATAGCAGAAATTGCATGTGCGGGCAGGCCGGAACGAATGCCTGCTATTTTTTTAACCTTTTTTAAAAGAAATGAGAATAAACAACATAAGAATAGATAATAAACAGACATAGAAAACGGAGGACAAAAACATGAGCGGATGCGGATGCAGCTTCACCCCAGTTGAAAATAAAGAAACCGAAGAAATCAAATACACAGATGCACTGGCAGAACAGTTTGCAGCAGAAGTCGGAGTAGACCCAAGACCAAATGAAACCCTTGTAGAGATCGATGAGCGCGGCGCTTTCATCCGTCAGCCAAATGCATTTATCCAGCCATTCGGCGATAAAGAAGGCGGCCTGAAAGCAGAAGCAAACCGCTTCGGGATCTACTGGGCAACCGGATGCAACTGGTCCAACCGTCCGATCATCGTGCGGGAGCTTTTAGGACTGCAGGATGTGATCTCGGAGACGAGAGTTTCTCCATCCGGCGAGACAAACCGTTACGGACATGCATTCGGACAGTATCCGGATTTCAAGGATCCGGCGACAGGCGCTTACTTCTTAAGTGAGTTCTATAAAAGAGCAAACCCGGACTTCAAAGGAAGAGCAACGACACCGACCCTGGTGGATGTCAAAGAGAAAAAGGCTGTGAACAACGATTATCACCGCCTTACGAACTATCTCGAAGTGCAGTTCCGTCCATTCCAGCCAAAAGATGCGCCGGACCTGTACCCGAAAAAATTCCGGAAAGAGATCGATGAGTTTAACGACTGGCTCTTCCCGCATATCAACAACGGCCATTACCGCATGGCATTCTGCCAGTCACCGGAAGCATACGATGAGGCATACGAAGATTTCTATGAATCCCTCGATAAGCTGGACAAACGGCTGGAGACGAACCGTTTCCTGTTCGGCGACTACATCACCGACAGCGATGTCCGCGCTTACGTCACTCTGATCCGTTGGGATGTCAGCTACTTCCACAACGTAGGACCGGTGAAGAAACCGATTCGTGATTACAAAAATATCTGGGGCTACTTAAAAGAGCTGTATGCGATCCCGGCCTTCCGTCACGGAAGCGATCCGCAGGTGCTGGCACTTTCGAGACCTGGAAAGAAATTAGGCGAGGTTCTCTTCCGCGGATACAACGAACGAATCCTTGCAAAAGTAGATTTCGAGAAGCTGATGGCAGACGATGGATCGAGAAGAACACTCAGCAAAACACCGGATGAAGTATTCCTTCGCCATCCGGAGGGAGAGACCTACGAGGATTACGCAGGAGAAATCTCAAAAACCATCTGGAACAGCCCGAAATGGGAAGACAGAAACCCGAAGAACGGCGTACTTTCCGTGGATGCATCGATTAATCCGCTGAAAGGACTTTTATAAAGAGATAAGACAGAAGAATCCGGAGCGCTCTGGTGGAACACTCTCAGGCAGCCGGGGTGCGGCCGGAACTGAAAAGAACGAGAAAATGAGGAGGATTTTATTATGAAAAAGACAAAGAAATTCTGGGCAGTATTGGCAGCGGCGGGCCTTTTGGCAGCAAGCTTTGCAGGATGCGGAAGCAATGCATCAGCAAATGCAGGAAGCAGCAGCGGTTCCGCAGCATCATCTTCCGCAGCATCATCTTCCGCAGAAGGCAGCTCCGCATCGGATTCCGGTGAGAAAAAAGTGATCAAAGCTGTAACAAGCGGCACACTGGCACCGTACTTTTACGTAAATGATGACAACGAGCTGACCGGTGTCGATATCGATATCGTAAAAGAAGTGTTCAACCGCCTTCCGCAGTATGAACTGAAAATTGAGCAGGCAGATGCACTGCAGGGTGTGCTGAGCGGTCAGTACGACATCGCAGTCAACAACTATGGATATACCGATGAGAGAGCAGAATCCTACTACTTCTCTTTACCATATAAAACCAGCTTCAACGAATACATTCAGAGAACCGGCGATGAGCCGCTGACTTCTCTTACCGATCTGGCAGACCGCGGATACAAAATTGAGCTGAGTGCAGGAAGCCTTACCGCAAATGCACTGGAAAAATGGAATACAGACAACCCGGATCACCAGATCAATATCGTATATTCCAATGCAAACTTCCAGGTCCGCTACCAGCATATCGTAGATGGAACCGCTGATGTGGCAATCGACGACGGACCGATCATCGACAACCTGCTTCCGCAGTTCGGACTGGAAGGTCAGCTGGAAGCAAACGAGATCGACGAGGAGACCGAAGATTTCCTGTTCCCGCAGAACAATACCTACTTCCTGTTTGGAAAGAACGAAGAGGGCGCAGCACTCCGCGAGGATGTTGACAAAGCCTTAAAAGAGATGAAAGAAGACGGAACTCTTTCCAAGATCACAACCGAGTATCTCGGCGTGGACACCAGCCCGGACGAGAAATACTTTGATGAGACACCAAACTAGAATATCGTTTTCGAAATAAAAACAGAAGAGATTACAAAACAGACGGGAAGCGGATCGAGAACATCCGTTTCCCGATTCTAAAAGGAGCGAAAAACATGGCAGAAATTTACCGGGTAGAAAAGGGAAGCGAAGAGTGGAAATACAAAGCATATGATTACGTCAGAACCGATGCGTTCTGCTGCGGACAGAACATTCCGATTGAACTGGAATTCGGACAGGACGAGAGCAAAGATGATCTGCAGGCGATTCTGCTGACAGAAGATCACAAGCCGGTAGCCGGCTGCCGCATCGCATTTCCGGCGGAAAAGACAGGAAAAATCGAGCGTGTCTGTGTGGTCAGAGAAAAACAGAAAAGCGGATACGGCCGCGTACTGGTCGAAGCCGCTGAGAAATGGCTGAAAGAATACGGTGTTGATCACATCGTCATCACAAGCCAGGACCGCGCCGCAGGCTTTTATGAGAAATTAGGCTACAAACTGAATCCGGACGCTGACCTGTCGGTATACGACCACCATGCACTGAAGAAAGACGAAGAGCCGAAAAAGCCGAAGAAAAATCTTGGCTTTACCTGTGTACTGGTAGAAAAATACGTGTAAGAGAGGACGAAAATCATGGGAAAATTATTTGACGTTTCACTGGTATTTTCATCCATACCAGAATTGCTGACAAAGCTGCCGATCACGCTGGAACTGGCCGTGGTTTCTATGCTGATCGGACTGGGACTGGGACTTGTGATGGCGATCATCAAAATGAAAAAAATCAGAGTGCTGACGCAGATTACGAATCTTCTGATTTCACTGCTCCGCGGCACGCCGGTCATCGTACAGCTGTATGTTGCGTTCTTTGGTATTCCCATGATGTTCAAGGCAATCAACCAGCAGTTCGGAACGAATCTGGCGGTTGCCAATATTTCCGGTTTCGTCTATGCGATGATCGCTCTGGGACTGAACCAGTCGGGCTTTATGGCTGAGATTATCCGTTCGGCCCTGCAGTC
>ENA-OXRK01000544-OXRK01000544.1-human-gut-metagenome-genome-assembly--contig:-NODE-544-length-13079-cov-12.6569_pt1 | contig 13079 bp, 8 predicted proteins | sample MGYA00249590_ERZ652579 | MGnify/ENA primary metagenome ERZ652579 (study PRJEB26925, sample SAMN05826952) | human gut metagenome | biome: ENVO:2100002; feature: ENVO:00000062; material: ENVO:00002003...
GTATCTTCTCGAATAGATTGCGGTGGCACACCGCCGACCGCAATTTTCAATTTTCAACTTTCAATTTTAAAAAAATCACAGATGCAAAATCAGCTTTGCAACGCCGAAATAGATAAGCAATGAAAGCGAGTCGCAGACTGTTGAAATGAGCGGATTCGCCATAACGGCAGGGTCAAAGCCGACCTTGCTTGCCAAAAGAGGCAGACTGCTGCCGACAAGCTTTGCCATAATAATTGTGCCGACAAGCGTAAGCGAAATTACAAGGGCAATCATAAATGCGTTTTCCTGACCGTTGAGATCAAACAAAAGCAGTTTTACAAAGTTTGCCGCCGCAAGGGTAATACCGCAAAGAATTGACACCCTGAATTCTTTCCACAGCACAAGGAAAATGCTCCTGAAATGAATTTCACCGAGCGACAACGCACGGATTACGGAAACCGACGCCTGAGAACCTGCGTTACCGCCCGAACCCGTAATCATCGGGATAAATGATGAGAGAATCAAAACATTTGCAAGCACAGCCTCAAATGATGAGATAATCGCACTTGTAAAGGTTGCCGAAAGCATGAGTATAAGCAGCCACGGCGCTCTCTTTTTGTACAGACCGAAAACGCTTGTTTTCATATACGGTTTGTCAGACGGCAATACGGCTGCCATCTTTTCGATATCCTCGGTAGCCTCTTCCTGAATAACATCAATAGCGTCGTCAATTGTTACGATACCGACAAGTCGGTTTTCGTTATCAACAACAGGAAGGGCAAGGAAGTTATAGTTTGAGAACATCTGGGCAACCTGCTCCTGATCGGCAAGAGTAGTTACCGAGATAACATTTTCCTCCATAATCGACTTTACAAGCTCGTCATCTTCGGCAAGCAAAAGGTCTTTTACAGTGGTAATACCGATAAGCTTGTTGTTGGCATCGGTTACATAGCAGGTGTAGATTGTTTCCTTGTCAACACCTGTTCTTCTGATTCTTTTAATAGCCATTTCAGCCGTCATATCGGGACGAAGCACAATAAACTCGGTTGTCATAATCGAGCCTGCGCTGTCCTCGGGATATTTCAAAAGCTCGTTAATCTGCTTTCTCATATCCTTGTCGGCCTGTCTTAAAATACGCTTTACAACATTGGCAGGCATTTCCTCAATAAGGTCAACGGCGTCATCGACAAATAACTCATCGACAACCTCTTTCAGTTCGCTGTCGCTGAAGCCGTGGATAAGGAATTCCTGAGTTTCGTCATCCATTTCGACAAAGGTTTCCGCCGCAAGCTCCTTTGGCAGAATACGAAACAGAATCGGCATTTTTTCATCCTGTAGATTTTCAAAAACCGCCGCAATGTCAAACGGTTTCATCGTAATCAAAATGTCACGCAAAGTGCTGAACTTTTTGTCATCAAGCAACAATTTGATAGTTTCGGTAAGGGTTACGTTAACCTGTTCCATCATCTTTTCCTCCTTTTTAATTCAATTGGAAGTAAAGACGGTGTCACCCTGAGTATTAAATTAAATCAATTCAAATTAAAATAAAAATACAAAGCAAAATCAATAAAACAAAATGAACGCACAAGCGCACATTCTGTTGCAACTTCGCCCGGGTACAGCGCCTTTATTACCGTCTGCGTCCATTAAGTTTTCACCTCATTCGCATTTAAATTCGGGCAAAAGCCCGTACATATTTATTTTATTCTTTTTTATGTCCGATGTCAACGGATTTATCCGCTAAAAATCCACTTTGCAAACATTTTACATTATCCTCTGTAACAGCTTGGTAACTCGGTATAATATTTCTTGCTTTTTGAAGTGTATCAATGTATAATAAATATGCATGATTCAAAATAAAATTTCAAAGATTGGAGATTAACCGTTATGACAGATATGGTTAAAAAATATGTTCCCTATGCGGTAATAATTTTGCTTGTTTATATGCTGTTGCCGCTTGTGTTTATTCCGGGCGCAATGCAGAAGTTTTCACCCGTTGCATATGACTTTGTGTTCCCGATTACAGCAATCGGCTGTTCGGCACACTACTGCTCAAAACACGGACTTGACTTTCTCTTTGCTCTCATTGCGCCGATTATTTATCTTCCGAGTATGCTCATCTACAACGGCGGATTTTCTTCAAGCACACTTTCAACAAACCTTATTCTCCTCGTAGTTTATCTTGTTGCCGGAATTTTCGGACTTTTCCTCGGCGACCTTGCTTTCGGTGACAAGCGCCGTCAGAAAGAAAAGGCAGAACAGGAAGAAGCAGAGGAAATGCTCCTTGAGGCAAAGCGCCGTGAAAAGGAAGAGCTTGAGAACATGACTTCATCAAGCAAAAAGTCCGAAAGAAAAGCACCTTACAGACAGGAACGCAGGCCTGCACGCAGACCGTCGCCTGCACCGCAGAAAACCGAAACAGCAGATGACGATGATTTTGATTATGACAAGTACCTTTCCGGTATTGACAGAAAGCAAGATCCGAACGAAAGCGAAATTGACGATATCTTAAACGAATACAGACACTAACGGCGAGCCGCCGTTCCCAATTCGTGCAGATAGTATTTATAAGGGCAAAAATAAAATGCCCGAGCAGAACTCTATAACTAAAAATGTAAAATTAAAGTCGGGAAGACAATTTGCGAAATGCAAAGCATTGTCTTCCCGACTGTTTTTGTTTAATCAGCAGGGGTGTTCATCGGACTCCCACCTTGATTGAATTTTATGTTTAAACATGATTATGTGATGTTATGGAAGTTGTGTGTAATTTGCGACATATATATAATCTGTCTTATCAAAAAGATTGTACCATTACTTCGTCAATTTGCTTTTATATGTAATTTTTATTTAACTCAACCCAACGATATACTTCTGAATCAAGGTTGCGTCAACAACACTGATTTCGCCGTCATGGTTTACATCGCTGTTAAAAAGCTGAGTCTTGCCGAATTTTACAATACCTACAACATATTTCTGAACAGATGTTGCATCTCCAACCGTAATGTTTCCGTCTGGATATGCATCACCGCAAGTCAGGCAGTTCAATTTGCCACCAATCGTTGTTTTACACTCTGCGCCGTTTTTAAGTCTGCAATATTTATAAGCCATAAGGCCCGTATCCTCGCCAAGCTGTCTTGAAATATAAAACTCCGCATAGCCGTTCTTATCGGGGACAAAAGATGTTACCGCACCTCCGCTGACAAAATATGCGCCCGAGGTTGCATAGCAAGGTTTGCCGCTGCTGTCTGTACCGAAATCCTCATATGTAAAGTCAAAATTCTTGTATGTGCCATCGCTGAGTTTTCCGGTCATTGTGCCATCATCATTAAAGCCATAAGGAAAATAGTCGGAGAGTTTAATCCTTATCTTAACATATTCTCCGCCTGTTGAATCATAATTGAATTTCATACCCGTATCACCAAAATAACGATTATCCGCTGTTATCATATGGCGAGTAAATTCCTGATTTTTCGGGAGATTTACAAACTTCGGTGCATCAATACAGTCCTTAAACATCACGCTGTACTTTTGATAATCCGTTGATATGAACATTGCCCCGAAATTCTTTGCCGTATTTTCGGTATATCCCGTTGTTGTAACAAAAAGCTGATTGTTTGAGATTTTCTGCGTTGTACCTGTAACTTCATAGTCCTTGCGATCTTCATACTCGCTTACCGCACCTGTCATAAGAACCGAACCGACGGTAAGCACACCGCACATTGCGATTGCAGTTAATTTTTTGATTATATTTTTCATTGTTTTTCCTCTTTCTATCAGTAGGGGCGCTCATTGGACGCCCGATTTGATTGAATTTTATGTTTTCGCAAAATCAGTTGATGTTATGGAAGTTGTGTGTAATTGGCGACATATATATAATCTGTCTTATCAAAAAGATTGTACCATTACTTCGTCAGTTTGCTTTTATATGTAATTTTTATTTAACTCAACCCAACAATATGTTTCTGAATCAAGGTTGCGTCAACAACACTGATTTCACCGTCATCGTTTACATCGCTGTTAAAGAGCTGAAGCTTGTCAAAGTCCTCAATACCTACAACATATTTTTGAACAAGCGTTGCGTCAGTAACAGAAATGTATCCGTTTAAATCCGTATCACCGCAAGTTAAACCGACCAGAGTATCTCCGATTATTCCGTAATCACAATGAGCTCCGTCTTTAAGTCTGCAATAGCGGTATGACATTACTTTTGTATCTACACCAAGCTGTCTTGAAACATATATTTCAGCATAGCCGTCCTTATCGGGAGCAAAGGAGGTTACCGCACCTCCGCTTGTCGCATATGCGCCGGATCCCGCATAGCAATTAGCACCGATGCTGTCAGTTCCGAAATCTTCGTATGTAAAATCAAAATCCTTGTAAGAACCGTCGCTGAGCTCAGCAGTCATTGTTCCGTTTTCATTGAACAGACGGGAAAAATCGGAAAGCTTAATTTTCACCTTGACATATTCACCGCCTGTTTTGTCAAACTTATAGAATGTCTGAACATTACCGAAATAACCGTGCCCCTGCGTCATCATATATTTTACGAATTTTTCGCCCTTTGGAAGATTTAAAAATCTCGGTGCGTTGATACAATCCTTAAACCATATATCGTAATCCTTTTCTTCGGTTGTTTGGAACTTTGCACCGAAATTTTTATCGGTATTTTCAGTGTATCCCGTTGTTGTCACAAAAATCTGATTGTTTGAGATTTTCTGCGTTGTACCTGTAACTTCAAAGTCCTTGCGATCTTCATACTCGCTTACCGCACCTGTCATAAGAACCGAACCGACGGTAAGCACACCGCACATTGCGATTGCAGATATTTTTTTAATTATATTTTTCATTGTTTATCCTCCGTTTTTATTGTTTATCTGTCCGAACCGACAACATATTTCTGCAAAACAGTTGCATCTGCACCGTGATGCAGTCTGCTGTAAATTATGACGCACGCTCACATATTACATAGTAACGGTCAAAACCGCCGTTGCCGTCACTTATGCAGGTAAACATCGTGAGCAAATCTTTGTCCTTCTGCAAATAGCAGTCTCCTGATTCGCTCGGCTTATTGACTTTGGTTTCAACGACCTTGTAATTGAGTGTATCCCAATAATTTGTGATTGAAACCCTGTCACCGATTTTGAGGTTGCGGAGGTTGTCAAAGAATATTCGACCGATGTATCCCGTGTGACCTGCAAGGACTGCGTTTGTATTCTTACCGCCAATCGGCAATGAGGTTGCACTCATATGTGCCGCACCGTAGCTCATATTTGAGCTGTTTGCACCGAGGTAAATCGGCAGACGCATATTTATTGTTTCGGCAGTAACATAGCCGTAAATGCCGTCCGTTATGCCGTAATCCTCAAGATTGACGGCAGCCTGTGAATAGGTATCGTTGCGGAGCATTTCATACTGGTTCGTTTCAAGGTTTTTGTTGTAGGCAACGCTGTCATTGAAAAGTCTGTCGAGGTCAGCCTTGAAAACAACGGGCTGTTTGGAGGTACGCTTGCCGTCCCTGTCAATTTTGTAACCATCTTCGTCAACCTTGCCGTCCTTGACCGCCTGTTCAAAAGAGCCGTCCTCAACTTCTTCAACACGGGTATCAAAGCCGTCAGTCTCACCGTTTGAAATCTGTGTTCCGATAAAATTTGATATAGGGGGGAATGCGACAAGACCTATTCCGACAACGAGCATTGCTATTGCCACACCCGTAAGTATTTTTTTAATCATCGGAATCACCGCCCGAATCATTCTGATTTTCGTCAGCCGAGTCATCTCTCAGCCGTTTTGCATCGTTTGACTTCTTCTTTTTACGCTTGAGCAGAAATACAACCACAAACACAACAAGTGCAACAAAGCCGACAATTATGCCGATTGCGACTGCATAAGGAATTTTGTAACCGAGAAAGAATATGTAACCGTTGTCAAACTTTGCAAGCGACACACCTGTTTCAACATATTTAGTATCATCATATGCAACATGCTTGCCACGCACGAGAAGTCTGTGCGTATTCACACCGTAAGGCGTACAGGTGAGGAGCGTTACAAGGTCTTCGCCGTCAACAATCCGCAAGGAATTGATTTCCGAGGGAAGAACAACTTCGATTTGATCAACCTCATATTTCAGCGTTCTGTCGAGGATATGAACATAGAATTCATCGCCGACTTTCATATCGGTGAGGTAATCGAAAAATGTTTCGCCCGGATAACCCGAATGGGCAGAAATTACGGAATGTGTGCTTGCACCGCCGACAGGCAGGGAAGTGTTTTGAAGATGCCCTGCACCTTTGGAAAGAATCTCTTCGCTTGTGCCGTGATAAATCGGCAGATAAACATTGATTTTCGGCACATCAATATAGCCGATAAGACCGTTATCATCAATATTGAGAGTTTTCTCATAATTTGCACCGATTTTCTGAAAAGCCTTTTCGTCGAACGGGTCGGTAATTATCATATTATTTGAAAGGCTGTTATTGTACTTAGCAGCCTCTTCAAACATTTTTTGAGTTTTCTCACTCGGCATCTGAGCAACCCTGTCGGTGTACTCCTTAACCCTGCTTCTACTGACATAGTTATTAATTGCGGAACTGACAAGCGGATAGCTCATTATGCCGATTCCTGCAACGAATATTAAAACTATTAGTAAAATTGACAGCTTTCGTTTCATAAAATTTTCCTTTTCTGCGTGTTTTTGTTCCGTTGTTATTATACTACATTTTGCCGTGCAGGGCAATACACGGCGAGCCGCCGTATGGACAGATATTATCCGCATATACGGCTCTTGTGTAAATAGAATGGGGATGCGTTGCCGCATCCCCTGAAAATTACATATATTACAGATTTTAAGATAAAAGATATTCAATCAATTATTTAGCTGCTTTCTTTCTCTTAAGAACAAAGAGGAGAACACCTGCGCAAGCGATAAGTGCTGCACCGCCAACATAGAACATCATTGTACCCATACCACCTGTCTGAGGAACAGTTACAGGGTAATCAGGAACTTCTACCTGATTTACTTCGCTTGAATTACCGTCAACTGAAACTGTAATAACACCTGTTGTGCTAATAACAACTGTGTACTCAGAAGAGTTAAGGTTGTATCCTGATGGTGCTTTTGTCTCCTGAACTGTGTATGTACCTGCAGCGAGCTTTGCAAATGTAACATTACCGCTACTGTCTGTTGTCTTAGTGTCAATCAATGTGCCCTCTTTTGTCTTGAGTTCAAATGTTGCATTGCCAAGACCCGTCTTGTCAGTTGTTGTGCCATCATACTTGAATACAGGAAGGTCGAATGTGTAAACATATACTGTATCATCGCCCGGCTTTGAAGTCTGACCGTATGTGTTTGTGTATGTAAGGCTGTCGCTGTTGCTGTTGTCTGTTGTATTGTAGCCTGAAGCAGCTGTGTCCTTAAGAATTGCTGTAAGTGTTACAACAACATCTGAACTTGCATAGAAGTCATTACTGCCTTCTTCACCTTCAGCTTTTTTAGCATTAGCAAGATAATCTGATGTAAGAGAAATCTTAATATCTAACAGATTTGTTTTATCTACAGTATAATCTGTACTTTCTTGAAGCTTAGTGCTGCCAACCATAACTTCTGTTACAGCTGGATCTCTAAAACTATCTGAAAGGTTATCGTGGATTGTGTACTCAGTAAGCGGAACTTCCTTAGAACCTGTAACTGAAGCTGTGAGCTTAAATGTTACTGTGTCGCCTGCAGAAGCAGTTGTGTGCTTAGTATCGATGTCGGGACCAACGATTTCCTTAGAAACTGTAACTTCACCTGTGTTAATCTTGAGTTCGATTGGAGCTTCTGCTGAACCCTGAGTTGTCTTTGTGCCCTCAGGAAGAGCAAAGAGAGCGCCGCCCTTTTTCTTTACGCTTGTTTCAGCAGGCTGGCCTGTAACCTTAACATAGTAAACACCTGCTTCACTTGTACCGAAGTTGTAAACATCTTCGTCAGAAGCGAATGTGTGGTCACCCTTGCTGTCTGCATCTGTAAATGTTGCATTTTCGCAAGCCTCGAGAAGAGCCTTTGAATCGTTACCTGATGCATTTTTCCAAGTCTTGAGAGCTGTTGCAACAGCTGTGCCACCCTGGATTTCTGTATATTCGCCTGTTGTTGTGTTGATTGTTGCTACCTTATAAACATTTACTTTAAAGCCGTTCTTGCCCTTGATAAATGCGTTATAAGCATCGCTTGTTGCAGCGCTTGCTGAGAATGGGATCATGAGAGCAATCATCATTACTGCAAGAACAGCTGCAAAGATTTTCTTTGTAGTTTTCATTTTTCTTTCTCCTTTGTGTTTGATTTAATATATGTAATTATATTCTAACCGAATGGTTAAACTGAATTTGGGTGGCTGCATGTCGGACACCGGCTAACAACGGTGCCCGTAGCAGTCAAAGAGGTTTTTTATGAAAGAAACATCTGATTAAAATATCATCTGTTCTAACAATTTAAATCATATCGGGTTACTTTCTGCGTCCTGCTCTGCGTTTTTTACGAACTTTTCCGTAATAGATTGCGTAACCCGTGAACATTGTCACCGCAAGACCTGCAACCGACAAACCGAGAACAACATAGCCGTTCATACCGTCACCGCTTGCCGAAGGCATTGTAATTGCACCGTCAACATAATTATATGTAACATCGTAATTACCCTCAACAGGAAGTGTGAAGTAGGAAAGTGTGTAGTTCGGGGTGTAACCCTCTGACGGTTTGTACTCAAACAGACAGTATGTTTGATATTTTGAAGTACCTGTTATATAATTGTCGGAACTTTCGTTCCATACAACTTTACCGTTTGTTTTTGTAAACTCGCCCTGACCGTCCTTGAAGATTGTCAGTTTGTCAAACACAGCCTGACCGTTGCTGTCTGTCGTTTTAGAAACCATATGAGTTTTCATTGTGGCATCTTTAATGATTGTATTGATATCATCTGCAGTAAAGATACCCTCACCGGATACCTTCATCACCGCAAATTCCGTATCACTTACATTACCGCCTGTCTGATTCTTCTTGTTTACTGTTGCGCTTCCGTGTGTGGTTTTATTTTCAAACTCGGCTTTATCAACAGAAGTAGAATTGTTGAAGTATTCTGCAAGCTCAGCATCGGTTTTGTCTTTAATAGCTGAGCTACTAACCTTAATATACTTAGGCGCTGTTACTTTACCGTTTTCACGAAGTTCAATCTCGGCAAGCCAGGTGTTTGTATCCATTTTATAATCGGATGCATTTTCACCCTCGGCAAGAGCCTCGGTAATCTTAAATCTGTAAACACCCGCAGTGACTAATTTGAGGTTTTTGAATTCAACCTTACCGTTTTTGTCAGGTGTTTTCAAATTCGTGGAAATTGTTTTTGCGCTGTTTGTCTTGATAATATTGCCGTCGGCATCCTGTTTTGCTGTATCCATTGATTCAAGACCTGTCAATGTATAAACGAACTTGCTGCCGCTGTAAGCCTGACCGTCAAGAGTCTTATTTACCGAAATGGCAATGTTTGTAGGATTAACCTTATTGATAAATTTAAGCGCATTTCCTGCTTCGGCGAGAGTACCGACAAATGTACCGTTGAAGTCCTGATTGCCTACTTTATAAGGAACATAACCTATAACATTTTTCTCTGTAATCTTATAGGTTGCACCTACAGGAATATTGAGAAGCTTAATGCTTTCGCCCTTTTTGATTGTGAACGAACCGTCCTTAGATGTGCGATAAACTGTGTTTGAATAACCACTTGCATCCTTTTCTTTGAGCTGATACTCAAGAGGATAGGTCTTGTAGTCATAGGTTGAATCGCTGCCGTCAAAGTCGAGAGCAATCGCAAATGTAAACTGCTGATTTGTATCGTAATCGGTTTCACCGTCTTCATTAACAACATTCTTTGAAATTTCAAGAGGTGCTGTCATTATACTGTTGGTATAGTTGAGCTGGAGCTGTGCATAAGCACTGTCATCTTCGGGATCTACAAGCTTGAATTCCGAGTTCGCAGTTGAACCGCTTTTGATTGTTGAACCGACTCTGTTGTTAACGAGCTCCCAGTTTGTTGTGTATTTAAGCTTACTGCTGTCTGTTGACTCGTCAACCGTCATATTATTGTCGGTCTTGAATGAGTTGTCAAAGTCAGCCATATAATCATCTTTAAGTGTGAAACCGCTGTTTAAAAGAGTTTCACTGCTTGTGCTTTTGTCTGGTTTTGTAAGCTTGTAGCCTTTACCGGAGGTATCTTTATCGTTCTCTTTGATTGTATAATCAAAAGCTTCATTAGCTTTGAGGTCATCTGAAATTTCAGAAACAACATCGCCTGTATCAAGTGCCTTTGTAACCTTGAGGTCATTGTTGGCAGGTGTCATTGTGAAATTTACTTTGAAGTTAGACTCAGCCTCACCACGCTCCATATAGAATACTACCATATGGTATGTCTTGTTAGGATCAAGCTGAACGCCATTGTTGATTGTCTTTGTAACGGGTTTACGAATTATCGGATGTGACAAAGCGTCTCCGGTATACGGAGTGCCGTCACCGTTCCACATTTTACCGTAAAGATCTGAAAGCTTAAGGTTTGCTTTAAGCGTGCCGCCGGTACCCATATTCTTCCACTTACAGAAGTTAACTTCTGTATTGCTGCCAAGTAGATCCTTTTTGAATTTGTAAAAACCGTCTGATATTTCATAAGGATCTACATAATATCCATCTTCATTATATACACCAACCTTTGTATCCTGCCAAACATTCAAACAGAAGTTATTATAATCACCTGTCTTAACCCAAAACTCACCTTCCGGAACTGTAAGTTTTGTCGACGATGATGAAGGTGAGTAGTCGGCAAATACATCGTCAGCTGTTGCTTGCATTTTATTAAAGTCAATTGAACCGCTTGCCTCTTTATGGTCACCGCCGAGGTCGAGAGCAAGCTCTGCATCAGCACCTGTTGAATCCTCACCGATATAAACCCAAAGGTCATCGTCACCGCTGAAGTTAAAGGTTGCAGGTTTGTTGTCTGCAAGTAAACCGCCCTTCGGAACTCTGAAGTCTATATCAAGTCTGACACCAAAGCCATAGTTAAGGTTACAGTTAGTACCCTTGCCCGCTGATGTGTTCTGAGTATTGTTGAATGGGAAAACACCATAACCGTTTTCTGTACCGCCGAATTTTCCCAAATCATCGTGTACACCATATGTTTCGCCCGCACCGTAGTTAATTTTTTTAGGTGTAAGGCCGTCCCATGTAAAGTAGATGTTATCGGTTGCATTTTTTGAAGTGAATTCATAAGTAGTAACACCATCACCGTCAGTAGTTGCACGGAACGGGAAAGATGACTTATAAACATTGGCAACTCTTTTATCATTATATGTAGCGGTTGAAAGTGCCTCAGCATCAAAGTAAGGAGCCTTGACACCATTTGCAACCTGAAGATTGCCCTTACTGTCAAGCCTGTTGTACATAAGACCCTGTAAGGACTGGTTATAATTACCGTCGCCCCATGCCATACCGTTGGCGTTGTTTACTGCATAGTAATAGTTATCATTATAATCGTTGATGTTTGTAAGTCCTGCTACGTGGTCCGTAAATTCTTTGTAGTGTTCCCCACCCTTATACATATTACCGAAGTAGAGAGGATACTTCCAGTCCGATTTATGATCTAAAGCAATGTTGCTTATGTAGCTGTTGAAGTTATCAAACTGATACCAATAGTCATACATATTGTCGTTACCCTGACACTGAAGATACCCGTTCGCCTGCTCCATATCCGACCAGTAGTCAAAGTATGTTGCGTCAACGCCTACGATGTTAGGATTATCTTTGAATGAATTTTCAACGACAGCACCATAGTTTACATTGTCTATTTCCGAGAATTTTGTCCAGCCTTCGCCTCTGGCTGTCTTAACATATGTAGCCGTGTTATCGCTGTAGCCCGAACCATCATATCCCGAATCTGTCGGATATGATGTTGCAGAAGATGCACCGTTGAGGTTATGTTCGTTCGGATGGAATCTTAAAAGCGCACCCGCCGGAATTTTACCTTTGAACACCACAGAACCGCTTACCTTGGTGTCTTTGGTGTCTTTTGTAAGCTCAACTGTTCCTTCATAGGCATCGTTGTAGTCAAAAGTTGCATAAACCTTTGTAAGCGACTTCCAGTCATCGTTTGAAACATAAACTGTTTTATATTCTGCTTTCGACTGTTTGTCGGGAGCTTGAACAGAAAGGTATTTACTTTCTTTGAACGAGCCGTCGGTAGAAAGATAAAATTCTGTGTCGCCCGTAGCACCCGAAATGTCGATGGTCTTGATGAACGGGTTAGTCCACTGACTTTTTGAAGCATCATAAAGAGCATTATCGGCACTGTATGAGTCATTAATACCGAGGTCGCTTGTTTGTGTTTCGCCCTTGTTGCTGAAGATTACATTTTTATGGGATGACTTAACATCTACATAGTAGTAATCGCTGTCTGAAGATGTCTTAGTCATTGCAGCACCCGGCCACTCTGCGTTGAAGTCATCCTCGTTTACCCAAGAATATGCATAAGCTTCCTTATAGGTATTATTGCTGTTATTAAGATAGATACGGCGGGAACCGTTTGCAACAGTCTTTTCGGGAAGAGTAAAATTAACCCCGGAAGAAAGCTCAATTTTTGTTGCACCGGATGGTGCAATGGTTTTAAAAACTCCCGACGAAGGATCTTTGCTTACTTTTTCTGTTTTAAGAACCGTGCCGTCATCCTGAGCAAAACGACATGTAACAGAAGAAAAACCATTCCATTCCTTATTCTTGTTCAGGTTAATGTAAATCTTCTGATCCAAAGATGTTGCCGCAAATACATTAAGCGACATACCCGACATGGCACATACCGAAAGCATGAGGGTAAGTGCAAGCACAAGGGAAAAGCTTTTCTTTACGGTTCTGCAAAGCTTTTTACCTAATTTCATAATTTTTTCTTCTCCTTCATTGCCGATTACTTTGTTTTGGCAGTCAAAGTACAATTAAACAGAACTGCATAGGACAGTCCAATATATCTGCCAACTAATTATGAAACGCAATTTTTTGAATTTGTTCTTCTTTTTTACTTGTATACAATTATATACTATTTTAT
>ENA-OXRK01000545-OXRK01000545.1-human-gut-metagenome-genome-assembly--contig:-NODE-545-length-13065-cov-5.77071_pt1 | contig 13065 bp, 21 predicted proteins | sample MGYA00249590_ERZ652579 | MGnify/ENA primary metagenome ERZ652579 (study PRJEB26925, sample SAMN05826952) | human gut metagenome | biome: ENVO:2100002; feature: ENVO:00000062; material: ENVO:00002003...
TCTGCTTCGTTTGTGCTTCGCGTCTGCTTCGTTTTGCTTGAGTCTTGCTTCACGTCTGCTTCGTTTGTGCTTCGCGTCTGCTTCGTTTTGCTTGAGTCTTGCTTCACGTTGCGTGACTTGCCGGACGCTGCGCCACCTTTTCGGCCGGCTTCGGCTTTCTTCGCTTTAGCCTCCTCCACGTCAGCACGAGAACGACCCTGACTTGCGACGAAATCATGCAGCCACAAGGTGCCGTCCTCATGCTCGTCTAAAAGATGCGCGTCGATGAGTGCGTCTATATCTTCATCGGAAGCGCCGAGCAGACATTTCAAATGGAAGCGGGACAGTTCACCGTCGTTTAATTCGCCAGCGCAGTACGAGATCGCGAACGTCCACACGGAGAACGCGGAAGGGTGCTCCATTGCAAACACGCGAACTTTCTCGTTCTGCCATAGGCGTGTGCTGAGCTTCGCGAACTTTTCCATATCGTGCCCGGCCATCAGTCCGCCTCCTTTCTCTTGTCTCTTTGGTATTCGGCTATCAATGCCAGCAGTTCGGGGCTGGCCGCGATTATCTCGCTGGGCTTCAGCCCCTCCCCGTCCCCGTTGGTCTTGGGTTTGCGGTGGTAGCCGCCACGCAAACCGGTGCGACGGCTACCACCGATGTAGTCGTGCGGGTTAATCCTGGCCATCATCCGGCCCCAACGTAAGCCCGTCGTTCAGCAGGAGCGCGAACAATTCGAGCGGCAACCACACGAGCGTCGGATTGGATGGCACCGGCTTCGATTCGCGGCGCAGCCGGTTCGCGAGCTCGCGGCGAATCCGGTAGTCCGGTCCTAACACGGGCCCCATGTGAGTGGCGAGGAACCGTTCGAGCGTTTCGATGTCGAACACGGCCATCTGCCGGGCCATGCCCTTGAGGCTTTTCAAGCCCACGCCCTTGCGATGCTGGATGAGCACCCCGTAGGGAGTGTCCATGTTCGCCATCTCCACTTTGAGCTCCCGCCAGTGCTTGCGATAGTTCGGCATCTTCGTGTCCTTGCACTCCACGCACACCGGCTCGCCATGGAACATGACGCCGATCAGATCGCCCTGGTCGGCGTTGCCATGCAACGGCATACGGTCGATGCGCGTGTCCTGCAACGCCCACGCAAGGTAACGCACCGTCCACGTCTCAAGGCTTGTCCCCTTGCTTTTCGATGGGTTCGCCATCATCTCTCCAATCCGTAATCCGCATACATTTCGTCGGCTTCCTCCGCGCACATGGGGTAGGGAATCGGTCTTGCGGGATACAGCGGGCACCCGTGCGTCGGGCAGACCGGTTCCACGTCCGACGGCGTCTCATCGTGATACAAATGCAGCATCAGAAGCTCGGATCACTGGACCATGGGTCGGAGGCCGGAGGCTGCACCTGCCCCTGCGGCTGCTGCGTGTAACCGGCCTGCGTGCCGTAACCCTGCTGTCCGCCGTTCTTCTGTCGAACGTTGGTGATGGCGACGGCGCTGGCGTTGACGTTGCAGCTTGCGGTAGCCTCGCCCTTCTTGTTCGTGTAGGCGTCGAGGCCGCTGATTTCGCCCACGATGGTCACGTCCACGAACTGGTCCTGATTCTGACGCAGTTGAGCGATCTGGTCGAACACGGGGTTGAGGTTCGTGTAGCCCGCAGGCCACACCGAGTAGTACTGTTCCGGCTGGCTTTTCCAGTTGCCGTTCCGGTCACGGTAGCCGGGCGACACCGATACGCTCAAATACCGTTTGCCGTTCTGCGTTTCTCGCACGCCCCACGCCGTGCCTTGGATGATGATGGTCGTTCTTCCCGTCATGGCCTACTTCCCTTCCTTGACGCTGGCCTTGAGCTCGCCCAGCACCTTGTCCAATTCCGCCTCGCTCAGGTCGGCGAACGATTCCGACGCCATGCCGGTTATCTTCGCGACCGTCTGCAAGGCCTCCTGTTCGTCGGTCACGCCCAACCGTTGGAAGCGGGCGATGGCCTCAGCACGCTTGGCCTCGACCGGGGAGACCTCGGGCTGGGCTTCCGGCTGCGACTGTTCCGGTTCCTCGGGTTCGTCCACGCTCGCGTCAACCGGCGAATCGTCCGCAGTCACGGTGGGCAGTGGACGGAACACGTCGGAATAATCCGGGGTCTGGTCGTCGCTTGCGGCCGCGTCGCGGGCCTCCACGCTGACCGGCAGGTAGGGGAACGCGCGGCGGATTACCGTCTTCTTCGCCATGGCCTCATAGTCGGACTTCCATGGGCTGACCGCCTTGCCGTAGCTGGGGCTGCGTTTCGCCGCCGCCTCGATCTCGTCGGCGTTCATCACCTGGAAGTAATGCCCGCCGTCCTTGAAGTTCGCGATCATGTACACATGGGTGAGCTTGCCGGGCTTCGCGCACGGCACGTGCCGCAGGTCCTCGTTCAGGCCATAGCTGTAGGTGAATTCGTCGCCCTCATGGACTGCTCGGGCGCTGATGTCCCTGATCTGGCCGCTGCGGCGTGCGAGGTCGATCATGCCCTTGTAGCCGATGATGAGCGTGGCTTCCTTCTGGCCGGTGCGGTAGTTCTTGTTCCCGTAGGGCAGGATGTAGGCGCGTCCCAATCCGTCCACGTTCGACGGTTCCAAGCCCAGTGCGGCGCATTTCATGAAGCACGACAGCACGCTTTCGACGGAGCAGTTCGCCAATTGCGGTTCGCGGTTGATGGTGCTCACGTACATCTGGTAGAGGCGCTGCGGGCTGAGGTTGTTGCCGATGACGGCCGCGATGCGCGGCCAGCTCCTCTCCAGCAGGCTTTTCATGTTCTTCTGCGGGTTCATCGTCTGCATCTGCGCGTTCTGCGCCTGTGTCGCTAACTGTCCCATATCGGGTCTCCTTTACTTGGTTTTCTTCGGTTTGATTTCGCTGAATCGGAAGGTGCGGCCCTCCCACGGCTGCACGACCCGCGTGTAGCCCTTGCGCGTGCTGTGCTTGTAGGTGGCCTGCATGTTGCCGCAGCGCACCCCCTCGTGGTCTCCGATATAGGGGAGTATGCAGTCCTGCAACTCCTCCTTGCGGGCCTTCAGCGCGTTGAGGTCGGCGGTCGTCTGCTGGTAGTCGGCCATGAGCCTGCGCAGATCGGTGCTGTCGCTCATGTCCTCGATGCCCTCCGAAGGCTCCGGGTACGCCTTGGCCACGTCCGTGCCGGTGAGGGCGGGCATTTCGTCGCGGGTGACGAAACCCCAGAAGTCCTCGGCGGCCTTGATCACAGCGTGAATGTCGTCCTCGTCGCGCTCGAACCGCACCTCGACCGGCTCGCTTTCGCCGATGTCCGCGTAGAACACGCCCCATGTGAACCCGGTGACGGCCATGTAATGCGTGACCTGCGCCAAGTAGTAATCCGGCGCGATTAGCTCGCCAGTCTCGTCGTGCCAGTCGGTGCGGCCACGGTTCGCGTTCGCCGTCTTGATCTCGAGAACGCCCCACGAATCGCTCGCCTCGTCGTAGACGAAGCCGTCCAGCGAGGCGTGCATCAACGGATGCTGCTTGGATACCAAGGAAATGTCGGTGCCGTCGATGACCTGGTACTCCGGGTGGAGTTTGCGGAACCGACGGCGCAGTTCGACCTCCAAGGCGTTGCCCTTGACGATCGCCCACTTGCCGCTGATATCCTCCGGCTGCTGACGGTTCGTCTTCTCCAGCCACAGGTCGTAGGGGGTCGAGTACGGGTTGAGGCCGAGAATCGTGCTCATGTCCGAACCGCCGACACCCAACGCGCGGAACGCGTGCCACGCACTCTCACGCTCCGCCTTCGTGCGCTGGCAGAAACGGTGCACGTCGAACAGTCCGGTCGCCTGCGCTGCCATGTCAACGGTCACTCGCTTCATTCCTGCTCCTTAGCTTCGATTTGCTGACGTATTCCACTCGCGCGCTCACCCTGCGCCGTTGCCTGTCGATGACGACCATGCCCGGCAACGGCATCACGTACAGGTACGGGTTGCCGGTCTGACTGTTCCGGTCGCTGATCAGATCCATAAATTCCACGATCAGCTCGCCCGGCGTCATGCTCATGCCCTCGTCCGTGATCGGGCTCCATAGTTCCACCGTGTCCGTCATCCATATCCTCTCGTAGTCCGACGAGCCGTAGCCCGGCCTCGTGGATGCTCAGGCCGATGAGGCTCGCCAACGACTGGCGTGTGGGGTGGGCGGTCAGGATGTCCAGGTTGGGCAGCAGCCGGTCCGCGACCGCAAGCCACATGTCGTTGTCATCGGCGCTCATGCGGCCTCCGTCCTGTATTGCAGCTTGTTCTCGGTCGCCCAGCGGGTCAGTTCGTCGATGGGGTAGACCACCTGGCGTGTGTCCCTTTTCCTGCCTTCGCGTTTCACCCCGCGTTTGCGGAATCGCGGGCCTCCTCCCGTGTAGCGCAGGTTCTCAAGCGTGTGCTTGGCGACCGTGTGGTTGAGGAATTCGACGGCCTGTTTCGTGGTGAGCTCCCGAATCGATTCATCCATCGGAGTATCCTTTCTGTTGAGAGTTTTTCTTCTCGCCCCCGTGCCAGCGGGGGCTTTCTTTTTTTTGAACTTGCGTTCGTGGACGGCCACGGAATCGAACCGTGGTCCCGGTCTTTGCCGCGCATACATGACCTACGCGATCTTGACTGGGGGCAACCTGCACCGCCCGAAGCGGGACGCCGGAGAATAGACCAAAGCCGACGCCCCACCGGTCCAAGAAAACCGACACCGTATCTGTCAGTTGTTTTTTCAGTTATCACGAGGGTTATTCGGTTTTCCTTCCGCTATGCCAGACGGTTTTCCACGTCATCCGGCAAGACTTATTCGACGCCCGCCTCGCTCAACACGAGGCACAGGAGCCGCAGGGGAACGAAACCGAAGCCCATGAGCGCGGCCACCCCGTTCTCGATGGGATGCGCGCACCCCATGTGCGTCATCACCCAGCCGACGCACACCGCGAACACGAGGGACCAGAATATGAGGCGACGTGTGAAACCACGCGACGGTTCGGCGTTCTCCGGCTCCCGGAAACCACTCGCGTGATGCCCATACTCCGTGCTGTTCATGGTTCTCGCCTCACTTGGGTTGGATGAGGGTGTTGGATCCCTCGGGGGTGACGATCAGCTGGTCGGCATTCTGCAGGGCGTCGATGTAGTGCTGTCTGAGCACGTTGTCCGTCAGCGAGTCATTGAGCACCTTGTTGGCGTCGGCCTCGCCCTGCGCCTTGATACGTTTGGTCTCGGCCTTGGTCTTCTCGACCTCCTGCTCGTTCAACGCCTTCTGCTTGTCGATCTCGGCGGCCTGCGCCTCCGCGTACTTCGAGGTGATGGACTTGGAGTAGCGAACCTCCTGCACCGACACCTGCTCGACGCGCAGACCCATGCCCTTCCATTTCGCGGTCAACGCCTTCTGGATGGCGGTGGTGTACTTGCTGCGGTCGGTCAACAATTGGATGGTGTCGAACCTGCCGGAGACCTCGCGCGGCACGCTGCGCACGTCCACCGCCGCCACCGATTTGACGAACGTGGTCTGCTTGCCGTAGTCCTTGTACAGGTCCATCGCGTACTTCGGGTCGAGCGAATAGTTGACTTGGATGTCGATGTCCGCCTGTGCGCCGTTCTTGTCGTTGACGGTGACCTGCGGGCCTCGTGCGGAGCCTCCGTCGTAGTCCTCATTGCCCTTGGCCACGTAGCTGATGACGTTGTTGCGGGTGTCGTATTTCACGGTGGACTGCCACGGGAGCTTGCCGTGGAAGCCCGCGTCGGCGGAATAGCCGGCGATGGAGCCGCCCATGTTCTTCAGCACGACGACCTCGCCCGCATCCTGCGAATACAGGCATGCGGGAATCATCAGCAGACCCGCCACGACGATGGTGATAAGGCCGGAGCCCATGCCGTCGCCGCCGTTGGCGAGCGCGACGGCGATGAAACCGGCCCCGACAAGTAGGAGAATCATTGAGATAATGAACCAGAGCATTGGTTTTCCTCTTTTCGATTGGGATGGGTGTTATGGGAGTTGACATCAGCGGGCTTGTCGCAAGCGGCGTGGTATCCGCAGTGGTGGCGATGGTGTTCAAATATTTCGATCGTCCCCATTCGAGGCTCGTGGCTACTGGTCTCAACGTGGTTGTTCCCGTGGGCCACGAACGGGACTGGGATGAGGCCGGAGCCCCGGTTAGCATCACGAATTTCGGCACCGGGAGTGCCTATAACCTGCATTTTGCCGGCTCTGACTGCATCGTTTCGACGGTGCGGCCCGCAGCCCATCCCATGGATTTGCCACGTGACGAGAGTTATAGGGAGAGTCTGGAACCGGGCAAGAGCTTCATTCTGCGGATTCATGGGTGGAAGGGCGAGGATGACGGCAATCCGGTCATTGTTCTGACCCATGATCGGTTTCCTTCCGTTCCATGGCTTCGCTGGCTGCGGAAGACCTATCGTTGGCCGCTCGCCACGCTGCAAGTTGAGCACGGCCTTTCCGCTCGTATATATGCCCCAGAATCGATCCCGGTATGGCGGCAATTATTGGGAGCGATAGGAAAATATGAACTGCGAGCCAGGCAAGAAGCACTCCGCGGAGAGCGTCACCTTCGCCCCAGTTCAGAGCAATCAAAACAATGAAGCCACCCTCAATGACGCAGAATCCGAAACCGTATGCGCGCATCACGCCACCTCCTTGCCGTTGGTGTCGAGCGCGGTGGCCAAGGTCTTGACCGGGTCTCCGCCCGATAACTGCTGTGCGGCCACGAACGCGGCGAGGCTCATGTCGTCGCCGTCGAGCCATTTGGCGATGGTCATGCGGTTGCGGTTGCTGGCGTCGGCGATGCTGGTTATCTTGGTCTTGGACAGCAGCACGCGGTTGCGGGTGTCATGGGTCGCCCGTTTTGCGACTTCAATTGCTGGTAGATTAGACATGTGCAACTTCTTTCGAAGAGGAGGGGAAAATGAACGCTGCGGAGTTTCTGTATGATTTCTTCGACAAGGAAAGTGTTTATGATGCCGACCAAGCCGGATACCGTTTCCCTGATCTGGTCGCCGCTCTCGATGAAATCGGGAAAGCGACTGACCAGTGGGAAAGGGAAGGACGACGCGTCAAAGGATTTCGCTCTTCTCTGCCTCGGTGGCGTAAATCCGTGACGATGGCGTTCACGGATACCGGCGAGATTCGTTGGGGTGAGATCAGCGGCCCCGTTGGCACGTCCGATTTCATGTCCGACGCCGACAAGGACTTGTTGATGTACGCGGCTGAGCTGCTTGATTCATGCACGCTTCGGTTCACCGAAGAGCAACGGAACAATGTCAGGAATCTCGTCAGCGAGGCCAACACTGTCCTCAGAGGAATCGCGGACTGCATGCCCGATGGTCTGGCCTTGTACCTGTCACGGCTTCTGAGAGAAACAGAGACCGCATTGGACGAGTACGCCATCACGGGCGATTTCGTGCTTGACCGAGCAGTGAGCCGTTTGCGTGAGGCGTTGGACATTGCCATGGTGCAGACCCCCGAAGATAAGCAGTCGATGTGGGATAAAGTCAAGGATTTAGGTAAGCAGCTGGCTATCGGGTACATGATTGAGGCTCCGGCTCTTGCTCTGACCGCCGCCCAGATGTTTCCGCCCCAGATCGGCGGTTGACCTCGGTAAGGATGTTGTTGGATACCGTCACCTCGTATTTGTCGATGGCATCCTTGGTCAACGTGCCTTCACGGAGCATGCGGCGTATGTCCTTGCAGAAACCCATCACGAGGTTCATATACAAGTGCAGTTCCTTGGTCGAAAGCTGTCTGAAATCAGTTGAGGACATCTCAACCACCTCCAGTATGTAAGCTTGTGATTACTGAAAAGTAATGTTAGCTAACGCTTACAATTTAAGCAAGTGCGGCGTGTCTCCATGTGCTTACACGTATGTTTGAGCCATGGCAGCAAAGATTGAATGGACGGCAATGGATTACGCCGCAAAAGATGCCTTGGCGAAGATAATTGATGATTCCGCCTTGGCGTATAGAGTGATTGCCGAACGCATGGGTGGTGTGGTCAGCCATGTCCGAGTCGGATATATTCACAACGGCGAGAAGTCACCCGTTCGTCTTTCTGAATTTTTGGCGATCTGTGATGTGTGCAATGCCGACCCGGTGCAGACGTTGCGGGACATCATCGCCGAGGCGAAGCGTATCGAAGAAGAGCAAAAGCGCGAGCGTCGCGTGGAGGAGACGAAGCGTATTCTGGCGGATAACCCGATGGAGCTTGCGGCCTACACCGACCCGGACAAGGAGAAGTACATCGAATACGGGAACGGGGATGATCCAGCATGAGACCGTTGCCGTTGAACCTGAGAGACACCTATGGCCATGTGCGCATGGCCGTCTACAGTGCCGGACTCGACGTAGAGATACGCAGCGCCGACCACCTGCCCAACGGCATGATGGGCTGCTACAGCGAGCGCACTCGCACGATACTCATAGACCGTCGTCTCCCATACGTGGCCAAACGATGCACCCTCGTGCATGAGCTGGTCCACTGGTCCCACGGTGATGACCGGTGTGGCCTGCATGAGATGCGCACCCGTGCGGAGACGGCTCGGCTATTGATATCGCCAACCGAATACGCGCTGGCCGAACGAATGTACGACGGGAACGTCTGGCGTATCGCAGACGAACTCGAAGTCACATCAGGCATCATCAATGATTACAGGACACTGCTGCACGACCGTGTAGCAGCTTAGAGAAAGAAGAGAACAATGGCTGGATTTAATTTTGGGTCGCTCGGCGACATCGCCGGCAACGCCATGAAAAGCGCCATGGACGCGGCAAGCACCGCAGCGGCCAACAAGCCGTCCAGCGGCAACCTCATGAACGCCATGGCCGGCAATTACACCGAAGTCCCCAAAGAACAGCTCGAACAGGAATACGGACGGTTCCTCTTCACCGGAGAAACCATCTCGCACGGATACAAGCTCATCCGCGACGCCGTGGTGTTCACGAACCTGCGCATGATCTTCATCGACAAGCAAGGCGCGACCGGCGCGAAGATGAGGTTCCGCAGCGTGCACCTTGACAGCATCGTGGACGTGGAGGTGGAGACCGCTGGTGCCCTCGTAGACGATTCGGAAATCAACATCACCTATCTCAAGGACATCTACCAGCGTAAGAACGGGTCGGAGACGTTCGAAGAGATCAAACTCGAATTTCCGAAGAGCTTCGACGTGGCCACCCTGTACCGCTGGCTCGGCGACGTGTCAATCAGAAACCGTCAGCGCATCAACGCCTAAAAAAATCCCGTCTGACGCTACCAACGCCAGACGGGAAACAAGCCGGCGAGCGCTACCAACGCTCGACCGGTGATTTTGAAACATCGACCAGCTTGCTTATTGGAAAGGAGGACGCTTCGCCTTTTATCCTACACGGGGCGAAGCATACCCGAAAATGCTATTTGGAATTACGACCGAACAGGAAACCCAACGCGGTCGTGGCAATCAGCTTGAACACGTCAGAAGCCTTGGCTACCGCATCACCACCATCAGCACCCGGCCAGCCGAACTGTATGCCAGCAAAGGCCGCAATCATTATGAGACAAAAAGCCACTATGGCAAGAACGGCGATGTTCTTCAGATTCTCAGTCCACCAATTGTGCTGCTTCTCTGGATCTATTCCTTGAGTTTTTGGCGTGTTCTCAACGGTCTTGTGGCCATCGCCATCGCTTTCAGAGACATCCTCGGAAGAAGGCCCTCCGGGAAAGGGAATATACTCTTCCGCGTCATCGGGGATGGATGCATTCTCATTGTCCTCAGGCATCGGTCACATCCCCAGCAAATTATCAAAAGTGTGATCGCCCGCCATGGCACGATTGCTGATGAACGTCTTATGCCCGGCCACAGCCTGAGACCATGCGGAATTAGGACGATGCGTGACGCGGGAAAGCTTGACGGCGGACAAGTCGCCCATATTCTCCCATACAAGATTCAAGGCCTTACGCAGGGAAGGACTGCTGGACTCATCCACAGCAGTGACTTTACCCAAAGCATCCTGAGCATACCTATTAATCGGCTTGCCGCCGAATCCCTTGAACTCGTCGTAGACGCTGCGGCAAACGGGCCCATACTGCCAAGGCTGGAACGATTCGGTGAGCAGCCTGCGGCCCGTGTATCTCTGGTACAAGCATGTGACGAAAAACAGAAGCTTCTGGAGTTTCATGGGGGTGACGTGTTCGCCTGTGCCGAATGCGCGACGCAGAATGCTGTTAGCCACAGTGGTCGGCGTAAGACCTGCCCCGATCATCTTTGGCTCGTCCTGAATATCTCCCATGTTTCCAATTCTAAGATGGGGGAGGACTGAGCCATGGCGAACGTCACCAGATACAAGACCAGCAAAGGCGAAACCAGATACCGTGTGAGGTATCGCAAGCCGGACGGCACCCAGACCGACAAGCGCGGCTTTAAGAGGAAAATCGACGCCGAAAACTGGGCGGCCGAACACGTCACCATCGCCAAGGCCACCAACAGTTATATAGATCCGCAAGCCGGGAAGGCGACGGTGGAAGCATTGTGGCCGTCATGGATAGCCGCGAAGAAAGTCAAGTGCAAGGTAAGCTACATCGACTCGCTCGAAAGGGAGTGGAATCATCGCGTGGAACCCATGTGGGGGAGCCGTGAGCTCGTATCCGTCACACACTCCGAAGTGCAGGAATGGGTGGCCGCGTTGACGGCGGCCGGGTCAAGCGCCACCGTGGTATTGCGCGCCGAAGGCATCCTATCCGGCCTGTGCAAACAGGCAGTGCGTGACCGGCTCATAGGCTCCAACCCCTGCGACGAGTTGGAGCTGCCGAGGAAGCACCGGAAGGAGCACCGGTATCTGAGCATGGCCGAACTGCTATGCCTGGCGGAAGCGTCGGGCTGGCGCAAACTCATTGTGCTGGTCCTGGGCTTGACCGGCATACGCTGGGGAGAGCTCGTGGGTTTGCAGGTCAGGGACGTTGATTTGCGACGCCGCCGGCTGTGGATACGCAGGAACGCCACCGAGGTGCAACGTGAGATAGTGGTCAACACTCCTAAGTCGGACAAGTGGCGTCAGGTCGTGTATCCGGCAATGCTGGACGATGACATGCGGGCGTTGTGCGAGGGCCGCAAGCCCGACGATATCCTCTTCGAGGCTCCTGGCGGCGGCTACCTGCGTCGCACGCATGGGCCCAACACGACAAGCTCGTGGTTTTACTGGTCTAAGCGGCGCGCGGGCATCGAGGGCCAGATGACCGTGCATGATCTGCGGCATACCGCCGCGAGTCTCATGGTCAAAGCCGGCGCGAACGTCAAGGCCGTGCAACGCCAGCTCGGCCACACTTCCGCCGCGATGACATTGGACGTGTACGCCGACCTGTTCGACGATGATCTGGACGCGGTGGGCGAGGCCGTGAACGCGATGCTGCTGGAGAATGTGGGCAAAATGTGGGCAAGGGATGCCGGTGAGGCCGCGTAATCCAAGCGGGAGTAGGGCTTTCGGGTTTGGTTGGCCGGGGTTCAATTCCCCGCGCCTCCACCAAGACAAGCGTCGTTTCCGTAAGGGAACGGCGCTTTTTTGTTGCTGCAGTTGCTACTGTAGGGAACCATGAAAGTCGTATTGCAACGAGTATCCGAAGCGTCCGTGGACGTGGTCAATGAATTGGGCACGCTGGATCCCACGTTCGAGCCGCAGCAGATTGGCCCGGGATTCATGATTCTGGTGGGCGTCACCGATGAGGACGGCGACAAGCAGATCGCCTGGTTGGCCCATAAGATTCTGAATCTCAGGGTGTTCGAGGATGCGCAGGGCAAGATGAACCGTTCGATTCAGGACATCGGCGGTGAGATTCTCTCCATCTCGCAGTTCACGTTGTTCGCCGACGTGCACAAGGGCAATCGCCCGAGCTTCATCAAGGCCGGCAAGCCCGAGCATGCCGATCTCATGTGGATCAAGTTCAACGAGGCGTTGCGCTCCGGGGGAGTGCCGGTGAAGGAAGGTCGTTTCGGCGCGCATATGCGGGTCGGACTGGTCAATGACGGGCCGGTGACCATCGTCATCGACACCGAGCATGACATGCCTGACGGAACACGCTGAATTGCGATAGTAATTTGACATCATATCCCGTTCCCTCCAATATGTTACTAAAGCGCTTTAGTCTTCTGCGGGCGAGGGCGCATGTCGATATGTTTCCCATGAACGGGCAGCACAATGATGTGGCCGCACAAGCGGCAGAGATAAGGGGAGTGAACAGCAGATGTTCCTGAAACCTGAACAGCAACTGGAGCGGTGCAAGCGCATAGTGCGCCAGCGCGTGGACCCTCATATCCACCCATCGATCGCACAGCTTGCGGTGGAGTCCTTTGACATTCCCGGAGAGCCGATGCCCACTGACGAGTTCTTCGAGAAGCTCAATCGAGGTGACATCGACTTCAAGCCGTTTACGCTCGGCGGTGAATGGGGCACCACATGGGGCACAGTCTGGTTCCGCCTGACCGGTACCGTGCCGGCCGGCTACCCGAAAGGCAAGCCGCTGGAGCTCATCCTCGACCTCGGCTGGTACCCGCACTCCTGCGGCGGCCATATCGAGGGCCTCGTCTACCGTGCCGACGGCACCGCCATCAAAGCCGTACACCCGCTCAACTATTGGGTGCCGTTCATGGATGCTGAGGGCAACGCGCAAGTGCCGGTCGCCGAAGACGGCAGCTTCACCCTGTACCTCGAAGCCGCCAGCAACCCGCTGCTGCTCGGTGTGCCTCCGTTCATTGAGACCGAACTGGGCGACCATGCCACCGGCAAGCCGGACGAGCCGTACGTATTCAAGTCCGCCGATCTGGCCGAATTCGATGAACGCTACGAGAACTACTCCGTCGATCTCGACGTGGTGAGCTCCCTGATGGAATTCGCCGACAAACAGTCGCCGCGCTACTGGCAACTCGCCAAAGCATTGCAGCGTTCGCTGAACGCCTACGACGAGCGCAACCCCGAATCCGTGGAAGCCGCGCGCGCAGCACTCGCCGGCGTACTGGCCAAGCCGGCCAATGCCTCGGTCATGAACGTCAGCGCCATCGGCCACGCGCATATCGACTCCGCATGGCTGCTGTCTCTTATACACATCT
>ENA-OXRK01000551-OXRK01000551.1-human-gut-metagenome-genome-assembly--contig:-NODE-551-length-12933-cov-25.8929_pt1 | contig 12933 bp, 13 predicted proteins | sample MGYA00249590_ERZ652579 | MGnify/ENA primary metagenome ERZ652579 (study PRJEB26925, sample SAMN05826952) | human gut metagenome | biome: ENVO:2100002; feature: ENVO:00000062; material: ENVO:00002003...
CGTAGGTCACCGTCTGTCCGTCGGCTACGATGAGGTCGCTGCCCTCAAAGTCTTTTTGGGCACTTTGGTTGGCTTTTACCTTTACCGCAGGCGGAGTTGTCTCACCAGCGGTGTAGGGCCACCACGCTGTGACGGTGATGTTGTTGTGGTTGGTCCAGTAATACGGGTCGGTGGAAGTCAGCGTGGCGCTGGTGGGGTCGGCGGTGGAGGGCGTTACGTCGTATGCCTTCACCGTGCCGTCCATCAGAACTGCCACACTTTGCACACCCGTCCAATTGCCATCCACAGGGGCACGGGTGCCGGCGGTGGCTGTCGCGGCGGGATTCAGCCCCGTGGCGGTGAAGACGATGGGTGTGCCTTCCGCCCCTTCCGGTAGGAAGCCCGCTTCGTCCTGCGTGCAGGCGGCAAGGCCGAGCAGCAGGGCGAGGGCTGCGGATATATGAATGGTTGTTCGTTTCATGATGCGTGTTGTTTAGGGGTTGTTATTGTTTCTTTTGCAGTATGGGCAGACCGTTGGTGCCTAGTGCCCACTGGTAGTCGTTGTCGGTGAGGGCGTGGTTCATGCCGTCGACGGCTGTCTGCCATTTCACGGTCGCGCCGTCCACCTTCGTGGCATCTACCGTTCCTCCAAAATTACGGAATTCTCCTTGCCCGGCATTGCCTCCCCAATAACAGGAAGTTATAGTTTTGTAGTTGAAACGCACTATAGCTCCAGATTCATAATCTTTCAATGTGCCGTCAAACCAGCAAGCTGTGATACTGCCATAATTTAAATCGGCTATACCACAAGTTCTACCATATGCAGAAATTTTTCCCGTCACAGAGCAGGCAATGATTTGACCATTATTTTGCTCCACTATTCCAGCTGCTGATCCATTACTGCCATATAGATTCACATCTATGAGTTGTAGGTTCTTTATCACACCACGTAAATTTAATAACCCAAAAAGTTCAGTAGTCGCTGCTGAAAAGTTTAATCCCGTAATGCGGTGTCCCTGCCCATTAAAGACGCCGGAGTAGCCAGGCCATGTGCCTATCCGTGTCCAATCCTTACCCGTCAGGTCGATGTCAGCGGTGAGGGTGCAATTTATCGATTCATCTTTTTGTACGGCTTTGTTCCATGCCAGCAGGCCCTTGGCGTTATAGACCATGTAACTGCCGTCGTTCTGTATAGAATAGCCCAAATCCTCAGCCTCGCCACTCTCGCCGCCGCCGTCAGCCCAGCTGCCGATGGTGCAACCCTCTAACGTCAGGCCGGTGGCGTTCACCTTGACGGTATATTTATAGCGGCTGCCCGCTTCTAATACGACGTTGTTCTGCGGACGGAAGTAGAAGGTGCCGTCGCCGAGTTCCACCTTGACGAACGGTTTGCCTGCCGCAACGGTCTGCGGGGCGGTCAGTGCCTCGTAGGTGTTGCCGCTTGCGTTGTAGGTCTTGATGGCGGTCGGGTTGCCGTTATCGGCGGACAGGCTCATGAGGCTCACCGTGGCACCAGCGACGCTCGTGAATCCCGTGCCGGGCTTCAGTTCGATTGTCACGCGTGCCGTGCGGTGGGTAAATTCGAGTGTCGGGTTGTTAAATTCCACCTTCCGGTTCTCAGCAGAGATGAAGTCGCTGTTCTGGAAGTCAGCCGGTTTGCTTTGGTCTTCTGCCACCTTCACGGCAGGCATCTGTGTGATGTCGGCATTGTTGAAGGGCCACCATGCCGATATGGTAATCGGGTCGCGGCTGGTCCAGTAGTACGGGTCGTTCTCGCGTGAGAGCGTGGCACTCTTGAAATCGGTAGAAGCCGTTACTGTGTATTCCTTTACCGCATCGCCCATCTTGAGTGCCACGGAGGTGACGCCCTGCCAGTCGCCGTCCACAGCGGCACGGGTGGAAGGGGCTGCCAGCGGCGTTGCTTCTACAGACAATCCGGTGGCACGGATGACGACGGGGTATTCACCTTCGGGCAGACGGTTATCGCCAGCAAGTTCGTCCTGCGTGCAGGCGGCGAGGGCGAACAGCAGTGCGGTGGCTGCGGGGATAAATAATCTATGTCTCATAATTCTTCAATCTAATCGATTAATTATTAACATCCTACAGGTCAGCACCCACATCTCCACCGTCTATATCGTTCCACTTTGCAATGGTGGCTTCGCTGACTTCAAGGACTTTGTTGCGTACCTTGACGGTATAGGTATAGTTGTTGCCCGCCAGCAGTGCGCCTTCGGGCATGGTGAGTGTGGCATGATATTCCTGACCTTTGTAATTCACAACCAACGGCAGGGATGCAACTGTCTGCGGGAAGAGGATGATCGATGACGTGAGATTGCCGTCTGCCAGATTCATGGCCAGTTCTCCGGTCTGTACTCCGTTGTCTGCGGTGGCAATACCGTCGGCCGTGTTGAACGTACCGGTGAGTAACAATCCGTCCAGCGTGTAACGTTCAGGCTTGACCACGCTGAAATTCACGCCGTCGCCCGCCTCGAAGGTAAGGGTTATCTGGCTCATGCGGTGGTGGAAGGAGTTGTCTTCACCGCCTTTGGCGGTTTTGTCGGTAAAGCTTACTACCGGGTTGTTTTTGTCTCCCGTGGCTCCTGAAGCAAAGAGGAAGTCGATGGCAGGCTTGTTTTGCTGCGCCGTGGCATCGGTCGTGGCTGCGAGGATGCCTCCCGTCGTGTTGTACGGATAGTAGGCGCGGAAAGTATGGGTCTTTGTATCTTCGATATAGATAACCTTTCCTTCTGCCTCAAATTTCCCGTTTTTCAGGATGAAAGGCACGTTGCCGTACTGGGAATCGTTGCCGATGTCGGTGATGCCGATACGGTCGCCGCCAGTCCAGGTGGTTCCGCTGGCGCGGGTGGCGGGGGCGATGTTGGCGGTAAACTGGGCGGCCACGGGGTCACCGTTCAGGTTCTCGTTGTCGTTGTTGCAGGCTACCAGTGCGAGGGCGAGCGCTGCAAGTGTAAAAAATCTTGTCTTCATTATATATGTCATTTTATTATTTTACAAATCGGCATTTACATCATCACCTTTCACTTCTTCCCAGTCGTTGATTTCGGCTCCGTCCACTTCCATGCCTTCAGGAGTCTCAACCAGCGTTCCGCCGAGGGTCAGCGATTTGCCCTTTCTGGTGTTGAACTCCTTGAGAGCTTCTGTGAGGTCGCTTTTCAACGTGGTGGGGCTCGGGTTGCCGTCCGCATAGCGGATTTCAGCCGTCAGCAGTTGTTCCGTACCGGTCACACCCAGCAACCGCACCGTGGCTTTCCACTTGCCGGCATCGTCACCTTCGGTTATCTTGGTGAAGGGCAGCACGACGTTTGAAGCGGCTCCGTAGGTATCGGTAGCGAAATCGAGTGTTCTGGCTGCACCCGTCAGATAAGCAACAATCTCCGTGATGCGTCCGGCGGCATCACCCGTCGGTTTGACGACAAGCGTCAGTTCGCGTACCTGCTGCTTCATTGCGGCGGTCAGCGGATAGTCCCTGTCTTTCTCGATGGTCACCTGTTCCGTATAGGTGAAGAACCATCCCGGGGCATTGTTCACAAAGGCATCCGTGCCTGCCCGGGTTCCCGTGGATGCGGCAATGGTGGCTGTGGTGCCGTTCACCGTGATTCCTTCAGCCGGGTTCCACACCGCAAGTGTGTAGCTGCCCGGAGCAAACAGATGGTCGGGGTTATGGGTGGCGGAAGTCTCCGTACCCGTATAGTCACCCATGGTGACCGTCCATGTGGCAGGTATGTCGATACCCTCACCGCGTGCCGACCAGTCGGCTGTCACCGCAATCTTCCCGTAGTCGGGATGCGGTGTGTCATAAAGCGTGTCCTTCACGCAGGAAGAGAGCAGCACGGCGGCTGCCATTCCCATCATATATATATATTGTCTTGCTTTCATATTCTATTCCTTCCCCTATTTAGAAAAGTTTCCATACCAATGTCACACCGGCGTTGATGGGACCATACCAATCTTTTGTCTCGTTGCCACAGCGCACGCGCACACCATCGATGACTTCATATTTTTCAAAATCGACATTCAGGTAGCCCAAACCGAGGTTGAAATCAAGATCTAATGCCTTGTTCAGTCGCAGCTGATAGCCGGCGGTGATGCCGCCACCCATCAGGTCACCCTGCTTGCCTGTTTCTGAAAGCTTGTAGTTGAACTGTCCGGTCTTGAACATTGCGCCCAGATACCAGGCTTTCTTCTCACCCATATAGTAACGTACTTCCGGAGCCACTTCCCAGAGTGCATAGCGGCGGTCTTTGTCACTCCAGCTCCAAGAAGTCCACGAGCCGTTTACGGCAATGCCCCACGATGGGCAGATGCGCCATTCAAGTCCTAAATCGGGTGTCAAGGTAGCCCAGCGCAGCAGATTGGCACGCAGGGAGAGATGATGATCATTTGTGATTTTAGTTTCCGACGGCGTGTCGGCAAGTGTATTTTGTTGAGCGGTTTTCTCGGCTTCTGCCTTTTCAGCGGCAAGTCGGGCTTCTTCCGCCTTGCGCTGCTCTTCGGCAAGCCGTTCCTGCTCGGCACGCTTCTCGGTTTCTAAGCGTTCGGCTTCCGCCTTGCGTCGTGCTTCTGCTTCCGCATCCGTCACGGCTGTTTCTTTTACTGGTACCGTCAGACGCACGGTGACAAAATCACCCTCAGTCGCATGATTGTGGGTAATGAAGTTTTCTTCCTTGATTTTCGCTCGTGTAATCAGTTCTGATTTTACTCGATTGGCACGGATCTTCGCCGTTGCAAGGTTCTCGGCTTCACCGCCCAGCGAATTGCAGTAGCCGTCAACCAGTAGCGGCAACTTGCCGTCAAAAATTGTTGCTTTACTGTTTTCGATACATTCCAACAGGCGGGCAAGTTCAGTGTCATTGCCATTCCAAGGAACGTAGAACATGTCCTTCTGCGGAACGAAGCGGAAGGTGTAGGTCGTGTCTGTTTTCTGCTGCGCAATGACAGGAAAAGTTACCGTCATCAGCCACAGAAACAAGGTAAGAAAAGTGATTTTTCTGCTCATATAAACTTGCATTTATTATCTTTGTCCTCTTCAAAGATAATAAATGTCATTCTATGCCCAAAAGATTAGAAAAACTTTTGCTATAAAATTTTATAAATAATGTCGTTTGAGCATCTTTTTGTCGAATTAGCACTTTTTGAATTGTCGAATTAGCACTTTTTTGTCGTTTGAGCACTTTTTGGAAATGGGTTTCTGTGCCCCCCTTTTCCGATGTTTTTTTTACTACACAAATTATTCCCGATTTGATTTTTTCCATTTGGCAGGCGTACATCCTTCTTTCTCGGAAAATAATTTGATAAAGTTACTTTGGGAAAGAAAACCGGAAGACTCAGCCAGCTTCTGTATATTGATTTCTGGATGCTCCTTCAGTATGTTTTTCGCATACTCCAACCGGAGACTGGTTATCCATTCGCGGAATGTCATTTTATACGTAGTCTTGATATAAGCGGAAAGATAGGTACGGTTCGTATAAAGTATTTCGGACAGTTCTTTTATGGTAAGTCCCTGCTGGACATAGCCGTCTGTCTTTATCCAGTTGTCAACCCTCTCTATAAATTCTGTATAGGACCTAGGAACTTCTTTCTCAGAAACTATTTCATGTTCAGTTTCCGAATTTGTCAGAAGTTCTTCTTCAGATTGTATATCCTGCTCAAACGCATTTTCTACCTGTTCATAGAACAGCAGGTAGTTCTGATAGCTGTAGAAAAGATAGCTGTAGAACGGTATTGACGACAAAATCCAGATAAAAACATATTCGTCTGGCAGAAATGTCAGCAATCCGCATCCGACACCGAAGATAAGTGCCCAATAAGTGAATATAGAAAGCCATTCGATATATGCGCCTATATCATCCGCCTGAGTTTCATTGAAAATCCGAATGGCTCTACGATATGCAATTATGACTCTGCGAGCTAAAACGACTCCAAAAACGACTAACCAGGCAGCTAAAGCAAATAAAGAGAATTTTTGCATGATTCCGCTTGGCAACAGGAACAACACAACTCCGGAAAGAGTTGAAAATATAATCCATAAAATGATATGTGTCCACACACGCCGTTTGGTAATGTAAAAACGATCAAGCAACATTATCAATGCCGAACTGAACAGAGAATAGCACAGAAAGTATGTGGACATGTTCATCAATATGGCAGAATCCGCATTTTTGAATCGGATACCAAAGAAGAAATGTACCGAATAGTTCGCTGAAAGCAGCAACATAGCTATACCCATAATCTGTCGGGAGCGGAGATAATTCTTGAAAATTTTCTTTTCAGGAGTCTTTGCAAACAAAAAATAAAAGCCGAAGAATAACATTAACGGCAGTGCGGTACAAAGTGAAAAACTGTATATAGATGGTTCCATTGTTATGCTTATTTGATTTTGATACAAATTTTGATACAATTTCCGAATTATAAGCCAGTTGGGATAAAAAACAGAAAAGAATATCTCAGAGTGTTCGCTGCTTGATTAAAAAAATCAAGACCGAATCACCTAAGATCTTGCATCAAATTGCTCTAAGTCACACGTTTCTTATTGAAATCAAATAATGAGAATGAAGTATTTATTTTTTTCATTACAATTCTTTATAAGGATTATGTTCAGGAACCCTAATGAGTTCTTTTATATCAACTTCCAGACATTGAGATATCTGTATTAATGCTTCTAAAGGAGGTTGACAAGCATTAGTACACCATTTGGAAATGGTTGCTTGGTCTCTGCCAAGTTTCTCTGCAAGCCATTTGTTCGTTTTCCCCTTTTCTGCAAGCATAACTTTTATACGATTAAGATTTTTCTCAGCCATTGCGTATATTATTATTGTTTTCGGTTGCAAAGATACTCATTTTCCTCCAAATATCGTTTGTTTATCCGAAAATCATTATAAAAATCGGCAAATAATTTGCCTAATTAGAAATTTTGCTAATTTTTGCATGATTTACAGTGACTCGTCCCATCTTCATCTTGCATACCACTATATTCTATTAAAATGAAAACAGATGTGCCTACTTATAATTTTCTTCTTTTGGAGTTGATTTATGAATATCAAAATCGGAAAAATTCCGCGTTATCCGTGTTAATTTTTGTTTTCTCATAATTTCATTTTGGGGTTACGGGATTTTGTTGTTCCTAATTTGTTTCTTTTGCCATTTTGTCATTCGGATTAGCATTGATTATCAGAACATTACAAACAATCAGTAAGATTGCGAAACAAAAATAGCGTACAGTGTACAACGACAAAAATCGTTCTCTCTGTACGCTATTAAATCTTATTAAAAAGATGAAAGATTCTAACTAGCATCTCTTGGCATCGTTCCGTTCATTACAATAATCATCGGATACTCGTTTTTTACTTGCTCTGCTTGGCACACCTTGCGGTTCACAACCTTACTGATAAGCCATTGTCTGAACAACAAGGCTTGATATGTATCCATTTGAAGTGCTATGGCGATAATCACTTCCATATCATAGACATTCGCAGAATATCCATTTTCAAGTTTGATGTATTGCGAATGCTGGAAGTCTTTCAGCCCACTTTGTTTCCAAATGCGCTTGATGGTATTCTTCACTGCTGTCCCTGTTACATTCAACAGTTCGGCAATCTCCCAAACTGTCATCCACACCTCACCATGATGTGGGGCGTAGATGACCATATCTTCTTGTATTGTTATCACTTGTCGTTTCATACTCTGCCATTTATAGTGTTAGTATTATCGTTGCAAACATTTCCAAACGTGAATTCCTCAATGTTATTTATTTGCTGAGACAACTTTTCCACGTCTTTGCTCAATTTTTCCTTGGTAATCTTGGCATACACCTGGGTTGTCTTTATGTTCTTGTGACCAAGCATTGAACTCACGGTTTCTATTGGAACTCCGTTGGAGAGGCAAACCGAGGTTGCGAACGAATGACGGCTCATGTGCCAGGAAAGTGGCTTGGTGATACCGCATTTCTTTCCCAATCTTTTGAGCGAACGCAGACAACTTCTATAAGGTGGTACAGGAAAGACTCTGCCATCCTTGCACAATCCACGATATTTCTCCATTATCTGCTTGGGATAGTCAAGCAACTTGATGTCGGCTTCCGTTCCTGTCTTCTGTCGGTGGATAACAATCCACTCGCCATCGTCAAAAAATGTCTTGATGTTCTCTTCCTTCAAGTTGTACAGGTCAATGAATGCGAGACCTGTGAAACAGCAAAATAGATACAAGTCACGCACCAACCCCATATGCTTTCTGGTGATAGGAGTTTCCATCAACAGGTGAATTTCTTCTTTTGTCAGAATCTCCCTTGTTGTTTCCTCGTTCTTGTACTCGTATCGTCTGAAAGGGTCTTTGACGAGCCACTCGTTATCAATCGCCCGAAAAATCATGGCACGGAGATTACGGACAAACACCATTGCGGAATTTATCTTCAGTTGCTTGTCTATTCTAAGGAATGTCTCATAGTTCGTAATAAACGGCAGGGACAATTCTTTCAAGGCAATGTCCTTTACACGGTAATGCGACTGCAAAAACTCGCCCACGTAAGCACAACCGATTCTATATTTTGTGAATGTGCTCAAAGATTTCATGCCAGCCTTGTATTGTTTTTCCATTTCATCCCTGCTTTGCTCATAGACTTTCATCAAGGTATGGCAGCGATACTCCAATCCAAGAAAAGCGTTCTTCACCTTGTCGGCAGAGACAAAGTTGTCTCGATCTATTATCTCCTGATAATGCTTGCTGATACTCACACGCATTTTGTCCAGTTTGCGGTTCACCTCCAAGGCTTGCATACTTTTTCCAGTCATGCGTCCGCCCTTGGTGTCCCACAAATTGGGATTCACAGTCATCTTGCAACTGAACTGTGCCTGTGTTCCGTCCACTGTGATACGTCCCATAACTGGAACAGTACCGTCTTTCTTTACTACCTGTCTTTTGAGGTAGAAGATAATTGAAAATGTACTCTTCATAACGTCATTCTTTTTTGCGTTCAAAATTAATACATGAAGAGTCTTTTCTTGCTACGCATTTCACGGCAGAACACGGCAAATTTGGTTCGTAACCCAAAAACTTACGTTGCTCATCAGTAACTCACTATAAATCAGAGTATTCAAATTCAATTCGTAACCTTCCTTATTCTTCCGAACCTCAACATTCACCATTTGGGGTATAGGTTACGGATAGGTAACGTTCCTCTGTCTCATCTTGTCGTTTTCCCGTCTTCGTCTGTCCTCGCTACTTTTAACCACAATGAGGAAAGTAACTGATAACCAGTAAACTTTCCTCATTCTTCTCTCAAACACTTTTTATATGTACTTTCCGTTACAGAAAACTCACCTTTCGAATCCGTTATACAATCTTTATCGCCAACTTTCACTTTTACCCCACTTTTTCCTTCACCTTTTACAGTTACAGCACCTTTAATGTAATACTCTACCACCGGTTTCGGAGTTTCAATTACTTCTCCTTCTGCCGGTTTAGGATCGTCATCATCGTCATGACATGCAACTGTAGCAAAAGACAACATACCAAAGGCTATCGCCATGGCACTCACATACATCCATTTTACACTTTTCATAATGTTTCAAATTTGTTAAAATACTTATTCATATCAATCATGTTCAATTCTCACTCGTCCTAATTAAATAATAGCGAATATGATCCGGTTGCCAGAAACGTGAATTCTCGACAGACCTAGGCTCGGTATTATAACTTTCCCCCAAAGAACGGTGGGCGTATTCATTCCCACTACGCATATCATACTGAAAAGCAAAATATTCGGGAAGCATAATCCGCAATGCATGCCGTTTGCGTTTCTTCCCCGGCAACGGAATAGAGAAGTTAAACCCTGCATTCTTTGCCCCGTCCGTATACATACCATATATACCCACAATATATTCGCCGAAATAACGTGAAAGCGTTCCGCGTATTCCATAATCTCCATAAATAAAACGGGATCCTTCCACCTTCACCAGCGTGTTCACTTCCGGCACATAATATCCCACACTAAGCCGTCCATTGATTCTTTTCCACTTACTCATCTCCCACTTGCTACCGTAGAAATGAGAAGAACCGGTAATTCCTCCTTCACCTTCTACCGTCCACCGACCATTTGCAGAAAAATAACCAACTCCCGCAGCAACTCCCATACGATCATCTGAGAAATTACCGCCTGTCAGGTATCCTTTCCAATGATTAGCCAAACGAAAATCCTGACGTAAAGTCATGAATCCCAAGCGAACACAGTCCCACTTTCCATCTTCATTATTTACGATAGGCAGACTGACTTGCATCCGTAGCGAAGCCCCCTTCCATAATTGCATTTCCAGAGCGGGTTGCAGATCAAGAGCCGCCTTATATAGTTTATAAGTTACATTATTGACTAACATCACACCAGGATATAACACCAAATCCACCTTACCGAAAGTACTGTCTTCCCGTTTTATTCCTTTCAAACGACGCATGGCGGTTCCTGTAGAAGTCGTCATCTCCATATTACGATATACCTCATCCAACGTGTATTCACCGGACTGATACTGTTGAACCAGTTTTGCCGGGAGAGTTATACACAGCTGGGGTAACGCATTATCTAATATAACCAATTGTAGAGTCGGCATTTCTGGCATAGCAACCAAATGACGTATGGCAATACCGATCCCATTATAAGCTCCTCTATACACAGAAGTCTCAAAAGCCGCTGTTATCGTGTCACTTTTCTCTACAACCGAGATATTCTCCATTTCCAGTTTTTTCAAAGTTTCGATCACACGAACGGACTGTGCATGTAACGAAATTCCCCAACAGAGAAAAACATATACTATACCAACTATTCTTTTCATCTTCATTTAATGTATTAATGTACATTCATACCGTAAACCGGCAGACACACATGTAAATTCGCGGGTAAACACGTTGACAGATAGATGCTTCCAAAAGCGCATAGCAGCACCAATGTTCCAACCATGCGTATCATATTCCGCCATGAATTTCAATTCCCGACAAAAAGAGGGAGTATAACGAACTCCGCCGAAAGGTCCTTTATTATATACAGGCTTATCACCTTGATGAAAATACCAACCCGCCGTAATTGCCAGTTGATGTCCCGAACGGAATCCGATTGTTTTAGTAAGCACACCATAGTAGGCACCCCAATATGGAGTTTTTCCTTCAGTCAGAAGATCATCCCCCCCAATCACAACAGCCGGAAAATAACGGCTTTCTTTTAACGGACGAATACGAATCGTATTGGAACGGTCTTGATTGTGATAACCTGTTCTTCCCGTAGCCGTTGTCATTTTGAGTAATGTCATTCGATAAGTAAATTCAATGAAAGAAAACAGTGTCATATCCACGAAATAATTCATTGTAGGAAAACTGAAAACAGAAGGGGTAACTTGCTCGGGTAGGTAGTTTGCTCCTCCTATAAACGTACCGGTTTCCTGCATCTCGGCAGTAGGTATCATTAATTGTCCTGTCGATCCCAAGGAGTATTGTGCACGAACCAAACTGGTCGTCAATATGAAAATCAGAAGTAGAATAATGCCTTTCAATAAAATAAATGGCTTATTCCTAAAAACAGCTTTAGTTTGTTCCATCTCAATTTGTATATTGTTCCCCAATAGCAATTTTCTCAAAGAATTGATTAATCTGCTATTTTTACTATTCATATTTCTGTTACTTCTTAGGTAACAGAACACACACAATCGAAACTAAGCGGAATGAAAATAGAGAAAAACATCGACAAATGTGGTACCAAAGGGCTTTCTGTCTTTAGTGAAAGAGGAAATCCTTTTGAATATAAACAAATTAGCAACAGAGCATGAAGACAATATTATTTCATGTTCGGATATTTTTTTGCCCTATGTTTCAGATAAAACGAAAAAAAATGGAGGATTATTTGTTTGCTATTTCTTTTTTTGTCTATCTTTGCGTCAAATTTAATTCTGTTACCTAAGAAGTAACACACATACTTCACTGCTTATTATCAGCATTTTACCTATTTACCCCTAGTTACATAGCAATTTCTAACGTAAGATAAATTCATTCTATTTACTTCTGTACGTTCTTGCAGATTGAAGCCTTTCAGATAGATTTGTGTTGTTTTTATAGATTTGTGGCCTAATGATTCACTTATCATTTCAATAGGAACTCCGCGATATTTAGCTGTTGTTGCCCAAGAGTGACGAAGAGTGTATGAAGATACAGGCGAATTTAGATGAAGCACTCTTGCCAAATCCTTCAAACGATTATTAAACTTTCGAAGTGCAGACTGATATTCCCGATAAGCTCCTTCATCTTTCCGTTTTTTGTCGCCAGACAGGATATCAAACAGATAATCGGGACAGTCAGAAGGAGTCATTTGGCTACTTCGAAGCTGATTAATCATTTCCTTCGCAGTATCAAGTACTTCCACACTCATAGGAGTCTTAGTCTTGATACGATTATATCGTAGCACATTACTGTCTAAGGAAGACTTTTCCAAATGAGCCAAATCGGCAAATGACATTCCACAAAACTGAAACATCAAAGCAGCAATAGTTTGTGTATGACGCAAGCGCTCCGATTTGGGATCATCATACAAAAGCCTGTGAAGCTCGGCAACCGGCAAGGCTTTCTTTTGCCGGATATCCACCCCTGTATAGACATCGTGAAATAATCGGTGCACATAAGGGGCACTCCCCGATTCTACTCCTCTATTATAAATGCTGCGAAGCATACGCATATATGTAGAAACCGTATTAGGTTTCAAGCCACATTCATATAGGTACTGCCCATAACAACGCAAACGTCCCCGGGTCACTTGCCTGAACGATACATTGAACGTACCGCAAAACGTAGTGAAAGATAAAAGGGCATTCTTATAGACATGCGCCGTAGAATACCGTCCTTCTTTCCGTAAACGCTCGATATACATCCTGTCTCTTATACACATCTCCGAGCCCACGAGACGCGTAGTAA
>ENA-OXRK01000555-OXRK01000555.1-human-gut-metagenome-genome-assembly--contig:-NODE-555-length-12869-cov-30.1632_pt1 | contig 12869 bp, 17 predicted proteins | sample MGYA00249590_ERZ652579 | MGnify/ENA primary metagenome ERZ652579 (study PRJEB26925, sample SAMN05826952) | human gut metagenome | biome: ENVO:2100002; feature: ENVO:00000062; material: ENVO:00002003...
CAGATAAATAAGGTCTCTTTTCATTTTACTGCTGTTTTGAAATCAATAATAGCTGATGGTTGGCTTTGAGGGTGATCTTCACCTCGCGGAGTTTCCCGGCGACATACTGCGACGAGGCCTGCAATCCTCCGCGTGCCAGCTCGGACAATACCTGCTGCCCGGCCGAACGGGTGACGTTTACACTCGTTCCGGCGGCCTGCCCGACGGATGCCAGCGCCTCTTTGAGGGCCGTCCGCTCGCGGGAGTTCGGAACGTTGAGTCCCGGCTGGCCGTCGAGGTCGTAAGCCGCGGCTTCGACGGCGAAGATCCGCCCGCCGTATTCGACGGACGACACCGTGACTTGCAGCCGCATTCCGGCAATCGTCGCAAGACCGTATAACGGAGTGTTGCGGGGAATTAGCACTCCGTCGATGCGCACGGCTTCCAGTAGCCGCAGTTGCACGGTGCTTCCGGCACGTATGACCTGCGTCTGAGCTACGCAGGCCTTGACGGTCGGAATATCGGCATGCGCAACGCGACCTGCCGCCGTGAGAAATCCCAAGTTACGTTCGACGGTGAAATCCGCCCGCGTGTCGAGCGTCGAAGCTTCGACCTCACCCTCCCGAACGGGCCGCATGACGGAAAGGCGCGAATCCCTCCGCTGCTTTGGCGGCCCGGCCTCTTCGTCCGCGGCCGTTCCGCCAGCGAGATACTTCCGTGCGAGCTTGTACTGCTCCTCGGCCAGTTCCAGAGGGTCGGGCTGCTGCCGCTCGGCGTCGAGTTGGGATTGCAGGGCTGCAACCTGCTCTTTCAGGGCTTCGACCTCGGCATTGCGCTGCGGAGTGGCGTAGAAGCCCTGCACCTGCCGCTGCATGGCCCGGTTGGCCTCGGCGGCCCGCAGTGCGGGGTTGTCCGCCGGTGCGAGTTCCTCGGCAGGTTTGAGCCCGTCGTCCAGCAGCGAGAACGAATTGTCGCCGAGTGTCATCATGCGTTTCTGCTGCTGTTCCTCGCTGCGGAGCTGTTCCGCGGCTTTGCGTTTGTCGCCGACGGTGGCCTGCGCTTTGCCGTCCGGAACGGAGGTATTGATCCCCGCGGCCCCTTCTTGAGGCTTGACGGGTGCAGGCCGGAATATGAACCACAGCACGACGAGGAATATGCATCCGAGGATCGCCGCGAAGAGCAGCACCTTGCGTTTGCGCTGCCGCTCGAACTCCGCCGAAGGGTCGTTGCCCGTATTCTTGTTGTCTGTCATAATGGTTTACGGTTTCAGGGGTAAATATTCAAAATGCCCGACCTCCAGCTCCGGCACCATGTTCGTCGCGAACAGGAGCCAAAGATAAAGGAGCAGTAGCAGGACGAGCGCCACGAGTACGATCTGCTCCCGGATGCAGGGCGCGAGCATGTCGTGCCGGCGCCGCAGCGACCGCCGCACCCAGCGGATGCGGCAGCGCAGGGAGTGCGGTTTAGCGGTCATAGGTCGCGAGGTCTTTGTTTTCGACGATGTTCAGCGCCTCGACCATAAATCCCTGCGGGTTGTTGTCGGAGCGGGAGACGTTCACCAGACGGCACGTCGTGACGAGCGACCGCTCCGTGACGGTGCTCTCGCGCAGAATACGCTGCCGGGCAAAGGTCGTAACCTCGTAGGGATAACGGTCGAAATCGCAGCGGATGCTGTCCACTTTGACCATCTGCGAGACATTGCCCGCGATCAGGCGGTTGAAGAATCCCTTTTCCTGCAAGACCTTGTAGTAGGACAAGGCGCTTTTGTCGGCCATCTGCAAGGCGCGGCCGACGTTGGACTCGATGGCCGCCTTGTCGGGCGAGAGGGTGAAAAAAAGTTCGTGGAAGCGCCGCACATGCTCGCGGGCTTCGACGGGGCGGTTCTGTGCGAGGTCCTGCGAGAGTGCTACCATCAGCGAGCGACCGTTGTCCAGTACGTAGATCTTCTGCCGCTGCCGTTCGGCGAAAGAGTAGGACATCCAGACTGCCGCCACGGTTACGACGGCGCAGATTCCGGCGAAGACGAGCGCGTACATGCGTAGTTGCCTAAACGATGTTTCGATGTTCGTTAAACACTTGAATTCCATAACAGCGAATTATTTTATTTTCTGAAAATAAGCCGGGCGCCGTTCATGATGCCGCGTCCCACGGCCTTACCGCCGGACCATGCCGCTGAGCCGGCGCCTTTGGCCCCGGCCCATGCTTTGCCGGCCGTCCATCCGGCCCCGGCGCTTACGAGCGAGGTCATCTTCGAGACGGTCTTGTTGTAGGCGGCGAATCCGTTCGCCTGCACGACCCACGAGGCGATCGAGGGGATGCAGAGGTATCCGCACACGGCTACGAGCATGAAGATCAGGTTCAGGCTGCTCGACCAGTCCACATACCAGTTGTATCCTTGCTCCATGAGTTCGGTATCATGCCGCATGGCGAGGCTTTGCAGACGTGCGATGATCGCCGAGAAAAGATCCGAGATCGGCAGCCACAGGTAGATCGAGACATACTTCGTGAGCCATTGCGTCAGTGTGGACTGAAATCCGTCGAACACGGAGATGGCAAAGGCGATCGGCCCCAGCAGGCTCAATACGACCAGATAGAAAGTCCTCAGCACGTCGAGTATGACGCTCGCCGCCGCGAAGAGCAGTTCGAGTATCCATGCCAAGCCTTTGAAGATAAGTCCCTTTACAGACCATGAGGAGCGCTCCTCGTTCATGCGGTCAAGTGTCTGCTGTGTCTGGTCGTCCACGCCCAGCTCGCTGAGCTCGCGCTCCATCTCCTCGTCCTCGGCGTAGTAGCTGTCCGGGGGCATCTGCTCGCGGCCTTCGAGTTCGAGCCGCTCACGCCGCTCCTGCCACTGTTCCATGTCGAGCGTCTGCCCGGCCATAAGTGAATGTGTGGCCTTTACCAGCGGCGAGAGAATGCCGTTCAGGGAGCCCAGCACGAGCGTCGGAAAGAACAGGATGCAGATGCCGATGGCGAAGGGCCGCATGAGGGGAAAGAGGTCGATAGGTACGGCTTGGGCCATCGACTGCCAGACGCGGTAAGCGATGTAGAGCAGCGCCCCGATCCCTGCGATGGCCATTGCGACCTGCGACATCGGGTAGCACAGCACCATCATATCGTCGTATAACACCCGGAGAATCGTGTGCAGATTCTCCGTAAGGGAAAGCATGCGTACCATATTACCAGTAGCGCTGTTCGTCGGTTCCGTACAATGAGAGCACACCCTCCATGTCCCGCTTCCGGGCGGCCCGCAGCAGGGATATGGAGATGTTTTTGCGCGTGTAGTAGCGTGCCAGGTCGCGGTGGCGCCGCAAAACGCCGTAGACCCGCTGCACCACGTCGATACGGTCCTTGTCCGTCAGGGACATATCCGTAGGATTCACGATATCCTGCAACTCTTTCAATTCCCCGGCCGACTCCTCGATGATTTTGGCGTAGCCTGCGGCGATGGCCGCGAGCTCCGCGGGCGTGAAGTTATCGTCGCCGACCATGCGGCGATAACCGTCGACGTAGATGTCCGAGATTTCGCCCACGAGCAGAATGCACTGCTGCACCTTGCGGGCCGAGCGGACGAGGTTGCTGACCGATTTCAGGGCGTCGTAGTATCGCTTCCCCTGCTCATAAATCTTCACGGTTTCCTGAAAACTTTGCAACATGGTCTGGCCGTTCTTGGCGGCTTCGACGACCTGCTTGGTGGAGTTGACGATGCCCTGCGCGAGGTTCGTGGGGTCCGAGACGACCCATTGGGCGTATGTGCTGCGGCCTGTGCAGACGAGGCACAGACACAGCAGGATGATTTTCTGTTTCATTGAATTGATCGTTTTTTTAGGGTTTTTCGCCCGAAGGCGGATATCATCGTTTTATACGCCAGCCTGTGGCCGATTGTTCGGGCTGCTCCCTCCGTGTAGGACCGATGTCCTTCTGCAGCTTTTCGGAGGATTGTTTCTCCGGCTTGGAGCCTTTCCGCCGCAGGGACTCGAACAGATCGTTGGCGTAGGACTGCCGCCCGGTCATGCGGACAAGGCGTGCATCCAGCTCGCGGAAGGCTTTCTCGACCTGCCCGTATTGCTCGGCTGGTGATATGCCGGGAAGAATCCTGTATTTGTCGAGCAGCTGCCGGTTGGTGTAGGGGCTGTCGATCTTTTCCGGGAAGCGTGCAAGCCATCCCAATGTCTGCAACTCGGCATCGAGTTTTTCAATGTAGGTTTGCCGCAGGGAAATTTCCGGATCACTCTCTAATATCCTCTCGGCTTCCCGCACCATGCGGTTCTCGGCCTTCCAGATTCGCTCCCGGAGCTGCTGTGCCTGCTGCGGATCGTCCGGACATGCCGGGCCGTCCAGCCGCCCGCGCATCTCCTGCAACCGGCCCATATCGGTATCCCAATCGTAGAGTCGCACGACGTAACAGGAGGGCATATAACGTCCGCTCGTTTCTGCCAGATGGCGCAGCTCGCGGAACGTCTCGGCGCGGAACTGCCGGTCGATGATATGCGCAGCGGCCTGCACCTCGGCCATCGGCGGCTGCCGGAGCTTGCTGTCGGGATGCTGCTCCAGATAAGCATCCAAGAGAAAGGTGTGCATGGCCAGCAGGCCGTGCAGGGAGTGGGCGGTGTCTGCCGGAACATCCGCGAGGTGCCGCCCGATCTTTTTTGCGAACGGCGTCCTGCGCAGGGCATCCATCAGCTCCAGCATATCTTTTCCTGCTGCATCTTCGGGCGTCCTGAGAAAGCGGTCTGTCGCTGTATTCATTGCCAGTCCGATTCCGGCAATGGTCAGATCCAATTTCCGGTGCTGTCGCACAAGATCTGTAACATTGCTTATATCCCGTTCCCGGAGCAGGTGCTCTGCATGACGGGCAATGAGGGTACTTCGATGCTCCCTTTCCCACTCCGGCTTGCGGCGGAATAGCCGTGCAATCCTATATTTCCATTCCATAACCGTCGGATTTGAGGACGTATAATTGTAGGCGGAGTCCGCCGAAGGGCTGCCCCGATAAGCAGGGGCAGCCCGGAAATACCGAATGCGGTTCCATTATTCGGCCGGTTCGTTGAAATCGCACGATTCGGAAACGATGGCATCGTCTTCCTGCCGTCGGATGCTGTCCTCCGGAACGAAGCGTCCGTAACAACCGATGGTGAGCGCCTCGGCGGCAGCATCGTAAATCACGCGGTTGCCCTCGTCGGCGCCGAGCCAAAGGCGGTGGCGGCGCAGCGCGATGATGCCGTCCTGCACGAGGCGTTTGTAGCAGAGCGCGTGGTCGAAAACGAGGATGCGCCACGTCCCCTCGCCGATGCGGCGTATCGAGGCCGAGAGGTTGTTCTCCGCCGAGAGCCACGCCCCGCAAATGCGGTCGGCGTCGAGTTGTTCCCGAAGGTCCGCCAAAGTGCGGATAACTTCGGTGCGGGTTCTGATCTCCTGCTGCAAGGCCGCTACGGCCGACGCAGGTGTCGATTGGTTACTGTTCATAATCTTTGAGGTTTGAGATTCGTTTGAAAGCGCCGCCCGGCACGAGAAGCAGTGCATCGGCCGGGGGCGTGTAAAAGAGATCGACCCGGCGTCCGCCGTAGGCCGTATAATAGACGCAATCCTTGTAGTGCAGAACATGCGTTTCGGACGTGCTGCGGCGCGTGATGGTGATCCGGAATTTATCACCGCACGGCTCGATCACCAGCCGCGTATCGTCGAGCGTCGAATGCCATGTTCCGCACAGCGGACCGATTTTGTGGTATTCATAATCGTAGAAAAGGTGAAACGCACCGAGCACGGTGGCCAGCGTCAGCAGGAGGCCGGCGCATATCCAAAGCAACTGTTTCATGGCGCCAGGAATTAAGATTCGCGTTCGCGGGCTAACTGCCGGATGGCGGCTTCGATGTCGCCGCCGAGCTTCCCGGCGAGTTCCATCACCTGCATCTTTTCCGATTCCTCAGTGGTATAGGTCAAATATTCTTCGACCGAAGTTTCCGTGGCATAAACCGCCGACTGCACGCCTCCGAGCCCGATCCACACTTCCTTATAGCGGCGTTTGGGATCGTTCGAGAGATTGATCGAGAGAATCTGCGCCCGCTCCTTGTCCGTCAGGCCAAGCAGACGTTGTATGCCGTCGAATTTCGAGAGGTATTTGCGCTGGTCCAAAAGGATTTTGCAGTCGGCGTTGTTGATGATCGACTCCTTGACGATGGGCGACGAGATGATGTCGTCCACCTCCTGCGTCACCACGACCGCCTCGCCGAAATACTTGCGAACGGTTTTATAAAGATAGCGTATGTAGGCCGACATATTGGCCGAGGTGAGGGCCTTCCAGCACTCCTCGATAAGGATCATCTTGCGGACGCCTTTCAGCCGCCGCATCTTCGAGATGAAGGTCTCCATGATGATGAGCGTCACCACCGGCAGCAGCGTCCGGTTCGAGGAGATGTTGTCCAGCTCGAAGACGATGAAACGCTTGTCCAGCAAATCCAGCTGCTTGTCGGAGTTCAGCAGGTAGTCGTATTCGCCGCCCTTATAGTAAGGTTCCAGCACGTTCAGAAAATTGGCAAGGTCGAAATCCTTCTCCCGCACGCGCTTCTGCTCCAGAAGCCGCCGGTAGTCGGTTTCGACGAACTCGTAAAAGGTATCGAACGAGGGGACGATGGAGCGGTCGGCGCGGAGCTTCGAGAGGTAAAGGTTCACGGCGTTCGAGAGCGCGACCTCCTCCGAGCGCGTCGGCTCCTCGGATTCGCGCTTCCAAAGGGTCAGCAGCAGCGTCTTGAGCGACTCGCGCTTTTCCACGTCGTACACCCCGTCTTCGACGTAGAAGGGATTGAAGGCGATGGGCGCCTCTTCGGTATAGGTGAAATACACCCCGTCGCGGCCTTTGGTCTTGGCGTGAATCAGCGAGCAGAGCCCTTGATAGGAGTTGCCCGTATCGACCAGCAGGATATGCGAACCCTGCTCCCAGTACTGACGGACCAGATGGTTGGTGAAGAACGACTTTCCGGAGCCCGACGGTCCGAGGATAAATTTATTCCGATTCGTGATGACGCCGCGCTTCATCGGAAGGTCCGAGATGTCCAGATGGAGGGGTATGCCCGACAGGCGGTCGGACATCTTGATTCCGAAGGGCGAGAGCGACGAGCGGTAGTTGGTCTCCTCGTTGAAAAGACAAAGCGCCTGATCGAGGAAGGTGTAGAAACTCTCCTCGGCGGGGAAATCGGCCTCGTTGCCGGGAATCGCCGCCCAGAACAGCACCGGCACGTCCACCGTGTTGTGATGCGGCGTGCATCCCGTCAGCGCGAGCTGCGAGCCCACGTCGTTGCGGATGCGCTTCAATTCCGCTTCGCTCTCGGCCCATGCCATGACGTTGCAGTGGCACCTTACGGAGCGCAACCCCTGCGAGTGCGCCTCATTGAGATACATTTCGATCCACTCCCGGTTGATGGCGTTCGAGCGCGAATAGGCCGCCAGCGAGTTCATGTTCCGGGCCGAAGCTTCGAGCCGCTTGAGCGTTTCGTCGTGGTCGTCGAGGAAGATCACCTGATTGTAGACATGGTTGCAGGAGAGCAGCAGCCCCACGGGCGCCGCGAAGGAAAGGCGGCAGTCCGAGCGGTCGGTCGAGAGGCGTTCGTAGCGGAAATCCGTCGCCACGCTCTGCGGCAGCATATCCAGATCGGAGAGCGTGTGCATCGAGAGGTACTTGTCCCCGATGCGCATCATGCCCGGGTCGAGACGGATATCCTCGTTGACGACCGGACTCCGCTCGTCCGAGAGGGCGAAGTAACGGGTCAGCAGCCCGGCGTCGTTCGCCGTGCCGACGATCTCGGCTTCCGTGAGCCGCTCGACGCGCACGAGGCCCGAATCGTTCAGGATACGTTCCATCTGCTCCGCGGCTTCCAGAAAGCGCGTCACAGCGTCCGTGTCGCGCATTTCCCGCGGGACGATGAAACCACGGCACAGCACGGACGAAGCGCTGGTCTGCCGCATCCGTTCGGGCGTGGTCTTCGTAACGAACAGGTAGCACGTGTGGCGCAGGTAGGACCGCTCGTTGAAATGACGTTCGTAAGAGCGGGCGAGAAAGCTCTGCTCGGAGCCCTCCTCCGGTGCCGTGTATCGTTCTTCGATAAAGAAGTCCTGCTTGTGGACGACGGTGTAGTCCGGCAGCACTTTCAGGGCTTTGAGCCAAGCGCCGTGCAGCGCTTCGTACTCCTCGCCCGTGATGGTGAAGAGTTCGGGCAGCGAGACGCGGTAGGCCGCGGTGATGTCGGCGAACTTGGAGATGATGCAGTTGTTCTCGACCCGCAGCAAGGGGAATTTAGATTCCAGCGTCGAGGTTTTCAGGGTTCCGCGCATAGGATTATGGTTTTACGGTTCGACGAAAGCGCAAAAGCCGCCCGACGGCCCGGCGATGGACGATGCGCCGCGGATGCCGGCGCGAGGCCATGAGTTTTTGAAGTCCGTGAGGACCGAAGCGGCGGTTCAGATAGAAGGTGCCGCCCGTGACGGCAAGACCGGCCGCGAGGACGAAGAGGATGCAGAAGCCCTGCGGAACGCCGCTCATGTACATCCCGGCAAAGCAGATAAAGACACCCAAAAGCCCCGAGACGAACAGCACGAGGTATTGCGCCGTGAGGCCTTGGAATTCGACCTGACGGCCGACTCCTTTGTTCACTTGGTATTCGGCCATCGCTTAGAGGAAGAACGAACGTAAGACCGTGCCGACGATCACCAGAAAGACGCACGAGAGAAACAGCGCCGTAGCGGATTTGGAGGCATCCGGATCGCCCGACGAGAATTTCGAGTAGACGCGCACGCCGCCGACCAGTCCGAGGATCGCCGCCACGGCGAAGATCAGCTTCGTAAGCGGGTCGAAATAGGACGTTACCATGTTCGTGGCCTCGCTGATGCCGGCCATGCCGTTGCCCTGCGCAAAGGATAGGAGTGCGGAGCACAGGGACAGAATCATGAAAATTGCTCTTTTTTTCATAAAACAGGTAGTTTGGTTAAGGGTGTGAAAAAGGCCGCAACCTGCCTTTGGGGCATTCTGCGACCGGATACATCGTATTTCCTGCTGCGGAAAAGGCGTTAGCCGTATTCGTTATTCCATTTCATGGTGTCTCTCGTTTGCGTGTCAGGCATAGGCCCGGATGTCGAAGTTGGCGATGGCCCGCCGCTCCTCGGCCGTGGCGTCGCCCATGACGGCGCTCTCCCCGAAGTCCAGCTCTCCAAGCATCGCATGAACCTCCGCATCGCGGAGTTCTGCTTTGGCGGGGAGAGCCGGAAGCGGAGATTGGGCGCCGGCGGGCGCTTCGGGCTCCGCAAGTTCGCCGTCTTCGCCGATCGGAGGCTGCACGACAAGCCCGTTCCACGGTGCCATTGCAGGTGCCGTGGCAAATATAGCCTCTCCGACGGCCGGAGTGGTGCCGATGTCCGCTACAGTCCGCTCCAGTCCGCACCGATAGGATTTCGAGACCAGAATTTCCGGGGTCTGACGGGCTGCAGGGCTGGCCTTCGGCGTGTGAGGTGCAGCATCGTGCCCGGTGTGTTTTTTCTTCGGGCCTTTCAGATTGTCGACGACGTATGACGCGAGCCGCCCCCGGAAAAACAACTGATCCAGACATACGACGCAGGCAGCAATAAGAATTATGCTGTTCATGGTAGAAAGTTTTTAAGGTTGTGACAACGGATCTGTTTTCGATGTTTCCGCCTTAAAGCAGGTCTTGCGGGTTTCGCTCTTGATACAGTCGGTTGATCTCGTCTTTGTACAGGTCGAGATGGTGACGTGAAATATTTTCGACATAGGATGTCGCGGTCGTGTGCTGATCGCCGACCTTACGGACGACCTCCAATACTTTACGTTTGGTTTCGCTGCTGACATAAAGAGCCGAGCGGGCACGAATGCTTCTTGGCTGCAGGAACATTCGGTCGAAGTCGCCGGTGACGATGTCGTCATCACGCCGCAGAGGTAGGAAGGGATCCGGAAGCGGCATTTCTCGTTTATTGGGCTCTTTCGTTCTTCGATCCCGGATAAAATCCTCATGGTCATCGGCAGGAAGAGGTGCCGGGGCATCGGGACGCTCAAGATGCCGCCAATGCTGTATCAGGGAGCTGATCCCAGAAAAAATACTCCAAAGGAGTATCGATCCGAACATAATAAGACCCAGCGTCTCCCAAAAGTGCAGACCGGATAAATAGTCGTTCAACATGATTGAAAAAGTTTCAGATGATGTTATGGTAATTCTGTTCTTGATGTATGCGGTTGATCTGGTCGCGGAACATTTCGAGATGGTGACGCAGGATATTATCTACATAAGATGTCGCGGTCAGTCGCTCGCCGCCGATTTTTTTCAGGACTTCAAGGATTTTCCGTTTCGTAGGGGCGCTGACATAGAGCGAGGCGCGGAGGTCGTAATCCACCCGGACAAGAAATGTTTTTTTGTAGTCGGGCAATGTCATCGAACGTCGCCGTCGTATATCCGGGACTGAAGCACTCTCCGGCTTCACATCCTGCCTTTCGGATACGACCGTTTCGGAGGGATGAGAATCGGGATTGGAGGAATCTTCAGATATGGCGACAACGGATGCAGGAGGATCGGGAATGGCCGCAGCCTTGAGTGACGCGCGCATACGCGCAAAACAATTCTTTTTCATTTTAGATGAGGTTTTTGGTGCTTTTTTGTTTGTAAATTCTATTGATGTCGTCTTTGTATAGTTCGAGATGCTGCCGTACGATATTTTCGACATAGGACGTGGCAGTCATATATTCGCTGCCGATTTTCTTAACCACATCCAATACCTTTCGCTTGGTGTCGATACTTACATATAAGGCCGAGCGAACGTGTATATCATGGCGAGTCATATAGGTCTGCTCAAAGTCCGGAATGATCATTGTCCGTCGCCGCCGGGACTCCGGTGCCGGGGTGGGACTATCTTGTGTTTCTTCTTCGGAATACCGGGCCGCGACCTCCGGTTCTGCCTGCGGCTCTTGCTGCGCAGGATCTTCTATCTCGCGTGTAACTTTCGTCGTGAGGGGCAACTGTCCTGCGATCACCTGTCTTACAAGACCTTCGTCTACTTCGACTTTGGTTTTCTTAGCCATTGTCAGCGGATGTTAAGAAGCGTGAGAATTTCCGTTGCGAGGGTCTCGATCTGTGCTTCACGTGCAAAAATCCGTTCCGGCGCCAGCAGCGTCGAGCGACCGACTCCTGCATTATCCGGATGCAGCTCTTTGTTGAACTTCGAGCGGTAAGGAATGTGAGTTGTCATAAGCGATAGCCCGAGCTTGCGGATAACGGCCTCGTATTGGTCGTAAAGCGGCGTTCGTTCACGACGGTCTATCATCGTCCAGAAAAGATAGACGCTCCGTAAAGTGAGGGCCGGATTTTGGGCAAGGTTATTGGTGAGGCTCCGGGCAAAGGAGAGCGCACTTTCCATGACGACCTTGTCGGCTTTCAGCGGCACGAAGACAGCGTCCAACGACGCGAGGAGCCGAATGACGCCTTCGGCATTGACAGTTCCCGGTAAGTCGTAGAGAATAATGCGGGGATTGTAGCCGCTTTGCCGCAGCCGCTCAACTTCTTCGGAGGCTTCGGGCGGCATACATTTCAGCAGCGGCCAGAGCTTGCGGCCCGTTGCCTTGAATTGGCGTATCAGCAACAGTTTGTGATAATCGTCATGCTCGATGAGCGACAGTTCCCGCTCTCGCTGGGCATGGATCGACCATTGGGGATAGTCGCAGTCCACGACCAACACGTCGTGCCCGACGATGTAATGCAGGTAACTGGCGAGCAGTACCGTGAAGGTTGATTTTCCAACGCCGCCTTTCTGATTGCAGACGGCAATGCTTGCAGGGGTGATGTTCATAATACAGAATTTAAAAGGTTCGATAACTCGCGTTTGGGGGTAGCCATTCTGTCAAATTTTGCATTTTTGCTGCATTCAGAAATGCACTCTTTCAGAAATTCAGCGTTTATGAATATCTTTTCTTCCGAAAGAGGGAAAGAGCGATTTTAACAACGAATTTCATCCCGGAACAATCGCCATCGCGCCGACACGATATCCTTTTAGTATGATTCGATTTCATGGCTCACAAACGCTTTCTTTTATTCCTGCCGCAATATACAACAGGATAAACGCGTCCGAACTAATGTCCGCCCCAGTCCGCTCCAGTCCGTTCGGCGGGCTTTTTTTTCGTACCGGACGGTTGTAATATTGCACCGGGAAACGACCCGGCCTCAGGACCCGTCATGGAGAACTTCCGAAACTTTCGGCAGCAATTCTTCGGCGCGGATTTTTCCCATCGCCAGATGGGAGCGAGCTGTGTTTTTGTCCGACAACCTTCGGTTTGTCCGACAAAAACGCTCGCTCTGCGAGGCCGGGGCCGCTCCCAAGTCGCAACCCATTTTTAAGCTATATAATGGATACTAACCGAAAACAGACAGACAAAACAGACAAGACAGACAAGACAGACAAGACAGACAAGAAGCCCCGAACGCCGAGTTATAAATACTCGTTTCGGCTTAACGAAGAGCAAAACATCCGCTTCAACGAGCTGCTTTGCAAAGCCGGATCGGAGCATAACCGGAGCCGTTTTATCGTCAAAAGAATCTTCTGCGAGGAGTTTGTCGTCATCAAACGCGACCCGTCGAAGACGCAGTTCGTCGCCCGGCTGAATGATTTTTATTTCCAATTCCAGAAACTTGCGAACAACTGTGCGCCCGTCAAGGTGATATAATAAATATAGCGATGGCAAGCTATTAGGTAAGTGTTCTTTGAAAATAACCTATCATCAACCGACTTATCTGAAAGGGAAACCGAACAGGGAGTGTAGCATGTCGGGGTAAACCATAAGTCAGTCAGTTATCGGACTGCGACTGAATGGGGTGATGAAAGACAGATATGAGGATAAAATCCGGATT
>ENA-OXRK01000564-OXRK01000564.1-human-gut-metagenome-genome-assembly--contig:-NODE-564-length-12777-cov-22.8936_pt1 | contig 12777 bp, 8 predicted proteins | sample MGYA00249590_ERZ652579 | MGnify/ENA primary metagenome ERZ652579 (study PRJEB26925, sample SAMN05826952) | human gut metagenome | biome: ENVO:2100002; feature: ENVO:00000062; material: ENVO:00002003...
AGATTACTACGCGTCTCGTGGGCTCGGAGATGTGTATAAGAGACAGGTCATATCCGTGTTACCGTCTGCCTCGGTTGTAACGCCTGAATCGTTAATTTTAACCTTTACATCAGAACCGCAGCCTGACACGCAAAACATCGTTGCACAAATTGCAAGAACCAAAGCAATTACACCTAAAACTGATATTGGCTTTCTTTTCATTTTAATCTCTCCTGTATAATATCATATTAAATATCGGCTTGCTGAATATCTGCTGTTTTTGTTGCAGTTTTAAGATATTCACTGCCGTTTTTTATTACTATGCTGACATCAACCGAATCGGGGTTCATATATTCCGTAGGGATATATGCCTGATAACCGTAATCCGTTTTGTCATTTGATGTTGTAAATGCCTCAAATGCTCTTTGACCACCGTTGTTGTCTTTTACAAGAACAATAATTTCACTGTTGTCCTTGCAAAGCTCTTTATCAACACTGCCCGAAACATTGACATACTGCATATTGACTTCCGAAATTTTTGCATCAACCGTAAACTTATTGTCTACAGTCTTTGAATTTTTCGGAATCGTAAACTCTCTTGCAGGAAGAACCGGCGGATTCTGTGCAAACCAAATGAGATTTCTCTCTGCAATTTCAAAAACAACAGTATCGCTGTTTCTCGACATAACCTCAAGCGAGAGGTTAATCGGGAATGCCTTTGTAAAATACGCCGAGTTGTAGGCATTTGCAAAGTAAGGCAAAAGTGCGTTGCCGAATGAGTCACGGTACATAAACAAATTGCCTGTTGCCTTATCATTCTGAGTTGCAATCATAGCCTCCTCAACACTCTTTGTCGGAGTGACATATGAATAGGTTTGATTGATATCAAAATCAAAATTGTACTCCGGCTGTTGTGTTGACGGATAAAGCATATTGCCAAGGTCACCGTAAAAGTTCTTTGACCTGCTTGCCGCTGCATTCTCATAGGTTTCATGGGTTTTGCCGAGCTTGTCAAGAATCTCGTTGTATGCAATTAATGCGCCCTTATTGTTCCAGTGTGAATCCTGTTCAAGGTAAAGCGTTTCATCGTAGCTTTTAAGTTTTGTAAGCAAGTCACAATAATTCAGCTTGCTGTCCTTGAGTGAAGAAGTAAAGTTTTTAAGATTGCTATCGGAACTTTCCTTTTTACCGTAATAGTAAGGCATATTTTCGGAATAGAGTGTATTTTTGTTCGGTGCAACCGTAAACAGGAACTTAACATTCATTTCTGTGAGATAATTCTGAGTAATCTCAAGGTTGTGTCTTGTATTGAACAAAGCACGATCTGACATCAAATTTCTGCCGAGATAGTTATCAAGCGTTGCAGAATAGAAAAGCCAGTTGTCATTTCCGGCAGTAACCGTGTCAACATTCGATACACCGAAAACCTTTGACTGAATTTCCGCATCAGCTGACATTATCTGCGGTCTTAATGCGTAATGGGTTGAAAAGTAATCGCCAAGCTGTTGAAGATACTCTTCGTTAAAGCTGCCGTTTTCGGTTTTGACTGACGGAAGCTTTGTCTGCTGTTCATTACCGATTGCCTCATTGCTCGGAGCAACAATCATTCCTGCAAACGGAATAACACAACACAAAAGACAGGCGGTTATAAAAATTACAGAAAATACTTTTTTCTTCATATTGCCGCCTCCTTAAAATCTGAAATAGATGAACGGATTGTAGGAAGTTCCCGACAATCTGATTATGCACCATATGAGCATGGCAAATGCAAGCACATACAGCACTGTTTGAGCCACATTCTGTTTTTTGCCGACAAGTGCGGTCGCAGAACCGTTGATTCTGAACTTATCCGCAATCGGTTTGATTGGGGCACAGCCTATAATCGCAGCAACAAGCATAACTATAAACCACGGTGTGAGCTGAGTGAGTGCAAGCGAAAGCGACTTATCTGTGATATTAAAACCGGCAAACATATTGCCTATAAAATCAAAACCCTGACCGATCGTGTCGGCTCTGAATATTACGAAACCTACTGTTACCGCAAGCAATGCGTAGATGTGATTTATAACCTTCGGAAGTCTGCCGAGAATCGGTATAAACTCTTCGAGAAGAAGGAAAACACCATGATACAGACCCCAAATTACAAATGTCCAGCTTGCACCGTGCCAAAGACCTGTGCAGAAGAAAACAATGAGTCTGTTGAGCACTGCTCTCATTCTGCCCTTGCGGTTGCCGCCGAGAGGAATATAAAGATATTCCTTAAACCACGTTGAAAGCGAAATATGCCACTTTCTCCAGAAATCCTTAACGCTTACCGCACCGTAAGGATAATTGAAGTTTTCCTTAAAGTCAAAGCCAAACATTTTGCCAAGACCGATTGCCATATCGGAATAACCCGAAAAATCGTAATAGATTTGGAAAAGATATGCCAAAGCACCGAGCCAAGCCGTTACAACGGAAAGATAATCGTTACCTGCATTGAAAATAATGTCCGCTGTCTGTCCCAGTGTGTTTGCAATGAGAACTTTCTTTGCAAGTCCGCAGATAAAACGGCGCATACCATCTGCAATCTTTTCGACAGTCTGCTCTCTGTCAACAATCTGCTCACTGATATCCCGATATTTAACAATAGGACCGGCAATAAGCTGTGGAAAAAATGTTATGTAAAGAAGAACATAGAGGTAATTTTTCTGTGCATCAACCGTTTTGCGGTAAACATCAATCACATAGGACAAGGCCTGAAATGTAAAGAATGAAATACCAATCGGCAAATCAATCTGCGGAACAGGAATTGCAAGTCCTGTAACCGAGTTGAGTGATTCTACAAAGAATCCCGAATATTTGAACACGGCAAGTATTCCGAGGTTGATAACAACAGCAAGGACAAGCACCAATTTTCTCTTTGCGTTTTCATTTGCTACAAGCCTTGCACAAATATAGTTCAAAAGTGAACTGAATATCATCAGCAAAACATAAACAGGCTCGCCGTAAGCATAGAAAATTAAGCTTGCAACAATGAGCAGTCCGTTTCTGAATTTCAGCGACGGCACTAATGTGTAAAGCAAAAATACCGTCGGAAGAAAAATACATAAAAATACTAATGAGCTAAATACCATTTACTGTCTCCGATAACCAAATAACTATATTTTTACATGCATCCATGAATATCCGGCTGCAATGGCTGCCTTGTAATTCTGGTCTAATTTCGTGTTATAACTAAGCGCATAGTAATCTCTGGCGTGATGTCTGCTCCACTCAGGATCATAAACCAAGCCGTCAACCTCTGCCCAGCCGTGACCGCCGCTGTTGCAGCAATACACATTTTTGTAGCCGATAGCTTTTGCCATATAAGCAAATGCAGCACCGTAGCTGAAGCAGTTGCCTGCACCGTCAACAAACATATCGTTTGCGTAGATTATCGGCCAATCACTTCCGTGATAATGAGGGATTCTCGGATTGAGTTCCTTGTAAGCATTCTTTGTATAGTTAAAGCAAGCCTTAAGCTTCTGCGATTTACTCATACTTTTGTTGGTAACTTTTGCAACTACCTTCAAGGCTCTGAAAAGAGTTTTATCGGATTTTGTTTTAACCCTTGTTGCCTTGCCACTCATTACATTCCAGTCTTTACCGTTCTGAGTAATTCCGTTACTGTATGAAAAGTCAATTTTGCCGTTCTTATCGGCATAGTACCAACCGTCCTTATCAGAACCTACTATACCGTTTTTCTGAAGGACACCGGATGTATTGTAGTAATATTTATTTCCGTTAATTGTCTGCATACCTGTGCGCAGAACACCCTTGACAAAGGTCAGTTTTTTGCCGTTCACTGTAACCGTACCGTTGGCAAGCTCTCCGTTGCGATAATACTTTGTTTTGTCAATATACGAGCTTATGAGATTGCCCTTTTCGTCAAGACAACGCAATGTGTAGGCTATAACTGTATTTTTTCCCGCTGTTGTGTCAACAAATGAATTGTCGGTTGTACTGACAATTCTGCTCCATGAAGAGCCGTACGATTTTCTGTAAAGTCTGTAACCGTCAGCACCCGAAACACTCTTCCAGCTGATAAGATTTCCGTTTTCAGCCTTTGATACGCTTGAAATTGCAGGCGGAGCGAGGAAAAGATTTGTCTTTCCTGTTTTTGAAAATCCGCTTACAAACTTGTCTTTTTTATCAAGACATCTTACAGTGTAAGTATACTTTTTCCCGTTGGTAAGCTTACCGTGTGTATAGCTTGTTGATGTAGTTGTGGTAAGTCGTTTCCAACTGTTGTTTTTAAGGTAATACACTCTGTACTTTGCCGCACCACTGCACTTTGACCAAGTGATTTTTGAACCTGTGACAGTATTCTCAATCTTTGTGATTGTCGGCGCTTTTACATATGTAATACCTTTTCCGCTGTTGAAATAGCTAATGAAATTATCTTTCTTATCAAGTGCTCTGATTGTATATGTGTAGCTTGCACCTGATGTGGCAGTTGTGTCGGTAAATGAACCGTTCTTAGTACTGCCTATGCGTGTCCAACTTGTGTTCTTTGTTTTTCTGTAGACACGGTAGTTTGGGACATAGCTGTTTTTGCTCCACTTAATTTTTACGCCGCCGTCAACATTTTCAATTGAACTGATAGCAGGAGGAGCAATAAAAACATTTGAATAGCCGTCCCGATTGAAGTCGCTTACAAAATTATTCTTTTTATCCAATGCTCTTACGGTATAAACATATGTTGTGTTATTTTTAAGAGAATTGTGTGTAAAGCTTGTAGTCGTTGTTTCTCCGACGCGACTCCAAGAGCTTCCGTTACGAACATATACTCTGTATTTAGTCGCTGAATCGTACTTACTCCAGCTTATCTTTGTACCTTTTGCAGTGTTTGAAAAGCTTGTAATTTCGGGATAATTTACGATTACAGGCTCTGTCGGTTCTACAGGCTGAGTCGGATAAATTGGAATTGTCGGCTCAATCGGATCTGTCGGATAAATTGATGTTGTAGGTTCAACAGGAATTGTTACGTCTGCCGTAACCGATGTTTCAGGAACGCTCTCGCTTGTATCAAGTGCATATGCACCTACAGGGAGTCCTGAAAAAGCCATTGTTACTGCAAGTACTGCAGCGGCTGATTTGAAAAACTTTCCTTTCATAAAATCCTCTCCATTTAAAAATTAAAAAATAATCCCCGATTTACATTGCAAATCGAGGATTACAATTATTTATTTTGCCTCTCACAATGATGTAATAATTATACAAATTTATTCCATATATGTCAAGAATTTACAAAAATTCATTAGCTTTGACTAAATAAATTTTATATATTCACACCATTATTTCCATACAGCCTTACCGTTCTCAATTGTTACCTCACATTTCACATGAGGATTAAGAGTCCAGTAATGCTTTTTCATCATATACGGCTTATAATCGGGAACTTTATAACCCGGAAGCTGTGCATCGGGATCGCAGATAAGCCACTCTCCGTTAACAAGCACCTCTACCCAACCGTGAGGACTGCCGAGTACATCACCGATTACAACTCTTGAGCGATAACCTGCGATTCTCGCCGTGCAGGCAAAAGCAGCAGCATATCTAAAGCAATTGCCTTTTTTATTCTTAAACAAATCAATTGCAAGTGCAGGCAAATCAGAGGCTTTCTTCGGATGGTCATAGGTACGGTGGTACGGGAAGTTCTTTGCCATATATAAGAATCCTGACTTCATCTTTTGATTAAGAGTATCACCCTTGCAATAAGTCATCATATATTCTGCGGCAAGACGCATTTCTTCGCTTTCACAACAAACACCGTTCTTGTCGGCATAGTACCAACCTTCTCTCTTTGAACCGACAATTGTATTTTTAACAACCATGCCCTTTGAGTTGTAGTAGTACCTCTTGCCGTTGATTTTCTGATAACCCGTACGAAACAATCCTTTGTCAAAATTATAAGTTTGACCGTTTACTGTAATTTTTCCGTTAGCAAGCGCACCGTTGTGATAGTACTTTGTATTTGAAATGTATGAACTGATAAGATTACCGTTCTTGTCAAGGCAACGCAATGTGTATGAATAGACATTACCCTTTTTAGCAGAAGTGTCTGTATATGATGTTCCTTCGCATACATCGGCAAGTCTGCTCCATGATGTGTTTATGGTCTTTCTGTACAATCTGTAGCCTGCAGCTTTCGGTACACTCTTCCACTTAACAAGATTTCCTTTTCCGGCTTTTGAAACCTTTGAAATTGCAGGCGGTGCGATAAATGTATTGCGTGTGCCGTTTTTATCGTAACCGCTTGCAAAATTGCCTTTGCTGTCAAGACATCTTACAGTGTAAGTGTATGTTGTACCGTTTACCAGCTTATCATGTGTATAACTTGTTGATGTTGTTGTGCCAAATGTTTTCCACCCTTTTTTGCTGTCAAGATAATACACCTTATATTTTGCAGCACCATTGCACTTTTCCCAACTGATTTTTGAACCTGTTGCAGTGTTTTCAACTTTGACAATTGAGGGAGTTTTTACAAAAGTGATACTCTTGCCGTTATTGAAATAACTTGCAAAATTACCATCTTTATCAATACATCTGATTGTGTATGTGTATGCGACACCTGACTGAACATTTGTATCCTTAAATGTATTGCTTTCAGTATTGCCGATACGAGTCCAACTTGTATTTTTAGTCTTTCTGTAAACACGGTAACTGTCAGCATCTTTAAGGGTATTCCACTTGATTTCAACACCGCCGTTAATATTAGCAAGTGACGAAATTTTAGGAGGATTCAGAAAAATATTGCTTGTGCCATTTTTGTCATAACCGCTTGCAAAATTGCCTTTACTGTCAAGACATCTTACGGTATAAGTGTATTTTGTTTCCGACTTGAGTTTATTATGAGTGAAGCTTGTTGCAGTAGTGTTGCCGAGGGCTTTCCAACTCCTGTTTTGAAGATAATAAACTCTGTATTTTGAAGCACCGCTGCACTTTCCCCAGCTGATTTTTGAACCTGTTGCAGTATTCTCAATTTTATAGATTGTCGGAGCTTTTACATATGTTACGGATTTTCCGCCATTGCAATAACTTACTAAGTTATTTTCAGCGTCAAGTGCTCTAAGGGTATATGTATAGCTAATACCCGATTCTGCTGTTGTGTCAGTAAAAGAACCGTTATCAGAATTTCCGATTCATTTCCAACCCGTATTTTTTGTCTTTCTGTAAATACGATAGCTGTCTATTGCAGAATTCTTGCTCCATTTAACAGTAACACCACCAAAAACATTCTGAAGTGAACTGATTACAGGCGGTGCAAAAAATGTATTTGAATATCCGTCTTTGTTGTAATCACTTACAAATTTATTGTTTTTATCCATAGCTCTGACAGTGTAGCGATAAGTAACGCCGTCTCTTAATGAGTTATGCGTAAAGTTAGTGGCTGTACACTCGCCCACACGGCTCCATGACTTTCCGTTAAAAACATATACTCTGTACTTAACTGCACCGGAATAAGAATTCCAGCTAATTTTAGTGCCTGTGGAAGTATTTGAAAATCCGCTGATTTGCGGATAGTTAATTGTCGGCTCACAAGGAACAGTCGGAACTGTTTCATTAGGACCGGTAGGCTCTTCGGCAGGAATAGTATTGTCCGAAACAACTTCCAAGCTAACTGCGTCTGTAGCTTTGGCAGATTCATCGTTTCCGTCATAAGCAAAGCTTGTAACAACACTTGTTGTCGCCATTAACAAAGCCAATGTTCCCGAGGTAACAATAGATAAGAATTTCTTCATACACTACAACTCCTTACATTACAAACATTGAAAGCATCAATATCTCAATACATTTTACATTCATTATAGCACAGCACTTATAAGAAGTAAATATTTTATCGAATTTTTGTGCTTTGTGCATAATCTTATAATATAATAATTTGTAATTATTGCCAATTTAAAATGAAATTATGTAGCAATACAAATTCTACACTTTGTATTTTTGGTTAAGATTGAACAATCTGAAATAAAACAAAACAAGCGACAGCTTAATTCCTGTCGCTTGTGATTATCATATATTCTATTTTTTCGGGTTACCCCAACTATTGAAATTGAGCCACAATACAAAACAAGCGGCAGTTTAAACAACCACCACTTGTCAATTTCAATTATTCTGTTTTAATGCTACCCCAACTATTGACATTGAGCCCTGTTTTTCTTAACGCTCACCTTCTCGCCCGATTTAACAGTAAATTTAGATTAAAAAAACAGAGTAGTCAAAAGACTACTCTGTTGTGGCTCCCCCAACTGGGCTCGAACCAGTGACATCATGATTAACAGTCATGCGCTCTACCGACTGAGCTATGGAGGAATATAGAGCAAAACACCCGTTTGGGTGTATGCTTTGTGTTGGCATCTCCCTATCTTTCCGGGCCGTCACCAGCCAAGTATTTTCGGCACCACTGAGCTTAACTTCTGTGTTCGGTATGGGAACAGGTGGACCCTCAGCGTCATCAACACCAACTATTCTTTTGTATTTAAAAGCCTTTCAGCTTTTTCACCTTTTGGTGACTCGTGCGGGAATCGAACCCGCGTTGCCGGCGTGAGAGGCCGGAGTCTTAACCGCTTGACCAACGAGCCTTGTCTTTCGTCACAAAGGCTAATGGTCTTTGCTCTCATTAGCCCCTGCAACTTCTCTTGGTGCACCATCAGGGGCTCGAACCCGGGACACCCTGATTAAGAGTCAGGTGCTCTACCAACTGAGCTAATGGTGCATCTCTGTGTTCTTTCAAACACCCTGAAAACTGAATAAAGGAAAGAAGATTAAGAAGAAAGATTAGTTAAATTCATATTGGAATGACCAATCGGGTTAAAGTATATACTACACAGCTGACCAAAGAAATCTTGTGGTCAAGCCCTCGACCTATTAGTACTGCCAAGCTGAATGCCTCACGGCACTTACACACGCAGCCTATCAACCTCGTAGTCTTCAAGGGGTCTTACTCGTTATACGATGGGATATCTAATCTTGGAGTCGGCTTCACGCTTAGATGCTTTCAGCGTTTATCCGTTCCGTACATAGCTGCCCAGCCGTGCCATTGGCATGACAACTGGTGCACCAGAGGTACGTCCATCCCGGTCCTCTCGTACTAAGGACAGAGCTCCTCAAATATCCTGCGCCCACGACAGATAGGGACCGAACTGTCTCGCGACGTTCTGAACCCAGCTCGCGTACCACTTTAATCGGCGAACAGCCGAACCCTTGGGACCGAATACAGCCCCAGGATGTGATGAGCCGACATCGAGGTGCCAAACCTCCCCGTCGATGTGGACTCTTGGGGGAGATCAGCCTGTTATCCCCAGGGTAGCTTTTATCCGTTGAGCGACGGCATTTCCATTCACATACCGCCGGATCACTAACTCCAACTTTCGTTACTGCTCGGGCCGTCACCCTCGCAGTTAGGCTAGCTTTTGCGTTTACACTCAGAGGCACGGTTTCCGTCCGTGCTGAGCTAACCTTTGAGCGCCTCCGTTACCTTTTCGGAGGCGACCGCCCCAGTCAAACTGCCCACCTGACAATGTCCCCCGACCGGATTCACGGCCGCAGGTTAGAATTCCAGAAACCTAAGGGCGGTATCCCAACATCGACTCCACACAAGCTGACGCTCATGTTTCCCAGTCTCCCGCCTATCCTGTACATAGATTTCCGAAACCCAATATCAGGCTACAGTAAAGCTCCATGGGGTCTTTCCGTCTTGCCGCAGGTAACCGGCATCTTCACCGGTACTACAATTTCGCCGGGTGGGTAGTTGAGACAGTGCCCAGATCGTTACACCATTCGTGCGGGTCGGAACTTACCCGACAAGGAATTTCGCTACCTTAGGACCGTTATAGTTACGGCCGCCGTTTACCGGGGCTTCAATTCGGAGCTCTCACTCCTCCTCTTAACCTTCCGGCACCGGGCAGGTGTCAGCCCCTATACTTCATCTTTCGATTTGGCAGAGACCTGTGTTTTTGCTAAACAGTCGCCTGGGCCTATTCTCTGCGGCTCTTTCGAGCACTCCTTATTCCGAAGTTACGGAGTCAATTTGCCGAGTTCCTTAACTACCCTTCTCCCGCTGGCCTTAGAATTCTCTTCCTGTCCACCTGTGTCGGTTTGCGGTACGGGCATCTGTTTCTATACGCAAAGCTTTTCTCGCCTTCAGCTAAGTGTGCTTCCCTACTCTAATTTCGGTCCCTTACGCCCGGGTCAACCAACGCCCGGGTCACACCCTTTTGAAGTGTCCCTTTGATTAAATTACAGATGGTTACGGAATATCAACCGTATGTGCATCGGCTACGCCTTTCGGCCTGACCTTAGCTCCCGACTTACTTGGAGCGGACGAACCTTCCTCCAAAAACCTTAGACTTTCGGCCATTAAGATTCTCACTTAATTCTCGCTACTTATTCCGGCATTCTCACTTCTGTATAGTCCACCGCCGCTTTCGCTACGACTTCTCCCCATACAGAACGCTCTCCTACCATACATTAGATGTATCCCAAGCTTCGGTGTATAGTTTAGCCCCGTTAAATTTTCGGCGCAGAGTCACTCGACCAGTGAGCTATTACGCACTCTTTTAATGAGTGGCTGCTTCTAAGCCAACATCCTGGTTGTCTGTGCAATTCCACATCCTTTTCCACTTAACTATACTTGGGGACCTTAGCTGTGGGTCTGGGCTGTTTCCCTTTTGACAATGAAACTTATCTCCCACTGTCTGACTCCTGAAAAACGATTATCCGGCATTCTTAGTTTGATAAGGTTCAGTAACCTCTCGGCCCCTAGCCAATTCAGTGCTTTACCTCCGGTAATCTATTTCAAGGCTAGCCCTAAAGCTATTTCGGAGAGAACCAGCTATCTCCGGGTTCGATTGGAATTTCTCCGCTACCCACAGTTCATCCGCTACCATTTCAACGGGAGTCGGTTCGGTCCTCCATAAAGTTTTACCTTTACTTCAACCTGACCATGGGTAGGTCACCCGGTTTCGGGTCGAATACAACCGACTTCATACGCCCTATTCAGACTTGCTCTCGCTGCGGCTTCACACCTTAAGTGCTTAACCTCGCCGGTTACATTCACTCGCCGGACCATTCTACAAAAGGTACCCGATCGCTCTTTGATGAGCTTTCGGTGTTTGTAAACACAAGGTTTCAGGTTCTTTTTCACTCCCCGTCAGGGGTACTTTTCACCTTTCCTTCACAGTACTTCTTCACTATCGGTCACCGAGTAGTATTTAGGCTTGGAGGATGGTCCCCCCGTATTCCCACCGGGTTTCACGTGTCCGGCGGTACTCTGGATACAGATGGCTGTTCAGGCTTTTCGTGTACAGGACTCTCACCTTCTTCGGTTGGACTTCCCATTCCATTCCACTAAACCTTTACAATGCCGTATTCTGTCCGAACCCCGAAAGTATTACTACTCTCGGTTTGGCCTCTTCCGCGTTCGCTCGCCACTACTTACGGAATCTCAGTTGATTTCTCTTCCTCGCCCTACTTAGATGTTTCAGTTCAGGCGGTTCCCCTCATATACCTATGTATTCAGTATATGATGACAAGACTTTCCTCTTGCCGGATTGCTCCATTCGGAAATCTGCGGATCAAAGCCTACTTACGGCTCCCCGCAGCTTATCGCAGTTAGTCACGTCCTTCTTCGGCTCTCGGTGCCAAGGCATTCCCCTTGTGCTCTTTGTAGCTTGACCATTATGAGATATCTTTGGTTCTTCTTTTTCTTGTAATGTTAATTACTCTTTTCGCAGTTTAATAAGCCTTTAGTTTATTTATAACTAATCTTCTTATTACCCTTAAGCTTAATTGTAGTATTTTTTACCTATGGTTTACGCATTCAAATTATCATTTGAGTTTGTTTACCTGTATAACTAATACTTTTCTCGCTTTATCTGCTTCTTTATTCAGTTTTCAAGGTGCTTTAGAAGAGATTAGACTTGATGATGTCAAGCCCCGTTGTTCTTCGCTCTTGCTGTAAACCTCGGCTCTTCTATATGGTGGGCTTAAGTGGACTCGAACCACCGACCTCACGCTTATCAGGCGTGCGCTCTAACCGGCTGAGCTATAAGCCCATATTGGTTTGGCTCGTTATTTCTTAAGCCGTTGTTGAAAAGCTGTTGCTTTTCATGGTGGAGATAAGCGGGATCGAACCGCTGACCCCCTGCTTGCAAAGCAGGTGCTCTCCCAGCTGAGCTATACCCCCGTATATCTCGGGCAGGACCCTGAAAATTAAACAACGAGTTTTGAAAAGAAATCTTTCGTAATGCTGACCTTGGAATTTAAACCAGCTTGTTTCATCTGATTTGGTCTCCATAGAAAGGAGGTGATCCAGCCGCACCTTCCGATACGGCTACCTTGTTACGACTTCACCCCAGTCGCCAATCCTACCTTCGGCAGCGTCCTCACGAGGTTGGACTACTGACTTCGGGTATTACCGGCTCCCATGGTGTGACGGGCGGTGTGTACAAGGCCCGGGAACGTATTCACCGCGGCATGCTGATCCGCGATTACTAGCAATTCCATCTTCATGCAGGCGGGTTGCAGCCTGCAATCTGAACTGAGAATGTTTTTAGGGGTTTGCTCCACATCGCTGTCTTGCTTCCCTCTGTTAACATCCATTGTAGTACGTGTGTAGCCCAGGTCATAAGGGGCATGATGATTTGACGTCGTCCCCACCTTCCTCCGTTTTGTCAACGGCAGTCCTATTAGAGTGCTCTTGCGTAGCAACTAATAGCAAGGGTTGCGCTCGTTGCGGGACTTAACCCAACATCTCACGACACGAGCTGACGA
>ENA-OXRK01000574-OXRK01000574.1-human-gut-metagenome-genome-assembly--contig:-NODE-574-length-12617-cov-13.759_pt1 | contig 12617 bp, 6 predicted proteins | sample MGYA00249590_ERZ652579 | MGnify/ENA primary metagenome ERZ652579 (study PRJEB26925, sample SAMN05826952) | human gut metagenome | biome: ENVO:2100002; feature: ENVO:00000062; material: ENVO:00002003...
TTTTTTCTACCCTTGCTTGCGGGCGGATTTTATTCTCTGCTACCGATTATAAATTATAATAAAAAAGGGCTGTAAAAACAACCCTTTTGTAAATTTAAAAATCTAAAATTTTAAAGTGAAATTTGCAGATCGCCAAGTGAATATTCAGCGTCGGATGCTGTATCGTTTTTGATATACCAATACACCTTTGTAACAACAGGATCGTTGTCGGCTTTGCCTTCAATCTTCATATTCGTAACAATCGGAATATACGAGCTTTTAACCGGTTTTTTGCTTACGGTAAGCTCACATTTTGCCGTTATTTTATCACCGTACGCACCCGTAGATGTAACAGTAACAGTAGTCTTGCCTGCCTTATTGGCAATAACCTTACCGTTATTATCAATTGTTGCGACACCAATGTTTGACGATGTGTAAGTCACCGTACCCTGTGCCTTTGCGCTTAAGTCAAATGTCTCACCTACTACAGCTTCTGCTCTAGAATAAAAACTTGAAATTCCGGCAGACGGATCTGAATGTTTCATAGTTGTATATGTATTAGTTGTAGATGTATCTGCTTTAAAAACATAAGTATTATTCTGATCTGTAATTTCTAAATCAGAACCGAACCATTCTTTAGAATTACCATTATAATGCCAGAGCTTCGCGTGGTCGTGTTCCACAGGAATTGTAACATATGATATTTTATAATCTACATTATCATAATTAACAGACTTATCTTCAATGTATCCGCTAAGTTCTTTATCAGTAGGATCGGTATCTACATTCTTCCAAGTGTGCATAGTGTACTTCGTAGGGTCATCCACATTCGTAGCTATATACAAATTCTTCTTATTCACATTACTCGGTGTCTTGGTAACATAAGATGTTGTTTGTGAATCGGAGGTAAATCTCCTGTAGGTTCTGAGGGGGCTGTTCACACCGACAGAAAGTTTGTTAGTTTCCGAATTATTAAGAAACAAAGAAATTGACTGCGGTGCAGTTCCCGTGTTCTTTACCTCTGTACAGAAATATTTTGTTTCATGGGCGGGAACAGTTGTCGGAGTTTTAAAATCAAACGGAACAGCACTATACTCACTGCCGTCAGGTTTTAAAGCAGCATAAGTAACGGCAGTAATATTCTTTCCGTTTGTCACATTGTAATCTCCGTGCCAAGAGAGGGAGTCGCCCTTTTGCACATCAGGACGATTAAACCACGAAAAAGTCGTAGTTGTTCCACACAACAAACACAGTACAAGTCCGAGTACAATAACAAGTGTAAATTTAGATTTCTTCATGGTTTCACCTCCGTTGAATTACTTGTTTTGCAGATTTACTGCCAGTTACCCGTCCCATCTCCGGTTGCCGTGTAGGTTGTCTTTGTGCCTCTGTTACCTGTATTCCAACTATTCCAAACCTCATTATCAGTATCAGGATTTATACGCTGAATTGTAAACGAAGTTACATTAGCAGGTATATCCTTCCATGTCCAATTGGTTTGACCTTTAATCGAACTAAGATCACGATAACTTCCGTCAGGTAATACAAGTCTCATTTTTGGGGTTGAGTCTGATAGCCATTTATTATTAGTACTGTCGACCAGATTTATATCAATCGAAGTAATAGGTTTAGGTTTCGGAACATATTCTTCAAGTTTATCAGGTGTGCCACTCTTAAAGAGGTATGTCTTGCCGATTGTACCCTCAAGACCAGCCTGGTTAGATCCTGGATACTGTTTGTCATTACCGTTGTTTACAATAACTCTGAAGTTACCTGTATCAGAAGTTTTAAATTCAAATTTATAATTACCTGTAATAGAATCATATATTGCATCAGCACCCGGCCATACACCTGAGTAATTGGTTTCTGAATCTCTGTATACAAATGCTTTATAAGTAGTGCTGAATCCATCTCTGGGTTCAAAATAGATTGTTGTTGTTGACTCAGTAGTCTTCAACTCAAACTTAGCATACAGAGTGATTCCATTGTTTACATTATTTAAGGTTTTACTTGACTCTTCGTTTTTTTCAGTGAAATACGGTTCATTACAAGCCTCGTCCTTATACCAGCCGGCAAACTTGTAACCGTTATTGGCAATTGCCTCAACTTTTACATCATTGCCTTCCATAACAGGTTTAGATGAAATTTTACCTGCAGCTCTGTCCGCAACCTTTACAGTACCGGCTGTATCAACATTTTCGTTGTTGTACATTGCTTTGGCTTCTACCGTATACAAAGCCTTAAATCTTGCATACAATGCATATGTCTTTACATCGGAATATTGTATCGTCATTGTTGTAGAATAGACGCCGTTATTTAAGGTACAATCTTTAGCCGCTATCTTCGGATTTGCTGCATCTTTAGTCTCATACCAACCGATAAAAGCATAGCCGCTTTCAGGCTTAGCATAAAAAGTTACTTCTCCGTTACGACTTACCGTTGTTGTAACTTTCGACGCATATTTTTCATTATTATTGTCAAAAGATACCTTACCGGCATCACCGGAAGGAACATTATTACCGTGCTGAGCGTATGCTTCTACAGTATAAGTATCAACTTTGAATTTCGCATACAACTTCTTGGAGGTCTCAACATTAGCCAATTCATATTTATCACTTGAATTCTCCAAGCCGGTCTTACAGTCTGCATCTGTGTACCAGCCGTCAAAAACATATCCGTCTTTAGCTTTTGCGTAATATGTAACTGTGCTGCCCTTAACAGCATTGAGTGTAATGTGTGTTCCATCGTTGGAATCTACAGTCGAGTTTTGGTTTCCACACTTAATTTCAACTGAGCCGCCATTTGTGCTTTCAGAAAGGTTTGCACCGTCATATGTTCTGACATAAGCCTCAAATGTCAACGACTCAACATAAACGGCTGTAAAGTTATAGTTACCTGAAGCTGTCGGGGTAAAAGAACCGTCGCTGCCAATGCCGTCTGCCACGGCACCTGTATCGCTGTTTACCCAGTTTTTCAATACGAAACCTTTATTAGGATTTGCTATTAGCTGAACCTTTGTACCGGGGGTTACAGAAATTGTAGCACTTGTCAAACTATCATAACTAACTTTAGGATCTCCTGCACCGTTAGTGCCTGCAGTAACAGTAATAGTAGCAGGTGGATCCCAATAACCTGTTTTAGCAGAAGTAACAACAAAAAGCGTTGAATTGCCTCTGTTAGGAGCAGGAATTTTATATGTATTACCGTTATTTGTAAAAGAAAAAGTCATTTTGTCTGCCTTTTCCTTTGCAATATAACCGACCCATTTATTCCTGTCATTAGTAAATGGCATTCTAACTTTACTGTAAGAGTCATTTTTATCCGGAACCATATATACACTTGAAACATTGCCAGTAGCAGGGAGTACATCTGCGGTTTTGCTTGAAACACTGATTTCAATCACTTCGCCCCATGTACCGTATCCGGCATTACTGCTATTATGATTGCCATAGGCGGTGTAGTACATACTGTCGCCTGAATTGAGCGACTTCATATCAGTAGACCAAGTGACACTTCCCGAGGTGAACTTAACTATTGTATCGCCAGCGGCGGGTGTGTATTCACAGGAATATGTATGCGAATTCTCATTAAACTTCATCGTTACAGGAGTTTTGTCACCCTGCTGAAATGTTACACCCTTTGTCCAATTTTTTATATCTTCATTTACGGTACGGTCAACAAAATACACTTTATTGCCTTTTTTGTTCTGAGTTACAATATTAACACCAGATATTGAAACAGTTTTACCGGCATATTCAGTAGTCGCCTTATCATCCTGAAGCCACACTTTAATATTTATTGTTTTACTGCTTCCTTTATCAACCCTAAACAACTCGGTTGGTTCAGATTCAGGATTAACAACAAAATCGCTAAAAGCACGAACAGTCTCAGGAGTTTGATTGCCCTCTGCTTTACTGACAACATTTTTATTACTTGCCTCAGAACCGCATACAACCGTATTTTGAGTATCGGTATCTGTAATTGCCATTCTTACAAGGTTTCCTGAAACATCTGCACCACCTATAGTTATCTTAGGTACTTGATCAAGGTAAAACTCTGCATGATTCGCGTTAAAGGTTTTATCCACCTTTACATTAAATGAAAAGTCAATATAATTAACATTCTTATCGTTTACATCCGCACATCTGTAAGAATTAGCACCAAAATCAGAAACATCCGATTTCTTTATCGGGAAAAATATATTTTCACCGTCAGCACTTGAAGCCGAAGCAAGATGCACTCCACCCGCAGCACGGAAATATTTAGTCAAGTCAATGGTTTTGCCTGAATAACCATTACCACTGCCAATATCGGCATTAGTATAAACATAGTTGTCAATTTTTGCGCCCTCAGCTTTAATTGTGATTGTTGAAATAGTTTCAACCCAAGCCGAAACGGACACAACCGATATGGCAAGTACTTCAACAAGTGCCACCATAGTGAGTATAAAACCTTTTCTTGTTTTTTTATTCTTGCCAAATGCAAGTCTGTTTTTCAAATACTCACTTAAAAGGGCAAGTCTTTCTCTCATCGTGACACCTCCTTAATATGTTAATCAATTAAATTTACCAATTGCCTGCTTTTTCAACTATACCTGATCCTTGATTTACCAAACTATAAGATATGATATATTCGTTAGAACCCGCACTCTCAGTAAATGTATGCTGAATGTTTTCAGGCACTAGATATTTCCTTATTATTGGATCTTTTTTTGCAGGATCATACAAATCAAATCTTACAAGTCGAGAACCGCCTTTGACGCTTGTCTTTGACAGCACGCACTTATCTCCGCCACCCTGCGGTTTCATTTCATAAGCGGTTTCTGTACCGTTTGAATCGAATACGGCTTTTAGTACCAAAACATTCTGACTAAGCAGATTTCTCAGACCTCCGCCGCCGTTATATGAATTATATTCATTTAACCATAAATTGTAATCAATTTGAATATCCGCTCTCGCGTAGGTCTCTCCGGTTGTCGGCAGTTGTTCGGTTGTAGTCGGTTCAACACTGCCGCCTGAACTGTTGGGATAAGTTGTACCCCAATATCCGATACACGGGGCAACATTTTCAGCAACAGTAGGGGTATCGCCGTAACCGTTACCGTGTACGGCATAATAGGTATTTTCTTTATTTCCGTTTTTAGTTCCGTCATCTGTGCGGTATGTCTGAAGACCGTTTTTATTTATTTCATGTGACCAATTAAACGCTTTTTCACCATTGCCACTTTTATTTGCAGCAATCCATGTATTTACTTCAGCTGTTGTATGCCATACATTATATATTCTGCCTACCTCAACATCATTAGTTCCGTCAAGCTTAATTTTCTCTTTTACTTTACTATATCGCATAAAAGATATGTTTGTTATTTTATCCTTTGGCAGATAAGCTATCCATTCAATAGGTTTTTTCCCATCACTCTTTGACTCACTCATTACTACTGACTTTGGATTTTGAAAGTTTTCGTCATAATAGGTCATAACAAGGAAACATCCGGCATTGCCAACCCACCTGAGTTCCGTATTTTCGTCATCGTCAGCATCACCTTTTGTTTTGTCAACGAAAGTAACATATTCCATATCTTTCCAGTTACTTTCAAGTTCAACTGTAATTGACACATCCTGACCCTCGTAAGCGTCACAGTTCTCTCCGGTTGCCTCAAGCCACGCAACCATGGTTATGTTTTGGGATTTAAGACCGTCAAGAGTAAAAAGAGGAGCACCTGTACCGAAATAGTAGTCGGAAAATGACCTGCCCTTTGCTTTAGTGGTTGTTGCCGAGCCGAGCGAATTAACAGAACTTACTGCCTGACATTCGTCAGCGTAGTTGTCAATAATTGCAGTGGGATCAATAACGGTCGAGGCCTCAGCACTGTTTCTGATGAATGCAATCCTTATTGGGCAAGGATTCTGATATGCCAGATATGTCGATGGCTTACTGTTGCCGTCAACAGTAATATGTGTTGCACCGTCATAAACTTCATCTTTATTTGTATTCCTATTATGTACCTGAACTTTGTAACTTTTTACATATACTTCAACCTGACCGCCTGTTTGACCGGTAAGGGTAAAATCGCTGTATATGTATCCGTCATTTTTATCTCCTACTGTGCCTTCACGAAATTTCATTTCGCTTGTGTCAACGCTTTGTCCTTTATCGCCGTATCCGCGATCTACAGGGAAAAACATATTACGACCGTCAACACTTGATGCTTCTTTCAGCTTTGCCTGTTTTACGGTGATTGTATTTCTTATTTCTTCACCCTTATTAACTCTCATTCCGGCAGCAGATTCAAGAGAAAAGGTATCTGAATCAATAGTTGCCGTATCTCTTATTGTGAACCATGAAAAGGTAGATACTGCGAAAATACTTAAAACAAGAAAAAGAGCAACATATGAAGTTGTGACCTTTTTTGTGTTATTCAGTCTTGAGTCAACTAAACCGTTGAGAAAGTCACAAAACTTATCTTTCAACTTCATCAAAAATTCCCCTTTCCTACTTTAAATAAAATCAACTTTCTTTTGTCAATACAAGATTAACTTTAAACTTTCCGTTTACAAGAGCAAGTCTTGCCTCTGCGTCTTCGCCCTCAATCCACATATTACAGGTTACCATAGCACTGTAGAATTGATCATTTTCTGAGGACTTGTTAAGTTGTGCAATGTTTTGGTTTTGACCAAGCTCATAGGTAAATTTTCCGCCGTCAAAACCATCATTATTCACAACAAACGCCTTATCAACATCAGTACTGCTGACTGTGTGTTGTACTCTATTCGTGTCATAGTATACATGACTGTACGATTCTCCGCTTGGCATATCGACTGACAAAGTGTACTCGTCAGTCGTCTGCTTCAACAAGATATTCGGAGCCGGCAACCACAGGAGCTTTTTTGAAGGAGGAGCGGATTTATAGTCAACAACCGAAAATCTTACCGCACCAACTACGGAATCTCTTGAAAAATTACCGTACTTGCTTTTATTTTTAATGCCCGTACCGTCTTGAGTTGTGAGTTGAGGAGCATCCGGTTTTATTGTTGATTTTTTGCCTATTGATATATTATACTGCGATTTTGAACGAATGTAAAGGTCAAATGACAAATAATGCTCATTTGCAGCAGGCTCACTCCACTCTCCATCTGGATTAACATGGGCTTGACCGCCTGATTGAATCAAAGACGGTTTGCTAAAATATGTACCGTCACCGGTTATTTCGGTCAACTGAAGTTTCTCAAGAAATGGGTAATCAGTTTTATTAAGCGTAATATTACCCACTGTATATTTGGTAGGAGCGGGGTCACCGTGCCCAACAACAGCAATTTCAATACCGTCAGGTGCCTGACACTCAACCTCTATACCGTTGGCTTTGGCTGAACGGTTATCCGTAAACCACGCCTGAATGCCGCAAAAGCCGGCAAGTGCAACAGTGAACAGAACTATTAAATTTTTAGCAATCATTCTGCCCGTTTTTCTGTTGGGCGCAGTAGAGTTTTTCATTTTTGCCCCTTATTCTTTACCAAAGTAAACTGAAACAAATCCGTTTGCTTTCAGAGTTTTGTTATGGAAAACAGTTGTTTTTCTTTTGGTTGCATCTCTTACAATGTTTTCAAAATTCATCACAAACGGTCTGTCAACACCGGAGAATGTAATTACAATCGGCAGATTGCTCATACCTTTCAGCATTGAACACAAATCGTTAAATGCAACAGTAAGATCTGCCTGCTTTTTATAAACATTATATACGCTTGCGCCGCTCTGTGAAAAGCCTGCAAGCACAACACCCTTTTTACTTCTGCATATGCAAAGAGATCTAACGCTTTTCTGTGCGTTTATAAGCTCATCTGCAACAGTAGCTTTGCCGAACTTAACAAGCTCATCGGCATATTTTGAAACAACTGCAACACTGCCGAAACCGTAGTCACGAACGAACAAATCGCCTGTATCCTTGACAGATTTAATTTCATCCTTAGCAAGGCTGATTTTTTCGCTTGCTTTCTTTTCGGCTTTGCGAATTTCAGCCTGAGCCTCTTTTTTAACCTCGGCAACCTTGGCTTTCATACGCTTTTCACAAGCTTTTTCTGCAAGCTCAACCTTTTTGTCAACCGACTTATAAGCCTTTTTAAGCTCAGAAGCGTGAGCGGCATTGCTTGCGGCTGATGATTTAAGGTTGGCTTCCTTAATTTCAACAAGTTCCTTCTTGTGAGTTTCTTCTTTATCTGCAAGCTCTTTAAGATGCTTTTGCTCGGTTTCATTTGCCCTTGCGGCAAAATCCGCATTCAGCTTTGCTACATAAGTGTTATGTTCAACCTCTGCATCGTTGAATTTATGGTTAAGCGATTCAACCTCTGCCGAATGAGCGTCGTTCATCTGCTGCTTTTCTTCAGCAAAATCGGCATTCATTTTATTGACTGTGTCCCTGTGCTGAACACGCTCATTCTGAAGTGTTTCCGTAAGATTTTCATTTTTCTCGGTTAGGTCGGTAATCCTGCGGTTATCCTCTTCAATCTGCGCATGGCACTTTTCAAGGTTTTCCGTAAGAGCGGCAATCTTTGCAAGCTGCTCGGCAACCTGAGTTTCAAGCTCTGCAATATGAGCCTTCTGCTCGGCGATAACAGCTTCCTGCTCTTTCACCTTTGTCTGCAAACGAGCATTCTCCTGCACAAGCACGAGAATTCTGTTATTTAATTCTACTATTTTTTTATTGAGTGTGTCAATAGTCTGATTGAGTTCATCAATCGTTTTATTCAACTCTTCAATAGTATCTTTTAACTGCTGATTTTCTTCCTCAAGCTCGGCAATTCTCTTTTCTGCCTCCATCAACTTGAGTTTTGTCTGCTGGAGCTCTTTCTTAACCTCTTGAAGTTGGTCTTCAAGAGCAGAAACCCTGCCCCTAAGAGTGAGAATCTGCTGTTCTTTCTGATCAATTATAACCTTTAAATTCTTGATTTCATTCGTGAGGTCAAGAATTTTCTTTTCGCGTTCACGGATTTCACGAAGGCGGATTTCCATCTCCTCTTTACGAACAGCATCAAGCTGTGCCTGCATAACCGCCTCGCGGGTCTTCTGCGGCTTTGATTCTTCCTCGGCAATTCGTGCATTTTCAGCGTCGTACTGTTCCTTAAGGATTGAACGAAGTCCCGGGTTTGTAGCAATAGACATCATAAAATGCTGGAATCCCATCGCAAAGTAAACATCCTGCTGAACAGTATCTGTCATTTTGCCGTTGTATTCCTCGCTTACGACCTCAAAGCCTTTACGCTTGTAGCTGTCGAGAAAGTTCCACAGCTCAACCACTTTTTTAAAGTTGGGGTTCTTTTTGAGAAGGTTGGTCTGCGTGAGCGGAGGACGAACCTCAGGCTCTTTTGAGATTTCCTTAATCAACTGAGTGTTTAAAAACTCATTAAGGGTTGTTCTGATTCTTCTGATTCTGTCAAAGTCCGAAAGCTGAGAAACATCAAGAACATCAAGGTCATCTGCAAGAGTTTCGTGAGATTCATTTATATAGTTAAGATTAAAATCGACTTTTTTCTCATTAAAATCAATGTGGCGAACCATAGAAATTTTATTATAGCTGTCGTTCGGCACATCTTTCATTTTTGAATATTTATCGTCAACAAAATGAAGCGCTTTGCGAATCAGCGTCATAAGCACACGGTTTTCATAAATAGCAAAGCTTTCCTCACGCTCAATTGTGAGGATTTTGTTAGGCGTTACCATATCACCCTCAACCTTGGCGATAAAGTTAGTGTGCTGCGAAAGGTGCTTAACAGACTCGGGGCCAATCTTTTTTGCAAGCTCAACTCTAACAACATTGTCAACCTGCTTAATAAAACGGCGCTGTTCGTCTATTGCTTTCTGAATGTACGGAAGTGTTTCCTCAATGGCAACAACCCATTCCATATCAATGACCTTTTCGTTGGTCTTACCGTCGAGCTTATCCTCGCCCTTATCGCCGTCCTTAAGGCCTTCTGTTATGTAATTGTAAGTAAAATCATTTTTCAGAATGTCCTGCATATACATATATGCTCTGAAATATTTACCAAAATCAGCCATTGATTTTTCTCCAATCAGATAGTTTTACCGCTAAAGGAACAAAGTCCTTTCACCAAGCAAAGGGCGAACAGAGTTCGCCCTGAATTGCTAAAATTATACAAGCTTCTTGAGCATACGGAGATAATCCTTGCTCTCAGTCATATTTTCTTCGCCGAAAAGCTCGTCAATATACGCACAAAGGCCATCTATTTCATCACGAATGTATGAAAGATTGAGTGACTCAAATTTTCTAAATACCTTGCGGGCAAGAACATAGTCAAGACCGTCAAGCTCTGTACCGCCTGTTCCGACATAAGCAGGAACAAAGTCACGAAGCTGTTTTACAATACGGTTACCAAAAGCTATGCGGAAATGCTCAATAACATAATCATCCAGAAGGGCAATCTTTTTGAGGTTCTCTTCCGAAACAACAAATTGAACCTTAGCGGCATTGAGGATGTACTCAAAATGTTTGTATGAAATGTATACAGAGTCTGTGAGAGGTGCTTCAAAAGGAACACCCTTTGTGTCGATGTTAATCGGCATAGCACGGTCATAAACCTTATCTGTGATAGCAAATGTCGAGTCATCGTTATTCGCAGTACCGATGTACCACATATTCGGCGGAATTTTGAGCTGACCGTTCACGATATGCTTCGGGTCAGACGGCCAAGAGTTCGGGATGATATCAACAACCCACTCATCTCTTGACGGCATTTCAAGAATTGAAAGCATTTCTGCAAAGTAATACTCAACTCTTGCGATGTTCATCTCATCGAGGATTACCGCATAGATGTTTTCGTTATACGATGCCTCATACATTGCACGGAGAAGCTCGGTTTCGTTGAACTTCTTTGTAAATTCGTTGAAGTAACCGAAAAGCTCTGTTCTGTCGCGCCATGACGGCTGAACGGAAGCAACGATTGAAGGATTGTTTACAAACTTACCAAAGGCGTAAGCAAGTGAAGTTTTACCTGTACCTGAAATACCCTGAAGGATAATAAGTCTGGTAGACGCAAACGCAGCAACAAAAAGTCTGATAAGCTTAATATCGTAGTAAAGACCAAGCTGTGAGCAGGCAAAGAGTCTGAAACGCTCACAGAACTCGGGAAGTGTGATATCGTTGTCATAAACCGGCGGAACATAATCTGCCCAAAGCTTGTCGATTTCCGTAAGCTTGTAGAAACGGCTTTCGCCTGTGTCCTCTTCTTCGCCGTTGTTGAGCGACTCGATTTCTTCGCCTGTAAGCTCTGAAATCTCGTTGGGGTTAAGACCAATCTGTGAAACCTTCATAGAGAGAATCTTATCCTTTTCAAGGTTAAGTCTCATAACCTCTTTGTTGAGTGCCTGAACCTCTTTAACAAGAGAATCTGTATCTTTTCTCCTTCTGTGCGAACGAATAAACTTTTTTACAGCGACGACAATAAGCCATACGCAAAGTGCTAGCACAGCAACCAGAAGCACAATGGCAATAATCGCAATCACCCATGCGAGGCCGCCAAGCTCCGTGGTATAGGCATTAATAATGTTTACATAAGCGGAAAAATCAAAGGCATTGCCTACTCCGCCAAATAACCCGGTGATTATTGACCATAATGAGCCAAAAAACTGACCGAGAAATTCAAAAAGAAATTTAAATACTGTATCCACGGTACTTCGTCTCCTTAAAAAAATCTACTCTCATCTTTTGTGTAAGAACACATTTCTAAATTCCTATCTGAAATCTGTCATAAAGGACAGATTCTTCAAGGTGGGCGGCCAATGACCGCCCCTACAGTATGTAACTGTATTTCTTTCTCAGCTCTGAGACTGAGAAAGAAATATACCGTTACGATAAACGCTATGAATGCGTTAGGGACAAATTTGTCATAACTTAATCAGAATTATCAGCGGAATTATTGCCGTCAGCAGGTGTTTGTACTTTGGGCTCATTTTCCGCCTTGTCCTGATTTTCTCCGACGGAGGCAAGATATTCCTCAATAGCTCTCTTTTTCTGTTCTTCGGTAAGCTCGGCGGAATCAACCGCAAGCTTAGCCTCTTCGAGAGTTTTTTCCTTATTGTAGGCAAGCAGGTTGAGAATAACTCTGACTGCCTCATAAACAAAGAAAATAATCATCGGAAGCAGAACGCAGAGGAAAAATCCAAGCTGAGTTCTGATAAAGCTTAAAAAGTTACCCACGCCGCCAATCCTCGTACCTGTGTATTTGGCAACAATAGTTGAAGAGGTTTGAAGATCTTTATCGGGCTCCGGGTTGGTTTTCTTGTTGTCACCCTGTGTTCTGTAGTAGGTAATGTTTTCATCCTTAACAACCTCTACAATTCGGTGGGTATTAAGAACGGTCTCACCGTTGACTGTGATTGGGAATGTAACAATGTCACCTTTTTCATATTCATACGAGGGATCATTTGTAACCTCGCAGAGGATCATATCACCTGTGTTGATTGTGTCCTCCATTGAACTTGACAAAACGCTGAGGGGCGCAACACCGAAAACATTGGGAACCCCTGATGATTTGGAAGTTAGTGACAATGTAACGATTAAAATCGACACCGCCAGAATCAAAATCACAATAATGTCAATTATTATGTTTACTCTGTCTCTTATACACATC
>ENA-OXRK01000586-OXRK01000586.1-human-gut-metagenome-genome-assembly--contig:-NODE-586-length-12451-cov-7.78146_pt1 | contig 12451 bp, 10 predicted proteins | sample MGYA00249590_ERZ652579 | MGnify/ENA primary metagenome ERZ652579 (study PRJEB26925, sample SAMN05826952) | human gut metagenome | biome: ENVO:2100002; feature: ENVO:00000062; material: ENVO:00002003...
GAGCTCTACCGGAAGGCATGGGAGAAAAAGCCCGCAGGGCGCATGGGAGGCGTCCGGCGTCCCGATGCTCTACGGAACCGGGATCGCCTGGGACGACTTCCACCGCCCCTCCGAATACCACGGCACCCCCGAGTAGGCTACGACCGGACACACATTTTGGCCTATAACCCTAATAACTTACGAATTCATTATCTGATCGGTTATTATCCATATAATCTCTAACCGAATCGGAAACCAAACAATCCACCAGATTCTTCGGCATCGGTAAGTATGGGATCAATAATATAATCACCAGCATCAAACCCAATCGATTCCGCCTGTTCCAACCGGTCAGAATTCAGGGTGACAATATACTGAAATCCGATCTCATCGGCTAAACGAGCTCCGATATTCAGACACGAAGTGATTTGCCTGTCATCCATTGAATCAAACAGACGACTATCGTGAACCAAAAAACGCGGAGAACGCCCCTCTTTGATAGCTGCATTCAGACATACCATATCAAGAATAAACGTTTCTACCTGCGCTATACCTGCTGATGCATCACATTGTATGCGCGGTTCAACACGCAATATACCATCCGTAGTATCCTCAATGATTAGCGAAGCCGTACGATCTCCATACACTTCACGCCCAAGTTGGTTGAAAAGCGCAATTGCTTCATCAATTTGACCTTGTTTCTCCTCCAGCTGTATGCGCAACATAGTTCTAGTGGAATTAGCGCGCTCGTTGAGAGCCAATCCGTTATCAGTGAACTGGTGAACAAGATCAAGTTGGTGACGAAGATCTTCCACTTTCGCGTCCAATTCATTCAGCTCTTGCTGAGCATTGTGAAAAGTTTCCAATGCCATAGACGACTCCAGAAGTTGCATGATACTAGCACGTTCTTCATCCAATTGGCACACGCGCTTCTCATCTTCAGCCAATTGCCTACCAACAGATTCGAGCTCGGACTGAAGAAATAACCTGCGATTCCTTACGACAGAATGATGGAATTGTCGGACATCCTCATATCTTTTTAACGATGCCTCAGGAAGCACAATCCCAATTTCTTGGTACATGGATCGCAAGCGCTGATCGCTTCCCCTAGCGTCTTCCTTGGTTTCCTCACTCTCTGTCTGAATCGCTGCTTGCAGTTCAGCCTGTCGTTGACGAAGAATCACGATCCCATCGTTAAGCTGATGAATTTTTTGAGAAAGTTCGTCGGCTTTCTTCTGGTGCGATGCATACTGTTCATCAACTTTAAATAAGTTAATATTGCTGGCTATATTATCACGCTGTGATTGCAGAGAAACTAAAGCTGAGCGTATTTCTGCCTCATTCATAGAAAAACCGGGGAACGCACCATTTTTAATAGCATGGCGTATGGATTGCCGACTTTTCTTAAGTTCATAAATTTCGCCCGCACTGTTCAACACTTTGGGGGATAACCCAAGAAGATATCCAATGCGAGCACCAATTTCCCATTTACTATTTGAAGCATGAACTTTAGTTGCATGATCAAATTCAGTACGAATAGATTGTGCTACTAATTCTCCCACTGTAGGATGTAGCACACTATTATCAAGACCATATACGCTACCAACTAACTTTTTCCACTCATCAAGAGGAACTGAAGCTCCATTAACTGTGAGTTTGGTTTGTGATCGCGTAGGCCTTGTCACGATAGTTTTGCCAGATGGTAAAGATAAATGAGCCGTGAAGGAAAAATCAGATAGCTCATCAGCCTTCAATGGGCTGCGTCGGTCGATTGAACCTCCCAGCAAATATCGAAGTATCAGTATAAGACTAGTTTTACCAGCACCATTGCGACTGTCCACATTACTTGAGTCCACCGTGCGACGAGCAACAAGCAAATTCATTCCATCATGGAAATGCAACGTCTTAAATCTTGGGTCATTTGCGCTGACACTATGCAGGAACATGATGTATCATCAACCTCCCGCAGTTACCTTCTTCTAGCACTTTTATGCTATATAAGAAAGCTAGCGTTAACGCTAGCCAATCGAACGTGATCAATGACTCTCCGTCAGAATTACTGTAATTTGCCTTATAACTATCCCAAATTTCCGAGACAGTCATAGGATGTTTCATCAAGCTGATAACGGCAGCGCCAACAGTAAGTAATGCGCGCTCTTCGGCGAGACCCTTAGTTGGCAAAATCATCAAATACCCCTTGTACCATTTGCGCATCATGCCCATGCGGCAACGTCATAGATTGCGAAGCTGCATACGGATCTTCAAAAATATCACAATTATCAAAAAAATAAGAGGTAACAGCATATACGCCCAACGCTCGCGCACTATCAAGACGAAAGTCCTGACCACCAATAGCAATATAAAGTCTCTCTAAAATTTCATCTGCTTCAATTCCGACTCCTTTTATTCGTTTATAAATTGCTCTAAATTGTTGAGCCTTCTCGTCATAAAGTTCTGGATTTCCTTGCTCATTAAACCATCGTGTGATTCGCGGTGCCAATTGACGCCCATTGTTGAATTCGATTTGAGCATGTTCACTAAGATTATTGAATTTCATTTTCTCAGAGGAAACCACACCAATACGGACATCCCCGTCTTTATTCTGGACAGGAGCCTGTACGGAGTCAATAAGCTCAATCAAGATTTCAAGACCAACTTCTTGGACATGCGGAACCCCCGGCAAGAGATAGTTTAATTTCTCATCGTCAAACTGAGAGACGATGTTCCTCCACAAATCCTCAGGTTTCCACACCTCAAGCTGAATATATTTATTCAGATTCCCATCATGCTGCTTACGTAATTCTAGGAGCTTTTCCGTTGCCAATGGCCCAAACCGAGCATTTGTCACAAAACGCCATACACTCATTTGCGACCAGCATTGCAACGCACGGTTAAAATCTGATTCCAATTTGGAAACTAAATTACGTTCTCCTGCAATATGTGCATTCGTTCCATAACAGGCGTAGATAACAGCACCGTTCTCTGCAATGCCATCACAGCCACCATCCCCAAGAGAACCCGATGGGTCAGGGTTGATGAATTCACCCCCGTAGAATAGCTTCAAAATCGATGTCACATAAGCTTCAAATTCATTACCGGTTCGTTGAATACAGAGAGATATATGCCGGTCATGATACCAGCTCTTCCACGCTGAATCTTTCATGAACATACACCCCCCTCCACCTCAGGAACCAATTTGCCTTAGTGTAGCCAAGAGACAAGACTGATCTGAGCATAGCAGCACAAAGCGATAATGAAGTGCTCGCGCATAGGTTTACATCTCCTCGAATTCCCGCGTCGAGACGGCGGTATCGAACAGGCCGACCCTCGTATTGCTTTCGTGTTTGTCGATGCCGGCGTATGAGCGACTATCATCTTCGTAGCGCTTGAACTTGCATACGGTATCGTTCATGTGGACGCTATTGAACACGTTCAGACTGAACAATGGTTCGGAATCGTCCTTGGTCAGGTCTGTGACTCTTTTGAACAGTCCGGTTCGAGCTTGGCAATCATGTCTCACCGCTTCTGTTCATGGTATTCGGTCAGATACATGGAAACAGGACTGCGCGTGGCGAACTTGATCAGTTTCTCCTGTACCTGCTTACGAAGTCTCTTGTCCTCTTGTCTTCGAAGTAATCGGCATAGCCGGTTTTCAATCCAAGTGCGAGGTCGAACCCGTTGCCCAATATGATGAGCTGGCGATGATATGGATCTGAGTTTTTCACGGAATTCACATCCCCAGTTAGAAGGATTCGGGATCGTGTATGTCGACTTCGCGTACTTCTTGGTAGATGGCGGCGATGTCGTTGAGGTTGATGCGGAATTGACTGCGGGAGTGCGGCGTCCATTTGCCGTTTTTGAGGGTGGCCTTGTCTCCGGGATCGTAGACGGCTTTGCTGTCTTGGAAGGCTTGGAGGAACAGGCCGAAGCTGGTGGAGATGCCGAGGGTGATGAGCGGCCCGAATTCCACGATGGTGTCACCGTCTTCGTCTTCGCGCAGGTAGGGAATGTATGCGGCACGGTTGTGCTTGCGCTGCCAGTGTTCGAGGAGTTTGAGGTAGGACCATCCAGCAGCGAGGTTCCTCGTTCCGGTCTCGTATAGGGCGATCATTCCGTTGGGATCGAAGTGTCTTGCGTCGGTGAAGCCGTCGAGCGTCAGTTCGAGTTTGGCTTCCGGCTTGTCTTCGTTGTCGCGTCGGAAGTCTTTCGTGGTGAAGTAGTAGCTGGTGGGATTGCCTTGTTCGTCCCATGTGTTGGGGTGTCCGTAGCGCAGCACGAATTCGGCCTGCGTGTGTTGGGTGATCCATCCTCGATCCGGTTGTGGTGTGAAGAGCGTGACTTTGTGGTTGTAGCGGCGGTCCAAGGATTTCTGTTTGATGGCCTTGAGCTCCCAGATGTCGAAGTCGGGTCCGGGGATGGCGTTCTCGCCGACGCCCAGTTCCGCTTCCAGAGTGAATCCGGGTGCGTTGGGCGCGGTGTAGGGTTTGTCAATGCTGCCGTCGTTGCGCAGTCGCCATGGGATGATCTTACGGCCGACGATGTCCAGCAGGGCGTGTTCGAGCACGGAGAATTCGCCCGGTTGCTGTTCGGTTTGGTAGACGAGCGGGCAGAGATGCCCACTTTCGAACGTGTCCATGTCGAGTACGTATCGTGTGGCCGGGGAACCGGCTCCGACGACGAGGCCAACGACGTGATCGATCTCGCCGGCGACATTCTTCACCGGACCGAGGAACAGGCAACGGTTCATTTCATGACCGCGTTTCGTATCACTCATCAGCTCATTGGGAGCCTGTTCGCACCCCCTGAGGAAACCGGAAAACCGCACTTCCGGATATTGCGGATAAAAGCACAGCCTCGCTTGCGGAGCGTCATATACACCTTCGGGTGTGACCCACTTCCACGGTACGGGGATCTGGATGACGGGATTGCCGGCTTTCTTTTTCTGCGATTTGCCGGGCGTGTACGACGGTGTACCCAATGGAAGGAAAGAGAGGTCGGACGGGTCGCTAGCGAGCCATACCTGCTGTTTGGAGTTGTTGTTCGCGACGAGTCGTTTGCCCCAGATACTTTCCGCACCGGCATGAGTCAACAGGTCGTGAACTTGATCGATGGTCGCAGTATCGTACCATTGGGCTTCATTGGCATGGGTATCGCACATGTATACAACGATACCCATGCCTTGGGAATACTGACGACAGCAACGCCGGTAGAACGCCTGCGATCAGTCGTGGCCAGCTCCAGCTATGGCGAGTTGGCGTGTCTTCTGGATCGTGTGAATCGTAGTGTCAGCGTTTACGGCGTCGTCGACGAGTTTGCCAAGTTCCTCCTCCTGCATGACCCTGAGGATGTGGGGACGCATAATACGTGCGACTTCGGCCACGGCGGGCACGACCACGGAGTTGCCGAACTGGCGGTACGCCTGCGTGTCCGACACGGGAATGCGGAAATCATCCGGATATCCCATCAGACGGGCGCACTCACGCGGCGTGAGCCGACGCGGCCGCCGGTCATCGCCTTGGGCAACGAGGATCTCGGAACCATCCTTGTGATAGCGGGCCGACAAAGTGCGCGACACCATGTCGGGAGTCACCAGCCCGTAGCCGAACCCATGCCCCAACGCCTCGTGCTTCTTCCTGTAGTCCTGTAGATACTGCCATAGACGCGGGGTGAGCGTGTACTTCTCCCGCACACGCTGATGTTCGAAGTCGAAGTACTTGTCGCCATCCCACGGCAGATACGGTTCGCTGCCGTCCGTCCTGTGCAGGATGTCCGCGAGAACCGGCTTATGCTCGGGGAATTTGAGATCGTCCCATGTGAAGTCGGTCTTGGAGCGGAAGCCGACGATGTAGATGCGTTCCCTATGCTGGGGCACGAAATGCTGGCCGTCGATGACCTTCCAATGCACCTCATAACCCAGTTCGTCACGCAGCGTATCAAGAATGATCTTGAACGTGCGCCCCCTGTCGTGCGAGGTGAGGTTCTTCACATTCTCCAACAGGAACGCGGCCGGACGCTTCGCCGCGATGATACGCGCCACATCGAAGAACAATGTGCCCTGCGTCTTGTCCCTGAACCCGGTCTCCCGGCCTAGACTACGCTTCTTCGACACACCAGCCAAACTAAACGGCTGACACGGGAACCCGGCCAACGCCACATCAAAATCGGGAATGTCGTTCGCATCGACCTGCGTGATATCTCCCGCCATCGTCTCCGCGAACCCGTAGTTCGTCCGATACGTGCGCGTCGAGAACTCGTTCCACTCCGACGAAAACACCGCATGCCCACCCACTGAGGCGAACCCGCGACGGATCCCGCCGATCCCGGCGAACAAGTCGATGTCGCGGAAATCCCCGCCAGTCTCTTGCGTCGTGCCATAATACAGGTCACGCAACGCGGGAACATACGCCGGCTTGCACTCAACCTTACCCGACTCCCAACGCTCCACCGTCGACATCGACACCCCCAACGACTCCGCCAACTGACGACGCGTCATGCACTCACGCAAACGCTCGATCAACACGTTCGGGTCGTCAGCATCCTCCAGATATGCCCGATTAATCTCACTCACGGGATGATTATATGTCATTATGATGACAATAATTCCCAGATATCGCTTAAATAAGACGTCAACACTGTTGGAGAAGCGGAAATCGCGAAGGCCTGATTGGTTCGACTTACTTGTACGTTGCCGCAAGAAACAGAGCTGAGTATCATGGATATGCGGTAGGAGAACGGATTGTCGCCAAAGGCGGTCAAATGCAGGAATATGATAGTACCTTTATCCCTTTAGGGACGGCGTTGGCATAAATAGAATATATATTCCATCAATTTATCTAATTTGTAACATCTGAGCAAAACAATAATCATTATAGAAAGTGCAACTATGAAAAAACAATTAACTGAACAGCAAGTTCTTGATCTATTGGATATTCCAGACTTTAGGCACTTGTCAAAAGACAAGGTTATGAAATTCACGTCGTCATTACCTGACATGGAGCCCAGTGTCGCTATTTCTGCACTTCAGCAGTTTCCCAAGTTTGCAGAAACTTCTATAGAAATAATAGAATGCTATAAGCAAATAGTCGGCAAAGAACTAGATCATAACGCCGATAACATGAAATCTTTTAATGATACATGTCAAGTAGTTATTGTTTCACTACAGTCATTGCTAGATAAAGACGACTTAACATTTGAAGAGAAGAATAAGGTTATCGATAAGATGATGTCCGTACTTCAAATGCAAGCAGACAAAGATTCAGAAAATAAAAAATGGCAGCAAAAGATTCTTTTCGGACTCGGTGCCATCGTTACCGTCGCAGTGGGTCTGCTGGCCGCATCGATTGGAGCTAATGCAGAAATTAAAACAAAAAATGACGATGAGGATGCAGATTAACGAACATGCCGAAGTTCATTATCCTGCGATCTCTTTTACCACCTGTTGAATAATCGTGTACACGGCTTGGGCGACGCCGACGACTGCGGCGAGGATGACGCCCCATCCGTACCCGGTGAAGCCGCCTGTGGCGGCGATGGCGATCACGCCGAGTAGTAGGGATATGGCGAGGGATGTGATGGTGGTGTACCCGTCTAGGATGTATTGCTTGAATGCTTGGATGAGGGCTGGTGCGATGAGTGCGACGATGGCGGCCGCGAGCGTGGTGGCTTCGGAAATATCCATGAATGGTCTCCTTAGTTGACGTGACGGTTGGATATGGGCTTGTGGCCTCCGGCGGCGTATCGCCGAAGGCCACAGCCGGTTGGTAGGTTCAGTAGCGGAGTTGCTGCCCCGAGCGGATGAGGTTGGGGTTACTGATGTTGTTGAGTTGGGCGACGCGTTGCCAGCCGGTTGCGCCGAAGATCCCGCTCAACGTTTCGCCGTGTTTGACGACGTGGATCCGCGTACCGGTTCCACTGTTCGTTGTGGTGGCGGTGCCGTGGTAGGTGACGGTTTGGCCGGGCCAGATCCGGTTGATGTTCCCGGAGGGCACGTGCCACGCGTTGAGCGGCCATAAACCGGTTCTGGCGGCGATGCCGGAGATCGTGTCGCCGGAGCGTACGACCACTCTGTATCCGCTACCAGTTGTAGCCGGTGGGCTTGGCTGCGTAACCGACTGCGGCGCGGGAGTCGGTGTCGGGATAGTGGCGTGGCTATTGGGGTTGGCGTATTTGTTCCATTGTTCGCGGGTGCCACGGAAATAATTGAGATCCAACGGTCCTGTGTATCCGTTGATGCGTCCGTTGCTGGTGTATTGGCGCATGGCCTCCCCATAGCGCCCATAGTTCCACGGGCGCACCTGCCAGCCAGTCATGGCGTTGGATGCGTATTGTGCGACCCACAGCCCGCATTTGGCTCGCACGTCGGCCGGGATCTGGTGGATGAATGCGGCGCTGACGTAGACGAGCGGCCACACGCCCGTACGCGCATGCACGCGGTCGGTGAACGCGCGGATCCAATTACCATTGCCCCACGCCGTGTTCTGGTAGCTTTCCCAGTCCAATACGAGCACGGCCCGCCCGATGTGTGTGGGGGGGGGCGGATCGTGTTCACGAAATGGTCGGCTTCGCGGGTCGCGTCGCCTCCGCCGGCGTAATGGTAGAAGCCGAGGCTTTTCCCTTTGCTCTGCACGCATTGGGTTTGGCTGGTCATGGCCGGGTTGGTGTATCCGACGCCTTGAGTGGCTTTGACGACGGCGAAATCATAGTCGGTGGTGCAGGTGATGTTCGCGGGCTGCCAGCTGGACACGTCGATGCCGTGCATGTCGGCCATCGCCGTGGGCGTGACCGTGAGCATGGCGAGCAGCGTGACGAGTATCGCGAGCAGTCGTTGTCTGAATCGGGTGGTGGACATGCGGTTGTCCCTCTCTTACGAGTGAAGCCCTTCCATGGATGTGGTTCCGTGGAAGGGCTTCGGTTGGCGGATGGTGGTGTGTTGTTGTTTGGTTATGGGGTTGGGTAGGTCCAGTCGTTGCTGTCGAGTCGTCGCCGGTAGTCGTCGATGAGTTGCCGGTGGCGGACGCGACCGGGGCCGTTGCCGCCGAGGCGTGTGTATTCGCGTCCTGCGTCCAACTGGTGTTCGTGCTGCATACGGCTCGTGGTCGGCTGGAACAGGGACTGCCGGTAGATCTCAAGTTCGAGCTGTCGGATGGTCGCCGATCCGGCTATGGCCTGTTCGAGGTTGTCGTGTTGGTCGATGCGACGCAGGATCCATGTGGTGATGGCGGTGAGTGCGCCGGATCCGATGATCGCGCACAGTATGACGATCAGGAACTGGTTCACGTTATCATTCCGATACCGCTTAGGTGCAGGTCGAACGAGGGCGATACGACCACGTTGACGTTTGCGTTGGTGGGATACAGCTGAAAGGATCGACTGACTCCACTCGTGGTTTGGAAATCGAGGGTGACGGTGTTGGTGTCGAGGACGGGCTTGGCCGTGACACGCAGCCAATCCACGAGGGACGGGTCGCTTGCGTTGATGCAGCTGATGGTCTTGCGGATCGTTCTCGGTGATCCCATGCTGGTGGACGCGTATATGTTCGGCAGAATCTGTATGGTGACCGGCCCTTCAAGCGCCCATGAGGAATACTGGGCATTGGGAGTCAGGGTGACCAGTGCGTCGTAGTACATGCCCTGGCTTCTGGACATGATCACGGTTGCGATGTAAAACGGTTCGGCGTAAAGGCCTGAGCGTGTGTATGCAAATTGTTGGCGATCCACTCCCATGCTTCCATCGACTGCGACATACATGCCTATGCCGGGTTTGACGATGCCGGCCGTGTCTTCAGTGGCAACGCTTCCCGCATTTCCGGGGTCGCCTTTGTCGCCTTTCTCGCCTTGTTTGCCGCGTGGCAGTCCGAGTGTCACCAGTAGGTCGCCGTTTGTGTCCGTGCTGGTGGCGACGGTGGGGTCGGTCGCGTCCAGTGCGGTGGCTTCGATCTGGCTGATGCCGCGTCCGCGTGGGATGGCGAGGAGGGTGCGTTTCCATCCGTTGCCTTTGAGCGTGCCAGAGGCTTTCTGATTGGGGTTGAGCGCGGTGATGGTGCCGCCATTGATGCTTGCCGTGTCGATGAGTTGTCGGGCTTCGTCGATGGTGTCGTGCAGATCCTGCAACGGATCGACGAGTTCCGGTGCGGCGGGATTGAGTCGCGCGGGTTCGATGATGGCGGGGATGTTGCGGCTTGCGATGATGGTGTCGTCGGCGTCGATGATGTCGATGCCTAGCACGGTGTGTTCCCCGCCCTGCAGGAGCAGGGCTCGTGGTACGGGCGTGGCGAAGCTGACTCGGCGTATACCGGTCGGTGTGTCTGTGTTCGTGGTGGCGGTCATGGCCGTGTATCCGCCCGCACTGTTCGGATCCGTGGGATCCCGGTTCCATGTCAGTCGCGCGCTCAGCCCGTTGAGGTCGTCCACGTCCCGGCCGCCGTCGGTGATGTGGAAGGCGAGGATGCGTCCGTTGATGTCTCCGGCGTTTAGACGGACGGGTGGCGTGTAGTCGTTGGCGAGATCGAGTGTGGTTTCGATGGTGCGATAGTGTGCGATTTCCATGACAGGTGGCTCCTTACTCGCCGGGTTCGGGTTGTTTGGTGAATGCGCCGTTGGTGAATGTCCATGTGCTCGACGTGTCGGTCAGGCTGATGGTTTCGCCGAGGATGATCATGGTGGTGCCGTGTTGGAACGTGGTTTCCGTCTGCGTGTGCTGGATGATCCGCGCGTGTTCCGTCGCGATGCTTGCAGCCGTGTCCCACGAGTCGGCGTTGGCGTCGACCGTGCTGGCGGCTTGGTCCCATATGGGTTGGCGTGCGGTGAGGGTGTCGCCGGTGTCGTTCCACAGATGTTGTCCGTTCGTGACCGTGTTCGCGGTTGCGTCCCATACGGGTGCGCGTTCGTCTACTGTCTTTTGGGTTGCGTTCCATATGGTCTGTCGTTCCGTGAGGGTGGTGCTGGCTTGGTTCCATGTGGTTTCGTGTTCGTCGAGCGTGGCTGCGGCGTTGTTCCATGCAGAGGATCTGGCGTTCACCGTGTCGGCGGCTGTGTTCCATCGTTCGCCGTGTTGTTGGACGGTGTTGCTGGCGGTGTTCCACTGGTGTTGCTGGTCGATGACGGTTTGGGCGACCTGATCCCATTTGGATGCGTTCTGGCCGACTTGTTGGCTGCTGCCGTTCCATATGGCCGCGTTCGCGGTCATATGGTCGAGTCGTTGTTCGGTGGTACGCGCGGATACGGTGTAGCGTTCGATGATGTTGCCGATCGTGATGGTCGACAGGCTTGGGTCGAGCAGGTCCTCTTCCAGTCGGAGCACGCGTCCCGCTAGGCGCAGGTCGGGGGTGAATGTGGTGTCCACGAGCGTCACCCGGTCGCCCAGCGCGACGTTGGTCGTGTTCATGCCGGCGCGTGTGAGGCTGAGCACGTCGGCCTCGTAGCTGATTGAGGGTGTGCTGCGTCGTTCAAGTTCCGCTCGGGTTTCGGCGAGCAGTTGGGTCGGGTCTTCGCAGTCGCCGTTTTCGTAGATGCCTTCGCTGGGGTGGATGCGGGTGCTGGTGAGCTGGTTGAGTTGGATGTCGTCCACGTACATGACGGTCGTGGGTTGGTCGAGCCATATGCGGATCCTGCTGGTGTTTGCGTTCACGGTGAACCGGCGTAAGGTTTGCGTCCATTGCCCATTGTTCGTGATGGGTTCGGGCGTGATGTCGGAGGTCGGATACATGGTCACGTTCTGCGTGACCCGAAGCCTTATCGTGGAGCCGGCCGGCCCATACGTCCACAGGGAGAGCCGGTATTCACTTCCACCGTTCACGTTAACTGCGTCGCACACGGCCGATGTGGCGCAGGTGGTCGTGTCCTCGCCCATGCGCAGCATCTTCGAACCATTGTGGGGTTTCACCGTATTGTCGGAGGCGATCACGGCGCCAAGGAACGCGGCGGTCGGCGAGAACAGCCATGTGGGCGTGTTGCGCTTCTCGAATCCCGGATCCGCAACAAGCTGCGCACCCAGTGATTCGACAGCCGGGCCGGGCAGTCCCCAGCGTTGGGTGGCTTCCGTGTCTTCGATGTAGGGCTTGCCGTTGTTGACGTCGCTGAAGTCGATGCGTCGCCCGTACCCGCCGGTCTCCTCGCCGTTCTCGTCAAGTGTGGGCAGTCCTTTGCCGTACCCGTACAATCGGGTTTTCACGCTACTGGCGTCGATGGTACGGGTGATGCCTTTGAGATCATGCCCGTACTCGAACCGGCGGGGATTGTTCTGGTCGCCTTGGATGGTGACGAGGTTGACGGCCCGGTCCGTGATTCGCGTATAGTCGGCGTCCATGAGCAGGCTGGTGGTGATCTCCAGCCCGTACTTGCCGACGATCGCGTGCACGGCCTCCAACACGGACACATGGTAGAAGCTCAGATCCGCCGCGCCCGTATCGTCGACGTGGCCGACCGTCCACCGCGTGCCTTCCAACGCTTTGGCGAGGCATTGGCGCTGTCTCTTA
>ENA-OXRK01000589-OXRK01000589.1-human-gut-metagenome-genome-assembly--contig:-NODE-589-length-12378-cov-7.10282_pt1 | contig 12378 bp, 8 predicted proteins | sample MGYA00249590_ERZ652579 | MGnify/ENA primary metagenome ERZ652579 (study PRJEB26925, sample SAMN05826952) | human gut metagenome | biome: ENVO:2100002; feature: ENVO:00000062; material: ENVO:00002003...
CGGCAACAGGTGAATAACTTACACGCATGTCCGGATTCACGCAAATCAGGCGCACAAAAACCCCAGGAATCGGCATAACAGCGCGGTTCCCTCGGCGTGTCGCACAGAGCCCACTTTGCTCTGATGAGGCTAGGTTAACCCCTCAAATGTTTCTGAAAAGCATCAAATCCACTATTCGGCTGGCGTGTCGCGAGAGTTTTCAGCTTGTCGGCCCTGCGTTCATCTCTCGGCAACCACACTGCCGGCGCACAATCGGCGCATGACAGCGCTCCGTCATCGGATTTCGTTCATGAATCGCGGGTATACCTGTAGTTATGACCAAGAAGATTGCTGTATTAACCGGGGCGGGCATTTCCACGTCCGCCGGCATCCCTGATTTCCGCGGTCCGGACGGTGTGTGGACCAAGCATCCTGACCAAATGAGCGTTTACGACATCGATCTGTTCCTGCGCAACAAAGAGGACCGCGAGTACTCCTGGCGCTGGCAAAAGGAATCGCCAGTATGGAATGCGCAGCCCGGCACTGCGCATAAGGCGCTGGTCAAGCTGGAACAAGCCGGCATGCTGACGCTGCTGGCCACGCAGAACTTCGATGCGCTGCATGAGAAGGCCGGCAACAGCGACAACGTCATCGTGAACCTGCACGGCACTATCGGCACCTCGCATTGCATGAAGTGCCATCAGGAATATGCCACGGCGGACATCATGGCCCGTTTGGATGAAGAGCCCGACCCACATTGCCATCGCAAACTGAAGTATCGTGGCGATATGCCGTGCAATGGCATTATCAAAACCGATGTGGTGTATTTCGGTGAGGCGTTGCCGGACGGCGCGATGGAGAAGTCGTACAGTCTGGCCACCAAAGCCGACGAACTATGGGTAATCGGATCGACCCTTGAGGTGTACCCGGCGGCGAGCATTGTGCCGGTGGCCGCGCAGGCGGGCGTGCCCATCACCATTATGAATATGGGTCACACGCAATATGACCATCTTGCGAGCCGCTTGATTCATGAGGATATCGCCGTTGCCCTGCCGAAGTTGGTGGACGAGACGATTGCGGAGAACAAGTAGCCCTCAGCATAACGAAAGCGCCGGTGGGTGGGTTAAGCAACTGATGATTGTCGGTTAACCACCCACCGGCGCTTTTGCGCCACCTCCCGCCAGCGGGAGGTATTGGAGCACACTTCTGCGCGGCTTCCCGCCAGCGGTATTGGAATCAGTAGATGCGCTTGGGCTGGAATCCGGCTTCCCTGAGTGCCGCGAGGATGCGGTCGATGTGCTCGGGGCCGTTGGTCTCGACCGTGACGCCGAGAGACACCGCGTTGGTGTAGTGGCCGGATGCCTTGAACTGGTCGTGATCAAGCTGAATGACGTTGGCGCGCTGCTCGGCAAGCAGGGTGGCCACCTTGACGAGCTGGCCCGGAGTATCCGGCAGCTCGACCTCGAAGTTCATGATGCGGCCGCGGGCGATCATACCTTTCTGAATCACCGCACCCATGGTCACGGTGTCGATATTGCCGCCGGACATAATCGGAACCACCACGTGCGGGCCGGTGGCGGCGGCGAACTTGCGCGAACGCAGGTTCAGGTGTTCCAGCGCAGCCAGCGAAACGGCGCCGGCCGCCTCGACCACCAGCTTATGCTTCTCGAGCATGAGCAGAATCATTTCGTTGATGTCGCGCTCGGTGACGGTGACCAGATCGTCCAGGAACTCGTTAATCAGAGCGAAGGGCAGGTCGCCGGGGTGCTTGACCGCAACACCTTCGGCGGAGGTAACCACATGGTCAGCCGGAGACACACGACCCGCGGCCAGCGAGTCCTTCCAGGCCGGTGAGCCCTCCGGAATCGCACCGATTACACGCACTTCAGGCTTGAATGTCTTGATGGCGAGCGCCACGCCGGCACCCAGGCCACCACCACCGAGCGGCACGACCACGTCAGTGACGTTCGGCACGTCTTCAAGGATCTCCAGACCGATGGTGCCTTGGCCGCAGATGACTTCGTAATCGTCGAATGGCGGCACGTAAATCATGCCTTCCTTGTCGGCGAGCTCAGCAGCGTGGGCGGCGGATTCATCGAACACATCGCCGTACAGCACCACGTCGGCACCGTAGGCCTTGGTGGCATCGACCTTCAGCGGCGGGGTGATCTGCGGCATGCAGATGGTGGCCTTGGCTCCACGCTCGCGGGCCGCATAGGCCACACCCTGGGCATGGTTGCCGGCAGACGCGGTGACGATGCCGTGAGCGATCTGCTCTTCGGTGAGCGAAGCAATCTTGTTATAGGCACCGCGGATCTTGAAGGATCCGGTGACCTGCAGGTTTTCCGGCTTCAGGAGAATCTCATGGCCGGTCATCTCGCTCAGCACCGGAGAAGGAATGATCTCCGTGTGGCGGGCAGTGCCTTTGAGTCGTTCGGCGGCCAGCTTCAGTTCGGCTGCATGATCACGTTGCAGCGCCTTCAAAACATCCTTTTGTTCCATAGCTTTCCATTGTAAGCACCACAATGCCGAGAGACACCAGCTATCTCGCTTCACAGAGGTACATTCGGCCTCTTGCAGACAGCTATCTGCTTTTCACAGGGGTACCGAGCATCGAAAACCCCGAGTATAAGCCTTGATTTTTCAACGCTTATACTCGGGGTTTTGACGTTACGGTACCTCTTTCAAGGCGGATAGCATTTCGCAATAGCCCTGAAGTATCTCTGTGAACGGAGAAAGGTACTCAATCCGCTACAATCGCTCCAATCGCTACAGCTGAATGACGGCGGCCTCCCAAGGATCGAGCTCACGGTTGGCGAGGGAGGCCACGGCGTGCGGGGCATCATACGTGCTGATTACCACGTTCGACTCGGTGATTCCGGCGGCGGCCAGTTCGGCGGTTTCGCGCGGTAGATCAACGGTTCGGCCGGACATGTTGACCACGACCAGCAGCTTCTCATCGCCGAGGGTGCGGGTGAAGGCGTAGACATGCGCGTCATCCGCATCGAGCAGATGCCAGTCGCCGGCCGCCACGACAGGCATGTCGTGGCGCAGCGCGATGAGCTGCTTGTAGAAGGCATATACCGAATCCGGATCGTCGAATTCGCCGGCCGCGTTGATCGCCGCATGGTTGGGATTGACGGAGATCCATGGCTCCTTAGCGGCATCCGGCGCAGTGAAACCGGCATAGACAGAGCCGTCCCATTGCATCGGGGTACGCGAATTATCACGACCGCGCGCGGCGATACCCGCCAACATCGATTCGGGCGACTGCACTTTGGCTTCCTCAACCCTTTGACGGTAAGCGTTCAGGGACTCGAGGTCACGGTACTGGTCTAGGCGCGTGAAGTGGGCGTCGGTCATGCCTAGCTCTTCGCCCTGATATATGTACGGGGTGCCGCGATGCATGTGCAGCATCAGGCCAAGTGCCTTGGCCGAACGCACACGAGATTCCTCCGAGGAGTCATCACCCCAACGAGAAACGACGCGAGGCTGGTCGTGGTTACCAGTAAACAGGCTTGCCCAGCCTGCATTCTTCACGGCCGCTTGATAACCGGCCATAATGCTCTTGAGCTTCGGCAGGTCAAGCGGCAGCGGCTTCCACTTGGTACCTTCGCAATCAAAATCAACATGCTCGAACAGGAAGAGCATGTCCAATTCACCGTTGCCCGGATCAGTGATGTGCTCGTTACGCTGAGCCGTGACGCCTGGCGCCTCGCCCACAGTCAGGAAGCCTTCACGCCCCTCGAATACCTCACGTCGCATTTCAGCCAGGAATTCATCCTGACGGGGGCCGTCCGCACAGAACGGATTCGGGTTGGAATAGCCCTCCTCGCCCACAGGAAGATCCTCAAGCTCCGAGCCGTACTCGCCCGGCAGCTTGCCGTTCGAATCGGTGCGCTTGGAGATCAGGGTGATGACGTCCATGCGGAAGCCGTCGACGCCTCGGTCAAGCCACCAGTTCATCATGTCGTACACAGCGCGGCGCACGGCAGGGTTCTCCCAGTTGAGGTCCGGCTGCTTCTTCGAGAACTGATGCAGGAAGTATTCGCCACGCTCGGGGCAGTATTCCCATGCGGAGCCGCCAAAGTAGGAGCCCCACTGATTGGGCTCGGCGCCGGGCTCGCCGGGCGTGGTGCCGGGACGAGCCGGACGCCACCAATACCAGTCGGCGTGTTCGTCGTCTTTGTTCTTGGATGCTTCAAACCAGGCGTGTTCATCGGAAGTGTGATTGACAACAAGATCCATCACGATCTTGAGCCCACGCTTGTGGGCCTCGGCCAGCAGCTCATCCATGTCGTCGAGTGTGCCGAACAGAGGATCAATGTCCTGATAGTCGGAAATATCGTAGCCATTATCGTCTTGCGGAGACTTGTATACCGGGGATAGCCACAGCACATCCACGCCGAGGTCGGCCAGATAGTCGAGCCGTGACGTAATGCCCTTGAGATCGCCGAGGCCGTCGCCGTTGGTGTCTTGGAAGGAACGCGGGTAAATCTGGTAAACGACCGCATTGGACCACCACGGATTTGGGGTGGCACCGTTGGTGCGGATGGAATCTGGAATTACTGTGCGTTGTGAAGTGGTCATCGTTGGCTCCTCCATTATTTATGGTCTACATTGCCTGTTGCTCATAGTCTAAAAAGCGCTGAATTACATTTCCATTGGGGAACTGCGTTGGTGTGCCGGAAACAAAAACTGCAAAGAGCCGGAAGGCACTGCTACGGCTCAATTCTCATAAGCTGCACATGCTATTTAGCAACATATGGGCCCTTTCGCTGTTTGTGGTGGGTGACTGTGCCGTGGGGTGATGTTGGTCGGGTAGGTTGGAGGCATGGATGCCTCTCACCTGTTCACCGCCGCGCTTCGGCTGCGGTCGCCTTGGAGGGTCGGGTCTGCGGACTTCCGTGACGCCGACGGCGACGGGCGGGAGCCGCACATCACGATCGGCTTCGAGCCCGGCAGAGGGTTCATGCTCCTGTTCGAGGCGTGGGTGTGGCTATATCGCCTGTGCTCGTGGATGATGCACTCGAGGCTCGAACCTATGAAGGAGCTCGCCCGCTTGTTCCGCCGCCACTTCGCCACCATAATCTACCTGACCTGCGGCAGCTCACATATTAACGGTTCTTCTGATTGCGACGCGCAAGAGCAACTTCGGGCGCGCTTGGATTGTCTGCTTGAACCCACTGGTGCGGGGATAGATGATTTAGTTGACACGCCTGCGGGAATCTGGTGGGGATTTCGCTGGCACACCGGATTTCAAGCAAACCCCGCCTCGGGAACCGCTCCGGACTTCGGCGTTGGCCCGGTTCGTATGTCAATCGATTGCCGTCTGAACCGGGACAGAATCCGCTGTCCCGGTTCGCGATTTTTGTCCTTTTTTTACAAACAGGGACAAGCCAATCTCCGCAGTTCATATGCTCCGTAATACAAAATCGGCGGAATAGAGCCGATCCCGGAATCAACATGTTGTCCCGGTTTTCACATAAAACGATTGACATTCATACCGGGACAATGAAAATTGTCCCGGTTCGTGAAAATCGCCCGAAACCGCGAACCGGGACAGCGGATTCTGTCCCGGTTCGCGCGTCAAACGGTTGATATGTGGACCGGGACAAGCCAGTGGCACGGCGACACAGCAGATGCGTTCAATTGCACCGTAAGCCGTACGGTTTCGTCACTTTTTCATTCGCACAACGAGCAAAACCACATGACCTTTGTGCGCCACCGCCACATCAACCGACCGTCGCCTTTATTGTGGCGGTTTCCAGTATGGCAACAGGACAGAAGAGCCTCCTCCGGTGAGAGCCGGAGGAGGCTTGGGTGGAAGCGGACCTTTACTTCACAGAGTCCTGCAATTCAGGACTGGCCTACGGCCAGACCCAACATGACCTCGCGAGTACGCGACCTATCCGGCCGCCCGGGCCGGGAAACAGCCCACGGGGCTGTTTCCTTAATCGGCTCGTCTCGCTCGACGCGGTGAAGTAAAGCAGCGCCTGCGCTGTTTTACTTCACCGCTCCCCTCATCACACCACCGACGACCCACTTCTGGGCGAAGATGTAGACGATGAGGATCGGGGCCATGGCCATCAGGTAGCTGGAGAAGGCCATCGGGTAGTTGGTGGCGAACTGCGAGCTGAAGACGTACTGGGCGAGCGGGATGGTCTGGTTCGACTGGTCGGTCAGGATGATCAACGGCAGGAGGAAGTCGTTCCAGGCCCACAGTGCGGTCAGGATGGCGATGGTGGCGTTAATCGGGCTCATCAGCGGGAAGATGATGGTCCAGAAAATGCGCCACGTGGATGCGCCATCGATTCGGGCCGCCTCTTCCAGCGAAACCGGAATCGAACGGATGAAGCCAGTGGCGATGAACAGGTTCGTGCCCAGGCCGAGCACCGTGTACAGGATGATCAGGCCGACCTGGTTGTCCAGGTGCAGGGAGCCCATCTGCTTCGCAATCGGCAGCATGACGACCGGGAACGGCACGAACATGGCGGCGATGAAGAAGTAGTACAGGAAGCGGAAGAAGCGCTTATCCATGTTGCGGGCCACAGCGTAGGCCACGAAGGTGTTGGTCAGCAAGGTGAGCACCACGGCGGCCACCGTGATGATCGCGGAGTTGAGCGCGGCCTTCGGGTAGTTGACCTTGGCGGAGGCGTCGGCGAAGTTGTGCCACTGCCACGAGGTGGGCAGGGCGAAGGTGCCGGCTTCGGCCGGAGTCTTCAGCGCGGTGACGATGGTGAAGTAGAGCGGGATCAGAATGGTCAGGCTCAGCACGGCCACGGCGGCGGTCAGCCACCAGTTGATCTTGTGGTCCCTGCGGAACTTGGCGGGCTTGCCGGACTTGGACGGGGTAACTGTTGCAGTAGTCATTTCTTATCCTCCCCTAAATCAGATCTGTTCCTGGCTGCGGGAGATGCGCAGCTGTACGAAGGCGATGATCGCCAGCACGATGAAGAAGAGCACGGCGTTTGCGGTCTGGTAGGCGTACTCGCCACCGGTCAGGCCACCCTTCCAGATGAGGTAGGTGACGGTTTCGGTGGAGGAGTTCGGACCGCCCTCGGTCAAGGCGACGACCTGATCGAAGGTGCCGAGCGCGTTCTTCATGGACAGCACGAGGTTGATGGTGAAGAACGGTCCGATCAGCGGGAATGTGATCTTCCAGAACTTCTGCCAGGCGTTGACGCCGTCGATGGCGGCGGCCTCGTAGATTTCGTCGTCGATGGTCTGCAGGCCGGCGAGGTAGATGAGTACCGAGTAGGCGATGCCCTGCCAGACGGCGAGGAAGACGATTGGGATCCAGCTGAGTTGCTCATTGGTCAACAGCGAGGTGGACAGCCACTTGATGCCCAGCGCCTTGCCGAGCTCGGGCAGCGGGTTCATGAAGATGTACTTGAACACGTAGCCGATGACCAGCACGGAGAGGGTGTAGGGGATGAAGAAGACGGCTCGGAAGCCATTCTTGAAGGCGATCTTCGAGTTCAGCAGCACCGACAGGAACAGGGCGATCACATTAATCAGCACCGTGATGAGAATGGCGATGAGGAACGTGAACAGGTAGGCGTGGCCCACGCGGTTGTCTTGGAAGAGGGCGATGTAGTTCTTCAGGCCGATGAACTTGTAATCGCCGTAGCCCTGCGAGTTGGTGAAGGAATACTTTATGCCGTCAAGAAATGGCAGGTACAGGAAGAAGGCGAAGATGATGGCCGCCGGAACCACCATCCAGTAGTAGGCGGGGTCCACCTTGCGGGTGGAGAAGGCGGAGACCTTCTTCTTGGCCGGTTTCTTGGCAGCGGTCTTGGTTGCGGTTGCGTGTGACATGATGTTCTCCTCTCCTACCGATCACTCGAAGGTCCTGGCTTGGACCTTGTCCCATTCGGTCTGCATCTGGTTCAGGAAACGGTCGGTGTTGCCGGAGGTCACCATGGTCTGCAGGTAGCCGCCGATGTTGATGGACGAAGGAATGTAGTGGTCGCAGAAGTCGGCCAGTCGGTTTTCCTCGAAGAACGGGCGCACGGTTTCCAGCGCATCGTTGCCGAAGTAGGTGTCCTTCAGCGGCGTGATGGCGGACTGGGCGTCGGCGTAGGCGTCAAGCTGATCCTTCTGCATGAGGAATTCGACGAGCTTCATCGCTTCCTTGGGGTGCTTGGTGTTCGCACCGATGGTGAGCATCACGTCGTCGCCGGCGGTGAGGATCTGCTCGCTGGCGTCATCGGTGGCCGGCATCTGGGCGAAACCAAGTTCGATATCGGGGTTGATCAGCAGGATCTGCGGGATGGCGTAGGTGCCGAGCGGGATGATCGCGGCCTTGCCTTGGGCGAAGTTCTGCGTGCCCTGCTGGTAGGTGACGCCGGTGTCCGCAGTGGAGTAGGTGAAGAGCTCGGATTCCTTCTCGACTGAGGTCTTCCACAGTTCCTGGAACGTGGTCTTGCCTTGCTTGAGCTCGGTGTACTTCGATTCGGGAACCAGCGTGCCGGCCAGGGAGGCGAGCGGTGCCTGGGTGGTCCAGGCGTCGGCCACGGAACCCTGCAGCGGGTTGATGCCGGCGTCCTTGAAGGTGTTGAGCATATCGGTGAACTCGCTCCAGGTGGTCGGCGGGTTCTCCGGGTCAAGGCCAACCTTGCGGAACAGAGCCTTGTTGTAGATGTAGCCGGAGGCGTTACCCGCGAAGGGCAGGCCGTACAGGCGCTTCTTGGAGGAATCGGTGGTCTGCACCAGATTCTTGGCAATCTGCACCATGCCGGGGTTGAGGGTGTCCACGATGGGTTCGTCGGTGAAGTCGTAGAACACACCGGAGGCAGCGAAGTTGCCGAAGCTGATGTCGCCGTTGAAGGTGATCACGTCCGGCACACGATTCTTGACGAAACGGGTGCGCAGATCGGTCTGGGCGTTGGCGGAGTTGTTGATGTTGACCTTGATGGTCGGGTTCTGCTTCTCAAAGTCGGCGACCATGGACTTGAACTGGTCGGCGGCCTCGGACTTGAACTGGAAGAAATCCAGCGTGACGGTGCCTGCGGTGCTGGAGCCGCAGCCTGCCAGGCCGAACCCGACGGCGATCGCGCACATCACGGCGGCGGTGCGCACGGCCAGACGCTTCAGTCTAGGCGTTGCATGTGGGGAATCGGACAGCATAATTGTTGACTCCTTTATCTTTCTTTTCCTCCGGCTTCGGTGCCGGCGGTTCTTCCACTTTCCAAGGTAACGGTTCGGCCATTTCATTCCCAGCGCCAGCGAGCCCACTTGCGCAAGCAACAAAAAGCGCGGTATTTTGTGATTAACGCAATAAATACAGCGAAGGGGCTTGCATGTCTGATGTCAACGCGATTCCACAGTGGTTTTCCGGATCCGAGCATACGCATCGCGTGGCGGCGGCAATTGCCCAATACGGGCCGATAGCCCGCACTACGTTGGCACAGATGCTGGGACTGAGCCAAGGGGCCTTGTCCCGCATCACCAGCGATCTGATCTACGCCGGGGTGATCGAGGAGCTTCCGGCCGAGGCCGGCCCGTCAGGCAAGCTGCCCGAGCGATTCACGCCAAGGGAAAGTTCGGATCGTCGCGGACGCCCGCAGACTTCGCTGGTGTTGTGTTCGAACGCACGCACCTTCATTGGTGTCAAGGTTCATGGGATGTCGATTGTGGCCGCTGCGGTGAACGCGCATGGCGAGGTGGTGTCCGGCCGGCACGAGATGCCGATCGGGGCGGATCAGTCGGCTGAGTATGTGGTGTCGGCCATCACGCGGCTGGTGCGCGAATGTTCCGCCGATATCGCCTCTTCCGGACTACCCTCCCCCACTGCGGTGGGCGTTGCGGTAGGTGGGCATGTGGTCGACGATTCGATTGTGACGTTCGCGCCGTTCCTGCATTGGGACGGGGCCACGGACTTGGGGACGATGGTCACAGAGGCGACCGGCCTGCCGTGCGGGGTGTTCAATGATATCGATTCTCTGCTGGTGGATGCCTCCTGGTTCGGGCCGGGTGTCGGCGTGGATATGTTCGCCGTGGTGACCATCGGCGTGGGTGTTGGTTATTCGCTGGCCGTGAACGGCAAGCCAGTGCAGTACCCGGATAAGAGCTATGGTCTGGTGGGCCACGTGCTTATCGATCCGGAGGGGCCGCGCTGCACCAGCGGACATATCGGCTGTTCACAATGCTTGACTGACGATTCAATCGCCGAACAGTACTCTGCGATTGTGGGTCGCGCGGTCAGTTTTGAGGACTTTGCGCGCGATGCCAAGGAACGCGTGCCGCAGGCCACGCAGTTGGTGAACCGGACGTGTTTCCGGTTGGGATCGCTGGTGGCTACGGTGGCGAATATCGCGATGCCCGGGCATGTGATGATTGCCGGGGAGTCCGCGTTTTTGGCCAAGCTCGGCACCGATTCGCTACGTGACGGCATTCGTTTCTACCGTCACAGCCAGACCCAGCCGGTCAAGTTCACGATTATGAACCACGACTGGCAGCTCTGGGCCAAAGCCGCCGCCAGTCGCGTGATTGTGAAGCATATTGGGTAGGCCGTTCTTGGCTCCCCTCAGAGAGGGGAGCCAAGAACGTTGCTTCGCCACAGTTACTCCGCCACGACCAGCAATTACGGACTTGCCTATCGGCAAGGCTCAATCCCACCTTCGCTCAGCTGTCGCTTCGCTCAGGCCGTGGCTACTGACAGCCTACTAGGCTGTCAGCTTAACGCCACAGCCTTGAGCAATACTGCCTGCTGGGGGTGGAGGGACGGGGGACGAATGCCGTAGCGCTGCAGGGCTTCGCCGGTCAGGACTACGCCTTCCTCGTTCCACCAGCCGAGAGTGCTCTGGCCGTTGGTCAGACCGGTCAAATCCAAGCTCGGGTCAAGCGGGCTGACACGGTAGGTGCGCTCGGGGTCAAGTCCGGGCAGATGCACGGGCGCGGCCGGATAGGTCTGGCTGGTGGTCAGCTGGGTGAAGCGGTAGATGGCGGCGTCACGGTTCGGCATCACCATACCGTCCAGACGCACGGCCGGATCGTTGGAGTCGGCGTGCACGCAGGTGTCGATGGCGAACCAGTCGCGGTGCTTCTTGAATTCGGCCACCCACACGGCCAGCTTGGCGAGCGCCTCGTCCGGCTCCTTCAACAGGTTCCATTCGATGCCCATGTGACCGAAGAACGCCATGGCCATGCGCAGTTCCTGGCTGGTGGCGCGCTGGGTGGAGTGTGCGGGGCTGGCGCCCACGTGCTCGCCCATCATCGCCGGCGGCACCAGCAGCGAGGTGTAGCGCTGGATGTCCGCGCGCTCGACCGGGTCCACGCAGTCGGAGACCCAGATACGGTCAGCGTGCTCCAGGATGCCGAGATCCACGCGGCCACCGCCGGAGGAGCAGCTTTCGATCTCAAGGCCCGGATGTGCGGTCTTGAGGCCCTTGAAGATGTTGTAGACGGCGAGGGTCTGCGCGTGCACGGCCGGGCGGCCGGAGCGGCGGGAACCGGGCTCGGTGACGAGCTTGTTGTGGTCCCACTTGATGTAGTCGATACCAAGCTCGCCGACAAGCTGGTCCATGCAGCCGTAGATGTAGTCGAACGCATCCGGATTGGTCAGATCGAGCACCTGCTGAGTGCGGCCCTGCAGCGGCAGTCGGCCGGTGGTGGGCGAAAGAATCCAATCGGGGTGGTTGCGGGCCACGTCGGAATCGGGGTTGACCATTTCCGGCTCGAACCACAAGCCGAATTCCATACCCTTGGCGTGCACGTAGTCGGCGAGCGCCTTCAGGGACTTCGGACCATCGGGCCAGACGTCCTGCGCAATCTGCCAGTCACCGAGGCCGGAGGTGTCGTCGCGGCGGGAGCCGAACCAGCCGTCGTCCACCACGAATCGTTCCACGCCGGAGTCGGCGGCCTTGTCGGCGAGCGCCTTCAGCGTATCGAAGTTGTGGTCGAAGTACACGGCTTCCCATGTGTTGAGGATCACCGGACGGCCGTGCGAGAACAGGCGCGGGTGCAGGGAGCGCACGTAGGAGTGGAATCGGGCGGCGATCTCGTTGAGACCATCGCCATAGGAGCCGAACAGCCACGGGGTGTCGTAGGAGTTCTGGCCTTCGCCAGGGCCAGCGAGCGTCACTTCGCCGCCGAACAGGAGTTCGCCGCCGCCGATCACGCCGGTTGTGTAGGGCAGACGTTCGGCGGACAGCACGGAGTTGCCGCTCCAGCCCACGTGCACCGAATAGGCGTCGCCATGCTCGAAGCTGAAACCGGGCACGCCGGCGGTCAGGAGCAGGGATGCGTCGAAGTCAGGGCGGCCGGCGAGCTGCGGCTTTTCGAAACGGCCGACGGTCAGCGGCTGGCGCTGCGGACTGCGTTCACGTAGATGGTGACCGGTGGTGGTGCTGTCTCTTATACACATCTCCGAGCCCACGAGACGCGTAGTAATCT
>ENA-OXRK01000598-OXRK01000598.1-human-gut-metagenome-genome-assembly--contig:-NODE-598-length-12191-cov-5.32218_pt1 | contig 12191 bp, 10 predicted proteins | sample MGYA00249590_ERZ652579 | MGnify/ENA primary metagenome ERZ652579 (study PRJEB26925, sample SAMN05826952) | human gut metagenome | biome: ENVO:2100002; feature: ENVO:00000062; material: ENVO:00002003...
TTACTACGCGTCTCGTGGGCTCGGAGATGTGTATAAGAGACAGATGCAGCCCTTTACGATCAGGACAACGATACAGACTTTGCCCCGACTGCACCTGCTGGCCCCGAAAAAAAGCGCGGCAGCCTTGCCTACACGCTGGCCATGCTCTTTTTCGGCGTTGTTTTTCTGGTCAGTGCCGGGCTGCTTGTCAAGCGCTTTGCGGATGACCGCAGGACAGAAAACGAGTTTGCCGAGCTGCAGTCTATGATCGACACATCTGCCGAACCGCAGCCGTCCGGGGAGAGCGTCAACCCCAACGGGGCCAAGTTTGCCGCCCTGCGCGGTAAGAACAGCGATTTCATCGGGTGGCTCTCGATCGATGGCACAGAGTTGGACTTTCCGGTTATGTACGCGCCAAACAATAAGGATTTCTATCTTCGTCACGACTTTGACAAAAGCTACAGCATCTACGGCGTGCCGTACCTTGACGAAAACACAACGCTGGGTGCCAATGCTGAGAGTGATAACCTTGTCATCTACGGCCACAATATGAAGACCGGCGCGATTTTTGGCTGCCTGACAGAGTATAAAAAGGCCAGCTATTATCAGGAGCATCCCTACATTGAGTTTGACACCGTGTACGGAGATGCAAAATACGAGGTATTCGGCGCGTTCGCCATTGATGTTGTAAACGACACCTCGTTTGTCTATAACCAGTATATTGATATGGACGCGCAGACCTACGATGCCTATGTGGAGGAGGTTCTGTCCCGCAGTGATGTGGACAGCGGCATCCGCCCGGCTTACGGGGAGCAGCTGCTGACCCTTTCAACCTGCGAGTATTCGTCTGCCAATGGGCGCTATGTGGTTGTGGCGCGTCGTGTCTCCTGAAAGGGGGATACCGCACGAATGGCAGCAGGGACGATACGCCCTAATTTATCAAAGCAATGACAGTACAAACTTAATAATCTTTTGTAAGCAGCACAAAAAGCAGGAAAAATTCCGTTTTGCACTTGCTATTCTTCGCCGGATATGGTACGCTATCCAATGCGCGATACTTTTGATTCGGTCTTATATGGTGTAAGAAACGGGAAAAGGAGAATCCGCGCAGCGGGCGGCCGTAGCCCTTGACGGCCGCCCGCATTGTTTTTGTGTGGCAAACAGTATAGCAAATTTGGGCCAAACAGTAGACATTTTGTGCAAAAAGGAATATACTATACAAGTATTTTTTACTTTTGCCCGTTAAAGTGGGAAGGTCATATTGAACAACTGCATAAAGGAGGATACCTGTTATGTGCGGAATCGTAGGCTTTACCGGTGCAGCACAGGCTGCACCTATTCTGCTGGACGGTCTGTCCAAGCTTGAATACCGCGGTTATGACTCGGCCGGCATCGCGGTGCAGAACGCCGCAGGCAAGATCGAGGTCGTAAAGGCAAAGGGCCGCCTGAAGGTTTTAAGCGAGATGACGGACGGCGGCAATGCTGTACACGGCAGCTGCGGCATCGGCCACACCCGTTGGGCCACCCACGGGGAGCCGTCTGTGGTCAACGCGCACCCGCATTATTCCCGTGACCAGAAGATCGCCGTGGTGCACAACGGCATCATTGAAAACTATCAGGAGATCAAGGACCGTCTGCTCAACAAAGGCTTTACCTTTGTCTCTCAGACCGACACCGAGGTCGTGGCACAGCTGCTGGACTACTACTACACCGGCGAATCTGCAGGCAACGCGCTGGATGCCATCACCCGCATGATGCTGCATGTACGCGGCTCCTATGCGCTGGGCGTGCTTTTTGCCGATGAGCCCGGTGTCATCTATGCCGTGCGCAAGGATAGCCCGCTCATCGTTGGCCAATGTGAGGACGGTGCCATCATCGCCTCCGATGTGCCTGCACTGCTCAAGTACACCCGCACGGTCTACTACATTGACAATCTCGAGATCGCACGCCTGACCCCGGACTCCATCGAATTCTTCAACATCGACAAGGAGCCCATCACCCGCGAGTCCACAACCATCGAATGGGATGCCGAGGCTGCCGAAAAGGGCGGCTATGAGCATTTCATGATGAAGGAGATCAATGAACAGCCTGCGGCCGTGCGCGACACGATCTCTCCGCGCCTGAAGGACGGCAAAATCGACCTGTCTGAGCTGGCGCTGGACGAGGAAGCAATCAAGAATGTGCGCCGTCTGTATATCATCGGCTGCGGCTCGGCCTATCATGTGGGCATGGCAGCGCGCTATGTGTTTGAAAGTCTGGCCCGCATCCCGGTCGAGGTCGATGTCGCCAGTGAGTTCCGCTACCGTGACCCCGTGCTTGAGCAGGACTCCCTTGCTATGGTCATCAGCCAGAGCGGTGAGACTGCCGATACGCTGGCGGCACTGCGTCTGTGCAAGGAGCGCGGCGTGCGCACCGTTGGCATCGTGAATGTGGTCGGCTCCAGCATCGCCCGCGAGGCAGACGCAACCATGTATACCTGGGCCGGGCCGGAGATCTCGGTAGCCACCACCAAGGCTTACAGCACCCAGCTGGCAGCCTGCTATCTGCTGGCTACTGAGTTTGCCCGGGTGCGCGGCACACTGGCTGACGGCCAGTATGAGCAGCTGGTCGCAGAGCTGGAGGCCCTGCCGGAGAAGATTGAAAAGACGCTGGCGGATAAGGAGCGCATCCAGTGGTTTGCCAGCAAATATGCCAACGCCAAGGACGCCTTCTTCATCGGCCGCGGCCTTGACTACGCCGTTGCGCTGGAGGGCAGCCTGAAACTCAAGGAGATCAGCTATATCCACTCCGAGGCCTTCGCCGCCGGCGAGATGAAGCATGGCCCGATCTCACTGGTCGAGAACGGCACCCTTGTGGTCGGCATCCTGACCCAACCGGACCTGTTTGAAAAGAGTGTTTCCAACATGGTTGAAGTCAAGAGCCGCGGCGCCTTCCTGATGGGTCTAACCACCTACGGCAACTACAGCATCGAGGACACGGCCGGCTTCACGGTCTATGTCCCCAAAACCGACCCGCATTTTGCCACCAGCCTGTCTGTCATTCCGCTGCAGCTTCTGGCCTACTATGTCAGCTGCGCCAAGGGTCTGGATGTCGATAAGCCCCGCAACCTTGCCAAGAGTGTGACGGTCGAATAAAAGCTTCGTCTGTTTTACCAAAAATCACTGGTAAATTTTATATAATATTAGCCCCGTTTGTCACTGCAAAAGTAGGACAAACGGGGCATTTGTGTGTTATAATACTTTTATATGGCTGCATTTAGCAGGGGTACCGTTCAACCGCCCCCCCTTTTGGTATAGAGAAATAGAACTTTGGTAAAGGACGAAACAGATGCAACAGGATTCCAAACAAATCATTAAGGGTCTGCCGCGCCGCATCGCCTTGATGCTGCTGGACTGCGGGCTTATCGTAGTATGCTACTGGCTGGCCGTAATGCTCCGCTTTGACAGCGGCGATGCCTACCGCCGCGTAGAGATCGTGCGCGCCATGGCTCCCATGCTGCTGTATGTGCTGCCGATCTATATGATCGTATTCTGGTTCGGCGGCCTGTATGAGATCATGTGGGAATATGCCGGTATGCGGGACCTTGCCCGCCTGACCTGCCTGTCAGGTCTGGCTACCGGCATGATCATGCTGTTTGACCTCATCTACCACAACCGCCCTATCTCCGGCGCCGTGCTGATCTTTGGCGCGGTGTTCAATACGGCGGCAATCGCAGGCGTGCGCTTCCTGTGGCGTCTGCTTCGCACCGTGCAGGATACCAAGGCCAACAAGCCGGAGGATGATACGCCGCTGCTGATCGTCGGCGCTGGCAATGCCGGTGCATGGGCGGTCAACCTCTGCAAAAACAAAAACCAGAGCTTCGGCAACCCGGTCTGCCTGGTGGACGATGACCTGACCAAAAAGGGTCTGCGTGTGCAGGGTGTGCCTGTGCGCGGCACGATCTCTGACATACCGGAGCTTGTGCGCAAATATCATATCCTCGAGATCGTCATTGCCATCACCACTGTGAAGGGCGACCGCCTCAGCGAGATCATCAACCTCTGCAACTCCACCCACTGCCGTGTGCGGATGCTCAGCGACCCGCAGGCTGTCGATGAAAACGGCAATCCTGTCGCAGCAGGCTTCCGTGAATTGAACACAGCCGACTTTCTCTCCCGCGATGAGATCCAGCTGAACAACGCCCAGATCTCGGAGTATCTGCATGACAAGGTCGTGCTGGTCACGGGCGGCGGCGGTTCCATCGGCAGTGAGCTTTGCCGCCAGATTATGCGCTACCAGCCGCGCCGGTTGCTGATCTTCGACATCTATGAAAACTGTGCCTACGAGCTTGAGACAGAGCTGAAAAACAAGTACGGCCCGGAGGCTCCCGTCATCACACTGATCGGCTCGATCCGCGACAAAGCCCGCCTGGATGAGGTGTTTGACACCTACCATCCGTCCGTTGTCTTTCATGCTGCGGCCCACAAGCATGTGCCGCTTATGGAGATCAGCCCGGCCGAGGCCGTCAAGAACAATGTATTCGGCACCAAGAATCTGCTGACCTCTGCGGCAGAGCACGGTGTGGAGCGTTTTGTTCAGCTCTCCACCGATAAGGCCGTCAACCCCACCAATGTCATGGGCTGTACCAAGCGCCTGTGTGAAATGCTGATCCAGACCTTCTCCCGCGGCACAGACATGACCTGCGTAGCCGTGCGCTTCGGCAATGTGCTGGGCAGCCATGGCAGTGTGATTCCGCTGTTTGAGGAGCAGATCAAGCGCGGCGGCCCCGTGACGATCACCCACCCGGATATTGTGCGCTACTTTATGACCATCACCGAGGCTGCGCAGCTGGTGCTGCAGGCGGGGGGACTTGCCAAGGGCGGCAGTATTTATGTGCTGGATATGGGGGAACCGGTCAAGATCATGGACCTTGCCAACCGGCTGATCCGTTTTTACGGCTACGAGCCGGGCGTCAACATGCAGGTCAAGATCACCGGCCTGCGCCCCGGCGAAAAGCTGTATGAGGAGCTGCTCATGGACACCGAGCAGGACAAGATGGCCAAGACGGCCCACAACAAGATCTTCATTGCGCCGCCGATGCAGATCGACCTTGAAAAATTTTACACCGATCTGCAGACGCTCAAAACGGCCGCCCGGCACAACGATAACGATGTTGTTGACATTCTGCAGGAGATGGTGCCCACCTATCACCCCAACCGGCGTGTGCGTGCAGACCATACCGTCGTGGCTGCCACCGGCAACACGGCCATCTTCTCCAAGGAAGAAGTCAACCGCAAGCTGCAGGGGGACAAGCCCGCTGCCAAGGAGGACTGACCTATGTATCAGCGTTATGTAAAGCGTCTGCTCGATATTATCCTGTCACTGGCCGCCACGATCCTTCTGGCAATTCCAATGGGGATCATTGCGCTGTGGATCAAGGCGGATTCCCCGGGGCCGGTTTTTTTCAAGCAGCGCCGTGTCGGCAAGGGCAAAACGCATTTTAACATTCTTAAATTCCGCACGATGCGCGGAGATACCCCCCACGATGTGCCGACCCATCTGCTGAAGAATGCCGACAGCTACATAACCCGCAGCGGTGCATTTCTGCGCAAGACGAGCCTTGATGAGCTGCCCCAGATCTACAACATTCTGGCCGGGCAGATGAGCGTCATCGGCCCGCGCCCGGCGCTCTACAACCAGTATGATCTGATCGAAGCACGCGACAAGGTACACGCCAATGACATCCGCCCCGGTCTGACGGGCCTTGCACAGGTCAACGGACGCGATGAGCTGCCCATTGATGTGAAGGCGCGCTATGACGGCGAGTACGCCGCGCACCTGACCTTCTGGATGGATCTGAAGATTTTCTTCCGCAGCATCACCTATGTATTCCAGCACCGCGGTGTTGTCGAGGGCGGCACAGGCGCGCTTGACCAGACAAAAACCGGAAAATCGTCAAAATGACGGACGCTGTACCTGCCGCAAACCCTGCGGCGGGTACATTTTTTTGCTCGATTTGAAAAATGTACAAGAAAATATTGCGATTTTCGTGAAAATATGTTGCAAAAGCCAAGTGAATTGTGTAAAATATACATTATGAAGATTTGGTTTTCGGGCAGATTACCAAACGGCAGTTTTGCCAAACATGTATAGCCCGCACTGCACGCCGGTGCAGACTGTCTAAATAACAGCAAAAGGGGAGTCACATATTATGGCTAACAGGGTATTCCAGAATGTGGTGTACCAGATGAAGGACGCAGTGGACCGTGTTGTCGGCGTTATCGACGAGACAGGCACCGTGATCTCCTGCTCCGAACTGGGGCAGATCGGTGAGGTGCGCGAGGGCGTAGCTACCGTCCGCCAGACGGCCGGCGATGCCTTTGTGCGCGATGGCTATGCCTACCATCAGTTCTCCAACGCCAAGCATAATGACTACGCCGTCTTTGTGGAGGGCACCGATACCACGGCGGAGCAGTTTGCCGCCATGCTGTCCATCAGCCTGCAGAGCATCAAGCAGTATCACGATGAAAAGTTCGACAAGACAAACTTCATCAAAAATGTCGTGCTGGACAACATCCTGCCCGGCGACATCTACGCCAAGGCCCGCGAGCTGCACTTTGTCTCCGATGTACAGCGCGTTGTGCTGCTCATCCGCGTGACCTCCGGCAATGACATCTCCGCCTATGATGTTGTCAGCGGGCTTTTCCCGGACAAGCAGAAGGACTTTGTCTTTAACATCAGCGAGACGGACACCGTCCTCGTCAAGGAAATCAAGCCGGACAACAACACCCGCGATATGGAAAAGCTGGCTGCCTCCATTGTGGATACGCTGCAGGGCGACCATTACATCAAGACCGTGGTCGGCATTGGCACCCCCATCGGCAACATCAAGGATCTGGCCTCCAGTTTTAAGGAGGCACAGATTGCAATGGAGGTCGGCAAGGTGTTTGACACCGAGCGTCAGGTCATCAGCTATGACCATCTGGGCATCGCCCGCCTGATCTACCAGCTGCCCACCACCCTCTGCGAGGCTTTCCTGCGGGAGGTCTTTAAGCAGGAGAGCATTGACAGTCTGGACGCTGAGACGCTGTTCACCATCCAGCGCTTCTTTGAAAACAACCTGAATGTCTCGGAGACGAGCCGCGGGCTGTTTGTCCACCGCAACACGCTGGTCTACCGTCTGGAAAAAATTCGCAAGCTGACCGGCCTTGATTTGCGCAACTTTGACGATGCCATCGTCTTTAAGGTGGCCCTGATGGTCAAGAAGTACCTCTCCGCCAATCCGGCCAAATATTGATTTTAATAAAACTTTCACAAATGGCGCTGCACCGCAAGGCAGCGCCATTTTTCTGCTTTTGGCAGCCGGAAAACACCTTGACCGCAGGCGCGCTGCATGGTATTCTATTATATGTATGACTGTAACCGTAAACAGGACAGCCGCGCTGCGGCAGGAGAATCCTCAATGATCGATTTTGAGCATGTATATAAAACCTATGAGACCCACAACGATGAAAATGTTGCGTTGGAGGACATCAACATCCATATCGAGGAGGGCGAATTTGTCTTTATCCTTGGCCACTCCGGTGCAGGCAAATCTACCTTTCTGAAGCTGATCCAGATGGAGGAAAAGCCCACTGAGGGCAAGGTATTCATCAATGGGCAGGATCTGACCAAGATCCGCCGGCGCAAGGTGCCGTATCTGCGCCGGCAGATGGGTGTTGTCTTTCAGGACTTCCGCCTGATTCCGACCATGACCGTTTATGAGAATGTGGCGTTTGCCATGCGTGTGACGAACATCTCCACCAAAAAGATCAAGGACCGTGTGCCCTTCGCGCTCTCGCTTGTCGGTCTTGAGGACAAGATGGATCGCCTGCCGGACGAGCTCTCCGGCGGTGAGCAGCAGCGTGTCGCCGTAGCGCGCGCGCTGGCCCACGGCCCCAAGCTGATCATTGCGGACGAGCCCACCGGCAACATCGACCCTGAGATGTCCATGGACATCATGCAGCTGTTTGAGGCCATCAATAAGGTCAACATCACCGTTGTGGTTGTCACCCATGAGCATGAGCTGGTACATAAGCTCGCCCGCAAGTATGGCAACCGCGTCATCACTTTGGCCAACGGCATGGTCGCCTCCGACACCGCACACCCCGAGGCCGCCCGCCGCTACGCAGCCGCTATGGCCCAGCGGGAAGAGGACGATTACGACTACGATGAAGACTGATCTTTACTATTAAAGAGGGGACACCATGCGTTTTTCCAGCTTTACCTACCTTGTCGGTCAGGGCCTGCACAATCTGCGTGCCAACCGGCTTATGACCTTTGCCTCGATGGGCGTGCTGACCGTCTGCATGCTGCTGATCGGTGCCGCCTACCTGCTGGGCGTCAACATTGATTATATGGTCGAATATATCGGCAACCAAAACATGATGGTCGTCTATATGGGCGACGAAGAGGGTCAGAACTCTACGGATGAACAGATCTCGGCTGCCGATGCCGCGATCCGCAATACGCCCCACGTTGTGGGCGTGACCTACATGTCACCGGCGGATGTTCTGGCCACCTACGGCGATATGCTCAAGGACTACACCAACCTGCAGCAGGTCTTTCAGGACGATAACCCGTTCACTCCCAACTACCGTGTGACCGTTGACGACCCGCAGAATATCGAGTCTGTCTCCGCACAGCTCATGCAGATTGACGGTGTCGCCAGCGTCAAAGCCCCGCTGGCTATGGCCGAGATGTTCACTTCTTTGCAGCGCGTTATCAACTACGCCTGCTATGGCATTGTAGCGGTGCTGGCTATCGTGTCCATCGTGGTCATCAACAATACAATCAAGATCACGGTGTTCAACCGCCGCAAGGAGATCGGCATCATGAAGCTGGTGGGTGCCACCAACGGCTTTATTCGTTTCCCGTTCTTTGTGGAGGGTGTTACCTCCGGCTTGATCTCCGCTGCGCTTGCCTCCGGCATCGTCTGCGGCGCGTACTACGCCCTCTGCCGCTGGTATGCCGAGAACCCGTCCAACCTCTCGCAGATGTTCGGCGGCCAGCTGGTTCCGCTGGAAAATGTATGGTATTACATTGTCGGCGGCTTTGTGCTGCTGGGCTTTGTGCTCTGCGGCCTCGGCACCGCCACCAGCATCCGCAAGCATCTGAATGTATAACAGCAACGAGCAGGGGAATTGCAAACAAAGATGAAGCATTTTTCGCACAGCAAAAAATTTATCTCACTGCTGCTCAGCGTAGCAGTTGCCATGACGATGACGCTTTCCACCGTTATGACGCCGCTGGCGGCTGCCAGTGTCAGCGACCTGCGCCAAAAGCTGCAGGAGCAGCAGGCCGCATTGGAAAAAGTCAACCAACAGCTGAAAGAAACACAGAGCGACAAAGCGGACGCGCAGGCGCTCAAAACACAGCTGGAGCAGCAAAAATCACTGCTGCTCAGCCAGATCGGCACACTGACCGAGCAGATCGGCGGTCTGGATAATGATATCGTCAACAAACAGGACGAGATCAATCAAAAGCAGCAGGAGGTTGACCAGAAGCAGGCTGAATACGATCAGCGCTGGGCAGATTTCAAGGACCGTATGCGCGCGATGCAGCGGCTGAATGACGGCGGTTCCATTGCGCTGCTGTCCAGTGCGACCAACCTGTACCAGCTGCTTACCTTTGCCACCACGCTGGAGCAGATTGTCAGCAAGGACGAGGAGATTTGCCAGCAGCTTGAGGACGAGCATACCCAGCTGGAGCAGCAGCGCGCCGAACTGGAGCAGGCCAAGGCGGATCTGGAGGCAACAAAAGCCGACTATGAGGCCCAGAAGGCCGCACTGAACAGCAAAACCAGTGAGCTTGCTGAGAATATCTCCCAGACAGACGAGAGCATCTCCAAGGCGGAGGCCGAGGAACAGGCCCTGAAAGAGGCCCAGATCGAGGCCAACAAAAAGGTGGACGAGGCAGCCAAAGAACTGGATGCAGCCCTGAACGCCGCCAATCAGGCCTACGGAAATGCCTCGATACAATGCTCGCTGGATTTTGGCCGCCCGCTTGCCACCTATAAGTATGTTTCCTGCTACTTTGGCGGCAACGGCCACCGCGGCACCGACTATGCCGCGCCGGGCGGCACCGAAATCTACGCCGTCAGCGGCGGCGTTGTCACCGCAGCCGCCTACCACTACAGCTGGGGCTATTATGTTCAGGTCTACCACGGCAAGGATGACAACGGCAACAGCTATTCCACACTGTACGCACACATGAACAGTGCGCCCATCGTCAGCGTCGGGCAGAGCGTTTCCAAGGGACAGAGGCTGGGGTATGTCGGCTCCACCGGCAACTCCACCGGCAACCACCTGCATCTGGAAATGAAGGTCAACAATGTTCTGGTCAATGTCATGAATTACTTATCCTAAGAAAGGGGAGTCCTTATGAAGCCGCAGAAGCATAAAACCGCCGTGCGCATTTTTTGCCTGGTGGTCGCCGTTCTTATGGTGCTGAGCCTTTTCTCTACGGTATTTTTCTCCCTTGCCTATGGGGCATAAACGCAAAAACAGTAAGGAGCCATCAGAGCCATGAGCAAAAAAATCAGTCTCGGCGTGGCAGCCACCATCGCCATCATCGCAATGGCTGTCACCTTCTCGCTGACGATGGTCGTGTCGATGAAGATGTTCAACACGACCGTGTCCAGCGTCAAAAATAAGGAACGCCAATACAACAAGCTGTCGGAGATCGACCGCTTTGTCCGCGCAGAGGAGTTCTTCACCATTGATGAGGACACCCTGAACGATAAGCTGGCCGCCGGCTATATGAGCGGTATCAACGACCGATACGCTGTCTACTATACCGCCAAGGAGTACAGCGAAAAGCAGGCCATCGAGAAGGGCACCCTTACCGGCATCGGCGTGGCCGTTGTCAACGATGCCTCCTCCGGCTATGCGCGCATCATCCGCGTATACAACAATTCTCCCGCCAGTGAGGCCGGCCTGCAGGTCGGAGGCTTTATCACTGCCATTGGCGAAGAATCCACCAAAAACATCGGATCTACCGCGCGTTTGACCTCCCGCCTGCTGGGTGAGGAGGGCACTACCACAGTCATCACCTACCTGACGCCCGACCGTCAGGAGCAGCAGCTGAGCCTTGTACACTCCAACTATAAGACCCCCACCATCTCAACAAGCCAGCTGACCGCCGGCACCTGCGGCTATCTGCGCATCGACGCCTTTACCACAGGCACCGCCAGCGAGTTTAAAACTGCCGTGGACAACCTGTTGCAGCAGGGGGCAACCTGTCTGGTGTTTGACCTGCGCGACAACGCCGGTGAAAACCTCAATGCAGGGCTTGTCGCAGCGGATTACTGCGTACCCTCCGGTGAGATCGCCAAGCAGCAGGATAAGGACGGCAATGTGACCGTGCTGCGCATGTCCGATGAGAACGAGATCAATGTTCCGATGGTCTGCCTCGTCAATGGAGCCACCTCCAGCAGTGCCGAGCTGTTTGCCAATGCCCTGCGCAAGATGGGCGGTGCCACGATTGTCGGCACCAAAACGGCCGGTATGGGCGTTGTACTCAGCGATGTGCAGAGCTTCTCGGACGGCTCTGCCGCCTATATTACCTCCGGCCTGCTGCTCGACAACGAGGATCAGAGCTGGAACAACGAGGGTCTGAAGCCAGATATTGACGCGACACTCTCCGTTGATGAACAAAACTCCTACTACGACTACACGATCGACACTGACCCGCAGATCAGCAAGGCCGTCAACGCGGCCATGTCGCTGACCGGCCAGAACTGATATACGCTGAAAGGAAGCCGCCGTGCCCACATTGACCGACTTGTCTACCATCCGTGACCTTTGTGCGCGGTACGATTTTGCCCTTTCCAAAGGGTTTGGCCAGAATTTTATCATTAACCCGGGTATATGTCCCCGCATTGCTGAAGCCGCCGGCATCGGCCCCGGCTGGGGTGCCCTTGAGGTCGGCCCCGGCATCGGTGTACTGACCGAACAGCTCTGCAAACGCGCTGATAAGGTCGTTTCCATCGAGGTAGATAAGCGTCTGCCGCCGCTTCTTGAGGAGACGATGGCAGGGTATGATAATTTCAAGCTGGTACTGAACGATGTCCTCAAGGTGGATTTGAAGGCGCTGCTGGCTGAAGAATTTGGCGATAAGCCGGTGGCCGTCTGCGCCAACCTGCCGTACTATATCTGTCTCTTATACACATCTCCGAGCCCACGAGACGCGTA
>ENA-OXRK01000630-OXRK01000630.1-human-gut-metagenome-genome-assembly--contig:-NODE-630-length-11710-cov-5.62591_pt1 | contig 11710 bp, 13 predicted proteins | sample MGYA00249590_ERZ652579 | MGnify/ENA primary metagenome ERZ652579 (study PRJEB26925, sample SAMN05826952) | human gut metagenome | biome: ENVO:2100002; feature: ENVO:00000062; material: ENVO:00002003...
CTACACCTATTAAGTCGTCGGCAGCGTCAGATGTGTATAAGAGACAGGCCCTGTACAGGCAGCGCACTTTCCCGGCGGATCTGGGCAGCATGGATCTGATTGCACTGGCAATTTTCCTCATGGGCTTTTTTGTTCTACGTAAATGGAAGCCCAGCCCTATCAAGGTCATGGCGGGGGCTGCCGTGGCCGGTGTCGCGCTGTACAGTATCGCGGCATAAACAAAACCAGAGAGGATGTATATACAAATGAAGGATATTTTAACTGCATGGAAATGGAATGGCTCAGTATCAGAGCCGATTCCCTATGGCGAAGGGCATATCAACCAGACGTATGCCATCACGGTAACGTCAGTGCAGGGGGCAAAACGCTACATCCTGCAAAAAATCAATACCAATACATTCAAAGACCCGGCCGGTTTGATGGAAAACGTCTGCGGTGTTACAGATTTTTTGCGCGAAAAGGCTAAGCAGCGCGGGGCTGACCCGGCGCGTGCTACGCTCCATGTGGTGCCTACCAAAGAGGAAAAGCCCTATTATCAGGCTACTGATGGTAGCTGCTGGCGTATCTATGAATTTGTAGAGAACACTGTCTGTTTGCAGCAGGTGCAGTCGGCTGAGGATTTTTACCAGAGCGCTGTTGCATTTGGCAATTTCCAGCATCAGTTGGCTGAATATCCGGCACACACCCTGCATGAGACGATCCCGCACTTCCACGATACGCCCAAGCGCTTCGCTGACTTCCAGCGCGCCGTGGCTGAGGACCGCATGGGTCGTGCCGCACAGGTGCAGCGCGAAATTGAGTTTGTCCGCGCCCGCGAAGCAGAGTATCACGTTATGGTGGATCTGCTGGCGGCGGGTAAGCTGCCGCTGCGCGTCACCCACAACGACACCAAGCTGAACAATATCCTGTTCGACAAAACAACCGGCGAGGGCCTTTGCGTTATCGACCTTGATACCGTCATGCCGGGCTTGGCCGCCAACGATTTCGGTGATTCCATCCGCTTCGGTGCCAACCACTGCGCCGAGGACGAAGCTGACCTCTCGAAAGTCAATTTCAGCATGGAACTGTTTGAAATTTACACCAAGGGCTTCTTGCAGGCAGCAGGAGAAGCGTTCACCCCGCTGGAAAAGCAGACCCTGCCGTGGGGTGCCAAGCTGATGACGATGGAATGTGGTATGCGCTTCCTCGCTGATTATCTGGAGGGAGATCACTACTTCCACATTAACTACGAAACCCAAAACCTCAACCGCGCCCGCACCCAGTTCAAGTTGACTGCCGATATGGAACGGAACTGGGATGCCATGCAAAAAGTAATTGAAAAATACTGCTGATACCACTAATCTGCTTTTTCATTTTGCGGTTTGTGTTTTGCAGTAGAATGCATCATGCAAAATCGTGTTTTCTCCTTCCTTAACTCCCGCGCCTAATGGCCGGGGGGCATAAGAAAGTAATATTGCTTTTTGCAGGAACGGCATGGCTTTGGTCATGCCGTTTCCTCTTTCATCAGTTCATTCAGCGGGATAAAACCCACAAGATCATAGGAAATGCGGATGTTCTGTCGCCGCTTGCCGCTGCTCTTGTTGGGTGCTTCAATATAAACTCCTTTGACAAGCTCACGCAGAGCATACGGGGTAAGCTCGTCCAAGTCCTTGTATTTGTGTGCCCTCTGGATAAACTGCTCCAAATTTTCAATCTGTCGTTCCTGTACTTCAATATCCTGCTGCAAGGTCTGGATTTCCACTTTAGTCGCTGTCCTCGCCGTAGTATTCGCTGTGCAGCTTTTCGCCGGAGCGATAGGCGGCAGACGCAATAGCGGATTGTCCTGCACTGCGCTTGATTTGTGTGACATGAAAATGATATAGAGCGATACTCAACACCTCTCTTTCTGTTCTGCCCGGTTGTGTTCGTTGACCGCTTCCATAAGCAAGCCTTTGACCTCCGGGACGGCAAGAGCTTTTTCAGCAAAGGCATAAAACTCGGTTTCGGTCAAAACCTTTGTCAGCGGTGCAACGCTTTCGATGGCTGCGCCACGGGTGATAAGGTGGTGCGCTCGCTTGTGCCGACCTCCTTTTTCGTAATAGGTGATACGGTTTTCAATCTGTTGCTTTTTGTGTTGGAGCTGCGAGAGCTTGCGTTCATTTTCCGATTTCTCGGTTTCCAGTTCGGGAATAGTTTTCTGTTTTGCCATAGTGTATGACCTCCTTGTTTTTTGGTGGGGATATAAAAAGGCCGCCTACCGAAGATCGGTAAACGGTCTATTTCTAAACGGTACTGTTATTTAGCTTCTTAATTCATCAACGTTTCGTCAGATCCTAAAGTACCTCGATATTTTAGATAGATTTTTTGATTCTCTCCAATTCCCTTCTGTTGAACAAAAGCATACCCAGCAATTTTCGAATAACGTTGTCCAGTTCACAGCAAACATGCTGCACAGCCCAGTTCTTACGACTGTACTCAGAATAGTCAAATGCGAACCGCCCATCCATGAACTCGGAAGCATATGTTTCGATTACTGTTTCAAAGGCTAAGAAATCGCCGTGCGCAATTTTGTTTCTCATTTTTCTAAAGAGTTCAGCCTGCCGCTTTGTATCACTTTCTGGACCAAGCAGCTCAAAAAACTGCGGCAATTTAGCGTCGAGTTCACTTTCTTTGTGCCTTTCGAGAAAAAGCTGGCACAACGAAAAGGCTTTAATCAAATGATTCTCATTGTACTCGTTATCCTTGTGGATGGTATTGACCAAGTAATCGAAAAGCAAATAGTCATTCCTTGAGCATAAGAAGCTGTCAAAGAGCTTTCCCCACTCCTGCAAGGCCAAAATGTACTCAGCGGATTCCTCACCACCCCAGAAAATACGCCAATAGTCAATTCCGTCGTGGTTTGAGGAGAACGTCCATTGCGGTACAGGCTTCGGGATTGCATAGTCGGGTTGGTCTGAATGGGCCATGAAGTTAATGAAGTCTATGATTTTCTCGGAATAATCTTCTTCACACAACCGCCCATCAAAACAATTGGTGTCCCAACCACCAAGAGGCATGTCCGTATAATCATAATCTTGATAGATGAAGATCATTTGATCTGCAATTTTTATATAGTGCTCTTGCTCAAACTCTCCTGGAAGGAGCTCATCTGGAAACAGTGTTTGATATAAATTGATTATCCCGCAGGGATAGTTCGTCCCAAGTTTTTCTTGATAGATTTTGTTTGCCTTTACAGCCAGTTCGAGTTCTTCGGCCAGAGCGTTTCTCCATTCATTGTATTCTTCGTTGGGAAGATTGGCGATGTATAACCCAAGTTTTTCTGATATGCAAATTGGTTCAATTTTTCCGTAAAAGTTTAATACAACCATTTTTCCTCCCGAAAACTAATGAGCAGCCTATCGTTTTCCACGTTCTTTGCGACTGAAAACATAATCGTCAGCTTTGGGATCATAATGAGATGACATTCCTACGATATCGTCTGACGCTATGTAGTCCATATATTCCATCCAAGCATCTAATGGTATGCGATAAAGAACTTTATTGCGATCAAAGTCAGAGGTTACACTGAAGCTATCGATTATGCCGTCTTCATTGAATACAACAAAAAACATATAGGAATGTATCAGCCAATTGCATACGTTCTTTCCCGTAACTACAACTTCTTTCTCGTTTTCCCAGTCATGACTATCTTCCTCTGGCCATCGATGGAGCCGATCAACGGGCTTAAGTGGCTGAACCGAACAGACTTTCAGTGAATAGTTTTCAGATTCGTCGCTGAGTTTTCCTCCGCAATCAATCAGTTTGCGAATAATGAACGCAGAATAGAAAATTGCCTTTTCGATGACCGTATATGTGGTGTCATCATTCTTCTCGAAGTGTTCTGCTGTATTGTATTTGATAATCAGATTTTTACGTCTACGCAAATCCTGTTTCCATGGAAAACTTTCAAAAATCATGATGACACCTCAAATCATTTGCTAATCAGATCCGGTATGTTGTCAGTGTTGGGAGTAGTTTCATAGCCGGGGAAGCGCAAATCAACAAGCCACTATTTATATGACCGTTGTACCGCTTCCTCCAGTAGCTTAATCTGCTTCTGGTTATTTTCAGTCAAAGCATCATAAGAAGAAAGAACTTCTACAATTCTATGTTGTGTCGTAATATTGGACAGACTGATTTCAAGCATTTTAATACTCCAGCATAACATCGGATATTCAATTTTCGGCAAGGTCAAATGCAAGCGCTCAAGCCGTAAATTTCTTGACTCTACAGGCTTTTCTGGTGTTTGTCCATAAATAACGCCCGCATTTGCAAAGCCGTCTGTTAACAGTAAGTACACTGTGGATAGCCGCATAACGGCGCAAGGGGTGCTGACCCTTGTTCGGAACGAAGTGACGCAAAACAACCTGGACTTCAATCGTCCTCCGGGCTGCCTGCCTCGCAGAGCGCACATACAGGGCTTGCCCCTGTATAGAAGTGCGCCCTTTGTTCCAAAGGGATTTCTTCGTAGCTGCTAATTAGATGTTAATTCTCATATTCTGCAACTTAAACATATCGTCACATACAATGTGGTCATACTTGTCCATCCGTAAGACCTCATAGGGGCAGCGGGGCAGATCATAGGCGGGTTTCCACTTTTCTGCAAGCTCTCTCGGCAAGCTGTAAAACAAGGTCAGCCATGATTTGTCGCTGTTCTGTGGTATTTCGATGATTTCACCGGGCAGCACTACAATGAAAGCATTCGGGCTTTTCCGCTTCTCCATAAGCGTCACCTCCAATCGTTTTGAAATAGCCCTCTACTATATATGGCATGAGAAAGGCTGAATTGTTCCAATGTTTCCAAAAAATTTTGATATTTTTTGAAAAAATCTCGGAATGGATGGGATAGGATGATTATAGCTTCATTATACTCGAAACCTGTGAATAAATCTATTGCTTTCAGTTAAGGGCAAAAAAATAACGGGTACTCGGCTTTCACCGAATACCCGTTATCTCATTTGCCAACCCCGTCTGACAGATGCCATAATCGTAATTTCTTGAATTACTTTCTTATGAGCCCCCGTGTAACAAGCGCGGGAGTTTTCTGTGATGCAGCAAGTTGTATGTCCGCTGTGAGGCTAATAAGGTCGTGTGTTGCAATTGGTTTTATGATGTTGGAAACTCAGAACGGTTGATACCAAATGCGAATTGTTGACTAAAAATCGCGCCGACAATGCACTGTCGGCGCGATTTTATATGCTATGCAGTTTTCGATATTTACCCGGAGCTTCAGCCTTATAGCGGCGGAACATCCGGTTAAAGTAGCTGGAATCACTGAAGCCGCAGCTATATGCGATCTCCGTGATGGGATCTTCGGTGGAGCATAATAGCTCAGCGGCACATTCTACCCGGTAGTAATTCAAATAGTCAATAGGGGAGCGCCCGGTTATGCTGTGAAAGACCCTGCAAAAGTGTTCGGGGGTCATTTCTGCTGTGGAGGCGAGATCTTCCAAGGTGATGCGGCTGGCGTAATTCTTTCGGATGCGCTCTAAGGCCGCTTTCATTTGGGCTGTGCTGCGGTCATTTCGCTTATTTCCGGGAGTGGAAACTGTGTACGAATGCTGCAAAAGGATTTGACCGAACAGCTGCCACATCAGACCAATCGTCACAAATTCATATCCCTCCGGCTCCTTTTCCATTGCCTCAAAGAGCCGGTCAATCAGTTGGCAGGTTACGGAGCCGGCCGGTTGATACGGCTCGATTTGTGCGCCGCGTTCAAAAAGCGCATTGTATTTTGCCTGACATACGGAGCCGCTGCCGAGGAAGCGGTTCATATCAAAGACAACACACTCGTAAACGCAGTCGTTGGGGGTTCCGCCGTGAACGGCCCCGGCTGAAATGATGGCGGCATCTCCCTTGTGTAAAAGGTAAGAGCGTCCATCAATCAGCAGAGAAAACTCCCCGCTCAGAACCAGCATAAGTTCAAATTCCATGTGCCAGTGAAACGGCATTTCATAGCGCGGGTGCATTTTATCTACATAATAAAGCTCAATGGGAAAGTCAAAAGTGCCGCGCGTACTGCTTTCATGGGAAGCCAGAAACTTCATGGCAGGCATCTCCTAAAATATCAATATCGTCCAATACAATATCATTATACGCAAAGACGAGGGCAAATTGCAACAGTATAATACAAGTAAAGGACAAAATCCACTTTAGGAGGTACAAACTGTGCAAATCGAAGAAATCAAAGACCAAATCTGCGATGTCTGCCATAAAATGTGGCAGCTTGGCTGGGTCGCTGCCAATGATGGTAATGTCTCGGTTCGGTTGGAGGACGGAACTTTCCTTGCAACGCCTACGGGCATGAGCAAGAGCTTCATCACGCCGGACAAGCTGCTGCGTATTGATGCAAAGGGCAATGTGCTGGAAGGGGCAGAGGGCCTGCGCCCGTCCAGCGAAATCAAGATGCACCTGCGCTGCTACGAAAAGCGCGCCGATGTAAATGCTGTTGTCCATGCCCATCCGCCGGCAGCCACCGGCTTTGCCGTGGCACATCGCCCGATGGATATGTACAACATGATTGAGGATGTGGCAGCCATCGGTGCTGTGCCGCTGACTCCGTATGGAACTCCCAGCACGACGGAGGTGCCGGACGCAATCGAGCCGTATCTCAACGACCACGATGTTATGCTGCTGGAAAACCACGGTGCGCTGACGGTGGGCAGTGATGTCATCACCGCCTATTACCGCATGGAGAGTCTGGAACTGTGGGCAAAAATCACGATCAACGCAATCATTCTCGGCGGCAGCTACGATATTGACCGCAAGAATATTGATAAGCTCATCAATCTCCGCTCCTACTACAAAATTACCGGCAAACACCCCGGCTATCGCAAATTTGAGCGACGCGAAAAAGGTGAGCCGACGGACAAATAAGGAGACACCGTATGCTGAAGAACATTCCGCCTATCCTTAGCCCGGAACTTCTGAAAGTCCTCTGCGAGATGGGACATGGCGACGAAATCATTCTCGCAGACGGAAATTTCCCGGCTGAAAGCATCGGCAAAGATGCCATTGTGGTTCGTGCGGACGGGCACGGAACCGAAGAACTGCTGGAGGCCATCCTGCAATTTCTGCCGTTGGATCAGTATGTGGAAAAGCCTGTCGCACTGATGAAAGTGGTAGATGGCGATCCGTGCAAGCCGACTATCTGGGATAGCTATAAACAGAAGTTGAACGAGAGCGGCAATGACCCGGCTAAAATTGAAATGGTGGAGCGCTTTGCGTTTTATGAGCGCGCACGCCATGCCTATGCGATTATCGCCACCGGGGAAAGCGCAATCTATGCCAACGTACTTTTGAAGAAGGGCGTGGTTCAATGAGTAACACAGCAACTGTGCTGGCCTTCGATTTTGGCGCTTCCAGTGGACGTGCGATTCGGGCCGTGTACGATGGCCAAAACCTCACCTACGAGGAAATCCATCGTTTTGAAAATGTCCCCATCGAAAAGGACGGTCATCTCTGCTGGGATGTGGAAACACTGCTGAAGGAAATCCACACAGCCATTCAAAAGGCTGGTACATTTGACAGCTTAGGATTTGATACATGGGGCGTGGATTTCGGCTTACTGGATGCGGACGGCCATCTGCTGGCAAACCCTGTTCATTACCGCGATGCCCGAACGAATGGCAAACCGGAACAGGCCGCTGCCTGTATGCCCGCAGAAGAATTGTATGCCCATACCGGCAACCAAATCATGGCAATCAATACCTTGTTCCAGTTGCTGGCACTGCAGGAGCAGGAACCGGAACTGCTGCAAAAGGCTGAGCAGATCCTCTTTATGCCGGATTTGTTTGCGGCTCTGTTGGGGGCCGAGCCTGTCTGCGAGCGCAGCATTGCTTCCACCAGCCAGATGCTTGACCCCCGCACAGGGCAGTGGAGCAGGGAAGTGCTGACCGCCTATGGCCTGAAGGAAAACCACTTCGCGCCCCTTGTCGCCAGCGGTACGGTGACGGGTACACTTACAACCGGCGCGAAAATCATTGCGGTGGCAGGGCATGATACACAATGCGCCTCGGCTGCTATGCCGTGTGCCGAGGAAGATGCCGAACATACGGCATTTCTCTCCTGCGGCACGTGGAGCCTGCTGGGAACGGAATTGGACACCCCGATTCTGACGGCGGACAGCTGCCAAAGCGGGCTGTCCAACGAACTCGGAGCAAACGGAAAAATCAACTACCTGAAAAATATCATCGGTCTTTGGCTGATTCAGGAAAGCCGCCGTGAGTACAAGCGCCGCGGGCAGGCATATTCTTTTGCAGAGTTGGAACAACAAGCGCTTGCCGCTGAACCGCTGCGCAGCTTTATTGACCCGGATGCCCCGGAATTTGTTGCGCCCGGCGACCTGCCGGGCAGAATACAGGAATTTTGCCGCAGAACCGGCCAGCCCATCCCGGAAACGGTGGGTGCTGTGATGCGCTGCATTTATGAAAGCCTTGCGCTGAAATATCGCTACGCGATAGAGCAACTCTCCGCAGTAACAGGCCGGACTTTTACGACCCTGCATGTTTTGGGCGGCGGTACGAAAGACCGCCTGCTTTGCCAGATGACAGCAGACTGCTGCGGCCTTACGGTAAAGGCAGGCCCGGTGGAAGCTACGGCGCTCGGCAACATCATGATCCAGCTGAAGGCCTTGGGATTGCTGGACTCCATCACACAGGGACGCCGACTGATTGCGGAAACAGAGGTCATTAAAACATATACCCCAAACACACAGAACGATGCGGAATGGAACGCCGCTTATGATCGTTTCAAAACCCTACTATAATAAGGAAGGTGCAACTATGCTGTATCCTAAAATTGGTATTCGCCCTGTAATTGATGGACGCTGGGGCGGTGTCCGTGAAAGCCTGGAAAATCAGACGATGCGCATGGCAGAAAATGCCGCTAAGCTGATTTCGGAGAACCTCAAGTACCCCGATGGTACGCCGGTGCAGTGCGTGATCGGCTGTACGACGATTGGCGGCGGTGCCGAGGCTGCCCGTGTGGCAGAGCAGTTCTCTACCCAGAATGTTACGGCAACACTGTCCGTGACCCCCTGCTGGTGCTACGGTACCGAGACGTTCGATATGGATCCCAACACCATCAAGGCAGTCTGGGGCTTCAATGGCACCGAGCGCCCCGGCGCGGTGTATCTGGCTGCGGTTCTGGCCGCACACGCCCAGCGCGGTCTGCCTGCTTTCTCCATTTACGGCCATGACGTGCAGGAAGCCAACGATGATACGATTCCCGATGACGTGGCCGAGAAAATTCTGCGTTTCGCCCGCGGTGCTGTTGCCGCAGGCTGGATGAAGAACAAAGCCTACGTCAATATTGGCGCTGTGACGATGGGCATTGCGGGCAGCTTCTGCGATGCGGGTGTTCTGCAAAAATATTTCGGCATCCGCGCCGAGTGGGTGGATGAGGTCGAGATCCTGCGCCGTATTTCCATCGGCATCTATGACCACGATGAATATGAAAAGGCGCTGGCATGGGTGCGCGAGAACTGCAAAGAGGGCTTTGATAAGAACCTCGGCAAGAATCTGCCACCCGTCATCACGAAGTCGAAGATCGTTCCGGCTGACAAGGATTGGGAGTTTATCGTCAAGATGACCCTGATCATCCGTGACATTCTATACGGCAATCCGCGTCTGGACGAGATGGGCTGGCATGAAGAAGCGCTCGGTCGCAACGCTGTGGTCGGCGGCTTCCAGGGCCAGCGGCAGTGGACGGACTGGCTGCCGAACGCTGACTTCACCGAAGCTATTATGGCTTCTACCTTTGACTGGAATGGTCCGAAGGCCCCGACCCCGTTCGCTACCGAGAACGATACCTGCAACGGCATTGCCATGATGCTGGGCAGCCTTGTTTCCGGCTCTGCACCGTGCTTCCATGACGTGCGCACCTACTGGAGCCCCGAAGCCTGCGAGCGTGTGACCGGGCAGAAGCCTGACGGCGTTGCCGCCAACGGCTTTATTCATCTTATCAATTCCGGCGCAACGGCCTTGGACGGTTCCGGTGCCTGTGTGGATGCTGAGGGCAATCACGTGATGAAGCCGTTCTGGGAGATGACTGATGCGGACATCAAGGCATGCCTGAACGCCACCGATTGGTGCCGTGCGGACTATGAGTACTTCCGCGGCGGCGGATATTCCAGCCACTTCCGCTGCAAGGCAGAGATGCCTGTTACGATGCTGCGTTTCAACATTGTGGAAGGCATTGGCCCCGTCCTGCAAATTGCCGAGGGTTGGACGGCTGATCTGCCCGACGAGATTCACAACACTATCGACAAACGCACCGACCCAACCTGGCCGACCACATGGTTCTGCCCGCGCCTGACCGGACAGGGTGCGTTCACCGATGTGTACAGCGTTATGGCAAACTGGGGTGCCAACCATGGCGTGACCGTTTACGGCCATGTGGGTGCTGACCTCATTACACTGGCCAGCATGCTGCGCATCCCTGTTACGATGCACAATGTCCCTGCCGAGAAGGTCTATCGCCCCCACGCATGGGCCAGCTTCGGCACGCAGGATCAGCAGGCTGCGGATTATGCTGCGTGCAAGCAGTATGGGCCGCTGTATCGGTAAGTTACCTGTCGTAAATATTCTGCCGGAAAGATTTTGACATAGCCCTTAATACCAGTTAAGGAGAGGTTTCCTTGGAAGCCTCTCCTTGTTTTTTTCATTTGGAGGTATACAACAAATTCAAAAGATAAAAAGTACCTTGAGGCCTCTTTTCTCAAAGTGCGGTTATAAGCCATTGCCTATAACTTAATAGGCTTTTCCTCTATACGGAGAACCGCATTATGAGTTTGTCGAATGAATAACTCTGGCAATTCCACGCGAAAAACGAAATGGAATTACCACTGCCATATGCGAATCCTGACGGTACATGCTCCACACAGGTGGACATATACTGAAGAATTTGCGTGTGTCAATTTTCAATTCGACAAGATTCTTTGTCGCTGTCGTTCACCACCAGTATTCCCATCGAAGAAAAAATGATGGGAGTACAGAAATGATAAAAAGAAACGATGGCATGTCCAAAGATGATATATGCCAAAACCAATTTACTGCTTATGTGGTTTTGGCGGTAAAACGAAAGCGCCAATCCTACATAAAGAAAAAGCAGAGAGATAACGAAAAAGAAAACCGAACTAAAAAGGAGGCAGAACAATCCGAATTTAGAACCGCGGGTATGATATGTGGAGCAGAATGGAGCCGCAAAATGAAAAACTGATGGCTGCTATGCAGCAATTAAGTTTCAAAGAGCGTTTTGTTGTCACGGAGTATGTCCTGAAAGGAAAGCCCTTTAAGGAAATTGCTCAAGAAACGGGACTCAAAGAAAAAGGAGTGGCATCTGCCTATTACAGAAGTATTAAAAAGCTGCGAGCCAAAATGGGGGATGTAAAATGACTTTTATGAAACTGTTACTTTCAGCCAAGTCGGGAAGCATATCGGCCTTTCAGGAATTGTTTGCCCGGTATAAAAATCTTTTGCGAAAATATTCCGTAGTAAACGGTGTATTTGACGAGGATTTATATCAAGAGCAGTGCTTGTTGTTTGCACACTGCATTGAAATTTTTGATGTGAACCGATAATAGAAAATCTCCGCCACATTTATGATTGTGACGGAGATTTTTTTACAAATTATATAGGTAAAAATAATGCTTAAAGCTTTTTACGCGTAGGAATATCTGTCTCTTATACAC